>OGQQ01000703.1_pt1 | contig 31203 bp, 19 predicted proteins | sample 1553281 | NCBI WGS metagenome assembly OGQQ01 (sample SAMEA2579937, study PRJEB22360) | human gut metagenome | biome: human gut; feature: human-associated habitat; material: faeces | place: Denmark | collected 2008/2010 | reverse complement strand
TAAATTGATTGAAAAAAAGCTAAAAATAATGTATAATATGTATGTTAAATTAATTTAGGAGGAAAATAATGTTAATTGCAAGTGGCGTAACAGTCAGATTTGGGAAAAGAACACTTTTTGAAGATGTAAATATAAAATTTAATAAAGGGTGTTGTTATGGAATTATAGGTGCAAATGGAGCAGGAAAATCAACTTTTTTAAAAGTACTTTCTGGAGAATTAGAGCCTAGTAAAGGAGAAGTTACTAAGGAAAAGACTGAGAGAATTTCTGTATTAAAACAGAATCACTTTGCTTATGAAGATGAAACAGTAATGGATACTGTTATAATGGGTAACCAAGAGCTATACAATATAATGAAAGAAAAAAATGAAATATATGCTAAACCAGATTTTTCTGAAGAAGATGGAATGAAGGCTGCAAAATTAGAAGAAAAATTTGCAGAACTAGATGGTTGGAATGCTGAATCTGATGCAGCTATTTTGTTAAATGATGTTGGAATTGATGCAGAGAAACATTATAAATATATGAGAGAACTTGAAGCAAAAGAAAAGGTTAAAGTCCTTTTGGCACAGGCTCTATTTGGCAATCCAGATATTTTATTATTGGACGAGCCAACAAATGATTTGGATTTGAAAACAATAAATTGGTTAGAGGAATTTTTAATTAATTTTGAAAATACCGTAATTGTTGTTTCACATGATAGATATTTTTTAAATAAAGTTTGTACAAATATAGCAGATGTTGATTATGGTAAGATAAAGGTGTTCCCTGGAAATTATGATTTCTGGTATGAGTCTAGTCAATTATTGCAAAAACAAATGAGAGAGCAGAATAAGAAGAAAGAAGAGAAAATAAAGGAATTACAAGCATTTATTGCAAGGTTTAGTGCTAATGCTTCTAAGTCTAAACAAGCTACTTCAAGAAAGAAATCATTGGAAAAAATTCAATTAGATGAGATTGTACCATCTAATAGAAAATATCCTTATATAGATTTTAAACCAGATAGAATGCCAGGAAATGAAATTTTACAAGTTAAAAATATTTCTAAAACAGTCAATGGAGAAAAGATTTTAAATAATGTGTCCTTCACTGTAAAGCCAAATGATAAGATTGCTATTGTGGCAGATAACGAAAATGCTAAAACTGTTCTTTTTCAAATAATTGCTGGTGAGATGGAACCTGATGAAGGCAAAATTATATGGGGAACTACGATTACAAATAATTATTTTCCAAAAGATAATAATTATTTATTCCAAAGTGATTTGTCTATAACTGATTGGCTTAGACAATATTCTAAAGATCCAGATGAGACTTATGTAAGAAGCTTTTTAGGAAGAATGTTATTCTCTGGAGAGGAAGCTTTGAAGGCTGTAAACGTATTGTCTGGAGGAGAGAAGGTTAGATGTGTTCTTGCTAAGATGATGCTTTCTGGAGCAAATTTCTTAATCATGGATGAGCCAACTAACCACTTGGATATGGAGAGCATTACAGCTTTGAATGATGGAATGGTTAAATTCCCTGGAAATATGATATTTACATCTCATGACCATCAATTAATGCAAACTGTTGCAAATAGAATTATTGATATAAAAGAAAATGAGGTTATAGATAGAGAAGTGTCATATGATGAATACCTAGGTATTGAATAAAAAATTATAAAATTTTGATATACAATTTTATTAAATAAAAAAGTTAATTTATTTAAATTTGAAATAGTATTGATAAAAAGAGTCTTTATTGAATAGCAATTTAGATTCTTTTTTATTGTTCGCTTTAATTTTAGAAAATATTGTGATATATTAAGGAAAACTTGATTAGGAAAGAGGTAGAATAATGGATAAAATATCGGAAATTATAGCAGATGAATTGGGTGTAAAAAAGAGCCAAGTTGATAGTACCATAAAATTGATTGATGATGGAAATACTATTCCATTTATTGCGAGATACAGAAAGGAAGCAACAGGAGGTCTTTCGGACGAGCAGTTAAGAAATCTTGGAGAGAGACTTACATATTTAAGAAATTTAGAGGAGAGAAAGCAGGAAGTTATTAAATCTATTGATTCACAAGGAAAACTTACTGATGAGATTGTGAAAAGTTTGAAACAAAGCAAGACTCTTGCGGATGTAGAAGATATTTATAGACCTTATAAGCAAAAGAAGAGAACCAGAGCTACTATTGCCAAGGAAAAAGGTTTGGACGAACTTGCAAAAATAATATTAAGGCAAGATTCAAGTGTAGATATTGATGAAGTAGCCAAGAGCTTTATTAATGAAGAAAAAGGCGTAAACGCTGAAGAAGACGCCAGGAGTGGAGCATTAGATATCATTGCAGAAGCTATTTCTGATGAGCCTAAATATAGAAAACAAATTAAGCAAATTTGTTATAGGGAAGGATTTATAACGACGAAAGCAGCTAAACCAGAGGAAAAATCGAGTTATGAAATGTACTATGATTTTGCAGAAAAGGTTAACAGAATTCCAAGCCATAGAATATTAGCAATTAATAGAGGCGAAAAAGAAGAGTTTTTAAAAGTAAAAATAGAAAAGCCTACTGAAAAAATATTGGAATTAATTGAAAATGATATAATTAAGGATAGAAATAGCCAATATGTAAATTTATTAACGGCTTGTGTTGAAGATAGTTTTTCAAGATTAATTGAGCCATCAATAGACAGAGAGATCAGGTCAGACTTGACGGAAAAGGCCGAAGAGCAAGCAATAAAGGTTTTTGGAAAAAATGCCAAACAATTATTGCTAACTAGTCCGATAAAAGGTAAAACAGTTATTGGATTTGATCCAGCCTACAGAACTGGTTGTAAGATTGCTGTAATTGATGAAACGGGTAAAGTTCTTGATACTACAACAGTATATCCTACAGAGCCACAGAACGATGTTGAAGGAGCTAAAAAAGAATTAACAAAATTAATTGCAAAATATAATGTAGACATGTTTGCAATTGGAAATGGAACGGCCTCAAGGGAATCAGAGCAATTTGTATCTGATTTAATTGCTGAGATTAAAGAAAAATATAATAAAGATTTAGTTTACGTAATTGTATCTGAGGCAGGTGCTTCTGTATATTCTGCATCAAAACTTGCAACAGAAGAATATCCAGATATTAATGTTTCTCTAAGAGGAGCAATCTCAATTGCCCGTAGACTTCAGGACCCATTGGCAGAGCTTGTAAAGATAGACCCAAAGGCCATTGGTGTGGGACAATATCAACATGATGTAAATCAAAAGAACTTAGAGCAGAGTTTAACTGGTGTTGTAGAAGATGCTGTAAATAGCGTAGGCGTAGACATAAATACAGCCACACCATCACTTTTAGCATATGTATCTGGAATTAACAATGGTATTGCTAAGAATATTGTAAAATATAGGGAAGAGAATGGAAAGTTAAAAGAAAGAAAAGAGCTTTTAAAAGTTCCAAAGCTTGGAAAGGTTGCATATGAGCAATGTGCAGGTTTCATAAGAGTTCCAGATGGAAAAAATCCATTAGAAATTACAGGAGTTCACCCAGAAAGCTACAGTGTTGCAGAAAATTTATTAAGTAGGATTGGATATAAATTAAATGATTTAACAAATAAAGAAAAATTTGTAGAGATTAAGTCTGAGCTTGCTGAATTAAATAACAGTAAAAATATTAAAGAACTAGCAGCAGAGTTAAATGTTGGTGAACCAACTTTGCAAGATATTATAAATGAGTTGATGAAACCGGGAAGAGATCCAAGAGAAGAGATGCCTAAGCCTATTTTAAGGGCAGATGTACTTAAGTTTGAAGATTTAAGAGATGGCATGATTTTAACTGGAACCGTAAGGAATGTAACTGATTTTGGAGCTTTTGTAGATGTTGGAGTAAAGCATGATGGATTAGTACATATTTCAGAAATGAGTGAAAATTATGTAAAAAACCCTTCTGATGTCGTATCTGTTGGCGATGTAGTAAAAGTACAAGTAATTGGAATAGACCAAGAAAGACAAAAAGTAAAATTAAGTATGAAAATAAAATAACAAATAAAGAAAAATTCATATTTCGTAAAGCCTCGACACGTTATACATTGCCGGGGCTTATTCGTATAAAAGGGAGGATTAGAAGTTTTTTTATATATTTATAAAAAATAAAGATGTATTAGGGTATGAATAATATTAAAAAATAAAAGCTTCAATAGACTGAAGCTTTTTAACATAATTAATGTTTATTTGTATTTTTCTTGTATTTCACGTATTAAGTCAAAATCGTTATCCATTATATCAAGGAAAACTTTTGCTATGTTTGGATCAAACTGCGTACCAGAACATCTTTCTATTTCTGCTCTAACTACATCTATAGGCAATGAATCTCTATAAGATCTTTTTGAAGTCATAGCATCGAAAGTGTCGGCAACTGCAGCAATTCTAGCTACATAAGGAATATCATCTCCAACTAATTGACTAGGGTAGCCACGTCCATCATAACGCTCATGATGATGTTTTACAATAGGCAATATATCTGTGAAAATTGCTGCATCACCTAACATATGCACTCCAATCATTGGATGATTTTTTATTTGAGAATATTCTTCATCACTTAATTTTGATTCTTTCAAAAGAATACTATCTGGAATTCCTATTTTACCAATATCATGGAATAAGCCACCAATTTTTAGAATGTGAAGAGTTTTCTCGTCTAATCCTAATTTCTTTCCGATCAAAACAGAATATTCAGAGACTCTATCAGAATGACCTCTTGTATAAGGATCTTTTGCTTCAACAGTTTGACGAAGTATTCCAATTGTATCTAGATAAGCTCTCTCAAGTTCTTCATTTTTATCGTGTAACTGTTTATTTATTGTTTTTATTGTATTCATTTGTTCAATTGATTTTATTCCTGACTCAATCAATAATAATAATTGATCAAATTTATCACTTTTTTCACAATATCCTTGAATTTCCAACCTTTTAATTGTTTCAAGAGGTGGAGCTAAATCCTTATGACCTGTAAGCAATAAGATATATAAATCTTTATTAAATTTTCGTATTTCTTCTACAACTTCATCACCGTGAATTGGGTCCATCATAAAGTCAAGAATCATCATATCAAAATGCTCATTACGCACACGTTCAATAGCTTCCAATGGATTTGTTAAACCAGTGAAATCATAACCTGAACGTTTTAAAAAAATAGATAGTGAGTCAACAATACCTTGTTCATCATCGACAACGATAATTTTGTAACCATTTGACTCTGCTGTTATCATGTTTTTTCTCATAATAGATACCTCAAAAATAAAATTACTGATGTTATTATAATAATAAAAAAATAAAAATGCAATAAATTATGAAAAATTTATTGCAAAGGAAGTATTACATTAAAGGTTGTACCTTTATTTACTTCTGTTTCAAATGTCATATCTCCATTAAAATGCCCTTTTATTGTTGAGTAAGACATAAACATTCCGAGTCCAGTACCATTTTTTCCTTTGGTAGTTATCATTGTGTTAAATAATTTGTCTTGTACTTCTTTTGTCATTCCACAGCCATGGTCTATTACAGAAATAATTAAGTTATTATCTAATTTTTGTGCTAAGACTTTTATTTCTTCACCTTTACGTCCATTGTAAGACTGAATTGCATTTGTTATTAGGTTGTTTATAACTTGTACTAGACTGTTTATATCGCCTACAAGTGTTGTTGTGGATGGAACTTGTACATCTAATGTAAGTGTTAAAGAAGCATTGCTGATTTCGTGTTTCATCAATATATTAACTCTCTTGAATAATTCATCTACTGTAAATGCATTATTTTCATTTTCAGAAAGATTAACAGCTTGACCTTTAACGGCTGTAATAATGTCTGACATATATGCTGTATATGAGTGAATTTTTGTTATCCATTCTCTCATATCATTTGCAATTGCATGGTGGTCATCATTCGTTACTTCTGGATCACCAATTGAAGCGTCATATTCATTAATTAAATCTGTAAGTCCTTCGGCCGCACCAGAAATAGACATTATAGGAGTTTTTAAGTTGTGTGAAATTCCACCCATCAATTGTCCAAGAGAAGCTAAACGTTCTTTCTCCATAAGCATATCCTGATTGTTTTGAATTGTTTGAATATCTTGTTTATGTTGAGTAATATCTTTAAATAAAATTAATATTCCAAGAAAATTATTTTTATCCATTATATTATTAATTTCAACTGTGAAAAATTTATTAAAAGGTAATATTCCTTGTTCAAATGAAACTGTTTCTGTACGACCTTTTACACTATTTAAATATTGTTTAAATTCAGCAATGTTAACACCGTAATCTTGATGATGTTCTAAAAATTTAATAATATTTTTATCCCTAATATTTTCATCTTTCAATTTAAATGTATTTAAAAAGGTGTTATTAAAATCTGTAACTACATAATTTTCGTTTAAAATTATGTAACTGTCTGACATTCTGTTTACTACTGTACGTAAAGCAATTGGAGCAATTCCTAAAAATTTGAATTTGAAAATTGCAAGTGCAAAAAATACCATGGCAAATGCAAATGAGATTGGTGTTATAAAAACCGACATAGGTATAATTTTAAATGTTCCGAGTACATTAACCACAATAGGAATACTCATTCCAGCAATTATTAATAAAGATTGTTTTGAAAAGAAACCAGAGGTCTTTCCAGAAGCTTTTATCATATAAATAATTCCAATTAATAATAATGTGTATGAATATATATTGTGAATTATAAGCCAATTTCCATAAACGCATTTACTAATATTTGTAGAATATACTTTATAGAATAAATGATGGAAATTATTTGTCCATAAAATTATTAATGAAGTGATAGGAATTATTAATGTAAACAAATCGATTCTCTTTAATTTGTAATTTGGGTTGCTAAAGATTTTTCCAGTAAATAGAATACATACTGGCAAAAAACATGTACCAATATAAATATAATTTTCAAAATTGATTGCGGGAATGTTACACAATTTACTAAGTATTGCTTGTAAAATTACTCCCACACATATAATAAATACACAAAGTAGGTCCAAGCAGAAAATATTCTGCAAGGACGTCTTATTTTTTATTTTTAATACATATACTAACAAACCAGTAATTAAAGCCGCTGAAATTATTAGCGATAACAGTGGTAGTGTAAAAATTTCATTCATTAGTGTCCCTCCAAATTTTTATCTATAAATCCAACATTTTCAAAATAATCGAAGCATTTATTAACATATTCCGAGTCGAAAGTTGACCAATTAAAGCCAATAGCTTCTAAATACTTTTGAGTAAATGTAGCGTCTAATCCAACTTTTGATATATAAGTAAATTTTTTGTCTTTATCTAAATCTTGTACAATTCCAGAAATGATTGATTTTTTAGAATCGTCAGATAGTATTCCTTTAATTATATATGTCATAAGCGTGTTAGAAACAGGGGTTAAATTAATTCCTCTTTCTAGTATAGTATCATAAAAAATATTTATAGGCAATAGATTTGTATCGTATAAATGAAATACGTTACATGGACTGTTGTGTTCCAATATTTTTAATACAGCATCTGCACAAACATCGACTGGCGTAAGCTCTATAGCATGTGTTAACATGTATTTTGGGAAGGCTCCAATTTCTACAAAAGATTTTATTCTTCTTGCAAAAGCATTATCATTAATGTTTATTTGGAATTTTCCATCAGAATATCTGTTAGTAATATTTCCAATTCTTAAAAGTTGAGCATCTAATCCATTGCTTACTGCTTCTAGTACGGCAATTTCAGCCTTGAATTTAGTTGTTGTATATATTCCTTTTATATTTTGACCTACATATAGGTTCTGCTCACTGAATTTTTTTGTCCCTTCTTCTTCAGGATTATTCGAAAATTCTTCTTTTTCTCCAAATCCAGAAACGCTCATTGTAGATATATGCAGTAATCTTTTTTTATTTCTAGTACAGAATTCTATTACATTTTTAGTACCAAATACATTAATGTTTTCAAATTCCTCTTTTTGACCGAAGTGCTTTACGATTGCTCCCGCATTTATTACAGTGTCTATATTTTTGATAAGATTAGAATAATTTTCATCTGTTAAACCTAAATTCTTTGACGTTATATCTCCTTTTATAACTTTTATTCTATTAGAATATTTGTTTAAGAAGTCTTTTTCAAAGTAAAATTCTAATCTTCTATTAATTCTGTATAAAGGACTCTCGTCATTTTTCTGTCTTATTAGACAGTAAACAATACCAGTTTCATTCTTTAAGAATGTAGAAATAATATGTGCGCCTAAATAACCTGTACCACCAATTAAAAGAATATTTTTTACATCATATTTACTAATATTTTTAATATTTTCAACACAGTTGTTTTGAAGAATTTTGTCTATTTTTGAATAATTGTAATTACTCATAAATTTTTCTTCTGGACTAGGTAATTTTTTAGATAATTGCCTTATTGTTGGATAGTTAAAAATATCTGCATATTCAAATTCAAGTCCATATTTTAATGCTTCAATTTGCATTTTTATAGCAGAGATTGAATCTCCACCAATATCGAAGAAATTATCATTAACATCGATATTATCAACTTTTAATATACTCTTCCAAATTTGAGTTAGTTTTTCTTCATTTGAATTTAATGAAGAAATATCAATGTGCCCGCTATCTACTAAATGCGTAACCTTTGGTAGAGGTAAAGCCTTTCTATCAATTTTTCTGTTTATAGTGTAAGGCATAGAGTCAAGCTTTACAACATGTGTTGGAATCATATATTGTGGCAAGAATTTACGTAATTTTTCTTTAATTTGCTGTTCTGTTAAATCAGTGTCGCAAACATAGTATGCACATAAACATTCTTTATTGTCTAATGTTATTTTATTTACAACACAAGATGATACTCCTGACATTTTGGCAATCTCATCTTCGATTTCAGAAAGCTCAATACGCAAACCTCTTAGCTTTATCTGGTTATCAATTCTTCCTAAACATTGAATTTTTCCATCAAATGTCCATCTACCGATGTCACCAGATTTATATATTTTTCCAGGACCGAAAGGATTGTTTAAGAAGCGTTGTTCTGTCAATTCTTTCTTTCCAATATAGCCTTCGCCGACTTGAATTCCAGCAATATAAATTTCGCCAATAACTCCGATTGGAACTTGTTTCATGTCACTATCTAAGATATACATTTGTGTGTTCAAGATTGGTGGTCCAACAGTAATTTCTTTTTCATTATCAAGGTTTTGTACATTTGATAAAACCGTTATTTCGCTAGGACCATATATGTTGTATATTGTAATATCATCGGATAGAGCACGTAAATCTTTTACGAATTTTTCTGGTAGAGGTTCTCCGCCGAATACCATGTTTTTAACTTGTGCAAGAGCCGTATCTGGTTCGCGATTATCGTAATTTATTTTCATTAAACTTGGAGTAACTGTCATTACGTCAACTTTATACTTGCGTATTAATGCATCTAAAAGCTTAGGATTTCTATGTTCTGCGTTGTTTGCCATAACAACTCTCATTCCATGTGTAAGTGAAACTACTATTTCATACACAAATATGTCGAAAGGTGTAGATGTAACAGATGCAATTGCATGTTTTGGACCATCTTTTAAATAATCTAAAACTTTTGTCATGGCTTGTACCATGTTAGAAAGACCAATCTGGTTAAGCATTACGCCCTTAGGGGTTCCAGTAGAACCAGATGTATATATAATGTAAGATAAGTCTTGTTCGTGTATTTCTACATTTGGATTTTCAAAGTTCTTTCCATAAATTTCGGTATTATCAAGATCTATTTCTATTTTGTTTTTTATCTCTTCAACCTTTTCACGTAAAGATTTTTGAGTAAGCACATATTCAATCTTACTATCTTCAATGTAATATTTTGTTCTATCAACAGGGTAGGTAGGGTCAATATTTAAAAATGCGCCCCCAGCCTTAAGTATAGCAACCATACAAACAATAGTCTCTAAAGATCTATTTGTCATAATTGCAACAATATCGTTACTTTTTATACCACGAGTGATTAAATAATGAGCTAGACTGTTAGCTTTAGTATTCAATTCGGCATAAGTAAGGGTCTTATCATCACAAATTACAGCAATATTATCGGGTGTTTTTTCAACTTGCTTCTCGAATAATTTACATAATGGAGCTCTGTCTATTTCACCAGAGGTTGCGTTGAATTTGTCTAAAAGCCTTTGCTCCAAAGGTGTTATAATGTTTATGCCACTTACAGAAGGGCTCAAATCTTCTAGAACTTGTCCTAAAACGAACATATAGTGCTCAACAAAACTGTTAATAGTTTCTTTTTTGAATAAATCAGTTCTGTATTCTACATTTATTTGACCAGATTTTGGAACAACTTCCAATGTTATATTGAATTTAGAAGTATTCGTTTCTACAGGTAAATATGAAACATTATCATCTACATTGATTTCATTTGATTGATTTTGGTAAGAAAACATTATATCAAATAATGGATTCCTAGAGTTGTCTGTTGGCACATGCAGAGCTTTTAAAAGAGCATCATATGGATATGCTTGGTTTTCTAAATCTTGCAATATACAGTCATTTACATATTTTAAAAAAGTGCTAATACTCTGGTTTGGCAAAATCTTTGCTCTAAAAGCTACATTGTTTACAAACATTCCTATTATGTTACGTGTTCCAATAATTCCTCTGTTTGCAACAGGACTACCGACAACAATATCAGACTGTTTTGTATATTTATATAAGCAAATATATAATGCAGAAAGAAATACCGTGTAGCTAGAAACTTTGTATTTTCTAGCAAATGCCTCAACTTTTTCAAAAGTTGTAGTAGGTATATTAGAAAATATTTTTTCTCCAATATATGTCTTGTTTGCAGGAATTGTATAATCATATGGAAGGTTTAATGCTTCGAAACCGTAGTCTTTAAACCTCGTTATCCAATAGTCTTCATTCTTTTTGTAAGCATCTGTTTTAACAAAATCTTTTTCCCATACTGAATAGTCAACATATTCAAATGGAGTTTCCTCACATGCATTTCCTTTATATAATTCAAAAAATTCATTTATTAATACATTCATCGAAACGCCATCTATAACTATATGGTGTGAATCGATAAGCAACAGTGTTTGGTTGTTATCTAAATAATGTAATTCTACTCTTAATAAAGGTGCATTTTCTAAATCGAAAGGCTTAGAAAAATTCTTTATAATAGCATCTTTTTCTGTAGATGTATTATTGAAAATCGAGATTGCAAAATCTACTTTATCGAGTATTTTTTGTTTTACTTCGTCTGCATCTAACACGAATATAGTCCTAAAGCTACTTTGCTTTTCAATAATTTGCTTAAATGCTCCTTCAATCCTCTTACTGTCTAAACGAGAATTTATTAGAAGTGCACAAGGTGTATTATAAACTAGAGTATCGTCTCCAACCATTTTACATGCGTAGTAAATTCTTCTTTGAGCAGAAGAAAGTGGATACAAATCCATTTTAGGAGCTTTCTCTAAAACAAAAGCTGTATTTTGAGTTCTAGTATTAGCAATATAGTCAGAAATATCCATTATGCTAGCCATGTTCAAAAGGTCTTTTATATGTAGTTGAACATGTAATTTATTTTCAATTTCTGCGATAATGTTTATGGCAGAAAGAGAATCTCCTCCTAGCTCTACAAAAGAGTTCGATAAATTTACTGCTTCTAATTTCAAGTATTTCTTTAAAATAGAAACCAAAGTTTTATCTGTTTTGTTTCTAGGGCTTATAATATTTTCGTTTGTTGTTATTGTTGGTGTTGGAAGCAAGTTTTTATCTATTTTTCCATTCACATTTAGTGGAAAGCTAACCATTGGCACAATATATGTTGGAACCATGTAAATAGGTAATACTTCCTTTAAATATCTCCTTAATTCATTTGTAGAAATGCCATTTTTAAGAATAATGTAACTGCAAATAAATTTTTCGTTATTATTTGTGTAAATAGTTGTGTAGCTAGACTTTACGTTAGAAAATTCTAGAATTTTATTATTTACTTCGCTTAATTCAACTCTAAAACCTCTAATTTTAACCTGGTTATCTATTCTTCCTATAAATTGAATTGTACCGTCAGGAAGCCATTTTACAAGATCACCAGTCTTATATACTGTGTTGTTGCCCATATAATTTTCAATAAATTTTTGCTTAGTCATTTCTTCGTTATTTATGTAGCACTTTGCGACTCCATCGCCACCAACCCACAATTCTCCAGGGACACCAACAGGTTGCAGACTTCCGGATTTAGAAACAACATAACATGTTGAATTTGTAATAGGTCCTCCGATTGGAACGGAATCAACATAATTTTTTTCGATTTTGAAACAGCAAGAAAAAGTAGTATTTTCTGTTGGACCATAGCCATTTATTACTGTTAAATTAGGATTATATTTTCTAACTTTATTAATATGTTTTGGAGAAAGCACGTCTCCACCAGTTAATAAATATTTTACTCCATTAAAAATATTTGCATTTTCTTCACAAAGCGTGCTAAATAATGGGGCAGTTAGCCACATTATAGAAATTTTATTTTTTTCTATATAATTCTTTAAAGTGTGTGCGTTTAATAAATCTTCCTTCTTAATAATATATATAGAAAGTCCGTTTAAAAGGGCACCCCATATCTCAAAAGTACAAGCATCAAATACGATAGAGCCTGTTTGTAACATTCTGTCATTTTTGTTAAATTTTATAAAATTAGTGTTTTTAACAAGCCTTACAATGCTTCTGTTTTCAATTAATACACCCTTAGGGGTTCCAGTTGAGCCAGATGTATACATAATATATGCAGGAGCTTCAGCATCAAAATTGCGTAGTATATTAGAAGTATTACTTAATTTATAAAAATTTTCACTAAGTGATACATTTATAGTGTTTAAATTAAACTCTTCTGTGTCTGTATCTGTTAAAATAGTAGTTGCTCCAGAATTTTTAATTATGTAGTTAGTTCTAGAATCCGGATAATGTATATCAATTGGCAGATAAATTGCACCACATTTTAATATTGCTAAAATAGACACAATCATCTCCAATGACTTATCTAAGAAAATTCCGACAACATCGCCCTGTTTAACTTTATTTGCTATTAGAATATTTGCAAGTTGATTTGCCTTTTTATTCAATTCATCATATGTAAGTTCTGAATCTTCAAAAACAACGGCTACCTTATTTGGAGTTTCCTTAACTTGATTTTCAAATAATTCAATTACAGACATGTTTCGTGGATAATCTGTTTTAGTGTTATTAAATTCTTTTAAAATTTGCAATTTCTCTTCTGGTGTTACAATTTCTATGTTTTCAATATTAATGCTATCATCTTGTAAAACCTGTTCAATAATATGATTAATACGTTCATGCATTTGTTTTATTTCAGATTTTACATATTTCGAAGTTTTGTAATCATAAAAGATACTCAAAGTTCCGGAACCATTGTAATCAACAATATGAATCTGCATATCATCGGCACAATTTCCATTGAAAATCCAATGAGATTCACAATCAATATTATCATTTACTGTGCTAGTAATCTGGTAAGATAAAATAATGTTATATAAATTTGGAATGTTAGAATCTTTTTTTCTCAAATCTTCCAAAATACATTGGTATGGATATCTTTGGTGTCTTAACATACTAAAACAAGAAGCTCCAATCTTCTTAGAAAAGTCTATAAAAGACGAGTTTTGGTCTATGTTTATGCGCAAAGGCACTGTACTTACAAACATTCCATTAGTTTGTTTATTTGCTTTATTTAATCTATTTAAAATTGGAGTTCCGATTACAAAATCGGCAAGATTTGAAACTCTACCTATGTAAATTGAATAGATAGCCATAAGAAAATTATATACAGAAATTCTATTTTTTCTGCAATAGTCTAAAATTTTAATAGAGTTCTGCTTAGAAATATTAAATGCTTGTCTTGCAGCAGAACATGTAATTTTGTTAGTTAGTTTTTTTACTGTTGAAGGCACAGTAGCAACCTCTGGAATAGTCTCGAAAACATCATTCCAGTATTTTTTATCTTTTTCAAAAGAATCACTATTTAAATAATCAATATCTTCTTTAATAAAGCTTTTGTAAGAGAATTGGCCACATAAAGAGCTATCACTTTCAATGTTTTCAGCATCAAGTAGTGATTGGTATTCGTTTACTATTTCGTTACAGTACAAACCTAAAGTCCATGAATCTGATATAATGTGATGCATAACCACAATTACACCGCCATGATTGTTTGGAAGTTTAAATAATTTTGTCTCAAATAATTGCTTGCTAGAAAGTAAATCAAAACTTTCTTGGCATAGCTCAGACTCAACCTTATGTAGTTCCTGCAAGTTTTTTATTTCAACAATTGCAGGAACATATTCTTCAAACGCAAAATACTGTTTAACAACATTATTTTCTTTTGTAATATGAATATGAAAATTATCATTTTTTCTCAGAACATTGGCAACAGCTTTTTGCAAAATATTAAAATTTAATTTTGCCTTTAAAAGCACAGTGCCACCAACGTTATTAACCGCAGTATTATTATAATACTGCTCTGTAGCCCATATGTTCATTTGTGGATTCGTTAGATCGTATAATTTTCTATTCATAATAATTCACCCTATATTATTTCTTTAAATTTCGCATCTCTTCATGTCTCTTAATCTTTTGTGTAGTAGTCTTTATTAAAGGTTCATCAGTTACAGTAAATTCCTTAATATATTTATAAACTGGTAAGTTAGATTTATTTAATGTTTTTATTTCTGGTTCGATTAAATCATGTATTTCTTCTCCTGAAAGATTTTTTAGTAATTGATTATCTTTTGAATACACAATTTTTGCACATACTTTATCATTGTGCTCATAAACCATGCTTTCCTCAACGTAATCTAATTTGTTTATTAGAGCTTCAATCTCTTCTGGGAAAACTTTTTTCCCATTGCTTAAAACAATTAAATCTTTAATTCTGCCAGATATAAACAAACAACCATCTTTGCCAAATCTTCCTAAATCCCCAGTGCAAAACCATCCATCTTTAAAGGCTTTTTTATTGGCTTCTGGATTATTATAATACCCAAGCATAACATTAGGACCTTTTACCAAAATTTCACCTGTTCCAGTCTCGTCAGGGTTATCTATTTTAACTTCTTCATTATATAAAGGAAAACCAGAAGAGCCCTTCTCACTATGATAAATGTCATTTTCACATGCAATAACAGGAGAAGTTTCTGTTAATCCGTAGCCCTGTATCATAACAATGCCAATAGTATTAAATAAATGTATAACCTTTTTATTGGAAGATGCAGAACCATAAATAATAGTTCTCATGTTTCCGCCAAGATTGTCTAAAATGTCTTTGAAAAACTTTCTACGTAAATCAATGTGGAAAAACAAAAGAAAGTTAGAAATTGCAGACAATATCTTGAAAGGAATATATTTTCCAGATTTTTTTATTCCTCGCATAATTTGTTTGTACATAATTTCCAAAACAGCAGGTACGCATACTAAACCACTAATCTTGTATTCTACTAAATTTTTTCCAATATCTTTGATGCTATCTGCAAAGCAAAGTCTAAAACCAATAAAATAGCAGAATAAGAAACTTGCAAGGCATGCCAATGTATGGTGTAATGGTAAAAATACCAAAATACTATCATCTGGGTGGTATTTTATTAATGTTGTCATGGCAGATAAATTAGAGCAAATATTACCCTGCGAAAGCATTACTGCCTTAGGATTGCTTGTAGTACCAGAAGTATAAATTAAAATAGACATAGCATTTACGTCAATACTAATATTTTCATACTTTGACATTTTATCTTCTATTAATTTCTTGCCTTTTTCTACTAACTTAGAATAGGAAAGAATATTATCTTCATTATTTACGTTATCCATGCAAATAAGATATTTTAGTGCTGAGCCTTCTTGCTTGCAGACTTCTTGAACCCATTTAGTATATTTTTTATCAAAAATAATAGCATCAACCTTACTTTCAATCAGAAGTCTTTGAAGCTCAACTTCTGGAAGCAGATGGTCAAGAGGAACTACCACATTATTAGATGTAGAAATTGCAAAGTAACTGCAACACCACTCATATCTATCTTGGGAGATTAGTGCAATTTTTTTATTTTCTAACCCTAAATCAAGTAGGGCAGAACCGAGTTCCTTAATATTATTTTCAAATTCTATAAACGAAATATCATGTAAATTCTTTTTAGAATCCTTTATAGTAAAAGCTGTTCTATCGCCGTAGTTTGTAGCACAATAAGATACTAATTCTCTAAAATTATGAACAGTTTTTTCATTATATATTTTATTTTTATTCACTTAAATCACCTACGGTCACATTTTACCATTGTAGAGATGATTTTGCAATAAAAAAGTTGTAATTCCGTAGAAAAAAATCGACATTATTAGTAATAAAAAATTGTGATTTTCAAAATTGCATGAAACACAGCCCCAAATAACAAGTGTGCAATAATACATTTTGTAAACAACAAAATTAAATCAAATGAAGATGATTTGAATAAAACGAAACGCAATGGTAATAATAAGAAAAAATGGATATTGGAGGAATTAGTTTGAGAGAATATAGAGGGCAGAAAATAATTAAAAGTTTAGAAACTATTGCAATAATAATATTAATAATTTCATTTGTGGCATTAGCATATTGCGTGTACATATCCTTCACAACAGAAAAAAATTATGCAAGTGATTACACTGCAGAGCCAACGTCTGTATCGAATAAAGCAGAAGAAAAAGATATTTCTACATTGATAGAAAACGTAAATAATGCTGTTGTAGGAATCTCTAAAATTGCCAATAAAGGGACTACAATTTTCTTACAAGATGGTGCAAGTAATCTAGGATTGGGAACAGGCTTTATAGTTTCAAAGGATGGATATATTGTTACAAATCAACATGTGTCAGGAGAGAAAAATAGTACGTGCTATGTAACTTTAGAAAATGGGAAAAATTATAAAGCAAGTGTAGTATGGTCAGACACAGATTTAGACTTGAGCATAATAAAAATAAATGTAAATAATTTGGAATATCTAGATTTAGGAGATTCAGATAAAATAAAAGTTGCAGAACAAGTCTATGCAATAGGAAACCCAATAGGTTTCGAATTTCAAAGGACCGTAACATCTGGAATAATAAGTGGATTAAATAGAACAATTAAAATAGAAGAAGATAATAAAACATCATACATGGAAGATCTAATACAAACAGATGCAACAATAAATCCAGGAAATAGTGGAGGCCCATTAATTAATATAAATGGGGAAGTCTTAGGAATAAACTCTGTAAAAATTACATCAGCAGAAGGGATTGGTTTTGCAATTCCAATAAATATAATAAAACCAATTATAGAAAAATTAACGAATACAGGCGAATGTATAACGCCCTCACTGGGGGTGTTTGCATATGATAAAAACATTGTACCATATATAAATCAAGAACTTGACCAAAATATTAAATTAGATAAAGGCATATATATAGCAGACATAACAAAAAATTCACCAGCAGAAAAAGTAGGAGTAAAAAGGGGTGACATATTGCTAGAAATAGACGGTATAGAGCTAGAAAAAATGTCTGAACTTAGAACATATATATATGGAAAAAATGTGGGAGAAATAGTAAACATAAAACTTATTAGAAGCAATAAAGAATATCAAATATCAGTAACTCTTGCAAAAAAATAAAAACCTGCCGAAAGGCAGGAACCGTACACGGTTTTTGGGAAAAATTTAAGTGGAAGTAATTTTGAATGCATCGGCCAAAAAGTAGCTAGGAAAATCGATAAGTTTTACTATGTTATACTTACCGAGCTTCCATTCATCTTCCACGATGTAGGCTCTACCAAATTCCAATTCAATATTGGGATTGTGACAAAACCATACCTGAGGAACATTCTTGTTGACAAACTTTGCCCACTTAGTTTTTTTCGCCATGGTAATGCCTCCTTTGATTGTAGTAAGGCGAAATTCTCTAAAAAGAATTTCTAGAAAAACCATACTATTATTTTAACACGAAAAGAAATTAATAGCAATAAAAAACAAGAAAAATACTTTACATAAAAATGAAAAATGGAAAATAAATAAAATTTAATATAAAATATAAAAGTGGGGACAAAGTGGGGACAGTCCACACAATTTTATGCAATAAATAGCATATTTAAGTATTGCTAATTTATATAAAACTTAAAATTCAAAAAAGTAATTTTGAGAATTTTGAAAAGAGTTTTTATTGATACAATCATTATATAAAATCATAGACTTTTATAATGATTTATACAAGCATTTTCTCTAAAACTTGACCTGCTTCTTTATTACGTGATTGTACTGGATGTACGTAGAAGTTTAAGGTAGTAGTTATTTGAGCATGCCCTAATCTTGATGCTACTACTGCCACATCCACATTTTTAGATATAAGCAAAGTAGCATTTGTGTGCCTAAGACCATGGAAAGTAATTTTTGGTAAATTATTCTTTTCGATAAAAGAACGAAACCAATCTGTAACTGTATCTGGATGCATAGGACTTCCATTCCATGTAACAAAAAGCCTATTTGAGTTAATCCATAAGTTACCACATTTTTCTTTTTCAGCTTCATACCAAGTTTTGTATTTTTTTAGTATATTGATAACTATATCTGGAATTCCAACTTCTCTAATTGAACTCTGTGTTTTAGGATTTTTTACGAAAATGCCTTTTTCAGATGTATATTGGCTTGCTTTAGTAATATGTACAAATCCATTATCAAAATCGATATCTGACCATTCTAAGCCCAATACTTCGCCTCTACGCATACCAGTAAACAATGTTAGAATAATAATAGTTTGAAATTTAATTTCTTCATTTTCTAAAGCTTCTAATAATTGCTTACATTGAATATCATCATAGTATTTAATTTGAGGTCTTTGGTGTTTAGGTGGTTTGACTCTATCTGCTGGATTATAAGGTAGTATTTGCCAATACACTGCATTTTGTAGCATGGCATGTAATAAACGATGGTGTTCCAATATTGTTTTAGAAGATAGTCCTTTCATTACAGTTTTTCCATTATTATTTTTACATCTCTTTAACTGATGATCTTTTGAAAGATAATCATAGAAACTCATAATGTGAGTTGGTTTTATATTAGACAATTTAAAATGTCCAAAGTAGGGAATAATTCGTGTTTTTAACATTCCTTTATATCTTTCGTAAGTTTTTGGAGCCAATTCTTTTGAACCGTAATTTTTAGACCATAAATCTGTAAATTCTTTAAAAGTCATTGAAGAGTTTTGTAAAACAATACCGTTTTCAATTTCATAAACAAAATTCACAAGTTCTCTATCTGCTTCACGTCTACTATTTGCTTTGATGCTCTTTGTGTACTTAATCCTATTTCCATAACTGTCAAAGCCATGTGATACAATTAATCTCCATGAGTGCTTGCCTCTCTTTTCAAGATACCCTGCCATTACTTTTTTCACCTCCTTTCAAGTATAACTATGGCAAGAATTTTATATAAAATTATTTTTTCCTAACTTTAGTACTATCAATCCAGTCTTGAAATTCTTTATCTGTAATTTCATTATTAATGAATTTCTTTCTTATTTCTGGACCTACTTTTTTAAAGTATTCATACATTTCGTGATGGTCTCTTTCTGCTGCTTGTTTTGAAAGAGTTTGATATCTAGTTCTATAAGTTTTTAATAAAGGATTTTTATCTAGTCTTTCTTTGAAAGCTAATTCTCTTCCGATTTCTTTACAAGTTTTATTATCTTTAAATATTTCATCACAATATTTAGTATCATGCATTGTTTTAGGAATGAAATATTTATTGCAATTAGCACATTTCTTTATTTTTATATCACTATTTAAAGATAATAATTGCTTAAAGGAGATAAATAATACATTAAGATAATCATCTGTCCTGAAAGAAAATGGAATACTCCTAGGTAGATTAAGTTCTTTATGAAAGTAGTAGAAATCATCCATTGTAAAGTCTAATTTCAAATCATTAATTCTATAATTTAGGGATATTAAATCCAAATTAGCAGATTCATCTTCGAATAAATCAGGAAATTCTGCTCTGAAATCAGCCTCAATATCATCGAATTCAGCAGGACTAATACTATCTTTTTCAGTAGTTAAAAGTTTTATAAATGTATCTTGATAATATGTAAAGTCATCTTCATATTCAGATTCTAGTTCGAAGAATAGATTTGATAATGCTTCCTGTGTTATAAAAAAATTTTCTTTTTTATAATATTTACTTATATCCATTTTAGATTTTTTAGCTAATTTTAATAATAAATCTTCAAAACAATATTTAGCAATGAAGTTAATCATATCGTTATCACTGTCAAAATCTATATTAAGAAAATCTATAAGAATACTTCCAACAGGTCTTATTTCACAGCGATTCATTGATTCAAAAATAAAACCTTTCTTTTTTTCAATAGAAAAATGATTTAAACATTCTGTTTTATTATTAGTATCGAAAGCAATATTGTATAATGACATTTTTACCTCCAAACATCTACAAATTTAATTTTTTTACATTTTTTGTAATTGTAAGGTTACTTATATACGAAAAATATTATATAAATGAACCATACAACATAAAACACAAATAATAATTGTATGACAAGATGATACCATAATAATTTATGTATGTCAACTACAATTAGAAAAAAACTGAAAGGAGATGAGAAATATGGCAACAGCGAAAATGCAAAGAACTACTTTAACAGCCAAAGAAGCAGCAGAATATTTAGGAATTTCATACTGGCTAATTACACAATTAGTAAGAAGAAAGCAAATTCCATGTTCTAGAGTTGGAAAAAGAATTTTATTTAGAAAAGAAGCACTAGATATTTATCTAAGTAAAAAAGAAAACGATTCTTTAGAACAAATTAATTAGAAAGAAGGGAGGAAATGGGACAAGTTGGATGGATAAAAGTGAAGACAGATATATTCTCTAATAGAAAAATTAAAATACTACTAAAAGAAAGGGAAGGGGACACTTATTTTAGATTATGGATTCAAATTTTAACTATTGCTGGAGAATGTAACAGAAATGGTGGGCTATATATTAGTGATAATGTACCATTTAAAATTGAAGATTTTACGAACATTATCGGAAAATCTTCCAAAACTTTTACGAAAGTTTTCAGAAAATTTATCGATTTAGGTATGCTAATTTATAAAGATAATACATACTTTGTGAAAAATTGGAACAAGTATCAAAGTATTGAAAAACTAAACAAAATTGCAAAATCAAATAAAGTAATTGAAGAATCTAAAAATGAAAAAAGTTTTTATAATTCTACACAAGAAAAGATAAGAAAAGAAGAGAATAGAAAGGAGACAAGAATAGATGAATCAAATTTTGAAACCCTCGGTTGATAAAAATGATTATATTGAGTGTGAATACTGTAAAAACAAATTATATAGAAAAACAATAGAATGGCAGTTATATGGTGACAAAAAAGTTTTAACACTAGATTATGAAAGATGTAATTGTAAAGAAGCCGAGGTTTATTGGAATGAATATGATCTTAAAAAGTTAAAGATGTTAGAAGAAGAAAGAAAACTAGAGTTAATGCAAGAATTTGCACAAAAAGTGGAAAAGATAATAAAAAATAGTAAGATGAGTAAAAGAAATTTAAATTATAAATTTGAAAACTTTGAAGTCAATTCAAATAACAAAAAAGTATATCAAAGTTTAAAAGAGTATAGTGAGAAATTAGTAAATTCAAAAGAAAGAAAAGGATTAATTTTGGTAGGAAATAATGGAGTTGGAAAAACACATTTAGCCTGTAGTATTGCAAATGAATTAATAAAAAATGGAATACCAATCATATATGGAACCTTAATTAATTTATTAGCAGAATTGAGAAATTCATATGATACAGATAATAATATTTCTGAAATGGAAATTATAAAATTATATGAAAAAGTTGATTTGCTAATTATAGATGATTTAGGAAAAGAAAAGCCAAGTGAATGGGGATTAGAAAAATTATTTACTATAATAAATAGCAGATATGAAAATAATTTACCAGTAATTATAACAACAAATTATAATCAAAATTCTTTAGCTGAAAGATTAAGTTTAAATGGCGAAATAGAAACAGCAAATTCTATTATTTCGAGATTATATGAGATGTGCTACTTAGTTAAAATTAATGATATAGATCATAGAATTAAAAAGAAAAAAGTTAGTAATTGCGCTAACAATTGCTAACTAAAAATGTTACTTTTTTAAATATTTTCTATAAAAATTATAATGTATTTTTGCAAAAAAGTAAATAAAAATTTATAAAAAAATTAGGACAAGTAGGTATAAAAATTTAAACTAAATTGTCCTAATTTTTTTAAAATAAAATAACAAAAATAGTTAAAAAAATATCTCTCGGAGAGCAAAAAGGGTATTAGGGCATTTTGCCCTAAACAGCGAAAAGGGTGTCAAAACACCACGCTGGCGAATATTAGGTACTAAAAAATACTACACGCATATAATCATAGACACGAAATCAAAGATTTCGACTATGATTTAATTCGAGCAAAATAAATTTTGCTAATTATTAATGCTTCGTAAACTAGCATTAATAAATTTTTATAGTAAGGAAGTGATAAAAAATGTGGAGAGATTCAGAGCAAGTTTTAGATAGTATTTTCTTATCTTATAATAAAATTTTAAAGAGATTTAAATTGTTAGGTGTTACTACTAAAGATAGAAAGGAAATAACACATGAAGATTTAAGAAAAGCTGTAGAAGTTATGTTAAAAAAACATCCAACTTGTAGATGGAGAAGTGAGAAAGTAAAAAGTAGGAAATATTTTATTTTAGATGAAGGATATGTATGGTTATATCAAGTTTACTTTCAAAAAAAAAAATCATTAACTGATGCTGATGTAGATTTTTTTGAAGATAGAATAAAACAATATGAAGAATTGCTAAAAATAGAACACAATGAAAATTGGTGGAATGATGATATGGATATAAAACAACTATGCGAATATTTTAACAGAAAAGATATAACCGTTAGAAAAGCAATTAAGAAAATGTGTGATAGTGGTTTTAAAAATTATAAATATTTAACTAATAATAAAGTTGTAATTGTTAGTAAAGGTGTTGAATGGCTATGCAAAAATGTTTTTAAACAGAAGTATTTGGAATTGCTGGAAAAGTATAAGATGGAGTTGACAGAGTTATATATTGAAGAAGGGTATCCTTATGATGAATTTTTTGGAAGAAATTAAAAATTCTACAGATTTCTTTAGTTTTATTGAGAAAAAATGGAATTTATGATAGAATAACCTTGTTAATAGAAATATATTAATGGGGGCTATTATATGGGGAAAGAATATGAAAGCGAAGCAATGCTTGAAGAAAAATTGATAAAACATTTAGAATTATTAGGTTATACAAGGATTAATCTAAAAAATCTAGATGATGTAAAAGAAAATTTTAGAAAACAAGTAAATGCTCATAATATAGAAGAATTAAAAGGAAAAGAATTATCAGATAGAGAATTTGATAGATTATATACGATGATTACTGGTAAAGGTGTCTTTGCTAGTAGTAAAATTTTAAGAGAAAAACAATGTATAGAAAGAGATAATGGAGAAAAAGTATATATAGAATTATTTAATACTAGACAATGGTGTAAAAATATATATCAAGTTTCAAATCAAATAACAAGTATAACAGGAGAAAAAGAAACTAGATATGATGTAACACTTTTTATTAATGGACTACCTCTAATTCAAATAGAATTAAAAGCAAGAGGGAAAACACTAAAAGAAGCTGTAAATCAAATTGAAAGATATAGAAGAACATCATACAAAGAATTATATAAATTCATACAGATATATGTTGTAAGTAATGGTGTGAATACAAAATATTTTGCAAATACAGATGGAGAGATTAATTTTGGCTATACATTTTTCTGGACTGATGAAGAAAACAATAGAATTAGTAATTTGAGTGAATTTTCTATGTATTTTCTAGAAAAATGTTTTGTGTCAAAAATGATTGCAAGATATATGGTTATTAATGAAACAGATAAACAATTAATGGTAATGAGACCATATCAAGTGTATGCAGTAGAAGCACTCGTAAAACAAGCCTTAGAAACAAATAACAATGGATATATATGGCATACCACAGGCTCAGGAAAAACATTAACATCATTTAAAGCCAGTCAAATTTTAGCAAACGAACCAGATATTAAACAAGTCTTCTTCTTGGTAGATAGAAAAGATTTAGATACACAGACATTTGATGAATTCAATAAATTTGAACCCGGTTCAGTAGATTTTACAAATAGTACATATAAATTAGTTAAAAATATACAAGATTCAACAAAGCCATTAATTATAACTACAATTCAAAAAATGGCTAATGCTATAAATAGCCCAAGATATTCGGAATTAATGGAAAAATACAAAGATGAAAAAGTGGTATTTATTATAGATGAATGTCATAGAAGCCAATTTGGTGATATGCATAAAACTATAAAAATGCATTTTAATAGAGCTCAATATTTTGGATTTACAGGAACACCAAGATTTCCAGATAATAAGAGTCAAGATGGAAGAACTACGGCAGATATTTTTGAGAAATGTTTACATAAGTATTTATTAAAAGATGCGATAAATGATGGTAATGTATTGGGATTTTCAGTAGATTATTATAAAACAATAGATGCAAATCTAGACAACATTGATTATGTAGAAGTTGAAGGAATTAATACCGAAGAAGCTTATATGGCTGATGAAAGAATAAATAACATTACTGAAGGAATACTTACAATGCATCCATTAAAGACTAATGATATGACATATACCTCCATATTTGCAACTGCTAGTATACCACAATTAGTAAAATATTATGATTGTTTTAAAACTAAAAAAACCGATTTAAAAATAGCAGCAATATTTACATATGGACCAAATGAAGATTATGAGGGTAAAGATGAACTTTCATGTCAAAGTTTAGAGAGAATTATAAATGATTATAATAAAATGTTTGATACTAATTATTCTGTAAATACATTTGATGGATATTTTAAAGATGTCTCTAAAAGAGTAAAAAATGCAGAAATAGATATTTTAATCGTAGTAAACATGTTTTTAACTGGTTTTGATAGTAAAAAGTTAAATACATTGTATGTAGATAAAGCTTTAAAATATCATGATTTAATACAAGCTTTTTCAAGAACGAATAGAGTAGAAAAAGCAACAAAAACGCAAGGAAATATAGTAAGTTTTAGAACAACAAAAAAAGCTGTAGATAATGCTATAAGGATTTTTTCTGATACAAGTGATCCAGATGAAGTTCTATTAAAACCATACGAATACTATAAAGAAAAATTTATTGAAGTAGCAAAAAAATTAAAAGAAGTTGTTCCGACAGTGGAATTTGTAGACACAATACAATCAGAAGAAGAAAAGAAAGAATTTATTGTTATATTTAGAGAGTTAACTAAAATTTTAATAAAACTTAGAATATTTAGAGAATTTAAATTTACAGAGGAAGAAGTTTTTATATCACATCAAGAATATTTAGATTACAAGAGCAAATATTTAGATTTAGCTACAGGTAAGGAAGTACAAAATAAAGTTAGTATACTAAATGATATTGATTTTGAATTAGAATTAATGTATACAGATAAAATAAATGTCGACTATATTTTAAATTTAATGAAATCTATTGATTTAACTGATAAAGAGCAGACAGATAAAGATATTAAGGATATTCTAAATAAATTGGAAAATGCAGATAATAAAGACCTAAGACTAAAATCTGATTTGATTAGAGAATTCTTAAATAAAATTATACCAACTCTTAATGAAAATGATTCGGTTGAAGAAAATTATTATAACTTTATGGACGAACATCGTCGTAAAGAAATTGAAGAAGTAGCTAAAAAGTATGATATTGATATTAATTTGTTGAATGATATTATAGGAGAATATGAATACTCAGGAATATTGGATACAGGAAAAATTAAAGAAAAGATAGATAAACCTTTAATTGAAAAAGTAAATATAACAAAATCCATAAAAGATTTTATTGTAAATTTAATTAATAAATTTAAATAGAAGGAGAAATAGAAATGAATGTAGCAGAAAAACAAAACAAACAACAGTCAGAGTTACACTCTAAATTGTGGAGTATGGCAAATGATTTAAGAGGGACAATGGATGCTTCTGAATTTAAAAATTATATATTAGGATTAATATTTTATAGATTTTTATCAGAAAGATTAGTAAGTTACATAGAAGAAAAACTTTTAAATAAAGATAAACTAACATATGAACAAGCATGGGAAAAAGAAGATTATAGAGAGGCTATAATCGAAGATTTAACAAAAGATAGCGATGTTGGATATGTTATAGAGCCTCAATATTTATTTTCCAATTTGATAAAATTGGTAGAAACGGGGAATTTTGATATATCAATATTAAATAAAGCAATTAGCAAAGTTTCGGAATCTACATTTGGAAATGCTAGCCAACATGATTTTGAGAATTTGTTTGAGGATATGGATTTGAATTCTTCAAAATTAGGTAGAGGAGAAAAAGAAAGAAGTAAACTAATAGGTACAATTATGCAAAAGATAAATGATATAGATTTTGCATTTGAAGATACAGAAATTGATGTTTTAGGAGATGCATATGAATACCTAATAGGACAATTTGCAGCAAGTGCGGGTAAAAAAGCAGGAGAATACTATACGCCTCAACAAGTTTCAAATATACTTGCTAAAATAGTAACAATGGAAATTAAAGACTTAAAGAATGTATATGATCCAACTTGTGGTTCTGGTTCATTATTATTAAGAGTAGCAAGACAAAAAGATGTAAAAGTAAGTGCTTTTTATGGACAAGAAAAAGTAAGTACAACATATAACTTAGCTAGAATGAATATGTTACTTCATAGAGTTCCTTTTAATAGATTTGATATATATAATGGAGATACTCTAGAAGATCCATGTGAAGAACATATGAAAATGAGATTCCAAGCGATTGTTGCAAACCCACCATATTCAGCTCAATGGTCAGCAGACCAAAAGTTTTTAAATGATGAGAGATTCAGCAATTACGGAAAATTAGCACCAAAATCAAAAGCAGATTACGCATTTATTCAACATATGATTTATCTATTAGATGATAATGGAACAATGGCAGTAGTATTACCGCATGGTGTTTTATTTAGAGGAGCAAGTGAAGGGACTATCAGAGAATATTTAATAAAAGATAAAAATTACTTAGATGCAGTCATAGGATTACCAGCTAATATATTCTATGGAACTTCTATTCCTACTTGTATATTAGTATTTAAAAAATGTAGAACAAGTGATAATATATTATTTATTGATGCATCAAAAGATTTTGAACCTGGGAAAAATCAAAACAGATTAAGAGATGAAGATGTAGATAAAATTATAAATACATATAAAGATAGAAAAGAAATAGAAAAATATTCTCATCTAGCCACGATGGATGAAATAAAAGAGAATGACTATAATCTTAATATTCCAAGATATGTAGACACTTTTGAAGAGGAAGAAGAAATAGATTTAGATGCTGTTCAAATGGAATTGGAAAAAATAGATGAAGAAGATAAAAAAGTAACAGAAGAGCTTAACAAATATTTAAGAGAGCTAGGACTAAAAGAATTAAAGTAACAGAAAAGGATTACATTTCAAAGTGTAATCCTTTTTCAAATGAACATTTGTTGTAGTAGAGATTTTTTTAAAAAAGTTAATTTTTCAAATTTTAATTTCTCGTTTTCAATTTTTAATTCTAAACAATTTAATATTTTTGATATTTTATTTTGTTCCTCCAATTTAGGTACTTTAAAAGCTAATTTTTCAAAAGAAGATTTATTGATAATAGAAGTTGCAGAAGTTCCGGCAGTAGATTGTAAGTAGTCCTTCTTCATTTCAAATAAATAATATAAATAGTCAGCATTAAAATTTTTATTTGGAATTATAGCATTAATTTGTTGATTACAAGAACCATCTATTTTTAAAATTGCGTTTTTACCAATACTTGCTATACAAGTTATTAAAACGCTTCCTGCAGGAACAAATCTTCCTGCTTTAAGCCCATCTGGTGTTAACATATCGTGCGAATTATAAACATCTTTACCTTCCGTAATATCTGAAGGTGTTATCCAAGCTATAGTGCCATTATTCCAATAAGAATGAATTAATTTGGAGGGAGTAGTACCAGTTATAATAGTGCCAAATTCAGAAACACTCTTTTCTTCACAATTATTAGAATTAATAAGTTTTTGCATTAACCCTTTTTTATATATCTTAAGGGCTTCTATTTTTCTCTGTTGCAGTTCTATTTTTTTATCTAACAGACTTAGAAAATTCGCTATTTTTTCTTGCTCAATGATTGATGGAACTTTAAATTTATACATAGATAGTTCTTCTCTATTAATTTTAGGCATTCCCGTACGCATAGAAACAGATATTGCAAATTTAGTAAAATTTTTATTTAATAAAAGATATAGTAAAAAAGCGGAATTTAGTTTATCGTTTGATGGATTTAGAGGATATGCATCAGCACTACATAATCCTCTAAATTTAGGAAAACACACTTTAGCAAATTGTGGATTGATTTTTCCATATATTACAGATTTTTCATCAAATAAATATTTGTTACTAATTAATTTATCGTCTTTTGCTAAATTGTATTGCAACAATCTTCCTGTGTTTTTTTCTATGTTACCAGGACCAATATGTGGCAAATTACAATACAGCATATCATTTGGATTAACTTGTCCATTAGTAATTGTTACTAAATCATAAAATTTGTATATTATCCAGTCATCGTAGAATTCTTTAAATCTCAATTTAGGTACTAGCATATTCTCACCTTCAATCTGTCCTTTAGTTTTAACCTTAAAGGTCAAAAAAATTATATCATAAAAAATAAAAAAATGGAATTATTTAAGATTTTTTTCTTGAAAATTTTTGCAAATTAAGTTTATACATTTCTTTTTTTGTGACATTTGAGGATGGACATATAAATTTAATGTGATATTTACAGTGGAATGTCCCAATAATTCACTAACGGTTTTATAATCTACACCTAACTTAATACAGTTAGTTGCAAAAGTATGTCTAAGACCATGAAAATTAATTTTTTCGATATTGGCTTTTTTTATAGTTCTTTCAAAAAATCTTCTATATGTTCTCGGCTCTATCCATTTATTAGTACAAGATAATAAATAGTCCTCTGAATTAGTTTTATAATTTTTCAATTCTTTTGCAAAATCCTTATTTAGAGGAATATCTCTTTCTGCATTATGAGTTTTAGGATTCGTTATTATAACCTTTGATTTTTTAACATTATTATCTTTAATATAGACTCTTTGAAGTGTTTTATTTATATGTAACATGTTATTTTTAAAATCAATATCTTTCCATTGTAATGCACATAATTCTCCTATTCTAATTCCCGAATATAATGTTAATAAAATTCCCAAGCTTTTTACTGACTTATTTATTAAAATATAATTTGTTAACTTATCTTGATCCTGTCTTGAAAGAGTATATATTTTTTCTTTTGAATTAGATTTTGGATATATAAAATCTAGATTTAAGTTTTGAATAAGACCTTCTTTAGATGCAGCTTTTAAACTACTTTTTATTATTGCTATAATATCTCTAATAGTCTTATTAGATAATCCTCCTAGATTATCCAGTCTACCATTCCTATATTTATCTAATAAAAATTTTTGAATTGTTTTATTATCTAATTCATTTAGGTAATAATTTCCTAAATTTGGTGCTATATGGTTAGAAATAATATTAGAATAATTTGCATATGTAGATTCTTTGATATAGTCTTTTTTATAAAATAACCAATCCCAAATCCAATCTTTATATAATACTTTATTTTTTGCTTTAAATAGCATCTTTTTCACCTCCGTATATATTATACAATGTCTGTCATTTAAGTATATTAAGGTTAAAACTAAAGGACAGATAGAAGGTGAAAATTTGTTAGTACCTAGATTGAGATTTAAAGAATTTAAAGAAGAATGGAAAAAAATCTCTCTAATTAATGTTTTTACGTTTTATAACACCAATTCTTTATCACGAGCAGACTTATCAGATGAGGGATTAATTAAAAATATACATTATGGAGATATTCATCAAAAGTTTAATAATATATTAGATGTAAATAAAGAAAAATTACCATATATAAAATCAGAAATAAATATGCGTAATGAAGAAAATTATTGCCAAGATGGAGATTTGATATTTGCTGATGCATCAGAAGACTATGAAGGCATAGGTAAAGCTGTTGAAGTAATTAATGTTGGAAATAATAAAATTGCTAGTGGGCTTCATACTATTTTGGCAAGAGATACAAAAAAAGTGATGAGTCTTGGATTCAAAGGATACTTGTTTAATACGTCTCTCATACACAATCAGATTAGGGTATTAGCAAATGGCTTTAAGGTTTATGGAATTTCTAAAAATAAAAAAGGAAAAGAAATATCAGATTTTGAAAAATATAAACCATGGTCTGGGGAAGAATTTTCAGGTAAATTAGAATATGAATTAGACAATAATGAAAAATATGAAATATATAGAGATTTTAATAAAAAAAATCCAAAAATATTTAATGAAAATATGGAGGATATTTCTAAACAATTTAATATTGATAAAAACAAAGGAAATGAATTTTTTTATGAGCAAACCAAAATTGATGAAGATTTATTTTTATCAACACTTGCAATAAATCAAAGTGAAGTAAAATTAGAGGGACAGGCTCAAAACTTTTTAATTCAAAAGATAGCAAACTTAGCTCAGACTGGAGATGATAGTATATCCTTTAAAAGGGTTATTGATAGAATAAATAGAAGACAACTAGATGAAGTTGGAACCGAAAGGTCTAGGGAAAAGCCAATTAACGTAGTTGCTAGAAATTTGCAAGAATTATGTCAAGAAAAAGAAAATTTAGAAAAAGTCTTAGATAAATTCTTCCAAGAAGATTACAATAAAGCAGGTAGTGGTTTAGGTCTTGCTATAAGTAATGAAATAGTAAAATTACACAAAGGTAAATTAATATTAGAAAGTCAAAAAGGAGAAGGTACTTGTATTACCTTTACTTTAAAAAATAATTTAATGGATGCTATTGCAGAGGAAAAAATGTGATTTAATCACATTTTTTTCTTGTA
>OGQQ01000698.1_pt1 | contig 31385 bp, 27 predicted proteins | sample 1553281 | NCBI WGS metagenome assembly OGQQ01 (sample SAMEA2579937, study PRJEB22360) | human gut metagenome | biome: human gut; feature: human-associated habitat; material: faeces | place: Denmark | collected 2008/2010 | reverse complement strand
CAGAGGCCGCAGGTTCAAATCCTGTCACTTCGACTACTTGGCAGGGGCGCCGAAAACTTTAGAAATAAGGTTTTCGGTGTTTTTTTCGTTCATTTTCAAGAATGCCTCGGAATTCTTGTTGCGAGATGCACGTCACGCAATGCATGACATGTTTGACTAACTCAAACCAAAGTCAACATACCGACACCGTTCTAACACAAGCACCTCCGGTCAGTATCAACATGCCAATCACATTTATAATTTTCCACATATTGCATCTAATCGCATCCTCGTGGAGCTTTTTTACGTTATTAGAACATTACCGAGTAATATTCTATAACGAAAAAAAATACCCGGATGAGGAAATCTCTTACTTCAAGCATAAGTGATTTTCTCCATCCGGGCATACCTTCTCTTTATTTTATTGTTTTTGTATTTTCTTTATTTAATCCCAGCCCATACATGCTGTTTCGGTTTACTCTACTGCTTCCACTGCTTCAGCAGGCTCTACATCCAGCATCTCCTGGTATTTACCGAGGATCAGTTTCTGGATCATGTCTCTCGTACCGGAATTGATCGGATGTGCAATGTCTCTGTACTCTCCGTCTGTAGCCTTGCGGCTCGGCATAGCGATAAACATTCCTTTTTCGCCTTCGATCACTTTGATATCATGAACTACAAATTCCTCATCAATCGTGATAGAAACAACTGCTTTCATCTTTCCTTCTTTTGCTACTTTTCTTACACGTACGTCTGTAATATTCATCGTGTCTGCCCCTTTCATTTTCATACGCATTTATGAGTTCGCATTATAATGCGTATCTCTCATTTTTCTCAACGACGATTTTAATCCCATCTTCGCCGCAGTAGCAGGAATTTGCACGAATGGTATCCCTGCTCTCAACAATACAGTTCTCGATACGTGTATTGTCCCCAATATAAACATTATTCAGAATCACAGAATTCCTGATCACACAGTTGTCGCCTACATAGACATCCTTAAACAAAACAGAATTCTCGACGATTCCATTGATGATCGAACCACTTGAAACAAGACTATTCTTAACAATTGCCCCCTGATTGTATTTAGCTGGTGGAAGGTCATCGATCTTGGTCTTGATCGACGGCTCCTGTCTGAAGAAATAGTTGCGGATATCCGGACGCAGGAAAGCCATGTTGGTACGATAATATGCTTCCACGGTAGAAATATTGCTCCAGTAAGCATCTGTCTTGTATCCATAGATTCTCTTGAGATTTTTGTAACGGATCAGAATATCGTTTACAAAATCATGTCTGCCCTCAAGTGCCGCACGCTCCAGAAGCTCAATCAGCTGTCTTCTTCTTACTACGTAGATACCTGTAGAGATTGTATTATAAGAAGAAACAATCGGTTTTTCTTCGAATTCTACGATCCTACCGTCATCATTCATACGTACCACACCAAAACGCTCGACTTCTGTCTGATCTTCACAGGTAGTGCAGACTACCGTGATATCCGCACGCTTTGCAATATGATACTCAAGCACTTTATTATAATCCATCCGGTATATACAGTCACCGGATGCGATAACTACATATGGTTCATGACTTTGTTTCAGGAAATCAATGTTCTGATAGATGGCATCTGCCGTTCCCTGATACCACAGGCTGTTGTCCTTCGTAATCGTAGGTGTAAATACAAACAGACCTCCCTGTTTACGTCCGAAATCCCACCATTTCGAGGAACTTAAATGTTCATTCAAAGAACGGGCATTGTACTGTGTCAGTACAGCGACCTTCTGAATATGAGAATTCGCCATATTACTCAGTGCAAAATCAATGCTGCGGTAGCTTCCCGCTACAGGCATTGCCGCGATAGCTCTCTTGTCCGACAGTTCTCTCATGCGGCTGTTGTTTCCGCCAGCCAGAATAATACCTATTGCTCTCATGCCTGCTCACCATCCTTTGCTTTGATCACCTGTCCGCTCTCCAGGATTCCTCCCGGATAATCTTCTGCTGTAGTCACTCCGGATATGGCAGTGTTTCTGCCTATTTGTACATTATCAGGAATTACACTCCGTTCTCCGACTGTCGCCAGACCAAATGCATAAACTGCCGGTTTCAGTACGTTTGCAGCTTCTTCTCCGAAGCCCAGTGTAACTTTATTTCCGATTACAACATCCTCTGCTACGATTGCCTTATCAAGGACGGTATCTTCTCCGATCTGTGAATTACGCATGATGATCGAATCCCTCACGACGGTGCCCCTGCCGATCACTACGTTCGGTCCGATCACGGAATGGTGTACTTCACCATAGATCTCGGCGCCTTCTCCGATCAGGCACTGATCCGTCACTGCATCCCCTGCAATATACTGCGGCGGAATGATGTCTCCCTTTGTATAGATTTTCCAGAATTCTTCGTACAGATTGAATTCCGGAATGATATCGATCAGTTCCATATTTGCTTCCCAGTAAGATCCCAGTGTACCGACATCTTTCCAGTAGCCATTATATTCGTAGGCAAACAGCCTCTGTCCTTTATCTTTACAATAAGGAAGGATATGCTTGCCAAAATCGCAATTACTCTGGTCTTTCAGTGCGATCAGTGCTTCTTTGAGCACCGGCCAGCTAAATATGTAGATACCCATGGAAGCAAGGTTGCTGCTTGGTTTCTCCGGTTTCTCCTCAAACTCCGTCACACGCCCTGTCTCATCTGTAACCATGATCCCGAAGCGGCTTGCTTCTTCTATCGGAACCGGCATACAGGCAATCGTTACATCTGCCTTATTTGCCTTGTGATAATCCAGCATGACTTCGTAATCCATTTTATAAATATGATCTCCCGAGAGAATCAGTACATAATCCGGATTGTACTGCTGCATATAATCCAGATTCTGAAAAATCGCATTGGCCGTTCCGGTATACCATTCGCTGTTGGTACTCTTTTCATATGGAGGAAGTACGGTCACGCCGCCTTCGTTTCTGTCCAGATCCCACGGAATACCAATGCCGATATGGGTGTTCAGCCGTAGTGGCTGATACTGTGTCAGAACACCGACTGTATCGATTCCTGAATTAATACAGTTACTCAACGGAAAATCAATAATACGATATTTCCCTCCAAAAGCGACTGCTGGTTTTGCTACTTTTTGTGTCAATACGCCCAGTCTGCTGCCCTGACCGCCAGCCAAAAGCATGGCAATCATTTCTTTCTTCATCATCACGCAATCACCTCTTGTATATTATGATGTTCCATTATACCACACTTCCCAATATTAGTGAACATTTTTTACAAATTATTTGTTAGTATTTCACAAATTTTATATCTATTGCACACGTTTTCATTTCGCATTGTTTCCTTATGTTTGTTTTTATGTGCATTTTCCACAATTTTCTCCATTATACATCAGAACAGCTGCACAGTAACGTCCATAAAAGTAACACTTTTCATTTTTAACCGGCCGCGTTATAATGGAAATATTAAAGATAAGGAGATTATATTATGTATCAAATAGACTTCCATAAACCGCTCTCTATCCATTTTATCGGTATTGGCGGCATCAGTATGAGCGGACTTGCTGAAATACTTCTGGAAGAGGGTTTCACAATTTCCGGTTCTGACTCCAAAAAAAGCCCCCTGACCAGTCTTCTGGAAAGCAAAGGTGCAAAGGTCTACTACGGTCAGCGCGCTTCCAACATTTCCGATTCTGTTCAGGTTGTTGTTTATACAGCTGCCATCCATCCGGACAACCCGGAATTTGCATGTGCGAAGGAAAAAGGTCTCCCGATGCTGACAAGAGCTCAGCTTCTCGGACAGATCATGCGCAACTACGACACTTCTATTGCAGTTGCCGGCACGCATGGAAAGACCACAACTACTTCCATGTTGTCACACATTCTTCTGAAGGGTGAATGCGACCCGACGATCAGCGTCGGCGGTATCCTTCCGGCGATCGGCGGCAATATCCGTGTCGGACAGTCCGAGACTTTCCTGACAGAAGCATGTGAGTACACCAACAGCTTCCTCAGCTTTTTCCCGACGCTTGGAATCATTTTAAATATGGATGCCGACCATCTGGATTTCTTTAAGGATATTGATGACATCCGTCATTCTTTCCGTAAATTTGCCGAGCTTCTTCCAGCCGACGGCGCACTCATCATCAACGCAGACACACCAAAATACGAAATGGTTGCCGAAAATCTTCCATGTAAAGTGATCACCTACGGTCTTGAGCACGATGCTGAATACAGCGCTTCGGATATCACTTATGACGAATTCGGACATCCGACGTTCCACGTTCTTCATAATGGTGCGGATATCGGTATCTGTTCTCTGAAAGTACCGGGCATCCACAACGTATCCAATGCCCTTGCTTCTATCGCAGCAGGAAGACTTCTTGGTCTTGACAATGAAGTGATCTTTGCCGGACTGAAAGATTTCGGCGGTACAGACCGTCGTTTCCAGTACAAAGGCAAAGTCGGTGAAGTCACCATCATCGATGACTATGCACATCATCCGACCGAGATCGAGGCTACACTTCATGCAGCAAATAATTATCCACACAAAAAAATCTGGTGTGTTTTCCAGCCTCACACTTATACACGTACGAAAGCTCTGCTTCCGGAATTTGCAAAGGCTCTGACACTTGCAGACCACGTAGTCCTTGCAGATATTTATGCAGCCCGTGAGACCGATAACCTCGGCATCTCCTCCGCCGATCTTCAGAAACAGATCCGGGAACTCGGCACTCCGTGCGAATATTTCCCGACTTTCGATGAGATTGAAAACTTTTTACTCGAGAATTGTACACAGGGTGACCTGTTGATAACTATGGGTGCCGGAGACGTTGTAAACATTGGCGAACAGCTCCTTGGCAAATAAGTTATCCACATTATCCACATGTTTATACACATTTTTTACCGTGTATGGCATGTGGATTTTTTCTGCCATTTTACTTTACATAATATCCTGTCGAGTTATTGCAATTTTCGCGGAAATACAACAAACTTCGTCATTTTATGAGGTTACAAATAATTTACGACAAAAATCGATTTCCACATTATCCACATTATCCACATTTCTTTGTGGAAATCTCCTGCGGAAAAATACCCTATTCTCATTTCAAAAATCTTGTGCTATAATCCTAGTGTTCCAGATATACCGCAGTTTGTGCGGTATCCGTAATGTCTGTTCACGCAGATATTTTCGTTTAGAAAGCGAGCGATCTATCATGTCCATGATCACATTACATAACACCTCCCACCCGGAGGTAACAATATTATCCAATACATTTATCGACAATTATATGCCGGAGGCCAATGGAGAATTTGTAAAAGTTTATATCTATCTTTTACGTGCCCTTTCCAGTGCTCCGGTTTCTTTCAGTCTGGAGCAGATGGCTGACCGGCTTCTCTGTACAGAGCGCGACATTCTCCGCGCACTGAAATACTGGGCAAAGCAGGAGCTTCTGACTCTTGATTTTACAGACAATAATAAATTATGCGGGATTGCCCTGCTCTCCCCCTCCGGCACGTCTTCTGACACCGCTGCCGCGGAGATCAGCGGTACTTCTGAACCGGTTTCGGCCGAAGCATCTGCAAAGCCGTCTTCTGCCCGCCCGGAAGCGCTTACTCCGGAGCGTGTAAGCGAACTCAAACAAAACGAAGACATTATCCAGCTTCTCTATGTCGCTGAGCAGTATCTCGGAAAGACCCTCTCTCCTACAGAGGTTCAGAAGCTTTTATTTTTCTATGATGGCCTCGGCATGTCCGTAGACCTGATCGACTATCTGATCGAGTACTGCGTCGGCCACAATCACAAGAGCATCCGCTACATCGAAAAGGTTGCCCTTGCATGGGCCGAGGAGGGCATCACCTCCGTCGAAGAAGCGAAGCAGTCCGGTTCCAGATATAATAAGGATTATTTTTCTATCCTGAAAGCACTGGGCATCACCAACCGTAATCCGGTCGAAACAGAGATCACATTGATGGACACCTGGCTCAAGACCTATGGTTTTTCCATGGAGATCATTCAGGAGGCATGTAACCGCACCGTCCTCCAGACCGGTCAGGCAAGTTTTCAGTACACTGACAAGATTCTTGAAGGCTGGAAGCAGAAGGAAGTCCGCACGATGGACGATATTCGTTCTCTGGACAGTGCCCACAAAAAAAAGCGTCAGGAAAAAAAGTCAGCACGCAACACCCGTCCGGCGCCGGCATCCAACAACCGATTCAACAATTTCCAGCAGCGTGAATATAACTTCGACGAATACGAAAAGCACCTGCTGAACCAGTAAAAGGAGAAAACCGTGGCACTGCAGAATTTTCAGTATGATATTATCATGAGAGAGTATAACCGCCGCCAGTCTCAAGTACAGCATGACCTTGAAGAACGCCGTGCAGAGGCTTTTGCACGTGTGCCGAGGCTTCGGGAGATTGACAGTGAAGTAGCAGCTTTAAGCGCGCAGAAAGCCCGTTCTCTGCTTCAAGGTGAGCCTGGATCTGTTGACGACCTTAAGAAAGATGTGGCTGCGCTCTCTGCTGAACGCCGTTCCCTTCTTAAGAAAAACGGTTTTTCCGAAGATTATCTTGAACCGCATTACTTCTGTCCGTTCTGTCAGGACACGGGGTATGCTGACGGTCAGAAATGTTCCTGTTTTAAGAAAGCCGAGATCGAATTGCTCTATACACAGTCCAATCTCACCGAGATTCTCAAAAAAGAGAACTTTGAACACTTTTCTTTTGACTGGTATTCTGATACAATAAAAAATGAAGCTACCGGACTGACTGCCCGCGAGACCGCCAAACGCGCTTACGATGCCGCAGTAAACTTTGTCCGGGATTTTGATACACGCTCACAAAATCTGTTTCTGTACGGCAGCACCGGAGTCGGAAAGACCTTCCTCTCCCACTGCATAGCCAATGCACTTCTCGAAAGCGCACATTGTGTTCTTTACTTTTCTGCGTTTGACCTGTTTGACCGTCTGGCGCAGACAGCTTTCTCGAAGAAGCACGAGACAGATATGGGCGATGATTTTATTTTTAACTGCGATCTTCTTATTATAGATGATCTCGGGACTGAACTGACCAACAGTTTTGTTTCGTCGCAGCTGTTCCTGTGTATTAACGAGCGTATCGCACGCCGCAAATCCACGATCATTTCGACGAACCTGAAACTGGAAGACTTTTCAGCCACCTATTCCGAGAGAACTTTTTCCCGGATAGCAAGCAATTATCAGATGTTGAAACTTATTGGCAAAGATATCCGAATCCAGAAAATATTTTTAGGAGGAAAATAAACGATGGCACAGCTTAACAGCAAAGAACTGACAACACTTCCGGTAGGCAGACTTGGACTGATTCCCCTCCAGAGTTGCCGCCCACTTGGCGAGAAAGTTGACGAGTGGCTTGTACAATGGAGAAAAGAACGCATCAGCCCTGAATTAGATTCTTTTGCATTTGAGGGATACAGACGTGATTCTTACATCGTTGATGTCAAAACACCACGTTTTGGTTCCGGTGAAGGTAAAGGTGAGATCGGTGAATCCGTCCGTGGTGACGATATTTACCTTATGGTGGATGTATGCAACCACAGTCTTTCCTACAGAATCAGCGGTTTCACAAACCTGATGTCCCCGGATGATCACTTCCAGGATCTGAAGCGTGCCATTGCTGCAATCGGCGGCAAAGCCCGCAGAATCAATGTCATCATGCCGTATCTCTATGAAAGCCGCCAGAGCAAACGTGTCGGCCGCGAATCTCTCGACTGTGCTTCCGCACTTCAGGAGCTCACCGGCATGGGTGTAGAGAATATCATTACATTTGATGCACACGATGCCCGTGTACAGAACGCAACTCCTCTTCACGGATTCGAGACGATCCAGCCGTCATATCAGTTTATAAAAGCCCTTCTCCACAATGTGGAAGGACTTCATATTGACAATGACCATTTCATGATCATCAGCCCGGACGAGGGAAGCATGCGCAGAGCCATCTATCTTGCCAACGTCCTTGGTGTAGACATGGGTATGTACTACCGCCGTCTTGACTACAGCAAAATGGTCAAAGGCCGTCATCCGATCGCAGCTTACGAGTTCCTCGGACCAAAGCTTGAAGGCAAAGATGTCATCCTGATCGATGATATGATTTCTTCCGGTAAGAGCATCCTTGAGATCGCATCTCTTCTTAAGAAACGCGGCGCCGGCAAGATCTTTATCTGTACCACTTTCGGTCTCTTCACCGAAGGAATGGAAAAATTTGACGAAGCTTACCAGAACGGTATCTTTGATAAACTTCTTACTACAAACCTTGTTTATCAGACACCGGAGCTTCTCTCCAAACCGTATTACATCACATGCGATATGAGCAAATATATCGCACTGATCATTGATACGCTGAATCATGATATGTCTGTCAGCCACCTTCTGAATCCTGCAGACAGAATCAAACGTTGCGTCAGCAATTATATGGCTCAGTACGAAAAATAATTTTTCAGATATCCCGGTCAGAAGTTTATGCAGCTGGATATTTGACGACAGAAAACCCCTGCGGAATCTCTTCCACAGGGGTTTTCTTTATTGTTATATCGTTATTGTATTGCAGGCAATGCCTGTATTCTTCAATATTTCTAATTCTTTTTTCTTACCGGTACTTACGATTACCTGTCTCTGATCTCCGGTAAGCCATGTAACAGTCTGAGCAGCATTTTCAAGATCATATGCGCCAAACATTTCTTCCAGCAGTACAGGAAGCTTCTCAGCACCGCACAGGATCTCACCCATAGCAAGGCGAAGAGAAAGATATATCTGTCCTACTGTGATCAGCCGGAGATTCTCTATCGATACAAGATCACTTCCCGTATCTACGCGGATATGGAAGTCTTCATCAATCAAAAGTTCTCTGCACTCTCCACCTGTGATTCCGCGTAGAATCTCTGACATGGTCTCAACCAGACGGTTTCCTGTCTTCTCGTAGATTCTGGCAGATAATTTCTCGATCGTATCCATTGCATAATTAATAGAATCGATCTCTATCTCATCTATCAGAGGAAGATATGCATATTCTTCCATCTCCTGAAGTTCCTCTGTCAGATTGGCAAGTGCCGTATTCTTTTCGCGAAGCTCATCATCCAGTTCATTTCTGCCGTCCTGAAGCTTATTCTGCTTCGCCAGCCATCTGCTCTTCATACGTTTGCGTTTTTCCAGCTCGCGCACGGTACGCATCTCAAAATTAGTCTCTGCCATAAAGACAAGCGCTCCCGCAATTCCCACCAGGACTGCCGGAACCACTGTCTGCATGTTCATTCCCATATAAATTGCTGCTGAAAAAACGGCAATAACGGTAGCGCACATTATAATGATCTGCGTGCGGTTCTTTTTTTCCAGTTCACTGATACGTCCATCCAGCATCTGAAAGCCATTGCTGTCTCCACTTGTCTTAAGCGCACTCTGCTGCTCTCCAATCTGCTGCTTCTGATCCTCCAGATCGCTGATTTCTTCGCGCAGGCGGCGAATCGCCGTGCTTACTTTGCCTCTTTCAAGCTGATCTGCCTTTTTGCGGCGCTCTACCTGCACCTGATATCCTTTACGGGTCATCTTAAGTCTCTGAGAAGTACGGCGAAGGTCCACTGTCCTGTCCGCGCTCCACTGGAATCCCGCAATCTGGCGCTGCACCTCACGTACGATCTCTGATCCGGTGTTGCCTTTAAGGGGTGCAATACAGATTGCATTCTCAAAAACGGATTCACTGATTCCCTGAGCTACCTTTGAATCGCTGATCCGGTCCGCATCCATCAGCTCTCCGCTTGTTTCACAGAGAAGCTCGCTGTACGGAGTCTCCCGGTGCAGATCACGTGTCAGACGGTAATTTCTTCCGCCGCTTTCAAACCAGAGAACACCGGCATATGGAAATTCCGCATTGCCAAAAAGCATTTTTTCTATAAATGTGCGTACTTCCTCCCGCATCTGTTCTTTTTCATCGTACAGTACATTCAGACCGGATGTAAATTTCAGTGTTTTGTTTTTTATTGATCCGAAATCCTTGATTTCTATCTGTCTGATTTTCATAATCGTTTCCTGTCATCTGCCAGAACCTGTGTACTTAAGAGAGCCTGCAATCCGTAATACAGGGCCTTCTTTTCTACAACGGTCAGATCTTTGTTCAGAAATTTGTTTATATAATCACCGATCAACGTTCCTCGATACTGTCGGTAAAGTTCCTCTATATTGTATGCCGGTCTGGATTCGTCCATAATCTCAACAATATTGCCCAGTCCATGCAACCGTTCGGTCAGCAGTACATTGTCCGGAGAAACCCGGCCTTTCAGAATAAGGCGGTATATGTTTCTGCCGCCACGGCGCATCACTTCACTTCGCAGCATTTCTTCAAGCTTATACTGCGTCGTATCTCTGTCTACATTCAGAACGAGATTCTGATAGGAACGGTTCGCACACGGCACAAGACGTACTTTCACATTGCCGTCCTCATATTCTCCCTGAATATAGCCGTGTTTGCCAAGATCATTACGATCCAGTGGCTCCAGCGAGCCGGAATAGGCAATCTTGTCACGGCAGACTGTATGCGGCTTATGAGAATGCCCAAGCGCGACATAATCAAAACCGGCTGCTGCAAGTCCGGTAAAATCCATCGGACAGCAGCTTAAATCTCCGCCATGTGCAAGAAGCACATGGAATCCCGGTTTGTTAACCGGCTTCCACTCATCATACAGAGGGGACCGTACTTCTTTGTGTTCGAAGCTCAGGCCGTAGACAAATATATTTTTTTCCGGAATCTCCACGCAGTGCTGTTCTTCCGCGTCAAAAAACGTGACATTCGTTGCCCAGCGGAATGTCCTGTAAAAAGAGTCCTCTTTTATGTAATCATGGTCTCCTGCCATAAGAAAGATTCTGGTTTCCGGAATCGCGGCAAACCATTCATTGACCTGTCGAAGCTGGCCAAGCAGTGGCTGCCGGTGAAAAAGATCTCCGGCTATAAACAACAAATCCACCGGATTCTTGCGGATACCCGCAATAACCCGGCGGAATGTTTCCCAGATTTCTTCTTCTCTCTCGTGGCTCCAGGGGCAGCCCCGGTCAGGAACTGCGCCCAAATGCACATCAGAAAGATGAATAAATCTTATCATGCAAAACTACTCCTTATAAATCGCAGTTGTTTACTGTTCTCGGGAATGGAATGACGTCACGGATGTTGCCCATACCTGTCAGGTACATTACGCAGCGCTCAAATCCAAGTCCGAATCCGGAATGACGGGCAGAACCGTATTTACGCAGATCCATGTAGAACTGATACTCCTCAGCCTTCAGCCCCATCTCATCCATACGGGCTTTCAGCTTGTCATAATCATCCTCTCTCTGGCTTCCGCCGATGATCTCGCCGATTCCAGGAACAAGGCAGTCCATAGCGGCAACGGTCTTGCCATCTTCGTTCTGTTTCATATAGAATGCCTTGATTTCCTTCGGATAATCGGTAACAAATACCGGTTTCTTAAAGATCTGCTCTGTCAGATAACGCTCATGCTCTGTCTGAAGGTCACAGCCCCAGAATACTTTGTAATCGAATTTGTCGTTGTTTTTCTCCAGAAGTTCGACAGCTTCTGTATAAGTTACATGACCAAATTCAGAATTTACTACATGGTTCAGACGATCCAGAAGTCCCTTGTCGATGAAAGAATTAAAGAAGTTCATTTCCTCCGGAGCATTCTCAAGGACATAACGGATCACGTATTTCAGCATCTCTTCTGCAAGGTCCATGTTGTCATCCAGATCTGCAAATGCACATTCCGGCTCGATCATCCAGAACTCTGCTGCATGACGTGTCGTGTTGGAGTTCTCAGCACGGAAAGTCGGTCCGAATGTGTAGATATTACGGAATGCCTGTGCATAAGTCTCACCGTTGAGCTGACCGCTTACAGTAAGGTTGGTCTCTTTGCCAAAGAAGTCCTGGCTGTAGTCTACAGTACCATCCTCATTCATCGGAGGATTTTTCATGTCAAGTGTAGTAACCTGAAACATCTCTCCTGCACCCTCACAGTCACTTCCTGTAATCAGTGGAGTGTGTACATATACAAATCCCTTCTCCTGGAAGAATTTGTGGATTGCATATGCACAAAGAGAACGTACACGGAACACTGCCTGGAAAGTGTTGGTTCTCGGTCTTAAATGTGTCATGGTTCTTAAGTATTCCAGTGTGTGGCGTTTTTTCTGAAGCGGATAGTCCGGAGCAGATGCACCCTCTACCTGTACTTCCTCTGCCTGAATTTCAAATGGCTGTTTTGCTTCCGGTGTCGGAACCAGTGTACCTTTGACAATGATCGCAGCACCAACATTTAATTTGCTGATCTCTGCAAAGTTTGGCATGTTATCATGATATACGACCTGCAGAGTCTCAAAAAAAGTACCGTCATGAAGTACGATAAATCCAAATGCCTTGGATCCACGTACACTTCGTACCCATCCTCCTACGGATACCTCTTTGTTCAGGTATTCTTCTCTGTTTTTATAAATTTCTTTTACCGTTGTGAGCTTCATAATCTATACCTCTCTGTTTATTCATTTCTCATCCAATTGACTTCTAGTATAGACTATTCAACGGATTCCTGCAAGGAGTAAATCAGGGAGAACCGCTGTTTTTATTCGTTCCACTTAAGGATTCCGGCAGCAGAATAATCATCCGCCATATTATAGGAAGCAATTCCTTTCTCGGTCACAAGGTAAAAAGTATCTTTGATATAAATACCGCGTGCAGTACGGTAGTCCTGCCATTCCATTCTATCGTCAAAAAGGCCACAGTCGTTCATCTTCACATAAGCGTTCGGAACAAAACCATCTTCTTCATCAAAGGAGAATACACTGTAATAGAAGTTTTCACTTGAATCATAGATATCCGAATTGCTTCCGTACATACCGTAGGCAAAACCAAACAGGCCTTTCTTCGGTGCAGCCAGGATTGAACGGTAATTTGTAAGTGCATCACAGAAAGAAACGTCCTTCAGTACAAAACGGTCGGTTTCTTTTACATCGGACGGATCGCTGATGTCAAACATTGAGCATTTCATTCCAATCGTATTTCCGGTATCCGGATCTGTCTCCCATCCGATTCCGAGCAGCTTGTTTTCACCATAGAAGTGCAGGTAAGAGGAAAATCCGGTAATTTTCAGCTCACCGAGCACTTTCGGGTTTTCCGGGTCTGAAAGATCGACGGAGAAAAGCGGGTCTGTGTTTTTGTATGTGACAAAATACCCGGTCTCCCCCATAAAGCGGGCAGATTTGATTTCTTCACCTTCTGCAAGATTCTCGATCTTACCAACTGTTTTCATTGAAGAATCCAGCACATACAGGCTGTTGCTCCGCGAAAAATCACTGTAATCGGAACTCCAGGATTCCACAGTCGTTACCACGCGGAGATGATCTGCGTATTCGTCTAATGAAAAGTTGTCATTGAGCTCTCCTGCGACGGAGCCGGTGCTTCCGTCCGTGAATTTGCCGTCTGCATAACCAATGCGTACAAGTTCTGTACGGGTCTCTTTTTCGTTCCAGGTCGATACTGCGGAATAAATATTGTTTTCGCTCACGTAGAAGGTTTCTGCACCACTGACAACCGCCATGATATCAGAAGCCTGATCCGGTGTCCCAACTGCCACTGCGCCGGAAACCAGATATGCCTTTCCATTGTAGGAAAAATCATCCGCCCCCTCCTGCTCCGGCAGGTAGATATGATCGTATGCGATATATTCCTGTCCGCTTCTCGGGACATAATACTCTAACTGATCTGCATTATTTCCCGCATCCGGCGCATAGGAAGTAAAGAGATACAGATAACCGTTGCTTCGTCTGGATGAGAGATAGGAACCGTCCTGCTGATAGGTTCCTGTCAGTTTCGGAGCGGTTCTGTCCGATATATCGTACGTCAAAACCGAAACTGTCGTCACCGGCATGCTGTAGCTTGAGCGTACTGACTGCGTACTGTCGTTGTCTGAGTCCTCATCACTCGTTGACGGAAGCTTCAGTTCTCCTTTGTAAGTGACGTATTCTATCTGCTGGCGGATTAACTGCAGACAGCTTCCTTCCACATACATTTCTTTGTAATCGGCGCTGTTTTCGCCGTTAATCGCGCCGACCAGTTTCATGGATGCTGCATCTACAATTCGAACTGTACCCTTGCTGTCCATCGCATAAATACAAGTTCCGTCTGTCTTTACGATATCTGCTTCATCGACCGTTTCTTCCTGTGTGTTGGTGGATGAATAATCACCCGGATCCGATTTTTCATCATAACTGAAATCAGAATCAGTTTCGCCCTCAGGATACGTAGCAATTACGCTTTCCGGGGAAGCTGCATCCGATGACGCCATATCTGATGCTGCCACTGTATTTGCGCTTCCAGTGTCGGCCGATTCTTCGATTGTCATTACACGGGCATCGTTACTGGTAGTCGGGTTTTCATTCCATTCTTTGAGCATGTTATACAGGTCATCATAGCTGTCCATATGGACAATGCCCGAGACCGGATCTGTTGCCTGCGCGACTTTGACAGGTTCAGTTGTTTCTGGTGCAGCTTTGTCGGATTCTTCGGCACTTTGAATATCTGCCTGTGCCAGTGCAGTTTCATTGGTAGTCTCTGAGGCGGTCTGTGCACCATTACGTGTCGTCTCTTCAGTGCTCTCCAGTGTCTGAGTATCATTACTTGCTGTGTATGTTGTGTCTCCTGGCTTTGCCTCGGTATGCGTCTTGAGCAGCCCCGGAGTAATCCCAAGTGCCGCAATTACAACGACTGCCGCTGCTGCAGCGCCGATATAGCGGGAAGTTCTGGCATTCCAGAATCTGTGTGTGGTGGTGTCTTTTGACTGATCGTCTTTCTCCGTCCGGGCTGCTTCATTTGGCTGCTGATTTTCGCTCTGCTCTTCGAGCATTTTCTGTATATTCTCCGGTTTCAGGGATTCCGGAACCGGGGTGTCTTCCATTGATTTCCTGATCTTATCCATCAATTCTCTGTCATCCATATTGCTGCCTCCTTTCTATGCAAGAAATTCTTTCATCTTATTCAGTCCGCGGCTGATCCGCGAACGGACCGTATTGTGGTTCATCTGCATCATTTCTCCGATTTCATGGCTCTTGAATCCGCCTACGACATTGAGGCAGATGATCTGACGTTCTGTTTCCTCCAGACGATCCAGTGCCTCTCGCACCTGCAGGCTCTCTTCCGTAGTATCACCTGCTGGCAGGTCATCCGGCAGTTCGACCGTCTTCTGCGTATATTCTTTTAGTTTGCGCCTGCATTTATTGGACAGTATCTGAAAAATCCATGCCCGGAATTTCTCATTATCACGCAGCTTCTCCACCGCTGCAAACGCATCCGTCACCGTCTCGCTCACGGCGTCCTCTGCATCCTGCGGATTCTTCAGGGTGTGAAGAGCAAAATAATACAACTCCCGGTACACCTTTTCATAATATGCGGCAAATACTTCAGGTTTTTTTAAATCGTCCATGTTTCACCTCTGTTTCTGCCCGGCCCCCGCCGGTTCTGTGTTCTGTTTGATGCATCTGTATATTAGTGTCATTTTAGCATGGTTTTGTTGCATGGATGTAAAATTTTTTCTGAATATATACAAAAAGAACCCGAAATTTCTTTCGGGTTCCACTTTCTGATGCTTTTACACTATGTAATTATAATGTCTCGATGAATCTCATAAATGCTTCTCTGCCTTCTGGTGTGCATTTGTATACACCGGCATCTTCGAGTACGTGTACAAACACAATGCCGACCTCTTTCCGGAGAATCTCATGGATGTTGTCCTTGTTGATGTCCTTGTGTTTCGAGAGCACTTCTGCCGCCCATGCCGCATGTTTCTCGATCTTTTCGTTTGAAGCGATGTCTTTGCCTTCCAGAATGTATTCTTCGAGAAGCTCCAGTTCTTCTTTCAGTCGTGCCGGAAGTACCGCAAGTCCCATAACCTCGATGAGGCCGATATTTTCTTTCTTGATGTGATGATACTGTGCATGCGGATGATACACACCGAGCGGATTTTCCTCGGTCGTGATATTGTTTCGAAGCGTCAGATCCAGTTCATATATATCACCGACTTTACGCGCGATCGGAGTAATCGTATTGTGCGGTTCGCCGTCTGTCTCTGCAAAAATAAATGCTGCTTCATCGGTATAGCCTCTCCACACTTCCAGTACATGTGTCGCAAGATCGACCAGACGGTCAGAGTCTTTATGGCGGATACGAAGCACGGACAGCGGCCACTTAACGATGCCAGCCTCTACATCCTCATAACCCGGGATTGTCACATGTTTCTCGATCGGAGCTTTTGCCATTGCAAATGTATAATGACCACCCTGAAAATGATCATGGCTCAGAATGGAGCCGCCAACAATCGGAAGATCCGCATTGGAACCAAGGAAATAATGCGGAAACAGTTTGACAAAATCAAACAGCTTGATAAACGCATTTCTTTCGATTTTCATCGGGGTATGTTTGCTGTTAAACACAATACAGTGTTCATTGTAATATACATATGGAGAATACTGGAATCCCCATGGTGTATCATTGATCGTGATCGGAATGATTCTGTGGTTCTGTCTCGCCGGATGATTAACACGGCCTGCGTATCCCTCGTTTTCCAGGCAGAGCAGACATTTCGGATAACTGCTTGCTTTGACATTCTTTGCTGCTGCGATCGCTTTCGGATCTTTTTCCGGTTTGGAAAGATTGATCGTGATGTCGATTTCTCCATACGGGCTGTCCACTTTCCATTTCTGATCTTTCTTTACACGATAACGGCGGATATAATTGCTGTCCTGGCTCAGTTTGTAAAAATAATCCGTTGCTTTCTGCGGATCATCCTGATATCTGTCCCAGAACTCTTTCTGAACCTGTGCCGGACGGGGCATCAGGCAATTCATCAGTCTGGTGTCAAAGAGATCACGGTAAACCACACTGTCTTCGATCAGTCCTCTCTTTACTGCTTCATCCAGAAGTTCATTCAGAGTTTCTTCCAGATCCACACCGGAAAATTTCTCCTCTGGCTCGGTGTATTCATCTTCGTGAAATACATCCAGAAGAAGGTTCGTTGTGTAATTTTTTTCACACTCCGGAACCAGTCCTGACTCAACTCCATACTGTACAAGTTTTGCGATGCCTTTGCTTAACATAAGCCTGTCCCCCTGTAAAATTATTTTTGATTATCAAGATAAGAAATAAACACATTACCCGCCTGCTGGAAAAGAGCGGTACTGTCGTTCATTCCATACGGGCTGACTTCGCCTGTCGCAGGATCCAGAAGCCATGTATTGTATGCGTCATATCCGACGATCACGACACTGGTATCTGCACCGGTTTTTGCTATAACTGCACGCTGTGCGCTGATCTCATAAAGGACATTTTCCAGACTGCATCCGGTAAGGTCGATCACGGTTCCAGAATCTCCCAGACCTTCCTGCAGCTTGCCTTTATCCCATGAACCACTTCGGATGACCTCAGGAACATCCTCCGTATTAAGCGTAAGCTGTGTTTTTATATTTCCACGTTCCCAGACATATTGCTGCGCCCGGTTCAAAACCACGCCGGTCCGGCTGTCTGCCTGCAGTACTGCCTGCGCCGGATCAGTCCACACACTGTCCAGTCCACCGCGGGCATATACATAATAAACGTTTCCGAGCTGGCTCTTGTCCACTTCGACCTGAACAATGTTCTCGTTGCCGTTTTTTATTTTGGCAGTAAGAATCAGCGGTTCATCTGCCTCCGGTTTGTCAGTGAATACCAGCTTGACGATAACACCCTGACGTGTCGTGCTTGTCTGCTCCACAGAAACCAGATCTGCCGAAGTTTCTTTGTTGTTCATGATGTTGTCTTTACTCTTGACGACGTACGCATTTCCGTTCTTTTCTGACAGGTTAAATTCCATCATAGAACTTCCGACCGTCACGTCTGTAATATAATATCCATCCTGATGATACTCTTTTTTGATATTTCCGTCAAAGTCCTCAATCTTTATAGATGTGATTCCGTCGACCGTATGCCCGTTTTCATCAGTAAGACTGTCCCCGTCAAGTACATTTCCGTAAATCAGATCTTCATTCATAAAGCCAAGCACACGGAGCTGCTGCGAGGCATCCGGTGTATCATTTCTCGTCTTCAGTGAATCAAAATCAATGTATTCTATCTGTCCTGTCTGCTCACCATCCACAATGCGCCATGCCGCGTGCGCATTTGTCTCAGACACGGCGAACTGATTACTGTCGATATTTTCCGCCAGAACTTTATAATCACTGTCATCGATATTGATCTGGTAAAGACTTCCGGAAAGAAGCAGGAACAGCTGGTTTTTCTTGTTTACATAACTCAATGTACCGAAATCGGATTTCAAAAACTCAAACGACTCTGTCGTCGGAATAAATACTTTCTCCTCAACTACATTCTGATCATGATTGTAATGATAGATTCCGGCTCCGCAGTAACCTTCATGGCTTCCGCGGTTCATGTAACCATAGACCATAAAATTGACATCGCCGTCGTCTTCCACGCTCAGAAGCTTAATGTCATGTTCCGTGCGTGAATCGCGGAAATCTCCTTTTGCCGCCTTACGGAAATCAAACACCTGCGCAAACTTGCCGTTATTCTGCGTGTAAGTCCAGAGCGCCCCTTCCTGCACAAAAGCCGTCATACTTCCCTCTGTATTTGTAAGATATGTCACATTTTTGTTTCGGGCTCCGAGAAGCAGCCCGTCATCCGTGATTACCGACTGTTTCGGGTCAAATACCTGTCCTGCGGACCTCTCAAAATCGAGCAGACGGATACGTTCCTCCGAATAACGCAGACGGTAAAAATCTGTTACATTATAGTATTCCGCACCACCGTTTTCATTTGCGGCACAGATCTCATATTCCAGTGAAATACTTGCGGTCGTTTCATTGATTTCTTTGATGACCGGTATCCCTTTCTTTGTGATCTGTGGATTTAAATTACCCCAGCTTATCACAGAAAGTGGTGATTTAATGGAAACGGATGCAAAATTTGTTGTCGCTGAATCTGCGGATTCCAGATATGCGGCAAGATTATCTGCCGAAGTTTTGTCCATACACATCTGTGCAAAATCAGATGCAAATTTCACATACGCCTGCGTATTTGTAGAGGATCTGGATACAACTCGCGTATAATAATAGGCTTCCCCATCATTGGTATCGACCGTCAGCTGCATAGAATACTCCTGATTCATCAGAAGCCCGGAATTGATCTCAATCTGTGCCCGGAGATAACCGTCCGATCCTGAAGAATCCAGATTTTTGATCTTGCGGTTTTCGACAATCTTGGTTCCATCAGAAGTACGTACCTCATAAGAAAGACTCTTTACCTTTTCGTCATAAGGATTAATCGCAATCGTCAGTTTCTTCGTCGTATCCAGTGGTGTCACACTGTCACGAACAAAATCTGCTTCCATCGGCTGCCGGTAACCATACATGCGGTTTGCAAGCGTTCCGTTAAAATCCACCATCACTTCCGGAAGCGTTGGATTATTCATATCCGAACGGTCATCGGTCGTTTCGTTGTTCATCAGAAACACCGTGCCGGCCACTCCCAGTATAAAAATCACCAGAAGAATCAAAAACCTTTTCAGTGCTTTTAACATGGTTTCAGACTCCCTTCTCAGAGTGCAGTCCGTCCGGATAAAGCAGTTTTTCCAGCGTCAGATGGCTGTTCAGCGCATCATTCATCGCAGGAAGTCCCTTCGGGAAATGAGCTTTTTCATTTTTGACCGCACGGATCAGAAGATTCTTCGGGGTATGTTCCATATCAATAAATTCAAGGATCTGTGTACTATATCCTTGCGATTCAAGCAATTCCGCACGGATACCATCTGTCAGAAGCGCCGAAATACGTTCTTTCAGGATACCATATTTCAGCACTGGCTCCAGAAGTTCATTGTGAATCTGACTGTTCAGCTCATGCTGGCAGCACGGCACAGACAGAATCACCTGCGCATCCCACTCGACAGCTTTTGCAAGTGCATAGTCTGTCGCTTTGTCACAGGCATGGAGCGTCACGACCATATCGACTTTCTGTACACCTGCATAATCCGCGATATCACCATGCAGAAAATGCAGCTTGTCATAGCCGTATTTTCCGGCAAGGCCGTTACATTTCTTAATAACGTCTTCTTTCAGATCAAGTCCGATGATATTGACATCGTATCCTTTGAGTTCTTTCAGATAGTAATACATGGCAAATGTCAGATAAGATTTGCCACATCCGAAATCCAGAATCGTGATCTCCCGTTCTCTGGACAGCGCCGGAAGAATATCCTCGATAAATTCCAGAAAACGGTTGATCTGCTTAAATTTGTCATAAGAAGTATTGTGGATTTTGCCCTCGCGGTTCATCACACCGAGATCCACAAGAAACGGAACCGCTGTCCCCTCTTTCAGAATGTATTGTTTTACCCGGTTGTGCGCCTGAATCCTGACCGGTTCCAGCGCCGGATGCTTTTTGACTTTGATTGTCTGCCTGCCTTTTTTGCTGACCAGAACCGTGCCATCCACGCATCTTCCCTGTGTCTGAAGCTGTGAGAAACAGCCTTCGCCAAGGTTTGCCGCCACATAGGAAATGATTTCTTCCTTTGTATAATTCGAGTGAAGTACCTTCGTTCCCACCGTCGAGGATGCCTGATAACAGACACTGCCTTTCAGTTCAATCGGGCGTATCCGCACACGGGACGGAGCATCTTTTTCCTTACTTCTCTGACCGCTTAAGACTGCAAGCATCAGATCTTCATCAAATTGTTTTTCCAAAAATTCCTGTAATGTCATCATATAAAATAAGTCTTTCTTTCTGTCACACTGTACGTCTGTGATACAAAGCTTCCTGTCAGAATCCCCGGCATCTGCGCCGTCTGCAGCGTTTTCTGGAAATCTCCTGATACAGAAGCACTTCGATCAGATCATCTAAAAAGCGATCCGAAATCTCCTGAAGCTCAAGTTCCCCTGCAACCTGCTCGCGTATCTGTCTGCACAGGCTGCGCATCATCAGTCTGTCGGGATATTCGTCATAAAGCCTGCTTCCTTCATAATCCAGAAGCTCACATTCTTCTTCTACTTTTTCCTGCACTTTGAGTGCTGTATCCGGAAAATAAGATTTCATCAGGGCAAATTCTCTTTCCTGCATGCGTTCTCCGCTATAAAGCGCCGGACTGGCATAAGTCAGATAAAATGGTAAAAACTTGTCGTAATACATGGACAGGCTCCTGCTTTACCATCGTCCCTATCATTTTATGCAGGACTATGCGAAATGTGCCGCAATCAGCCCTGGATATCTTTCAGAATACGAAGTGTCAGTTTGAAGCTGTGCTCTGCTGCCATTGCCTCAAATGTCGGATAATCCATTTCTGCACTTCCGTCTGCTTTGTCGGAGATCGCACGGATCACAAGAAACGGAACATTGTTAAGGTATGCTGCCTGAGCGATTGCTGCGCCCTCCATTTCAACGGCATATGCACCGAATTCTTTTACGACGAAATCTTTTACACCCTGGTCTGCAACAAACTGATCACCGGATGCGATACGTCCCTCAAATACTTCGATGTCCGGATTGACTTCTTTACATGCCTGCACTGCCAGCTTGCGGAGTGCATCATCACTGTGGAAAGAAAATGCATCCATCTGCGGAATCTGACCTACCGGATAACCAAATGCTACTGCATTCATATCATGATGGATAAGGTCTGTGGAAACTACGATATCGCCGATGTTGATATCTGCATTCAGACTTCCTGCGATACCTGTATTGATCACGACTTCTGCATGGAAATCGTCAATCAGGATCTGTGTACAAATTGCTGCATTTACTTTACCGATTCCAGAGCGGACAACAACTACTTTTTTGCCTTCTAAAACACCGGCATAAAATTCCATGGAAGCTTTGCGTGTGATCTCCACATCCTGCATGCGCTCTTTGAGGCTTGCAACCTCTACTTCCATTGCTCCTATGATACCAATACATCTCATAATAAAATTCTCCCGTCTTTTTTCTGTATTTTAAATTGTCTATTTCATAATTTCTACATTCTTTTTTATTATACCAAATGTTGCGTTTATATGGAAACTTTTTTTACCTCGAAGAAGCCCGGATATCTGAATCAGACTTGTAGCCTTTCTTCTTTTCTGCTATACTGTCTCAAGGAGGTTGATATTATGGTATATAAAACATCCGGCGTCTGTTCAAGCGCCATCTCATTTGAAATTGACGAACAGGGAAAAGTTCATGATGTAAAATTTCAGGGCGGATGCTCCGGCAACACACAGGGCGTAGCCAAACTGATCGAAGGTATGGATGCCAAAGAAGCTATCAGCAGACTCGAAGGAATCCGCTGCGGATTCAGACCAACATCCTGTCCGGATCAGCTTTCCAAAGCTCTGAAAGAAGCTTTAAACTAAATTCAACTGCAAAACCGGAGAACCACATCGGCTCTCCGGTTTTTTGCATCTTTTTATATTGATTTTTATTTACAATTCTTTATGACAGATCATCTCGGTCCCATTTATCACACAATGACTGCACTTCTCTTGTAAAGCGGTCGAGATCTTTGTTCGGAATGCCTTCGCTCTTACGGATAACAGACATAAGACGCTGTCCCATAGCAACCAGTTTCTGGAATGCACGTGCAGCTTTCGAAGTCTTCGGTGAAACGGCAGCCTTCGTGATCTTGATGCCCTGTGCTTCATAGATGCAGACATTTTCTGCGAGGTCAAAAACGGTGCCGCTGAACGGTGCCATTGCATCCAGTCCAAGTTCTTCTTCAAGACGTCTTGCAAAAATTTCCGTCACTTCATCATCACCATGTGTAACAAAAACTTTTGTCGGTTTCTGACTGAAAGATTTGATCCAGGTCATCAGTCCGTTTACATCCGCATGACCACTGATGCCCGGCATCTGGCAGATTTCTGCACCAACATAAACAGTCTCACCGAAAAGTTTTACCTCTGTAGCACCTTCGAGAAGTGATCTTCCGAGGGTACCGATTGCCTGATAACCGACAAACAGAATCGTGTTGTTCGGATTCCACAGATTGTGTTTCAGGTGATGTTTGATTCGTCCGGCATCGCACATACCACTCGCGGAAATGATTACTTTGCAGTCCTCGTCAAAGTTGATGGCTTTGGAATCGTCACTTGTGATCGAGGTTTTCAGTCCCGGGAACATCAATGGGTTGATGCCCTTATTTACAAGTGCCATGGCTTCTTCATCAAAACAGTCATAAATATGTTCGTTAAAAATGGTTGTCGCTTCATTTGCCAGCGGACTGTCCACATAAACCTTGAAGTTGTCGTGTCCATGGACGCGTCCTTCTTCTTTGATCTGGCGAATAAAATAAAGCATCTCCTGTGTACGTCCTACCGCAAATGACGGAATAATGACGCTTCCTCCGCGGTCGAAGGTTCTCTGGATCACTTCACTCAGAAGTCCCACATAATCCGGACGGTCGCCATGGCTTCTGTCACCGTAGGTCGATTCCATCACAACATAATCGGCATCGTGAAGGTATACCGGGTCTTTGATCAGTGGCTGATTGAGATTTCCGATGTCACCGGAGAAAACAATTTTTTTCTCTTTACCATCTTCGTTGATGATCACCTCAATGCTTGCAGAGCCAAGCAGGTGTCCGGCATCGACAAATCGTACACGGATGCCCTCTGCCGGTGTGATTGTCTTTTCATATGGACACGGAACAAAATTCTGCAGGACACCCAACGCATCCTCCATTGTATATGCCGGTATAAATTCCGGCTTGCCCTGACGACGTCCCTTACGGTTTCGCCATTCTGCCTCGAACATCTGAATATGGGCGCTGTCTCGAAGCATAATATCACAGAGATGGCAGGTCGCCTGTGTCGCATAAACCGGTCCCTGAAAACCTTTTGCATAGATTGCCGGCAGATTTCCGGAATGATCCATATGTGCATGGGTCAAAAGCACAAAATCAAGGTCACTTCCCTTAACCGGTATTTCCTGATTTTCATAATAATCGGGTCCCTGTTCCATACCACAGTCTACAAGAAACTTCTTACCGGCAGCTTCCAGATAATAACAGCTTCCGGTTACTTCGTGTGTCGCCCCAATAAAGGTTATCTTCATGTGCGAGCCCCCTTTGTCTGAAAAATCGTGCAAATATATATTGTTGTAATCATTATACACGATTTACTTGTTTTTTAACAGTATTTTTGTGTAAAATCACAGGAGAAATACAAGAAAAAACAGGGCGGGATCTGAAATCCCGCCCTGCCTTACATGGTTTTGGTTTGGTTTTTTAAAGCCTGCAGGCACCTCGTCCCTTCGAAAGGTAACGGATGTTTACACGGTTTATTAGTTGCATTCTCCGGTGTACGTGATGCCCGCAGTAGTTTGGTTTAAAGATTTTGTCTTAGGTTTTTAAAGTTATAATTTGTTAATTGGTTTTACATGGTTTAAAAAAGTTTGGTTTTTGGTTGATTTTTGGTTTTCTCTTTAATGTTGTTTTTGGTTAATAGTTACTGTTGAATGATTGGAATTACTTAATCATAATGCCCTGTGTCAGAGTGGACGTAGATTCCTTTAAGCCACCATTGCTGGCTGCATGGTATCCACGCACACGATAGTAAGTGCCACTTGGAACGATGACATCAATGGTTCTGCTGAGACTGGTTGCATTGCTTCCAGTAAACTCCCAATACTTATAAGTACCATAGCTACCATTTACTTTACGCTCTAAGTAAAGTGACAAATACAACTTACTGCATTTCTTATGACACTGTGTCACACCATAAATTGCCAGTTCTCCGCTATTGACCTTTTGGATTTTTACATTTCCAAAATTTAAGTTCGTTCCACGAAGAAGACTGTAACTGGTATCCTCTGCAAAATCCTCAGTAGTTTCCTCATCGGTGAGTTCTTCATCGGCAATCTCATCCAGAATACTAGTTGTCTCTGCCAGAACCGGTGTTACACTCATTCCTGCTGACAATCCTACTGCCATAAGAAGACCAAGTAACTTCTTTCTTTTGCTCATTTCTCACTTCCTTTCACTATGTAAACATACCCTTACATAATATATACGTAAGAAATCGCAAAAAATCACTCTAAAATTTCATTTGTTCCAACATTTTTTTTAATTCTTCTAATTCTATTCTTCCTGAAAAGTTATAAGCTGTACCATTTTTCTTCCATTGTGCTTCCAGATTAGCTTTTTCTTCACTTTCAGCGATATTTTCTTTAATCGTGACTTCAATTCCCTCTTTATTATTGACAATGATTTCATCGTCTTCATCACCATGTGTGCTTTTCATATTACTTGCAGTGTTTTCATCTTGCTTATCAAACATAAATGTTAAAACACTATTATCATATGAATACTCCATTTTAGCCGCAAAAGTCACTTCACTTATTTCATAATCCAGAAACAACATGCCATACGGTCTATAATAAAATTCCGGTACATTTATCTGTAATTTATCTTCAATATCCTGTATTGCCTCATATTCGTCAATATTTACATCTTCATTCTCGTTATCATTTCCAGTTATTATTTTTGTATCATTCCCTGTCAGATACTTAAATCCTCTGACCCAATAGTTCCTATTCGCCTCACTTGTCATGCTCGCAGCAAACACGCACAACAGACACACGCCTGCCACACCCGCGATTTTACCCAGCCGCAGATAGCTCCGCTTCTTTCTGACCGGATGGTCATTCTTTGAACCTTTCTCCGACGATACCCCAATATCAGACACTGCTACTGTCTCTGTCTTCACGGGCGAATTGAAACCTGCTGTTGCCCTTGCTGCGGTACCAGCCTCTTTGGAACTTTCCGGCTCCATAGAGACAACTTCATCCGCAACTGCTTTTTCCGCGCCACCGGCCTCCTTCGAAGTTCTCGCCTCCATAGAAATAATTTTCTCCCCGGCTGTCCCTGACACAGAATCATTATTCTGCTTCGCCACAGCATCTCCGGCAATTTCTGTACCGACACCTCTGACCGCTTTCTTTGAAACCTCCGAAGTGTCATCCGCCTCATCTTCATACAGCCCTTCTTCTTTCAGGCGCTGATAGAATTTTTCTCTGGGGACACTCAACTCTTCTGCGATATCGAGGTTTTTCTCATACTCCTGTCCGGCAAGCAAAGATTTCTCAATCAGCTCCGCCTCATTGATGTATGTCTCCTCAAGCCACTGCCGGAATTTCTCATCGTCTTCCATATCCGGCATGTCCATCGTCAGATCCTCTATATGATTGTGATTATCCTTTTGTTCTTGTTCAAACTTTTCTTTCATTTTACTATCTCCTGCCGCCGTTTTTACCTCACTTTACACAAACGACAGCTCTATCTCTCCTTGACAATTTTGCCCCGGTGGTTCATAGTTATGGTTAATAAAAAGATTTTTCAGGAGGAATTCCCTATGAAACATATTGTTCTCACCGGCGGTGGTACTGCCGGCCACGTTACCCCAAATATCGCCCTGATCCCGACACTCAAAGCTGCCGGATATCAGATTTCCTATATCGGTTCCTATGAAGGTATTGAGCGTAAGCTCATCGAAGAAATGGGAATTCCTTATTACGGAATCTCCTCAGGCAAACTCAGACGTTACTTTGATCCTAAGAACTTTTCCGATCCATTCAGGGTTCTCAAAGGTTTCCACGAAGCAAAAAAACTTCTTAAGAAACTGAAACCTGACGTTGTATTTTCCAAGGGCGGTTTCGTAACCGTCCCGGTTGTGATCGCTGCAAAAAAATGCAAGATCCCAGCAATTATTCATGAATCAGATATGACCCCGGGCCTTGCCAACAAGCTCTGTATCCCTTCCGCAGTCAAAGTATGCTGCAACTTCCCTGAGACCGTCAGCAGTCTTCCGGCAGATAAAGCTGTCCTCACCGGTACTCCGATCCGTCAGGAACTTCTGAAAGGTGACAAAGAAGCCGGCAGACAGTTCTGCGGATTTACTACCGACAAACCGGTCCTTATGGTGATCGGCGGAAGTCTCGGTGCAGCCTCTGTTAATGACCACGTCCGCAAGATCCTTCCGGAACTTCTGAAAGAGTTCCAGGTCATCCATCTCTGCGGCAAGGGCAAAATGGACGAGTCCCTCAAGGGTACCGAAGGTTATGTACAGTACGAATACATCAAGGAAGAACTTCCGGATCTCTTCGCTCTGTCCGATGTCGTGATTTCCCGTGCAGGCGCCAATGCAATCTGCGAGATCAGTGCCCTTCACAAACCAAACCTTCTGATTCCGCTCTCTGCAAATGCGAGCCGCGGTGACCAGATCCTGAATGCCCGTTCTTTTGAAAAACAGGGATTCAGCATGGTACTTGAAGAGGAAGAAATCACCGATGAAAAGCTCCTCGATACCATCCATCAGTTATACAAAAACCGTCATACTTTCGAAGAAGCAATGGCAGGTGGCAAACAGATGGATTCCATTCATCATATCTTTTCTCTTATTGAGGAATGTGTATTATCCAGGTAAGCAACAGAAGGCAGTTACAAATGTGACTGCCTTCTTAGTTTCTCCAGTTCTTCTATAATCCACGCCTTTGAACGCAGATTACGGTTGTTTACATTGTTCGTTGTGATCCCGTATTCCTCAGCAACTTCCGAGGCCGGAATCCTGTGCATCTTGGTTTTTATCAAAATATCGTAGTTCTGTGGATTTCTCATTCTGAGTTTCCGAAGAACAAGTCTCTGATAAGTTTCTTCTTCCATGCGCAGAAGCTGTGCTTCCGGGTCTCCTCTTTCATCGGGATTCTCTTCCACACCCTCTTCGTCGAATGTACACATTTCCTGTTTGGTGGAGGGTTTTCTGAAATAATCGTTGCATCTGTTTGTAGTTGCGCGAAAAACCAGTGCTTTCAGTTTCTTATGGTCTGAATAATCCAGATTTTCCCTCATCTTGTATAATGTGATGAAAATCTCCTGACTGATATCTTCTGCCAGAAGTTTATCCTTCGTGATACAGTATGCAACATATGCTGAGAATCTTTGATATTCATCATAGAACTTATTAAAATTCTCAATCGTCATTCGTATTTACGCTTTCGTTTTATTTTGTCATTTTTTCTTACGTATTCTGTATGACTCATGCTTTTACTTTACTCAGAATCTCTTCTTTCATTTCATCGGTCAGCTCACCCGGTTTCCATGTCAGACCAACCTGATCGCCTTCATAACGCGGAATCAGATGCATATGGAAATGAAAAACTGTCTGACCTGCAATCTCACCATTGTTCTGTACGATGTTAAATCCGTCACAGTTCAGTCCGTCTCTGAGTTTTGTTGCCATTTTTTTTGCAAGAACCATTGCTTTCGCTGCGGTCTCATCCGGAAGTTCATAAATATTGGCGGCATGTGATTTCGGAAGAATCAGCGAATGTCCCTTAGAAGCCGGTCCCAGATCCAGGATCACGCGGAAGTCTTCGTCCTCATATAATGTAGCGGATGGAATTTCTCCATTCGCGATTTTACAAAAAATACAATTTTCCATGATAAATTCCTCCTTCAGAATTCTGTAAAAATAACTGTTTAATAACTATATTGTCTCGTATTTGTGCGAATTTTTCAATACGAAATTTGTTGATTGTGGTATTTTATGATGATACACTTCCCATGAGGTGACAGATTATGCAGGAAAAGAACAAATTGGAACAGCAGAAAAAAGAATTTCAGTCGACACTCTCGATGTTCTCACATGAGATACGTAACCCCCTCGCTCTTATCACAAGTGAGTTACAGATGTTATCCGACCATCATCCGCAACTTTGTCTGGATGAACACTGGGACAACATTATGGAAAATCTGAATTACATCCGCGAGCTTCTCGATGAACTTTCCCGGTACCAGAATGCAGGACATCTCTCTCTCGTATCAACAGATACAAGCCTGTGGCTTGATCGAATTACCAATACCTTTCGACCTGCACTGGATTATCTGGGCATTGTACTTGAGACTGACATCCCTAAGGATCTTCCCCATCTTGAACTGGATCAGACAAAAATCCGTCAGGCTCTTTTTAATCTTCTCCGCAATGCACAGGAGGCCATTCAGCACGCACACGGAAAAATCCAGATTGCCGCTTCTGCTGTTTCAGATGGAATACAGATCACCGTCCATGACAATGGCTGTGGTATGACTGCCCAGCAGACGGAACAGATCTTTTTTCCTTTCGTAACGTACAAGCCCGGCGGCACAGGTCTCGGGCTTGCTGTCACCCGGCAGATCATCGAAGCACACCATGGGACGCTCCGCGTCGAAAGTGTACCCGGTGAAGGAACAACCTTTTATATTCTTCTGCCTCTCGGATGATACAGAAGAATGGAAATCATTATTCCACAAACCAGTCCGGCAACGTGGGCTGTATTGTCCACTCCTGTGCTGGTAAATCCATAATAAAGAGAAAAAAATGCCATGACAAGAATCTGTCTCGCAGACAAATCTCCGAGCCATCCTTTGTTGCGGATCACAATATAAATCATCGCTCCCATAACAGCAAAAACTGCACCGGAAGCACCCGCTGATACGGCAAAATCCATAGATTTCAGCTCAACAAGCACTGAGATCACATTTCCGAGAAGTCCGCCCACAATATAGATGATCAGAAATTTTATCTTGCCGATTACACGTTCAAGACGGCTTCCCAGAACAAACAGAACCAGCATATTATTCAAAAGGTGTTCGATTCCGAAATGCAGGAACATACAGGTAAACAGTCGGTAATATTCCCCACCTTCTATGATCATCGGTGTGTAGGCTGCGCCGCAGTCCAGCATATGCATCGTGTTCTGTGAACTGCCGGTGCATTCCACCGCGAGAAACACAATAATATTGATCAGGATCAGGCCGACTGTCACCGGCTCTTTTTTTATTTCTTCCATATAGATCATTACTCCAGAATTTGTTCAAATCTCACTGTCACATCCTCCGGGATATGATAGAATTTCTTGAAACGTTTTGCCCATCGCTCATTTGGCGGTATAGTCTGACAACAATATTCCGAATACGGCAGAACAGGCAGCACAATTTCCTTCTGTTCCTGCTCTATTCCCGTCTGTATCAATTGTGCTCTGTAATCGTTTACCTGACCGATTGCCAAAAACATTCTTACATATATCACACACAGAACACAGACCGCCATTCCTGTTATCAGTATAGGATAGAACAACTCTGTCCTGTATCTGCTTGTCAGATATCTGAGAAGCTTCAACAGCAACAGCGCCTGAAAAATATAAGATACGTAAAAACATCTCGCACCAATAGGATTCGCCGCCAGAAGCGGCGCCGCCACAGCTCCCGATGACAGATAAAGAATGCACATGGAAATTCCCTCTTTCCTGTCTACATTTTTCCAGATGCACAAAAGCACATTTGCAAAAAACAAAATCGCAAGCATGGTATTGATCGCATTATTCAGATTTTGATCACTGTCAAATACCCATTGTGGATAAATTTTATGAAAGACACTATATACACTGTACCCACAAAATACTATCGTCATTTCTATTGTGGCAAAAGTTTTTCGCCCACTTTTCTGAATCAAAATCAACAAGACGATAATCAAAAGTATATTTAACACCCAGTTATTTATTGATAAATGATACCAGATATTGCTAATAAACTGTCTTGCCATTCCACTGACAGTTGTGTGAATTTCTTTATATCCGTCTGATCCGTCAGCAGCTCTTGAATAGGCACCATTAGAAAACATAATCAGCGCCCCCGCTATAGAAGCCCATAAAAAATTTAATTCTATAAGCGGAATTTTTTTATAACGGATCAGTGTATACACAACAATCCATACTGCATAAAAAACCACAAACACTGTAATATTCTCAGAAAACAACTGCACAGAAATACCAAGTGGAATTACCATAATTGTTTCCCAGACAGGAATAGCAGGCTGCTTCTGCTTCGTATACACCCATTCCGTCCAGTTATAATAAATCAAAAACAGAAAAACCGGTGGAACAAAATTTACAAATGCTGCCGGCCAGCCATAGCTCTGCTGAAACAATGTTGATGGAATTGAGATCAAAAGAAAAAAAGCTCCCAATAATAAAAATGTATTTTCTTTTGTCCTGCTTTCTTCTTCGAAACGTATATTTTTATACATAACATCCAAAAGCCACACAACACCTGCAGCAAGTACCACAGCCTTTGCCAGTACGCTTCTGGTAACCAAAAGTGCCAGAAGATCTCCCAGATAACGGCCATTATAATCTTTAAAACCGTGTTTCATAAGTTCTATCCGTTCATCCAGACCCCACTGCCATTCATCATGGCAGTATGGTACCTTATATCCGATATATAAAAATACAACAAATGCCGCTATATATTGATATGTACCCTCTTTACTGGACAAACCAGTAAGGAGGGTATTTTTATGCGTT
>OGQQ01000696.1_pt1 | contig 31426 bp, 24 predicted proteins | sample 1553281 | NCBI WGS metagenome assembly OGQQ01 (sample SAMEA2579937, study PRJEB22360) | human gut metagenome | biome: human gut; feature: human-associated habitat; material: faeces | place: Denmark | collected 2008/2010 | reverse complement strand
GATTCGGTCGCACGGAGAGCATTTCCCAGTTGACAAAACTATAGGAACACCCCCCGATACAAATAATGTAAGCAAAGAAGCGAGTAGAGAATAAAACAGTGCCGATAGCTCCAGTAACAAAATCTTGAAACTCGATCTTCTAATACCAAAGTAGCCGGAAATTAGAACAAATACGGACACCCCACAATTGAAAATGCTATTTTTAATTTGAATCCAAATGGAGTTAATGCCATATGCATCACTCAACAATGGACCATTCACATGCATGATAACTATGCCAAATATGGCAAGAAGTCTCAGCGCTTCGATACTTGAGTTTCGCGTAGTAGCCATCAATCATCCAAAAACTATTTCATCTAAGACTTAATCTTACTGAGCAGACCTGAAACAAGCACCTTAAGATCTTTCACGTACAAAAGCACAATTAAGAGTAGTAGCATCACCTCAATTGCATACATAAACACTGGATCCGTTACCAGAATCAGGAAGAACGACTGAAGCAATAGAATCGCGTAGGATGCCAGGTCGCGGCTCAAGTGTATGTTTAGGGGAACAATGCTCGACGCCTTATTCAGGCGGGCAAACCAGACGAATCCATATGAAACCATCGTAGAGAAAGCAGCTCCGAGCGGGCCGTAGTATCGAACTAGAACCAAGTTCATTGCTATATTGATCGCTGCGCCCACGATGGTGGTCGAGGCAAGAATCTTTGTTTCCTTAGCAGCGGCAAAAATACCTTCAAAAACACCGCAGAGACAGCTAAATACTACAGAAATGGTAAGTAGCGGCGCATACTGCCAGGCCTGATAGAAGTCATTTGCATACAGAATGCGGGCAATAAATTTATCTCCTACAAGCAATAAAGAACATAGCAGCACCAGGCCGCAATTGTAGATTGAATAAATCCTAGAGTAAAACTCTCCCGAGCTTTCATTTATTTCTTTTACTGCCGATAAGGTCCAAGCTTGGTTGAATATCGACTGAAAAACATTGAGGATCGACGGGATTTTAAAAGCAACTGAATAAATGCCGTTTGCGGCTGCGCCACAAATCCAAGTAACAATATATCGATCTGAAACGTTGTTAATCCACCAAGCAATTTGGTCAAAGATCAATGGCCTACTATATTCAGCCATTTCCTCGCTCAATGCTTTGTTACGGCGTGCCGTTATATACGTCCACAGCTTAAGACGAACAACCAGATATATAGAAACGACTACGAAAGCGGATATATTTGCGATAAAGTAACCAGATACCCCCATGGGGAAGATAAGCAAAAGCGTCACATTGAGAATAATGATTACTGCAGAGCTAATGATACCAGCGATAGCTACATCAAAAATGCGATCGATACCACGTGCAAACGACAGCAGAATATCCGAAAGCAAGCAGAACACGTAATAGAGAACAAAATAAGTCGGATACTCGTTGAACAGAGGGATTAGATTCAACCAACAATTAATCGCTACGACAGCTACTATTACCATGCTAGCCTGTATAAAAGTTCTGATAGCTTCAGAGAAAACCTGGCAACGATCGCCCGTGGCATCCATTGAAAACCTAAGGGCGGCTTGAGAGACCGCGCCCGACAGCAACGGAACCAAGAGAAACGCCGTGGTCGTATAAATGTCGTAAAGGCCATAATCGGCAGTACTGAGGACGCTTGTATACAACGGAACGAGCAAGAAAGAAAGGATCTTGCTCGCAAAGTTGCTCAACGTCATTAAGCCGATATTTTTAAGAAAGTACTTATATTTTTCCATGGCAATTCTTCCTGTTGTTGAGTAGACCCTTGCGCGACTCTCCTGTCGGACTGTTGACTAATGCCATGGCAATAAATCCAATCATGCCAGCTGAGGAAGAAAGAATGGCCGACCCAATAGCATGAATAATGTATGCGAGCAGCGCGGAATACAAAAAGGCCTTCGATTCAGCTTGTACGCCGCGATTATTTTTAAAAGATAAGAAAATGCGCACGAACAGTCCGACGAAAAGAGCGAATCCAATCCATCCGAATTGACCAAGAGCCATTGGCCAGAATGTGTCGCTTAAAAATGAACCATCTTCGGGATTTAAGCCAAATAGACGGGAAAACCCAAATTGAAAATAGAGCGGCGAATAGGAACGGGCTGCTTGATCGGAACCAAAGGTAGCAAAACCCGTACCGAACGGAAAATGCTGACTGGCAAGTTCAGCTCCGTGCAAAAAGAATAAATACCTCGGCGCGTTAACGTTCATTAAGTAGGTTTGAATTTGATATGAGCCCACAGCAATAATTCCGAAAAAAAGGAGCGCGATTACAAATATATTTAACCTTTCGTACCTATAAAAATAGAAAAGAAGAATCAGAAACATTAGCCCAAACAACAATGGAGAGCTTTTTGTAGCAAGCATTAAACTAATTGAAGCCAGAACGTAATAGCGCTGCCGGTTTTTCGCCTCGGAAGTAATCAACGTTGCAATTGCTAATAGAGACACTGCAAGAAATTGAAAGCTGAACGGGAAAATAAAACTAAAGCCCTGCAGACCATATCTTTCGGATTCGGTCATGCCGATATTCACAAACTGAGAGATTAATGAGCAAATGAACGCCATTACTATATATATCTTTGAAGCTGGCACCAGCATATTGGAAAAACTGAGGGCCGTTTTACCTCGAAAATAGTATTTCGCAGCAAAATAAACCCAAAGAATCTTGGTCTCTGCGATTAAATCGATAGCAACAGAAGAAATGGATCGGCTGATACCCGATGTAACATTGGAGCAAAGTCCAAGGAAAACAACAAGAACCAAAATAAATAAGCTAACGCTGTCATAGCGAGAAAGCTCGTCTGACACCGCAAGATATAAAAGGTAAGCTATTGCGCCAAATGATAGGAACTCATCGAAATAGCTCCTTCCGCCCGCAAGCTCCAAAAATATAAGAGTTCCAATAATCAAGATGGCAAACAGCGACTTTAAGCTTCGCTGAACATTAAGTTTATTTGCATAGCCAAATTGATTGGTTTGCGACGATACATTGTTCATCATTCTTAATAAATCTCCTCCAGATGGGCCACAGTGCTGTTCGAATCCCATTCGGGCAATTTATATGTCAGCTTATGTATTGGAGTAAGCGCCTTTATTTGCTCAACCCTTTGAACATTAAAGGGTTTTTGGAGTTCAATCATTAGAAGATGATTATCAATTTGGTTGTAATAAGGAACTTCATTCCACAACTGCTCATTCGCATCGGTTACGATTCTAAATAGCATATGAAGTAGAAAATAATTCTTTAAGTAATTGAATTTTTTCCAATATGCAAAAATCAAATCACGAGTTTGAATTAGCAATTTAAATTGAGGCTGCGCTGAGTATATAAACCAACTGGCCATGTTAATCATTTCTTCGTCCATCCATCCATTGTGAAAAACGAAGAAGCCTGATTGCAGAACATAATCGGGTATGGCCCCGGTAAGCATGGTCGTTGCATCCAGCCAAAGCCCACCATGCTCAATGAGAAGTTGGAGGCGTAGTATATCGGAAAAATGAGTGTTGCTAATCACTCCACTTTTCCATTTATCCATTATGAAGTCTGGCAGCGTGGCATATTCCGAGAAGTTCTCCGCAGTGATCAGAACAATGTCCCAGTCCTGCAGCCATTTATTAATTGATGCATAGCACTGTTTAACAACCACAGGTGCTGCATCAATGCCTTGAAGCCAGCATACCCATGCAGTTCGAGAAGAAGTACATACAGTTTTAGCAGCCGCAGACTTAGTTATCTCAACTTTTGCAAGATATTCCCTATAAAAGGGTCCCATCTTCTTGTTGACCCATTTATACGCCTTATACATGCTGTTAAGGCCAACGAGATACTTATCGCCGAACCCGCAAGCCATTAATCCCACAGATGCGGCATCGGTAAACAGAGTTCTCGAAGCAATACTATTGCTCAAGCGTTTAGCCAGCCTATTCATACTTACCTTTCATTTGTTTAAGAGCTTTAACGGGCTCAAAGACAAACAACATCCACCAGTGCGATAGAGAGATTTGGTAGATGGCGATTGGAGCCGCGATGCTAATAGTGAACCCGACGACCATATTTATACAAAGCGAGTCGATTCCAAGCTTAAGTAGAATTGATCTAATTCCCGCAGCGCAAATCGTGTGCAGAACATAGACCGGCATAAAGAAACGGCCCATTTTTGATAAAAAGGGAGCATATTTTTGCAGTCCTTTAGCGCTAATGGCTATCGTAATGATGGAATAAACAAACAACGCTGCGGTTAAGAACTGCAAGCCACGATTAGTATTTTCCGTACCGTAATTATTGAATGAAATAATTAGGGCTGCAATCATAGTGATCACCGCAACGATGCGGTTTAAAACCCTTCCGCGAATGTCGCCGTCAGATAGAAGCATTCCAAATACAAACCACACGCCACAAGCGGCGATTTTCTGGACTAGATCCGGGAAACTCCAGCACATAGGGCAAAAAACGTAGATCAGCTTTATTGCAAAAGCAGCAATGAATAGCTTTAAAGTGTTTTTGATGTTGCCAAGCCTGGGAGTTATGCAGAATAAGAGAAACAGCGTGTATAGGTACCAGTAAGGCGCAATCGGCTCGAACAACAATGTGCGCACAAAAGGCGTAGCCTGATTATTAACCTCACTTGAGAACACATTTTTGAGAAGCAAGGTTAAGGCTGAAAAGACAACATACGGCACACCCAGAGAAAGCGCTTTGCTCTTAAGGGATCGAAGGTGCCCTTCCAGTGTCGAACCACCTTTATTGAACTGATATAAAAACCCGCTGCAGACAAAAAATAGTGGCACATGGAAGGTATAAACGGTCTGAATGGGAAGTTGATACCAAGAATTGTCCTCATTAAGTAAGCCAGAAGAGGCCATCGACATGTATAGATGCCCAAATACAACTAAGAGGCATGCGAACAACTTGACCGCATCAACCCATGCAACTCGAGAGCCTTTTAGAGGCTTATTAAGAGATTCGTTGACAGTGCTTTTGTTATGCATCTTCGCAGTTAACCATTTCTTCGACAGTGCACGGTTCTCTCAGCCCTTTTGCAAGAAACGGGGCAGAAAACTCCTCAAGTTTTTTCTTTGATTCCGCATAGCTGCCAATTACTTTTGCTGGCACTCCGCCAACAACACTCCCAGATGGAACGTCTTTTGTTACTACCGCACCAGCTGCAACAATGCAGTTGTCCCCTATCGTTACGCCATAATTGATGATCGCATCGGCTCCAACATAGACGTTGTTTCCAATTTCGACGCGCCCGTATCGGCACAAATAGCGGTCAGATTGTTCCTCATGATTAAATACAGTGTTAAGCGCGGAGTGCGTAACGACGCGCACGCCGGCAGAAATGGCCACATTATCGTGGAACGTGACCAAAAACGGCTCAGCGGGGAGCAAGTTTGACTGGTAATAACAATTTTCGCCAACCGAGGCAAAATAATTATGGCGCTTCATAAAGGCCATTTTCTTCCAGCCATCACGAATCGTGATGAGTCGTAGCTGCCGCCAATAGCGCCTAAAGGTATCGAAAGTCTTATAAAGAGGCATTATTCTCCCTGCGATTTATATCCAAGCATTCCCTTGACGTTGAATAGGATTCTTTCAGGCGTGATCTTGTGCCAGTTGAACCACAGCACCTTTGCGTAGTACTTGACTTTACTCCTTTTGCTCTTTTGCCTAATAAGGTCTTCCGTAATCTCATACGGACGATCGGTCGTAACATCGGGATAAATCAAATACTGCTTGGCGGGATCGTACTCGCGAATCCTAAAGCTGGTTGGCCGGCACCAGTAATGAAGATACATATATTCCTGCGTCTCGATATTCCCCCGATAGAGGTAGTAGCGAGTTATTCGGCCGTTTTTCCAAGTGAATACCTGAGACTCATTCTTCTCTCTATCGGCCTCTTCTTGCCAATCGAGATAAAAGCCGTAGTCATACTTGAGAAGGTTTGCGAAGTCGATTCCCTTGTATACAGGAATCGAGAGTCCTTCATAGATCGCATCCATTCCAGGCTCATCGAACGCGTAGCTTTTATCATTTCCGAGGGCCTCGCGGTAGTCGAGAGCCCCATCAATATGGGTTCTATAGCGAGAACATACCTCGGGAGAGTTTTTGAACAACATCGAGTGGCCGTTAAAGCCGATTTTCTCGTACCTGGACAAGATTTCATCCGTGTAGAACTTCCTGATATCTCCCCATACCAGATCGATGTCGCAGTCGCCCCAGAAGTCATAGCCCTTTAGCTCTTCAGCAAATATCTCGCCATAAGCAGGCTTAAAGTCACAAAGCTTATAGGGACGATCCAAAGAGATGGGAAAGTCATATATCTGCTGGGCGCGTTCGCGCATTTTATCAAACGACCAATACGCCACTTTCACATTTGGCGGATAGTCGTATTCTGTGTGATCGTCGGTAAAAATGAGCCAGTCAATCGAAGGATTACAGCCGCAGCTCATAAGCCAAAACTGAAAGCCCTTGGGAAACTTTCCAAAATAAGGAACAACATATGCAATGGAGTACATACTTCTACCGTTCATTTCTATACCAAATCCAAGAAACTCTCAGCCTTACGAATTGTCGAAAGTGATTCACGGTACTTTCGACAGGCATCCCTATACTCACCCTGCCTTGAAACCATTAAATGAAGATCGTCCTCAGACCAGCCGGTCTTCGCAATACCTAAGCCATTCGATTTGATATAGGAAGAGTTGTAGGGAACTTCACTCGTAAGCACCGGAACGCCACAAGCAATTGACTCCACAATGGAAACCATGTTGTTATCCTTCACGGTGTTCACAAGCAAAGCCATAGATTTGCTTAACAACGGCATCAATTCAGCATGCGTAAGCCGACCTGTAAAGGTAACTTTTTCACCTATCCCCAAGTCAACTGACAGAGATTCGAGCTGGCTTTTTAATTCCCCGTCACCAACAATAAAGAGACGAGCTTCCCCATCGTATTTGGATAAATACCGAGAAAAATTGAGAAGGATACCGTCAATCTGTTTTCTTGGAATCAGCTGAGAGCAAACGATAAATTGGTTTCGTAATTGAGACGAAATCCTGAATTTATCGAGATTAACACCGTGCTCAATGATCCCATCATCAACATTGTGCATAAACGAGCGAATGAAATCACGCGCTTCAACAGAACGCGCAACGACCTTAGCGTCTTTCATAAAAAGGCGGGCCACCACGTTATACCAAAGCTTAGAGGGAATCTGATGAAATATCGAGTTGTGCTTTGCAAGCTCATGCCACACAACAAGCTTATCTCTGAACACTCTATAGGCGACCAAAGTATTCAGCGAGAAGACCTCGCTGGAGATCACCAAATCATAGGCATCAATATTAGCCTTTAAGAAACGACGCAGCCCCTTAAGGAAGGGAAGACAATTAGGCTTAAATAGACTTGGGAAATAGTTGTCGAACCAAGCGACACTAAAAGAGTATTTCTCCGGATTCGTAGGCTTAAACAGACTCGAAGCAGCAAGAGTAACGTTGCATCCAGCTTCAACGAACGCTTCGCACAAATCGCAAATCATGCAATCTTTAATTGAGGAAACCCTCTTAATTTCGGAAGATTCACTTGTATATAAAATCGGGTTAATTACCAAAACGTTCAATTCATGCCCTTTGAATTAAGAGTCCTTTAATGCATATTTTTTAAAAAACTTCGTTGAAGCCATAAATAGGTTCTTGCAATAACCGCCGCGCCTATAAGAACCATGAAAAGAATGAGAAGAAAAGAGACGACGGACCGATCAAACAGTTTGGAACCTAATACCCTCTCAATTAAACGAAAAACCGCCATATGAGAAAGATAGATTTCCAAACTGATAACCGATACTGCGGCGACAAGTCTGTTATTCAGTAGGCATTTTTTATGAGAATACAAGACGGCGGCGCATAGAAAGGCACAGCAAATAATCAGTAAAGAGAGGGTCGTAACATGAGAAAAACTCATAGCGAGATAGGCAATAACACCAAAAACCAATACGCACAGGGGAGGGACTTTGCAATTTTTGGATAAGTGATCCCTGTAAAGAAATATCAAACCGCCAAGTAAAAAGAATACCGAGCAATACAGGATATTCGTTCTGTAGTCATAGCCCACCACAACGTGTGCGTCGTTGAAGAAATACGCGCTACAGAGATAGTTGTAAACCATTGCGATAGCAAACGAAATCCAAGCGCGTTTTTTATTGGCGAGAAGAAAACAGTAGAACGGAAATAGAAGATAGAAGACGAAAACGAGTCCGAGGAACCAGCCGACGCCGACAACCGACATCGTCGAATTGGGTAGCAGCCCAAAACAGAGCGTCAAATTTGCAAACACTTCAAATATCGAATGAAGAGACGGACTGATCACGAAATCAATCAAGCAAAGAAGCGCAAAAAACGGTAGCGTTTTTGAAAACCGACGTTTATAGAAGTCTACAATCGAAACATTGCCGGAGAGCATTCGGTCGTAGTAACCGCAACACATGGAAAAGCCGCTAACCGCCATAAAGAGATAAACAAACTCCCCCATAGAGCCAACAACTCTATTAACAGGGTCAGGCAGAATAAAGCCACCGTTTGTCATCACATGCATTGAAACAATGCCGACAGCTGAGAAGGCACGCAGACCATCGATTGCTTCATACCGCTTAACGTCACTCAAATGATTCTCCGAGAATTGAATAGATGTCAGAAGCCAGTTTTCTAAAGTGCCTCATGCGTCTCGTACACGTGCGCATCGGCCTTCGACGCCTCGGACAGGCCGTCATTGATCTTGGCGCACAGGTCGCAGGTGGAGCAGGCGTCGAGCTGCTCCTTGGTCACGCGGCCCTCCTCGTAGTCGCGCACGACCTTGAGCTCGTGCATGTCGTAGGGCCTCTTGGTGAACAGGGCCTTCACCTTGTGCTTGAGCACCCACCAGCCGGGCTTCCAGATGTACTTGTGCATGGCCGGGCTCACCGAGCCGATCATCCAGCAGTTGCGGTCGCAATGGCGGACCTTCGTGCGGACCTTCTCGGCCTGATCGGAGTTCCACAACTCGTCCCAGGACTCCTCGTTGAGGTTGCCCATGACCTCCTTGTCCTTGGTGCCGTTGCAGGGCATAACGTCGCCGTAGGGGTCGATGAAGAAGGTGTCGAACGCCATGTCGCAGGGCAGCAGGCGCGGCTGGCCGTAGATGTAGTTGATGAGGCCGTGGTTGAAGTAGGCGCGGAACCACTTCTTTGGGCTGTTGGACCTGAGCAGCTCGTTGACCAGGTCCTCGAAGTTCTTCGCCACCATGGGTCGGTCGTGGATGATGTTCTTGGCCTCGACGAAGTAGAAGCTGTTGTGCAGCGACGCCGTGGCGAACTCCATGCCCAGCTCGTCAGAGATCTTGTAGAGCGGCACCAGGTCGGGCGCGTTGAGGTCCTGCACCGTCATGCCGAAGCCCACGTCGGGGTGCTTGAGCTCGACGAGCTTCTTGAGCGTGGCGTAGCCGCGGTTGTATCCGTTATCCAGGCCGCGGAACTTGTCGTTGGTCTGCTGCAGGCCCTCGATGGAGATGCGGATGCCGACGTTGGGGAACTCCTCGCACAGGTCGATGATGCGGTCGGTGAAGAAGCCGTTCGTGGAGATCACGATGCGGTCGGACTTCTTGTAGAGCTCGCGCACGATGTCCTTGAGGTCCTGGCGGATGAAGGGCTCGCCGCCGGTGATGTTGGTGAAGTACATCTTGGGGAGCTTCTTGATGGTCTCGATGGAGAGCTCCTCCTCCGGGCGGCTGGGCGCCTTATAGCGGTTGCACATGGTGCAGCGCGCGTTGCAGCGGTAGGTGACGATGACGGTGCCGTTAAGTTTCTTTTCGGCCATGTGGATTAGTTTCCCTTCTTGCTATCGATGAGCTCCCGGTAGAGAGCCACGAGATCGTTCATGTACTTGTCCTGCGAGCAGCGGTCGAGAACGTAAGAGCGGCAGTTCGCCTGCATCGCAGCGTAGGCATCCCGGTCTTTGACCAACGCCGCGCCGCGCAAAATCGCCTGGGACAGAGAATCGACATCGCCCGGCTCGCAAAGCAGGCCGGTACGACCCTCCTCGACAAGCTCGGGTATTCCGCCGATATTGGTGCCGATTACGGGCGTTCCAAGGGCGAATGCCTCAACGATGGAATAGGGCATGTTCTCTCTCCAGCGGGAGCTCGCGATGGCCAGGGTGGCACGCTCCGTGTAGCGCCGCATGTCGGCACCGCTTTGAAAACCGACCAGCTCGATGCGACCTGAAGCTTCGGGTCCCGCGGCCGCGATCCTGTCTTCGATGCTCTGCCTCTCGGGTCCGTCTCCGGCGATCACGAGTCTTAGGTTGCAGGGCAGGGAGGGAAGCGCATTGATGAACGCTTCGACAAGTATGTCAACGCCTTTCTCGCTCGAGAGGCGCCCGAAGAACAGGAGGTAAGGATCGTCTCGATCGGTTCTGTCTGTACCGTCGGCCGCATTGTCTAGAATCTCCTGTTTTGCGAAGTTCTGCATATAGACGACCTGCTGGGTGGGAAAACCGCCCTCGAGAAGCTTGCTCCTCATGAATTGCGAGGGGGCGACGATGCAGTCGATCTTGCTGTATGTGCTATGCAGCTTAAGATAGTCCGCCTCGAGCATGCCCATACCGCTCTTTGCGGTGGAGCCCTTCACACATCTACGCTTTAGGCAATTAGAGAAATGACCGCCCAGACAGGCATCGCACACAGCACCCGAGCCATCGAGCATCACGTAATTGGGGCAGACCAGAATGTAATCGTGGGAAGTGAACAGGACCGGGACCCTGTGCTGTTTGAGATACGGGGCGTCCAGGATGGAGAGCGTGATCTGCCGATGCACGAGATTCATGTGCACGACGTCCGGGTGAACGCGCTCGCAGAGGGCCTGGAATTTATCCCTTGCCTCTTTTGAATAGATCAGCGAGGTCGCCGCCGTAACTTTCTGAGATAGCGACGTGGAACCGTTGTAGTCTTTTGCGGACACAAAGAGGTCGGAGTCCTCGCAGGGAACGTTCTCCGAACCCTTCATTGCAAAGAAATGCACCTCGTGCCCAAGGGCCTTCAGGCCCTCAGCGAGTCCGAAGTAGTATGTCTCGGAACCGCCCTTGAGGTAATGGAACTTATTGACCAGGATGATCTTCATCGGGCACTCCCCCTGTAGAGCTCGAGGGTCCGCTCGACGACGGAGTCCCAGTTGTAGGTTTTCTCGACATGCGCCTTGGCGGCGCCGCCGAGGACTCTCCCGCGGTCGCCGTCAGCAAGCAGGCCTCGCAGCGCGGCCCGCAGGGAATCGGCGCTGCCCTTCTCGAACGTCACGCCGTTACCCGCGAGGACGTCCGCGCACTCGGGGATGTCGCTCGTCACGCAGCAGCACCCATATGCCATGGCCTCCAGCAGGCTCATGGGCATGCCCTCCACGTCGGAAGGGAGCACGTAGGCATAGCAGTTTGAGTACAGCTCCTCCAGGGGCTCGCCGTTGACGAACCCGGTGAAGAGGACGCGGAGGTCACCCTGGGCGGCATCGCGAAGGGACGACTCGTACTCGGAGGTGTCCGAACCGCCGCCGGCGATGACGAGTCTCTTGTCCGTATCGAGCTCCTTGAAGGCCTCGATCAGGAGCTCGGGACGCTTCTCGGGGACGAGCCTGCCCAGGTACAGCAGGTAGGAGCCCTCGTCGAGCCCCCACTGCTCCTTAATCTGGTTAACCGGCCTCGGCCGCTTTGGCTCGATACCGTTGGGGATGAACGTCGCCGTGCGGCCGTAGGCGCCCTCGAAGTAGGACCGGGCCGATTTGGACAGGACGATGAGGCCGTCGGCCTTGGTGGCGGCGGTCTTCTCCCCCATCTTGATGTACGTGCTGGCGAGCTTTCCCCACTTGGCGCGCTGCCAGTCCAGGCCGTGGATGGTGGCGACGGTCCGGATGCCCGCGCGCTTAGCCAGCGCAAGCGGCACACAGGGGCCCTCGGCGTGGTAGTGGATCACATCGGGATGGTCCTTGATGGCGGCCAGGGTGGCGAAGTATGAGGATGAAAGGGCTGCGAGGCCCTTCTTGTCAATTGTCTTAACCGGCACGACGCGCACGCCGTCGACGACGCGCGCGCGGGCGTCCGCGGCGTCGCCGGTCATGACGTCCGCGCCGGAGCGGTCGTAGCAGGTGACCTCGTGGCCGAGCGCCGCCATGCGGCGGGCGAGCTCGGTCACGACGACCTCCACGCCGCCCTCGCGGGAGCCGTATCTCTTATGCCCGATCATCGCGATGCGCATCTAGCACGCACCCTTTCCGGTGATGACCTCGATCACCGTGAGGATGACGATCTTCAGATCCGTTATGGGTCAGCGCTTGGCGATGTACTCCAGGTCCCGGCGGACCATGCCGTCGAACCCGGTCGAGTTGCGCTCCGTCACCTGCCACCAGCCGGTGATCCCCGGCTTCACGGCCAGGCGCTGCAGGTCGAACTCGGTGTACTCCGCCACCTCGTTGGGCAGCGGCGGGCGCGGGCCCACGACGGACATCTGGCCCAGGAACACGTTGACGAACTGCGGGAACTCGTCGATGGAGTGCTTTCGGATGAACTTGCCGATCTTCGTTACGCGCGGGTCGTCCCTCATCTTGAACATGGCGCCGGCGATCTCGTTTTTCTCCTTGAGCTCGGCGAGACGCTCGTCGGCGTCCTTGTACATACTGCGGAACTTCCACATGCGGAAGGTGGAAAGCCTGCCGTCGCGGTGAGTCTGGCCCACGCGGATCTGGCTGTAGAACGGGTTGCCCTCGCTCTCCAGGCGGATGGCCGCGGCCAGCACCAGGCTGGGTATGGCGATGACGGCCAGCACGCAGCCGCTGAACACGATGTCGAACGCGCGCTTCACGGCACGGTAGCCCAGGCGCGTGCGGTCCCAGTCCTTCACGGCCTGCATGGCCTTGTAGCGCACGCTCACCTCGCCGCGATTCATGGCCTGGGCTATAAGCGCGGCCCCCACCGGCGCGTTTTGCCCTGTCACTTCTTTAGTAGTCAAGTTCAAATTCACGTCCCTGTCCCCAGGGATCCCCCAATCGATGAATTCAAATTGCGAATGAATTGCCAGTGCGACGTCCCCTTACGTCTTACTGGGCACGTCCAACGGAAGCAGCTCCCTAAAAGCGGAGTCGCCTTCGCCCACGTCTACCAGGCACCAGCGCTTATGACGGTCGATCTTCTTTACACGGGCCTCTTGCCCCACCAAGGGCCCCCGCTCTATGTGCAACACACCGTCTTCTATGCGGGCCACGCTGTTGCGTACCACACCGTCGTCGTCGAGCACGCTGCGGTACCAGTCCTGGGCATCGTCCGGCATGGGTGCATAGGCCCGCTCCCTGCTGCCGGCGATCCTGCAACCAAAGCTCAACTGGGCCAAAGCCCTATCGAGCAGAGCGGCATCGCGTGTCGCGACGAAGAAGTATTCCTTGTACATAGGTTTGATTTGGAGCGACCAGACGCCGTCCCGCTTAAACCAAAACTCCTTTTGCATCACAAAAGCGTCCTGCATCAGCTCGTGCGGGATAATGCGGCGGACCTTTTCGCAGGTCTCGCGCTCTTTACCGTTGGGGGTGTGGACCAGATACCAGCGGACGCGGCCGTGTTGGCTGTTGGTAGTAGCGCCACTAAAGGCACCGGGCAGCTGCTCTTGGCGCCGCATTGTCTGTTCCATCTCTCGCCCCCTTAACTTGCATCCGCGACGCACACGGATGCAGGGGCGTTAAGAACAGGCTTCTCGCTCGCAGCTAGGCGCAGTCGCAAAAGTACAGGTTTTCGTATCTTTCGACGAAGCTCATTATACGAATAAATCCAGACCGTTTTCCCAGATTGCGTAAATTGCGGCGCGAGCGGACACATCTCCATACCCCTCTATAAAAACCTGTACATTTTTGCACAACAAAAAAGCCGCTCTAACCAGCGGCTTTTCTTCTATAGACAACAAAAAAGGCGACCGCCCAATAGGACGATCGCCTTTGTTAATTCTTGTGTTGCTTGCGCTAAGCGCGAGTCTTGATCTCCTCGGTCACCTTGGCAACAAACTCGTCGACGCTCATCTGAACGGTCTCGTTGGAGCGGTCGCGGACGGAGATGTTGCCGGCCTCGACCTCCTTCTCGCCCAGGATGAGCATATAGGGCACGCGGTCGATGCTGCGGGCCTCGCGGATCTTGTAGCCGATCTTCTCGTCGCGGTCGTCGCAGACCACGCGAATACCAGCCTCCTCCAGCTTGGCGCACACCTCGTGAGCGTAGTCGCGGCTCTTCTCGGAGACGGGAAGCGCCTTGACCTGCACGGGAGCCAGCCAGGTGGGGAACTTGCCCGCAAAGTGCTCAATCAGAATACCGATGAAGCGCTCGATGGAGCCAAAGCACACGCGATGCAGCATGATGGGGCGCTTCTTGGTGCCGTCGGCGTCCACGTACTCCAGGTCAAAGTTGAGCGGCATCTGGAAGTCGAGCTGGACGGTACCGCACTGCCAGGTACGGCCGAGCGAGTCCTCCAGGTGGAAGTCGATCTTGGGGCCGTAGAAGGCGCCGTCGCCCTCGTTGACCTCGTAGTCCATGTGCAGCTGCTCCAGAGCGGTGCGCAGGCCCTCCTCGGCGCGAGCCCAGTCCTCGTCCGAACCCATGGAGTCCTCGGGGCGGGTGGAAAGCTCAACGTGGTACTTAAAGCCAAACTTCTGGTACACGGAGTCGATGAGGTTGACCACGCCCACAATCTCTTCGGTCAGCTGGTCGGGACGCACAAACAGGTGGGCGTCGTCCTGGTTAAAGCAGCGCACGCGGAACAGGCCGTGCAGGGCGCCGCGCAGCTCGTGGCGGTGCACCAGGCCAATCTCGCCGGCGCGAATGGGCAGCTCGCGGTAGGAGTGCGGCTTGGAGGCGTACACCAGCACGCCGCCCGGGCAGTTCATGGGCTTAATGCAGTACTCTTCGTCGTCGATGACGGTGGAGTACATGTTGTCCTTGTAGTGGTCCCAGTGGCCCGAGGTCTTCCACAGCTGTTTGTTCATGATGAGCGGCGTGGAGATCTCCACGTAGCCGGCCTTGTGGTGGATCTCGCGCCAGTAGTCCAGCAGCGTGTTCTTAAGGATCATGCCGTTGGGCAGGAAGAACGGGAAGCCGGGGGCCTCGTCGCGCATCATAAAGAGGTCCATCTCGCGGCCGATCTTGCGGTGGTCGCGCTTCTTGGCCTCCTCCAGCATGTGCATGTGCTCGTCGAGCTCTTCCTTGGTGGCAAAGGCGACGCCGTTGATGCGGGTGAGCATCTTGTTGTCCTTGTCGCCCTTCCAGTAAGCGCCCGAGACGCCGGTGAGCTTAAAGGCCTTCAGCGCCTTGGTGTAGCAGATGTGGGGGCCGACGCACATGTCGATGTAGTCGCCCTGCTGGTAGAAGGTGATGCGAGCGTCGTCGTCCAGGTCGCCGATGTGCTCGACCTTGTACTTCTCGCCGCGCTCCTCCATAAGGGCGATGGCCTCGGCACGGGGCTTCTCGAACACGGTGAACTTGAGGTTCTCCTTGACGATCTTTTTCATCTCGGCCTCGATCGCGGGGAAGTCGTCCTCGCTGATCTTGACGCCCTCGGGCAGGTCGACGTCGTAGTAGAAGCCGTTGTCGGTCGCGGGGCCGTAGGCAAAGTCGGCCTCGGGATAGAGGCGCTTGATGGCCTGCGCCATGATGTGCGCGGCGGAGTGGCGGATGACGTGCGTGACCTCGTCCTGCGGGAGCTCGGCCACCGAACCGTCATTGTAGAGTGCCTTCATGGGTATGTTTTCTCCTCTCGGATGCCTGGTGCAAGTGCGTGCGATGCGCTCGGCATTTTTGACTTGCATCATTATAGGCAGGTTACTTTGGTATACAAGCGCCCGCCGCACCTTAATGGCACGGCGGGCGATTTTCTACGCATGCTTCATCGTGTGGGGGCGGGGCTGCGGGGCGCGCGTGCGGCTTGCGTTTGACGCGCGGCGCCCATGGCTTACGGCCGGCCCGGCGATGGATGCGTTACTGAATGCGAGTTCGGCAGTAGGGGCAGACCTTCCAGTGCGCGTCGAGCGGGCGATGGCAGCTGGGGCACACGTTGCGAACCTGGGTGTCGCACACCGGGCAGACGACAAAGTCCTTCTCGATGGGGGCGCCGCACTGCGGGCAGGTGCCGTACTGGGCAAGCTGGCGCTCGCGCAGGGCCATGTCCAGCTCCTGCTCCTCGCGGTCGGCCGCGTAGGAATGCGGGCGCAGGACCAGGTAGGCGATGAGACCCACAAACGGGATGAGGGCGATGATGCCCCATGCCACGTAGGCGCTGGCGCCGCGGCGGCGAGCGTCGATGAACACATAGACGACCGACAGCACGTACAGGGCGATGATAAAGCCAACGAAGGCATAGATGACGCCCATAAGCTGCGGCGACATGAGCTCGGAGATGTACTTGGACATTGAGGTGTACCTTTCGGAATATTTACAGTCCGGTCAAGTTTACCACGGGGGTCGTTCGAGCGGGACCCTAGTGGGGTCCGGCGGCCGTCACAGACACAAACATCTCAATCTGTAACAGGTAGAGGCGAAATCCGGGCCTAGATGTTACAGATCGAGACACAGGGGTCCTCCCCGACTTCGATCTCGATCTGTAACATCTTGGGTCCAGAATCAGTCCTTACTGTTACAGATTAAGATGAACGGTGCGTCCTCCGTTAAATATCTCAATCTGTAACAACTGGGGGTAAGAAACCCTTCTAGCTGTTACAGATCAAGACAAAGGAAAATGTCCAATCTCAATATCTCAATCTGTAACAACAACTCGGCAAAAACTGGTCTAACCGTTACAGATTTAGACATTCGAAACCGACTGATAGGTTCATCTAAATCTGTAACATCTAGACCCCAAAACGATCCCGAGATGTTACAGATCGAGACAGAAGATCTCTCCCTGACTTTAAATCTCAATCTGTAACACATAGGACCGGTTTTCCCCTCTTGCTGTTACAGATCGAGACAAACGGAGGACCCGCCTGGCAAACGTCTCGATCTGTAACATCTGGAACCCAACTCTTCTGCTTACTGTTACAGAACGAGACAAACCTCTGACACCCGGGGCGGCAGACGAGGTCACCGATGGTCCTGAGTCTCCCCTCGCCTGCCGTTGGCGGATGCAGTTGGGGCTGTTCGCCGCATTACCGCCGCACCGGGGGTGTGCAGACCGTAGGATGGTTCTATTGACAGCCCGTCAACTTGTCTGGGAGGCACTGTGACGGAAACGTTTGATATCGCGATTGTAGGCGCGGGCATCACGGGATGCGCCATCGCGCGACAGCTCGCGCGCTATGACCTGTCCATTTGCGTGGTCGAGGCGGCCAACGATATCGCGCTGGGCGCGTCGAAGGCCAACGGCGGACTGGTGCACGCAGGCTACGATCCGGCGCCGGGCACGGTAAAGGCGCAGGTCAACGCCCGTGGTTGCGAGATATATGGCACCTGGGCCCAGGAGCTAGGCTTTTTGTTCCGCCGCACCGGGTCGATGGTGCTGGGGTTTAACGACGAAGACCGCGCACACCTGGAGAAGCTGCATCAGAATGGCCTGGCCAACGGCGTGCCCGAACTGTCGATTATCGGCCCCGAGCGCATCCACGAGCTGGAGCCGCGCGCGAGTGCCAAGGCGACGTGCGCGCTGTGGTGCCCCTCGACCGGCTTTGTCGATCCGTTTGAGGTCGCCATTGCCGCGCTAGAGAACGCCGTTGCCAACGGCGTGACATTTATGCGGTCCGCGCCAGTGGAGGCAATTGAGGTTGATGACTCGGATGACGGAGCCGCACGCTTTACGCTGGCAACGCCCGCCGGCGATGTGCGTTGCCATTACCTGATCAACGCCGCGGGCAACGGAGCCGCGGACATCTCGCATATGGCCAGCGCCGAGGAGTTTCAGATGGTCTGGCGCCAGGGCAACATTGTGGTGCTGGACAAAGAGCCGCGTGCGCTCATGCCGCTCTATCCCGTTCCCACGCCGGTCTCCAAGGGCGTTATCGTCACGGGCACGGTCCACGGCAATACCGTGATCACCGCGACCGCCGCCGTGCGCGAGCCCGGCGACACACAGACCTATGCGAGCGATGTGAACACGCTGCTGACGGGAGCGCGCAAGCTGGTGCCCGATCTGGACACGCGTCGCGTGGTGCGCGCGTTTGCCGGCGGGCGCCCGGTCATTCAGGGTACGAACGACTTCTTTATTGGGCAGTCGGCCGTGGTGCCGGGGCTGTTCCAGGCGGCAGGCATTCAGTCGCCGGGCGTGGCGAGCGCGCCAGCCATTGCCGAACGCATGGAGCAGGTACTGCGCAAAGCCGGCGTGGCCCTGCGCGAACGGGACGATTGGGACCCGATTCGCCGCGCGCCGGACGACTTTGACCGCGCGTCGCTTGCGCGCAAGGAAGAACTCATAGAGTCCGACCCCGCGTGGGGGCAGATCGTCTGCCGCTGCGAGACGGTACCCGAGGCCGAGATCGTGGCCGCGATCCGACGCCGCCCGGGCGCGGTTTCGATCGAGGGCGTCAAGCGCCGCTGTCGTGCCGGCATGGGCCGCTGCCAGAGTGGTTTCTGCCAGAGCCGCGTGGTGGCGATCCTGGCACGCGAGCTGGGCTGCGACCCCAGCGAGGTGCTGTTGGAGGATGCCGGATCTTGGTTGGTTGAGGGACTGCTGAAGGGGGTGCGCTAGGATGGCGACGCTTGATATGCGCGACGAACGCGCGGAGGCAGGAGCCGTAGCGTCGGTGTCGACGCACGCGTTCGACGTGGTCGTTATCGGCGGCGGACCTGCCGGCATGGCGGCCGCACTTGCCGCACATAAGGCAGACGCGCGCGTGGCCATCGTGGAGCGCGAGCAGCATCTGGGCGGCATCCTGCGCCAGTGCATCCACCCCGGTTTTGGCCTTTCGCACTTTAAGCAGGAGCTCACCGGTCCCGAGTACGCGCAGCGCTTTATCGACCAGGTGCGTGCGACCGACATTGCGCTGTTCCTGGACAGCATGGTGCCTGGGATCGATTCGGGCGGGGGCGCAGGCGCGTCGGGCGTGGACGAGGCCCCAGGAGCTACCGCAGTCCATACCGTCACACTCATGAGCCGCGCCGGTATGCTGCAGCTCACCGGGCGCGCGGTCGTCCTTGCCATGGGTTGCCGCGAGCGCACGCGCAGCGAGATCAAGATTCCCGGCAGCCGACCCGCCGGCGTGTTTACGGCAGGCCTGGCGCAGCGATACATCAATATCGAAAATCTCAAGCCCGGCTCGCGTGCCGTTATTTTGGGCTCGGGCGACATCGGGCTTATCATGGCGCGCCGCTGCTCGCTCGAGGGGATTTCGGTCGAGGGCGTGTACGAGCTCATGCCGTACGCCAACGGGCTGCGCCGTAACGTCAAGAACTGCCTGGACGACTTTGGCATTCCGCTGCACCTGTCCACCACCGTGACGCGCGTGATCGGTCACGATCGCGTGGAGGCCGTCGAGGTGAGTAAGGTCGACGAGTGCCTGGCACCCATTCCGGGGACCGAGCGCATCGTTCCGTGCGACACGCTGTTGCTTTCGGTGGGCTTGATTCCCGAGAACGAGCTTTCGGTGGGCGCGGGTGTTGAGCTTGACCCGCGTACGCGCGGCGCCGTGGTAGACCAGAGCCTGCAAACGGGCGTACCGGGCATCTTTGCCTGCGGAAACGTGCTGCACGTGCACGACCTGGCCGACAACGTGACGACCGAGTCCGAGCGTGCCGGTGCGGCAGCGGCGGCGTACGCGCTGGGGAACGGCGCGAATGTCGAGGCCGGTGCGGCGAGCCCGGGCTGCCAACTCACGGTCTCCCCTGCCGGCATTGCGGGCTACGCATTGCCGGGGCGCATTACGGCTGTGGCACTTACCAAACTCAACTTCCGTGTGCGCCGACCGGTCGATGCCGCCCGTGTGCGCATTTTGGCAGGCGACGAGGAATTGTTCGCAGGCAAGGTCCGCCCGTTTAAACCGAGCGTCATGGAAAGCTTCCCGCTGCCGGCAAAGGTGATTCAGCGCGCACTCGATATGGGCGTTAGCGAGATAGTCCTGTCCGTCGATCCCGTTGAGGAGGCGTAAGGCCATGAGCATGAACGCGATCGAAACGCCGCAGCTCAACTGCACCACCTGCCCATCCGAATGCCTCCTGACCGTAGAGGTGGAGCGCGACGCAGATGGCGCCGTGGTAGAAGTGCGCTCCGTAACCGGCAACAGCTGCCTGCGTGGCGATACGTTCGCACATCAGGAGCTCACCTGCCCCATGCGCGTGCTCACCACCACCGTGGCCGTATCCGGCGGCGACGAGGCACTGCTGCCCGTGCGCACGGCCGAAGCCATCCCGCTGGCACTCCACGCCCAAGCCATGGACCTCATCCGCGGCTTGGTCGTTGAAGCCCCCATCCGCATGGGCGACGTCGTGCTGGAGAACCTCCTCAACACCAATATCGACCTAATCGCCAGCATGGACATCGACCCAGCCTAGGTGGTTCATTGGGACGGGGCTTCATCCCCCCCTGCAGTTGCGGTGGAATAGTTCCTGTTTTATGCCATTGCCCCGGCAAACAGGAACTATTTCACCGCAACTTATGTGGGGGCGCTTGGGATACCATGGTGGCACCCTAGCGAAAGAATGTTTCATGGCACATGTCGATGACCAGCGCGTAGCGCGCGTGCTCGATGCGCTCGAGGCTCAGCACCCCGGCGCACAGCTGCTTGTAAACGACCCGTGGTCGATTTACTACCTGACCGGCTTTTATGCCGATATGTTCGAGCGTTTTTGCGGCGTGCTGCTCGCACGCAATTGCGAGCCCGTGATCTTGGTCAACGCGCTGCATCAGCTGCCTGAGTATGACAATGCCCGCGTGGCCTATCACACCGACACCGACGTCGTGACCGACGCCATCGCTCGCGAGGTCAATCCATCCAAGCCCCTCGGCATCGATACCGTCATGCGTTCCGGCTTTTTGATGCCGCTCATGGAGCGCCACGCCGCAAGCGAGTTTTTCCTGGGCGACTTTGCCGTCACCGCTGCACGCACCCACAAGGATGCCAGCGAGCAGGAGCTCATGCGCGTGTCCTCGGCCGCCAACGACGCCGTGATGGCGGATGCCATCAAGCTCGACCACGAGGGTGTGACGGAACGCGAGATTGCCGACCAGATGCTCGGCCTGTACCGCAATCACGGTTGCGAGGGTTTTAGCTTTCCGCCCATCGTAAGCTTTGGCGCCAACGCCGGCGACCCGCACCACGAGCCCGACGATACGGTTCTCAAGCGCGGCGATGTGGTGCTGTTCGACATTGGTGGGCGCCGCCGCAACTACTGCTCGGACATGACGCGCACGTTCTTTTGGGGCGAGCCGGACGAGGAGACGACACGCATCTACGACATCGTGCGCCGCGCCAACGAGGCTGCCGAGGCGCTCATCGCACCGGGCGTGCACATGTGTGACCTGGATCGCGCCGCGCGCGACGTAATTGACGAAGCGGGCTATGGGCAGTACTTTACGCATCGCCTGGGACACTCGATCGGCCTGCAGGACCACGAACCGGGCGATGTCTCACTTGTTAACGAGCAAGTTGTAGAGCCGGGCATGACGTTCTCTATCGAACCGGGTATCTACCTCCCCGGCCACACCGGCGTCCGCATCGAAGACCTGGCCCTGGTCACCGAGTCCGGCGTCGATATCCTCAACGCCTACCCCCACGACCCGGTCCGCCTAGGCTAGGTAATGCGACAAAGGGACAGTCCATTTGTCATATCCTGCAAACGCTTCGCCACGAAAACGGACTATCTACTACGTTTAACCCGCATGGGTCGACCATGCGGGTATTTTTTGAAAATCGGCAAGCCATCTACCTGCGGTTTTACTTTCGCAATTCTCGGCGTGGTCGGGGGTAACCGGTCAAACGTAGTAGATAGGCCCATTTCGTGACGAGCAGGCCAAATTAGCTACCCGGCAAATGGGACTAGCGCAGCAGGCCAGCTACTTCGCCGGCTAGGGTGATGGTGCCGGCTGCTACGAAGGGCTCGCCCGCGGCATCGAGGGCTGCGAGGGCCTCGGATACGCTGGGGTACACGCTTGCGAGCTTATCGGCGTCCACCAGGGCAGCGAGCTCCTCCGCCGGCAGGGCGCGATCGGAATCGGTCTGCGTCACGACCACGCGCGGGAAAGCCGGAATCAGCACGTCGACGATGCCCGCCACGTCCTTGTCTGCCAGCGCGGCACATAGCAGCGTGGGGCGATTCTCTACACACGGATCGATCTCGTCCAGTGCGCTCACAAAGTTCTCGCAGCTCTGGGGGTTATGACAGGCGTCGATCAGCTTAAGTGGATCGGTCCCCAGCACATCAAAACGACCCGGCGTGGGGCAGCCCATAAGCGACGCATCGAGCGCATCGTGGTCGAGTTCGCGACCCAGATACCCCTCGCACAGCATAATCGCGCACGCGGCATTCTGCGGCTGATAGGCCGGCTTGACCATGCTCGATGTATAGATCGCACGCGGCGTGGTGCAGCTAAACTTCACCGTATCGCCCACATGTGCCGGCACCTTAGTCGTGGCATGGCTCACCACGAGCGGCACAACGCCGCACTCACGGCAACGGGCATCCATCACACGCTGAACGCTCGCCTCATGCGTACCCTCGCCCAAAACAACCAAACGCCCAGGCTTAATAACCGCAGCCTTCTCCCCCGCAATAGCCTCAAGCGTGTCGCCCAAAATACGAGTGTGATCGAGCCCAATGCCCGTAATGGCCACGGCGACGGGATCGGTCGTACTTGTGGCGTCCCAACGCCCGCCCATGCCAACCTCAAGCACGGCAACATCCACCGCAGCCTCGGCAAACACTACCAATGCGGCAGCCGTCAGCAGGTCAAACGGCGTGATGGAATAGGCGCGCTCCCCCGCCGCCACACGACGGGCATTCACTCGATGCCCCGCCTCAACAGCGGCAGAAACGCCACGGGCGAACGCCTCATCGCTCACGACGCGCCCATCGACCTCCATGCGCTCGGGATAGCGCACAAGCTGCGGCGACGTATACAGCGCGGTCTTTAACCCCTCACCACGAAGGATGGCAGCCGAAAAACGCGTGGTCGATGTCTTGCCATTGGTACCGGCAACCTGAATGCAATCAAAATACTCATCCGGACGCCCCAGCTCATCGAGCATATCGACAACCGTCTCGAGCAGAGGACCAGCATCCCCAGAAATCCGCCCCGTATCAGCAGCCAGCCCAACAGCCTCATCAAACGAAAGCAGCTCAAACGAAAACGGCACAGAATACGACCCAGAACGCTTAGTCATAACCCAAAGTCTCCAATTACAGAAAAAGAGGCCCATCAAAAAGAATGAGCCCCTCGCGTTGACAATATCAGCCTTTACCCGCTTGCAGCAAGATCAAGGCCACAACCAAGTGACCTCACCAGGCAGCGGGCGCCCCCGTAACCGCTATGGGAGCGGTTTGGGGCTTTGCTCGATACAAGTTCCGCACGAGCCGAAGGCCACTTAATGTGGCCTTCGTGCGAGCAGGACTGTCCGCAGTAGCGAGCAAAGCCCCAAACCGCGTCCCCCAGTAACGCTTACGAGAAGTCAGCAACCTGAGCAGTCAGCGCCGCCAGGATCTCCTTGAGCTCAGCTGCACGGTTCCTCTTCTTCTGGACCACCGCGGGAGCGGCCTTGGCCACAAAGCCCTCGTTGGCGAGCGTCTTCTCGCAGCCGGCGAGCTCCTTCTGGGCCGCGGCGATCTCCTTCTCCAGGCGCGCCTTCTCGGCCGAAAGGTCAACCTTGCCCTCGAGCACCACAAAGGCCTCGACGCCGCTGTCGACCACGGCGATGCTCGCGGCCGGCTTCTCGACATCGGTACCCATGACCAGCGAGGCAGTGTTTGCCAGCGGCTCGATGGTCGAACGCAGGCTCTCGAGCTTCTCGATATCCTCGGCACCGGCGCGCACGACAACGTCAAGCTCGGCCTTGGGGCTCAAGCGATAACGCGAACGGGTAGCGCGGGCGGCAGACACGACGGCGCGGCACAGCTCAAACGCGCGCTCGGCGTCCTCGTCAACATACTTGGCGTAGTCAGCGGGCTCAGGCCACTTGGCGATCATGAGCGCCTCGGCGCGGTCAACGTTGCCCTCGGCATCCAGGTCGAGCACGCTCGCCGGCATGTTGTCCCAGATCTCCTCGGTGACGAACGGCATGAGCGGGTGCATCAGGCGAATGGAGGTGTCGAGCACAAAGATCAGGTTGCGCTGCGCCTGCAGACGGCCCTCACCCTTCAGGCGGGCCTTGGTGACCTCGACGTACCAGTCGCAGACCTCGTTCCAGAAGAACTGCTGCACGCCGCGGGCCATGTCGCCAAAGGTGTAGTTCTCGATGCCTTCGGTGACCATCTTGTCGGCCTTGGCCAGGCGGCTGAACATCCAGGCGTCGGCCGGCGTCTCCACGACGGGCTCGCCGGGCGTGTAGCCCTCCATGTTCATAAGCAGGAAGCGGCTGGCGTTCCAGATCTTGGTCACAAACGACTTGGCCTGCTCGGTACGCGGGCTGTCGATGAGCTTCTTGGTCTTCTTGTCGATGTTCGCGTCGAACTTGACGTCTTGGTTGTTGGTGCAGAGCGTCAGCAGGTTGAAACGCATGGCGTCGGCGCCGTACATGCCAATGAGGTCCATGGGGTCAACGCCGTTGCCCTTAGACTTGGACATGCGGCTGCCGTCCTTGGCCAGGATCGTCGGGTAGATGACGACGTCCTTAAACGGCACCTCGTCCAGGAAGTACAGCGAGCTCATGACCATGCGGGCAACCCACAGCGCGATAATGTCGCGCGCGGTGACAAGCGCCGTAGTAGGGTGATGGCCCTTGAGCAGCTCCGGCTTTTGCGGCCAGCCCTGCGTGGCAAAGGTCCACAGCTGCGAGCTGAACCAGGTGTCCAGCACGTTCTCGTCCTGATGCACGTGATGGCCGCCACACTTGGGGCACACGTCGGTGTCCTCGGTGAGCGCGTCCTCCCAGCCGCAGTCCTCGCAGTAGAACACGGGGATGCGGTGGCCCCACCACAGCTGGCGGCTGATGCACCAATCCTTGAGGTTCTCCATCCAGGTGGTGTAGGTCTGAGTCCAGCGCGCGGGGTGGAAGGTGACCTTGCCAGAGTTGACGGCGTCAAGCGCCGGCCCCTTGAGCTTATCGACGGCCACAAACCACTGCTCGGACAGCCACGGCTCAAGAGCGGCGTCGCAACGGTAGCAGTGCATGACGGAGTGGTCGTGGTCCTCGACGTGATCGAGCAGGTCATGCTCCTCAAACCACTTAATGACGGCCTCGCGGCACTCCTCGCGGGTCATGCCGGTGAACTCGCCGTAGCCCTCGACGACTACCGCGTGCTCATCGAAGATATTGATCTGCGGCAGGTCGTGGGCCTGACCCATGGCGTAATCGTTGGGATCGTGGGCCGGGGTGACCTTGACAAAGCCGGAGCCAAAGTTGGCGTCGACATGCCAATCCTCAAAGATGGGGATCTCGCGGTCGACGATGGGGAGCTTCACGGTCTTGCCCACAAAGGCGGCTTTCTCAGGGTCCTTCGGGGAGACGGCGACGCCCGTGTCGCCGAGCATGGTCTCGGGGCGCGTAGTGGCGACGACGATGTAATCCTGGCCGTTGACCGGCTCGGTCAGCGGGTAGCGCAGGTGCCACAGATGGCCCTTCTCGTCCTTGTACTCGGCCTCGTCGTCCGAGATAGCGGTGGTGCAGTTGGGGCACCAGTTGACGATGCGCTTGCCGCGATAGATCAGGCCGTCGTGGTACCAGTCGCAGAACACCTTGCGCACGGCCTGGGCGTAGTCCTCGTCCATAGTGAAACGCTCGTTATCGAAGTCGACGGAGCAGCCCATGCGCTTGATCTGCTCGACGATGATGCCGCCGTACTCGTGGGTCCAATCCCAGCAGGCGTCAATAAACTTATCGCGACCGATTTCCAGACGGCTGATGCCCTCGCTCTTGAGTTTCTTGTCGACCTTGGTCTGCGTGGCGATACCGGCGTGGTCGGTGCCGAGCACCCAGCGCGTGGACTTGCCGCGCATGCGGGCCATACGGATGATGGCGTCCTGGATGGAGTCGTCGGTAGCGTGACCCATGTGGAGCTTGCCGGTCACGTTGGGAGGCGGAATGGTGACGGTGCAGTCGCCCACGCCCTCACGGCGCTTATAGTAGCCGCCGTCGAGCCACTTCTGCAGGATCGCCGGCTCGTTGGTCGACGGATCGTAGTTCTTGGGCATTTCTTCCATATATCTCTCCCTGTCCCGCCGGGGAGGAATGTAGGCCCGATTTTCGCTCAGTCAGGTCCTGGGCTCGCTCGAAGACCACATTAAGTGGTCTTCGGCTCGTGCGGAATCTACGAAAATCGGGCCTACATTCCTCCCCTTAGGTATCGATTACTTCAGTCTGTAATGACTTCGCTGAGGCTTAAACAAACACACAGAATAACACAGGTAGTTGGGGTTATTGCGTATATATAAAATAGCCTCCGACCGCGGGTGGTCGGAGGCTATCGACAAAAACGTTTTGACAGGTTTTACCCGTAGATGCGTTGGGGCTGCTCTTCACCCTTTACGGAGGCGTCGGTCACGATGACCTTGGAAACGCCCTCCTCGCTGGGGAGGTCGAACATCGTTTGCTGCAGCACGTCCTCGCAAATGGAGCGCAGGCCGCGGGCGCCGGTCTTGCGGGCGAGCGCCATACGGGCAATCTCGTGCAGTGCGGCATCCTCAAACTCAAGCTCAACGTCCTCGAGCTGGAACATCTTGCGGTACTGACGCACCACGGCGTTCTTGGGCTCGGTCAGGATCGACACCAGGTCGTCCTCGTCGAGTGCCTGCGTCTGGGTGACGACAGGCGTACGGCCCACGAACTCGGGAATCATGCCAAAGGCGTTGAGGTCCTGCGGGAGCACCTGACGCAGCAGGTCGTTCTCGTCGACCGAGGTGGGGCCGGCGATCTCGGAGTTAAAGCCCACGCCCTTGTTGCCCACGCGATCGGCGATGATCTTGTCCAAGCCCACAAAGGCACCGCCGCAGATAAACAGGATGTTGGTCGTGTCGATCTGCAGCAGCTCCTGCTGGGGATGCTTGCGGCCGCCAGTGGGCGGAACGCTGGCCACCGTGCCCTCAAGGATCTTAAGCAGCGCCTGCTGAACGCCCTCGCCCGAAACATCGCGGGTGATGGAGAGGTTCTCGGCCTTGCGGGCGATCTTGTCAATCTCGTCCACGTAGATAATGCCAACCTGCGCGCGCTCAATATCGCCATCGGCGGCATTGATGAGCTTGAGCAGGATGTTCTCCACGTCCTCGCCCACGTAACCGGCCTCGGTGAGCGCGGTGGCGTCGGCGATGGCAAACGGCACCTCGAGGATGCGCGCGAGCGTCTGCGCCAGAAGCGTCTTACCGGTACCGGTGGGGCCGAGCAGCAGAATGTTGGACTTGGCGAGCTCCACCTCGTCCATATCATCGTCGAGCTGCGAATCCAAGCCGTCGTCAAAGGCCGAAAGCGCAGCGCCGCCCTCGATCACGCGGCGATAGTGATTGTACACGGCAACCGACATGGCGCGCTTGGCGTCTTCCTGGCCCATGACATAGGCCGAAAGCTCGTCATAGATCTCGTGCGGCGTCGGCACGTGCGTGATGACCTGGCGCGCGTCGTCCTCGAGCTCAAAGCCCTCGGCCTCGGGATCCATGGCAGGCTGGGACGCAGCCTGGCCGTGATCGTTGAGGAAGCCCGGCAGCTTGCCGTTGCGGGCGGCGTCCATAAAGTCCGAAGCCAGCGACTCCTCCAAAATCTCGGAACAGGCGGCGACGCACTCGTCGCAGATAAAGATGTTGGTCGGACCCTTAACAAGGCGGCGAACCTGCCCCTGCTCTTTTCCGCAGAAGGAGCAGCGGATGGGGTTGCCGTTCTCGTCAAAGTTGTCCTGCATGTTACCGGCCATCCTAGGCGTCCTTCGCGGCGAGGTCGCGCGAGGTGACGATACGGTCAATCAGGCCGTAGTCGAGGGCCTCGGCAGCGGTCAGGTAGTTGTCGCGCTCGGTATCGGCCTGGACCTTCTCGATGGGCTGACCCGAGGCGTCGGACAGGATCTTGTTGAGCTCGCGGCGGGTCTTCTTGATCTCCTCGGCCACGATCTCGATCTCGGTCTGCTGGCCCTGGGCACCGCCGCTGGGCTGGTGAATCATGACCTTGGAGTGCGGCAGGCAGAAGCGCTTGCCCTTGGCGCCGGCCGAAAGCAGCACGGCGGCCATAGACGCGGCCATACCGACGCAGATGGTGGAGACCTGCGGCTTAATGAAGTTCATGGTGTCCAGAATTGCCAGGCCGGAGTAGACCTCGCCACCGGGCGAATTGATGTAGAGCGAGATATCCTTCTCGGCATCCTGGCTCTCAAGATGCAGCAGCTGGGCAACGACCAGGTTGGCGCTGACGGAGTTGATCTCCTCGCCCAAGAAGATGATGCGGTCGTTGAGCAGGCGCGAATAGATATCGTAGCTGCGCTCGCCGCGCGGCGTCTGCTCGATAACGTATGGCACGAGGGCGGAATCGAACTTAGCGATCATACGCATCTCCATTTCTCTCTTGCGGACCAAATTGGTTCTAGATAAACGTACGGTGCCCGCATGCTATGCATTGGCTGGCACCGTACGAAGTTACCGGATAACCGGTGTATAACTTTACCCCATCACGGGCGCACGCATGCGCTCGCGGGCAAGGTGGCGAGAATTACTCGGCGTCCTTGGCGGTCTCGTCGACCTCGGTCACCTTGGCGTTCTCAACCAGGTGATCGACAGCCTTGGAGCGACGGATGGACTCGCGGACGGCAGGCATGCGGCCATCGGCAATGAACTCGGCCTTGGAAGCCTCGACGTCCTTGACGCCGGCCTTCTCGAACTCGGCGTTGACGTCGTCCTCGGTGACCTCGATCTTGAGCTCACGGGCGAGGGCGTCGAGAGCCAGGGACTCACGGGCAACGTCGTTGGCCTGCTTGTGCAGGTCGCCGATGAACTGCTCCATGGTCAGACCGGAAGCGGGCAGCCAGGTGTCGAGCGTCATGCCGCGGGCAGCGAGGTTGGACAGGAAGTTCTGGCCAAGCTCCTCAAAGACGGACTGCTCATAGTCGGCGTCCATCTCATCGAGCTGCAGGCGCTCGGCGAGAGCGGAGACGCAACGGTTCTCCTTCTCGGCCGGGAGGCGGGAAGCCTTGTCCTGCTCGATCTCGATCTTGATGGCGTCGCGCATAGCGTCGATGCTGTCGAAGCCAAAGTCGGACTTGACGAGCTCGTCGGTGAGCTCGGGGGTGTTGCGGACCTTGATGCCCTTGACGGTGACCTCGACGGTGTGGGTCTCGGCCTCCTCGCCCTCCTCGACCTCATCGGTCCAGGTGACGGTCTTGACGTCGTCAACGTTGGCGCCGATCAGGGCCTCGTTGAACTCCTTGGGGTTGCTGTCGCTACCGGCGATGAGCATGCGGCCCTCGGCGGCAAAGTTGTCGGCGTTCTCGACGGCCTTGAGGTCGACGGTAACGTAGTCCTCGGCCTCAACGGCGCGACCCTCGACGTCCTCGAAGGTGGCACGGTAGTTGAGGAGCATCTCAACCTGGTTGTTGATCTCGGACTCGGTGACCTCCGCAGGGGGCATCTCGATCTCGACAGCGTCGAAAGAGGAGAGCTCAGCGGCGGGACGCAGGGAGAACTCGACGGTGTAGGTGTAGTCCTCGTGATCCTTGGCGAGGTCGAGCTCCTTGTAGTCACCGTTCTTGGTGGGGACGATGTCCAGCTCGTTGAGGACGGCGGGCTCGTTGGCGGCGATCAGGTCGTTGGTGGCCTGAGCGAGGGTAGCCTCGGCGCCAAGAGCAGAGTCGATGACCGGACGGGGGGCCTTACCGGCGCGGAAGCCCGGGAAGCGGTACTTCTTGGCGGTGTCCTTGTAGGCCTTCTTGATCGCGGCGTCGACGTCGGCGGCCGGGATGGTGACCGTAGCGGTGAGCTTGGCGTCCTTGACGTCAGAAGCGGTGATGTTCAACACGTTCCTCCTCATACTGCCCAGCTTATCTGAGGTGCTGGTACCTTTATGCAACAAGCGTCGCGAGGGCATAAGCCGACGCGGGTGCGTTGGTGCGGGCGAAAGGACTCGAACCTTCACGGGAATCCCACCAGAACCTAAATCTGGCGCGTCTACCAATTCCGCCACGCCCGCATGAGCGCACAGACTAGGAATGATAGCAGATACGAACGGCAAGCGCACGCACACGTTTTACAGACTCACGACCTCACCACGAGTGCAAAAGGCGGGACGAGTTGCCCCGCCCCGCCAATTACGGCTTGTTCGCCGACCCGCTACTCCCCCAGCAGGGCCTTCTCGGGCGTGATCGGCAGCGAGCGCACCTGGTGTCCGGTGGCGTGTGCCACGGCCGAGGCAACGGCGGCGAGCGGCGTGTTGATGACGACCTCGCCGATCGACTTGGCGCCAAACGGGCCCGTCGGCTCGTAGCTCGGCTCAAAGGCCACGCGAATGCTGCCGATATCCAGGCGCGTGGGAAGCTTGTAGCTCATAAAGTTGCCGGTGCGCAGGCGGCCGCGTTCGTCGTGCTCGACGATCTCGTAGAGCGCGTGACCGATGCCCTGGGCAATGCCGCCCTCGGCCTGGACGCGCGCGAGCGCCTCGTTGATCACGGTGCCGCAGTCCACAGCCGCCGCGTAGTCCACCACGGTCACCTTGCCGGTGGCCTTGTCGACCTCGACCTCGGCAATGCCGGCCATAAACGGCGGGGGCGAAACGGGCAGGCAGGCAGAGGCATGCGAGGTGAGCGCGTCGCCGCCCGCGATGTTCTTGACGCACAGGTTGGCAAAGTCGCGCAGCGTGAGGTAGCGGTTCTGCTCGCGCGCGGCACGCTCGTCGGACAGGCGCACGTACTGGCCATCGAAGACCACGTCGGCGGCGTCCACATCCCACATCTGGGCGGCCTTGGCGCAGATCTTCTCGCGCAGCTCGGTCGCGGCGTTCTTGGCTGCCAGGCCCGTCACGTACGTGCCCGAGCTCGCGTACGAGCCGGCATCGAACGGCGACACGTCGGTGTCCACGCCGCGCACCACAATGAGCGAGCTCTCAACGCCCAGCTCCTCGGCGGCAATCTGCGCCAGGATCGTGTCGACGCCCATGCCGTTATCGGTGGCGCCGGTACCGATGGTAATGAAGCCGTCCTCTTCCAAGCGCATGTCGATGCCGGCGATGTCCACGTTGGAGATGCCCGAGCCCTGCATGGTGAGCGCGCAGCCAAGGGCGCGCACGCGGTCGCCCAGGTCCACGGCCAGCGGCTTGTC
>OGQQ01000695.1_pt1 | contig 31438 bp, 29 predicted proteins | sample 1553281 | NCBI WGS metagenome assembly OGQQ01 (sample SAMEA2579937, study PRJEB22360) | human gut metagenome | biome: human gut; feature: human-associated habitat; material: faeces | place: Denmark | collected 2008/2010 | reverse complement strand
TTGTAATTACCCAGACCCCCGCGCCAAGCCTCGGGGGCGAGTCTTGAATTTACCCGGAAAGGATTTTGACTATGGCACCAGAAAAGATTGGATTTATCGGTCTGGGACTGATTGGCGGCTCCATCGCAAAGGCGGTGCGCCAGTACTACCCCGACTGTGAGATTATCGCATTTGACAAAAATAAGGAGACCCTTGCCCTGGCGGTACAGGAGGGGACTATCCACATCTCCTGTTCTTCCATCGATGACAATTTTCGGCACTGCAGCTACATTTTCCTGTGCGCTCCCATCGCCTACAACACCGCTTATCTCTCACAGGTGAAGCAGTATGTGGACGATAGCTGTATCCTCACGGACGTGGGCAGCGTCAAGACGTCCATCCACCGCGAGGTGGTGGCGCTTGGACTGGAAGCTTCTTTCATCGGCGGACACCCCATGGCAGGTTCGGAGAAGAGCGGTTTTGTCAACGCAAAGGCGCACCTCATAGAAAATGCCTATTATATTCTGACACCTTCCGCCAGGGTGTCGAAGGAGAAAGTAAAGACTTACCGGGATTTTATCGAATCGCTGAGAGCGCTCCCCATCCTGCTTGGCTATGAGGAGCACGACCATATCACCGGAACCATCAGCCATCTGCCCCACATCATCGCCTCCTGCCTGGTAAATTTTGTGAAAGACACGGACGATAAAGATGAGCTCATGAAAATGCTGGCTGCGGGAGGATTTAAGGATATCACAAGGATTGCCTCCTCCTCGCCTGTCATGTGGCAGCAAGTGTGTCTGAAAAACCGGGACAATATCGCGGACATCCTGGGACAGTACATCGAGGCTCTTTCTCAGGCAAAGCGCTGGGTGGAAGAAGGCGCGGAGGAATCTTTATACAGTATGTTCGAGTCCTCCCGCGACTACCGCAATTCCATGCCCAACTCCTCCGCCGGACCCATCAAGAAACAGTTCGCGCTGTACTGCGACATCATCGATGAGGCGGGCGGGATTGCCACCATCGCCACCATCCTTGCCAGCAACAACATCAGCATCAAGAACATCGGCATCATACACAACCGGGAATTTGAGGAGGGCGTGCTGCGCATCGAATTTTATGACGAGGACTCTTCCGGCAGGGCATTTTCTCTTTTACAGAAATACCGATATGTCGTTTACGAAGTGTAAGGTCCGCAAAATACAGCAGCCTGAAAAAGGAAAGAAAGGATTATAGAATATTATGACAGAATTATGCAGCATCAGCGGATTGAAAGGCACCATCACCGTGCCGGGAGACAAATCCATCTCCCACCGCTGTATTATGTTTGGCTCCATCGCCAGCGGAACCACTGAGGTGGAACATTTTCTCACCGGGGCAGACTGCCTCGCCACAATACAATGTTTTCGCAAGCTCGGCATCGACATCGAAGAAAAGAACGGAGCAGTCACCATACACGGGAAGGGACTTCACGGGCTTTGCGCCCCTCACGACATCCTGGATGTGGGGAACAGCGGCACTACCACCCGGCTTCTCTCGGGGATTCTCGCCGGGCAGTCCTTTGACTCCAAGCTCTCCGGGGATGAGTCTCTAAACTCCCGCCCCATGAAGCGCATCATGGAACCGCTCACACAGATGGGGGCAAATATTTCCAGCATCTTAAGGAACAACTGCGCGCCCCTGTATATCACACCGGGGAACCTCCACGGAATCCACTACGAGTCCCCGGTTGCCTCCGCGCAGGTGAAATCCTGTATCCTGCTGGCTGGTCTGTACGCCGATGGAGAGACTTCCGTGACAGAACCCAGCCTTTCCAGGAATCACACGGAGCTGATGTTAAAAGAGTTCGGCGCTGATATAACCTCCACCCATGCACTGGACAGTTCCCGCGCCACTGCTGCCATCCGTCCCTGCAAAGAGCTCTACGGACAGCACATCACCGTACCGGGAGATATCTCCTCCGCGGCGTACTTCATCGCAGCCGGGCTTCTGGTGCCGGATTCGGAAATCCTCATCCAGAACGTGGGCATCAATCCCACCAGAGCCGGACTTTTGAAGGTCTGCGAGGACATGGGCGGAGACATCACCCTCTTAAATGAGCGCACCCAGGGCGGAGAGCCCATAGCGGATATCCTGGTGCGCACCAGTCACCTCCATGGTACTACAGTGGAAGGAGATATCATCCCCGCCCTCATCGATGAGATTCCTGTCATCGCGGTCATGGCGGCAGCGGCGGAGGGCACCACCATCATCCGTGACGCGGCGGAATTAAAGGTCAAGGAGACGGACCGTATTGAGACTGTCACAGACAACCTCGCCGCCATGGGATGTGATGTCACTCCCACCGATGACGGCATGGTCATCCGCGGCGGTCGCCCGTTAAAAGGCGCGGTCATCCACACCCTTTTGGACCACCGCATTGCCATGGCATTCAGCATCGCCGCGCTCATCGCGGACGGGAACACGAAAATCCTTGACAGCAAATGCGTGGATGTGTCCTATCCGGAGTTTTATGATACCTTTGAACATCTCCTGTAAAGACACGCCAACCTTTCCGAAAGACTTTCCTATGTTATAAAAATCTTAAGAATTTCTTTTCGGAATCCCAACTTTTTTTCTTTATCTTTAATGATAGCAGCGGTGTTCCCGGACAGACAGCCTCGCTGTCTTCCCCGGGAGCGCCGGTATATGACGATTCCGCCGGGCGCGATACGCCGCATCATGAAATGAGAAAAAAAGGAGGACTTTCCATGTTATTTGTTCTGTATCCGTTATCATGTATCTTTATTCCTGCAATACTTCTGCAGATTTTCTTCTGCTGTTTCAAAAAGCGACGTCCGCCCTATCTCGCCCTTCACATTGTCTGGGTCTATATTTTTCTCTTCTACCTCTATCTCGTGCTGGAAGTCACGGGAATCGGGACCATCTGGGATATCGGGAAATTCGGCAGTGTGATACGCCCGGAGGAAATCAATCTGGTGCCATTTGCGGGAAGCGGATTTATGACCTGCTTTTTAAACGCATTTATGTTCATGCCCTTGGGCTTCCTTCTTCCCCTTATCTGGAAGAAATACCGGAATTTGACAAATGTGGTTCTTCTCTCTTGTGTCTATTCCCTTGCCATTGAGGTCTGTCAGTTGTTCAACCGCAGGCAGAGCGATATCACGGACCTGCTCATGAACACGCTGGGCGGAGCCCTGGGGTTCTTTCTCTGGAAGCTGTTTTCTGTTTTTCTTCAGAAATGGAGAAAGAAATTCCCTCGCTCATCAAAAGGGGCAGCCTCCCGCGCGGTCAGTCTCGACCGCTTTGAAGCTGCCCTGTACACAGGTTTTTCGATTCTTTCCCAGTTTCTCTTTTTCAACTGGAGATGGCTGATTTAAGCCGTCTCCACCAGATTCCTGTTCAATTTCTTCATCTCCGGCACTATAAAAAATGCCACGATGACCGCCGATGCCACATCCGCAATCGGGGCGGAATATAAAATCCCGTCCAGCCCCATAAAGAGCGGAAGAATCAAAATCAGCGGTATCAAGAGTAAAAGCTGCCGCAGACTGGACAAAATCGACGCTTTCAAAGGCTGTCCTGTCGCCTGGAAATAGTTTGTAGATACAATCTGAAATCCCGCGCAGAAGATACTGAACAGATAAATGCGCAGACATTTCACGGCAAACTCGGTAAACCCTGCATTTTCATTGCCGAAGATGCCGATAATCGTCTCCGGCATTGTCTGGCAGAAAATCCAGCAGACAAAGATTAACAGCGTGGCAAAAAGTACGGCTGTCATATAAGTCTTTTTGATTCTCCTGTAATTTCCTGCGCCCCGGTTATATCCCAGGATAGGCTGCGCCCCGATGCCGACGCCAACTCCGAAGGCGCCCATAATCATGGCAATCTTCACGACAACTCCCATGGCGCTCAGTGCCACATCCCCGCCGATATGACTCTGGTCTCCGTAATAGACCAGAGAATTGTTCATCACCACCTGCATGATACAGGCAACAGACTGTGTGATACCGGAGGATATCCCCAGCACCAGAAAACCGCCGATGCGCTTTGCCTCCAGTCTCATATATTTTTTATGTAACCGCATGTGAATGGGCTTTTTGATTTCTTTTACAAAATACCCCGTCAGGATGACAGCGGAAATCAACTGAGAGGTGATGGTCGCAATGGCAGCCCCCTTGACACCCCAGTGGAAGACAAAAATATAGATGGGGTCCAGCACGGTATTCAGGCACGCCCCTATCAACACTCCATACATGGAAAGGCGCGGATGCCCGTCCGTCCTCGCCAGGTTGGACAATACGATGCCGATGAGGTTAAAGGGAGTACCTATCAGTATGATAGATGTATAGTCAATGGCGTAGGGCATAATCTTCTCCGTCGCCCCAAACACCTTAAGCAGCGGCTTTAAGAAGATGAGCCCTAAAGCCATGAGAATGACTCCCACGATTATAGTAAATAAAAATGCGTTGTTCAGCGTCCGCTCCGCCTCCTCGTCCCTCTTTTCTCCCAGGCGGATTGCCGCATAAGCACTGCTGCCCGCGCCTATAAGCGTCCCGAACGCCAAAAGGATGGTCATGACCGGGAATGCCACTGTCGTCGCCGCATTTCCCAGATATCCCACGCCCTGTCCGATAAAAATCTGGTCTACGATATTGTAAATCGAGTTGATGAGACAGGAAATAATGGCAGGCACCGAAAATGATACCAGCAAACTCCCAATGGGCTTATAGCCCAGCGGATTTTTGTCTTTTTCCTGTACTGCTTCCATCGTCATAATAATCCTCTCCTTCCTTCATTCTCTTTTGCCGTCTTCTCACCGTTCCTTAAGAATCCGGCAGGAGGCCTGCGCCATCTTCTCCAACTGCCTGACAAAAATCTCTTCCTCCTCAGGAGTGAAATCCGACAAAAGTGCCTTCTTCCACTCATTCCTCGTGCGGTAGATTAATTCCACCGCATCGGCAGCCTTCTCCGTGGCGTGAAGATGCTTCACTCTCCTATCCTTCTTGTCTGTCTTTGTCTTTACATACCCCAAATCCATCAGTTTTTGTACCGCTTTTGTGACCGTTCCCTTGTCAAAATGTCCCGCCTTCGCCAAATCGTACATGGTAATTCCGTCGTGCTCATAGATATAGGTCAGAAAATACTGCTGTCCGCAGCCCACTGCTCCTCCCAGACAACTGTCCAGATATTTCTGGCTGTTCCTCTGAATGGTTGAGATATGGCGCAAAAAAATCAATTTACTTTCTTCCAACATGTTCTTTCTCACTCTCTCCTATCTGGTCATGCGGGCATGGTCTCTGCCCGCCGTTTTTTGTATAGGGAACGAATTTCCCTATGCAACAGAACAAAGTGGGCAAGCCCACTTCAACTCCCCTTCCCCTCAATCTTGAGGGGCTTTCCCACTTTGTGCGCCGAGCGCAGTCGCTTTAGCGACATATTACCTCATGCGCTCGTGTGCATCCCGCCCGGAGGGTTTTTTCATTTTATAGGAAATTCCTCCGAATTTCCTATAAAATGAAAAAAGGTGCAAATGCATTGTCCGTCATTCGCACCTTGTAAGCGTAGCCATTCTATCACAGCTTGAAAAAAATGTCAAAACATTTTTCCGCTTTGTATTCAAAATTTGCTGAATTCTTCCACCTCTTCTTTGTAGGGAATGGAAGGCGCCGCGCCCTTTCTGGACACCGCGATTGCCGAGGCTTTAGCGCACCGAAGCAGTGTATCCGGGATGGGCTTTCCCTCCAAAAGTCCTGCCACAAAATATCCGGTAAAGGTATCCCCGGCAGCGGTGGTATCCACCGCCTTTACTTTGACGATTTCCTGGGAATAGCGCTCCTCTTTGTACTGGTAGACGGAGCCGTCAGAGCCCAGTGTCAGGACAACCTGTGCCTCAGGATATTTTTCCTTCATGCAGGAAAGAATCTTTTCCGGTTCCTTTTCCCCGGTCATCTGCTCTCCCTCCACCTCATTCATGAGGAAGATAGAAATCTTAGTCATATCACAGGCGGACAGCGCCTCGTCAAAAGGCGAGGGATTTAAGATAATCGTCATTCCCTTCTCGTACGCCTTATCGATGATGACATCCAAAAGATTGACTTCGTTTTGCAGAAGAAGGATATCTCCCTTGCCGAAATCCGAAAGGACCGTGTCGATAAATTCTTCTGTTATCTCCCGGTTCGTCCCGCCGTAGAGGAGGATACAGTTCTGCGCCGTCTTATCTACCTGGATGATGGTATGTCCGCTCTTTCCCGGCAGTGTGCGGATATAGGAAGTATCCACATGATTCTCCCGGCACAGGTCAAGAAATGCCTCCCCGTCCTCGCCGACCTGTCCGGCGTGGTACACCGGCACCCCTGCCTTTGCCAGAGCGATGGACTGATTTAAGCCTTTCCCGCCAAAGAAACGCTCCATCCCCGCGGAGGCAAGCGTCTCCCCGGCGCGCACCATATGGTCTACCTGGTAAACATAGTCATAATTCAAGGAACCAAAATTCAATACTTTCACAGTCTACATTCCTTTCTTTCATCCTGCGCGGTCCATCCCCCAAAGGGCACACCGCGGTTTACTTTCCCGTTCAAGACTTGCCCGCGAGTCTTGGCGCGGGAGTCATCTCCCTCTGATATTATATCTCAAGCGCCACTTTTATCATATCATTGAAAGACGTCTGTCTCTCTTCTGTCGTACACTTTTCCCCGGTAATCAGATGGTCGCTGACTGTCAGCATGGTCAGCGCTTCTGTGTGATGCTTCGCCGCCAGTGTGTACAGCTCGCATGTCTCCATATCCACCGCCGCAATCCCGTAGGAAGCTAACAGACTGTTCTTCTGCTGCGCGTTGTCATCATAGAATTTGTCGCTGGTGAAAACATTGCTCACAATGGCAGACACCTTCTCCTCCATGGCAATCTCATAAGCCCGCTTTAACAGGCTGAAGCTCGCCGTAGGAGCAAACGAAATACTGCCGAAGCGGTCTTTGTTCATATTGGAGTCCGTGGTGGAACCGATGGCGATGACGACATCCTTTAAATGCACATCTTCGCGCAGGCTTCCGCAGGTTCCCACGCGGATAAGTTTCTTCACCTTGTATACTTCCATCAGTTCATTTGCATAGATATGCATGGACGGCATTCCCATCCCGGTCCCCTGGACCGACACTCTCTCGCCCTTGTAAATCCCTGTGTATCCGTACATTCCCCGGACATCATTGTAGCATACCGCATTCTCCAGAAAATTCTCCGCGATGAATTTCGCGCGCAGCGGGTCGCCCGGAAGCAGTATTTTTTCTGCGATATCGCCGACCTCGGCGCGGTTATGTGGTGTTCCCATCTTCCTTCCTCCTTCTTAAAAAGTCCTATTTCCCCTCTAAGTCTTTCGCCACCTGCTGTACGATTTTTTCAAACTCTCCCTCGAAAATCTTCATGGAGCAGGAGAACATCAGGTTGCACGGATAATTAAAATTCTCTACGTTGCTTCCCGTCTGCTCCCTGAACTCTGCTTCTTCCCCTAAGTGAGGAATCCGCTCAACAAGCGGGGAGGTATCCTTCATATATCCGTAGAGCTTCTTGCCGAGCTGGAAGCCCATGCCGCACTCGAAGCCCACATCGTTGTTGACCTCATATCCCCGGTAGTCGTTCAAATCTGCGATGATGACATCGCAGTTGCGCACGTGCTGCTGATAATTGTCAAAGACATTGGACGCCCAGGTATAGGGGTTGTCCGTCTCTACCTTCTTCACGCCCGGCGCCTGGTCCATCGGTGTCACCGCGTTCAGGCCGTATTTTCTGCAGATTTCCTTCATCTTCGCGAAGACTTCCTCTGCGTCGTCGCGGTAGCGCCCCACGCCTGCCAGATAGACAAGGGGTGCATCTTCTTTCTTCACGGTGCGGGATTTAGAGTAATCTACATAGTAGCCTCTGTCCGCTTTGTGCTTGTACTCTTCCTCCACGTCACGCACCATCATCTTCAGACAGTCGTCAAAATCTCCCTCGATGATTTTCGTGGAGCCGATGATGGACGGAGCGAACGGAAGCGCAAGGTACATGCCCTTATTTCCCAGCTCGTCCTCCGGCTCTTTCCCGTTCAGGAAAGCGTTGATATTTTTCGTGGCAAAGCTTCTCTTATCCCTGGTGTATCCGTAGCACTTCGCGCCCTTGGCGTACGCCATCCCAATCTCATAAATCGTGCCGCTGTCCGGCTCGGAACCTCTGTATGCCTCCAAGTCCGCGATGATTGCCGTGGTATCCAGCATCACCTTCTCAAGATTGGCGAAAATACTGTCCGCCCGTTTCTGAAGGTCCGGGTTTTCCATATCCAGCGGGTCGCTGTTCGGCAGCGTCACCTTGCAGCCGACTGCCTCCGCCCTGGCTTTCATCGCCCCCAGCGCATCATAGCCGTAAGTGTAAAAGCACTCCGGTCCGGCGATATAGATTGCTTCTTTCTCCATCATTTTATGCTGATATCTGTACATTGTCCACCCCTGTTTTTATCTTAATACCAAGTCAAGCAGCAATTTCAAGAATCTGCCGCAGTCTGCTTTCTTTCCTACATTTACAAGCGGGAGCTGTTCCCAAACAAAATGATGTCTTCTGTCAATGACCGTCATGCCCAGTGTCAGACCGTCTTTTGTCTCCACACCCACATGTGCCTCAATGGTCTCCACAAGCGTGGGGTCGATGGCATAGGCAACCGCCATACAGTCGATAACGGTGCAGTATGCGCCGAATCCTCTTCCTCTTACGAAGTGGATGGCATTTGCCAGAAACGCCGCTTCTTTTTTGTCACTCTTTTCTAATTTACCAATCTCTTCCTCTGTGAAATCCACATCGAAATAGGTCGCCACATCCAGTCCGAGGGCTGTCAGCTTCACGCCGGATTCATAGACCACCTTGGCTGCCTCCGGGTCCACATACACATTCCACTCACTCTGCGGGGTGTCCCCGGTGGCATTCATGAACGCGTAGTCATTGAGCCCGAACATGCCGGAAATAGCGATAATTTCCGGTATCATCTCCTTGATTTCCGGGGCTTTGCGCATCGCCATGGCGATATTGCTCATCGGTCCTGTGGCGATGAGGGTCACTTCCCCCGGATGTTCCTTTACCTGTTTGATGATGAAATCAACGGCATCCAACTCGGACAGCGCCATCTTCGGCTCCGGGAGATTTGCCTCCGCCTGTCCGTCTTCACCGTGGGTGAACGGGTCGCTGGGTGAATTGCGGATGATGGGATTCGCCATTCCCCGGGCAACCGGAATCTGGGTTTCCCCTAAAAGCTCCAGCACCTTTCTTGCGTTCTTCTCCGTCACATCCACCGGATAATTTCCGTTAACCGCTGTAATTCCAAGGACATCCAAATCCGGGGATTTCACCGCCATAACGATTGCCATGGAGTCATCCATTCCCGGGTCACAGTCCAGTATGATTTTCTTCATCTTCCTTTTCCTCCTTTAGTCACTTACTACCTTCACATAAAATTCCCGTTTCCTTGGTCCGTCAAATTCCAGGAAGTAAATGTGCTGGGAACCTCCCAGTAACAGTTTTCCCTCTGTCACGATAAAGCTTAAGGACACGCCGAACATCGCGCACTTGATATGTCCCGCGGCATCCTGCGGGGTGTCATGCTGATGTTTGAAATCCAGACGGGTCGGCACCAGCCTGCGGATTTCATCGTCCAAATCCAGAAAGCCGTCCGGGTCCCACGGGGAAAATACCGTCAGTCCTGCGGTAGAATGGGTATTGTACACGATGCAGGTTCCCTCCTTCACACCGCTCTCCTCCACAGTCTTAAGGACCTGCTCCGTGATGTCGTACACATCATTATACTTCGTCTCTATTTTAAAATTCTTCAGCATACTTCTACTCCTTTATTTACGTAATCCGCGATTCTCACGATTTTCTTCACAGTGATTTCTCTTGTATTCTCAATCCACGATAATCTCACTGTTGATAACTCCGGCGCCGCCCTGGGCGAAAGACCAGTCTCCCTCGCATCCTCTGCCGTATTTCTCCCCGATAAGCTCAGAGATATAAGCGGCAATGAGGCATACCGGCGCAAAATGTGTCAGCGGCATGAGAATCTGTGCCTCAGGTTTCGGCACTTTGATGTAGATGGCTTCCTCGCCGTTGAAATCGGAGGCATCCCCGTCAGTGATAACCACCAGCGGGCGGTGCAGGACATTAGCATATTTTACCAGTTCTTTCGAGCGGCTGTGCGCCGGATTTGTGGTGTTGGCAACCACAACAGTTCCCATATGCTTTGCGTCTCTTGCGAAGAAGTTTAAGTGGAACCACTCTTCGGTGTTGATATGCATGGCAAATTTCCCGGTCGCTTCCAGGATTTTCGCCTGTCCGAACCAGGCAGTGGCATAGTCGAAACCGCCGCCCACAAAATCATAGCAGGGGAAATCCTTCCAGGCTTCCGCCACCTTGAAGCACGCTTCGTCCATCTCAGGAAGCAGTTTTTTAAGTTCTTCTCCCTGGCGCTTCATCTCTTCTCTGTATGCCATGGCGGTATCCATGGTATAGTTCATCCGCACTTCCCCGAAGCGGATGGCAAGGAGCAGAAGCGACATCACACTCACCATGTAGCTTCTCGTTCCCGGCGCCCCCTCGAAGGACGGGATATCCAGCTTCAGGATTTTGTCCGAGTTCTTTCCAAGAGGGGATTCTACATTCCCTGTCACGCCCAGGACAAAGCAGCCGTGCTTTCTGGCTCTCTCTACCGCCTCTGCCACTCTCGCCCCGGTGCCGGAATTGCTGACCGCGATGACAAGGGGATTTCTGCAGTCCACGCCCATGTGTTTTTTGCAGTAATACCTGCCAAGCTCCAGCGCGGTCACGACCTCCGTAGGAATCCCGGTCAGCATCTCAAAGGCATGCTTGGTCGCCATCGCCACGGCATAGGAATCCCCGCATCCGACCAGGACAATTCTCTGAATATTAAAGATTTCCTGGAAAGAAAGGACGGTCCTTGTCTTTGGCTCCAAATCTTCATACTGTTTCTCTATCAGCTCCGGCAGGCTCATCACCTGTCTGCTCATCGGATTACCCTTTTTCTCCATACAATTACTCCTTTTCCATGCCGGGGTGCCAGTAGCGTTTCCCCGCATTCTTTTTTTGTTTATCCATTTCATTTAAAATCGCGCAGCCTTCTAAAGCGATATCAATGGCAGAGCCATGCCCGCTGCCCGCGTGGAATTTTTCTCCGGTACACAGGTTATCCGCCACAGAACAGATAGACCCTCCTCTTCTGCCAAAGAGGGCGGAGAGTGTCACAATCGCCGCGGACTCCCGGTCTCCGTTTAACACGCCTGCCCGGTTGTAGATTCCCGCGAAATCAATGTTCCATGGCTGCATGTAGCCGCCCACGCCGGGACGCCCGCCGCCGATGAAATCGCTGTCCACAGACACCGTGGTTCCCACATGGTAGGAGGCTTTTAATTGTTCCGCCGCCTGCACCATAGCGTTTACCACTTCATAACTACTCACCGCCGGGTATGCCGCCGGGACATAGGCTTTCGTCATGCCCTCCTCGCGCACCACACCGCTGGAGATGACAATGTCTCCCGGTTTCACTTCATCCCCAATTCCGCCGGAACCGCCGACCCGCAGGAAGGTATGGGCATCCGTATACTCCATGTAATCATAGAGAAGGAGCTCCACCTCCGGAGAACCGCTGCCACCGCTCACCACGCTGATTTTCGCGCCTTTGTAGGTTCCCGTGTAGCTTACAAACATCCCGGACTGCCCGATAAGCTCTGCATCTTCCAACTTATCCGCAATGACCCTCGCCGGGTCTTTGTCATAGGCACAAAGCGGGTCTCTCACGGTTATCAGTACAAAGTCTCCCACTTTTTCCGGGTCTATCTGTGTCATGGCGGGTTTGCCGTCAATCACCAGCCCCCGCTCCGGCACATTATGATAATATTCATACATTTCGTGCATTTTCTGGATAGATTTTTTTGCACGGATTTTATCGCTCAACATGTCTTACACCTCAATTCCAGCTTTTCTGCGCGCTTCTGTGCGCATTTCTTCCGTAATCTCCTGGGGCACCCCGTACTGGGAGATACACATTGCCGCGGAGATGCTTCCCATCTTCCCGCAGATTTCGGGGCTGTATCCGTTTACCAGACCGCACAGCACCCCGCCGGTGGAACTGTTGCCGCCGCCTGTGGGGTCCTCCACCTTCACATCCGGCACAGAGCCCACTTCCACGGTCTCGTCTTTGGAAATCATGACCGCTCCTTTAGCGCCCTGGCGCAGAAAAATCAGTTCCAATCCCCATTTTTTTAATTGTTCGATGATGTCCTCGCGGGAATCTGTCCCGAAGAGATGTCTCGCCTCCGTCATATTGATGGAAAAGGCATCCATCTGCCTGGCGATGTTCTCTACTGTTTCCAGATTTTCTTTAAACGCCGCGTCCGCCGCAATCTCCCACATCACCTTGCCGGTATAGCCCTGACGGGCTTTTAAAGTCTCCGCCCAGAATGCTTCGTCGGTATTCTTGAAAATATAGATGCCGTCGAACGTATCGAACAGGGGGCGCATCTCCTCCCCTGTAGTCTCCAGCTTCTGAAAATGAGCCAGCCCGTAGCGGGGCGTCTCCTTGCGCTCCCCGTCGTCAAAATACTGAATCACGGTGTAGGGCGATTTTTCATCTTTTATTTTCAGACCATCCATGGAAATGTGGTTTTTCTCATACCATGCTCCGTGTAGGGCGCGGTAGTCCTCCCCCGCTCCAGTCACAACCTGCACGTCATCCTCCCAGAGCCGGATACCGCACATGGCATAAATACCCGCGCCTCCGGGGACAATCTTTTCTCTGCCGTCCGCAAAATGGATTTCATCCGTTACCACCGCGGACACAACTGCATACTTCATCTTCATTCCTCCCCGCCTGTCACGATAAAGCTGTCGCAGGTCATGGTTCCGCCGGAAATCACAAATCCCGCTCCGCCTTCTGTGTAAGTGCCATCTTTGACCTCCAGCAAGGTTTCCCCGTTCACATCCAGACGCAGGGTATCCTGCTGCGCGGAGAATTTCAGGCGGTAGCCCTCATCTTCGACATAAGAATAATCTACTTCGCCCAGCACCTTCTTCTCCCTGTCTTTTACCAGCAGAATCTGTGCCTTCTTCCAGCCGCTCAATACTGCCGCGTAAAACCGCTTATGTCCCACGCTTCTTAAGACCATGCCGCCTTCTCTATGAAGGCTGAAGTAGAGGGTGGACTCCACACTGTAATCCTTCCACTCTTTGCTTCCGATGGTGACAACGCCGTCATCCTCCACATTGGATACGCAGTACGTTCTCTTAAAGTCCGCCGCGAACTGTACCGCGGAGCTGGCAAATCCCGCCAGCCACAACGGGTTGGTATTCCAGATGGAGTTCATGAGCATCCCCCGCTGCGCGAAGTCCGCCGGAGCGCCGTTCCAGTCTATCTTATGCAGGATGAGAGCGCCATCAAACCGGGTGTCGCTTAAAATCTGGTACCCCAGCTTGAAGATGGACATGCCCTCTGTATCCGGCACCTGCCAGTCAAATGTCTGCCTGTCCTTTTTAACCTGCCATGCTTCTCCGTATTTTACCTGCACCGCATTGTCGATATCGTAGTACAGAATATAGGGGCGCACACAGATATCTTCGCGGTCCCCGCTCTTCTCATCTAAACTTACCTCCGTGCGTACCACCTGGGAGGAATAGAGAGTGGGCGATGCAACCGTGGAGAAATTCTGCGCCAGCTTGGAGAAATCGATAAAGGTCTGGGTTGCCACATTCGCGCTTACTCCCTTTGCCACATGCGCACACTCGACGCGCAGTCCGTTCTCGCCTGACACTTCATTCTCATTCAATATCCGCACATCCGCCGCATCCAGCGTATGATACTCGCACTTCAAAAATCCCTGGGTGCTTCCCGGATATTCAAAAGTATAACGCTCTTTGGAAGGGGTATAGTCCTCCCCCGCCATCTTCGCCGCTGTGAGGGCAATCTTCTTTGTCTCCAACACCGCGTCCGTCACAACGGAACCGCCATCGGATGTCACCACATACATCAAATCAGAGACCGGACCTCTGAAGTCCGCGCCCGCGTTGATTCCCTCGATTCCCAGTCGGATACCGTTAAATGCTCCCACATTTCCGGCATTGCAGTCTGTATCCCACGCCGCTGAGGACGCGATGGTGATGGATTTCTGGAAATCGTCTCCGCCCAGAATGATGGACGCGATGACCATCACGTGGTTCGGCACCATGTGACAGCACCCCGGATACACCTCATATCCGTATTTCGGGTCCAGATAAGCGCGCACCTTTCTCCAGTCTTTCTCTTTCGAGCAGATGTCCCGCACGTCCGCAATGATTGCCTTTAATTCTTCATTTTCTATGTAAGCAGACGCCTTGTCAAGCAGGACGTCGATGTCCTTTTCCTCAAAAGCGAGGGCTTCCAGCGCCGCCAGATGGCACGCCGCATCCACCGCCAGACCATCATGGCTGACACTTGCGGCCGCGCGCACCAATTTTACTGCCAGTTCCGGGTCATTGGGGCAAGCCATGGCGATGGCGTCAATAAAAATCTGGGCGCCAATCTGCTCTGCCAGGGTCTTTCCGTTGACCTCAATGGAACCGCTCATGGGAGCTTCGATGCCGTTTTTCAGATTCAGAAAAGCGGTGTGCTCTGTGGAGCGTCCCAGACCTCCCCACCAGAGGATGGTCTTATTCTCTATGATATAGTTGAGCCACGTTTTTCCAAATTTCTCCGCCGTGGTGTCTTTCTTAAATCCGTTGTCCGCAATGGCGCGGAAGAAGGCAAAAGTGCCGGAAATATCATCGTCCGCCACAATCAGCGGCACGCCCACTTTGTCATGCACATAGTAGGAGACTTCCCCGAAAGTATCCTGTATCTTCTGGTAGCTCCAACCCTCCACAGGACGCCCCAGATAGACACCGAGGATTTTTCCCAGCACTCCCGCATAGATTTGATTTTCATACTGTTTGATACTCATGTTCCATCTCTCTCCTGTCAAATCTTTCTCATCCAAAAGTCCCTGTAACCGAAAACGGTTCTGTCAGGAATCTGTATAAACCTATATCCTTGTCACCAGGAATCCGTCGCCTAAGATTGCGCCGGAATCCACCACATATCCTGCCTGTCCGCTCTTATATGCACTGTCCTTTGCGCGCACCACCGGCTTATCGTCCACATCAAGTTCCAGACTGTCTCCCTTGACTTTGAAGGTCAGCCTGTAGGTGTTATCTATCTTGTAGTCATAGGGCACCTCCGCCAGAGTTACCCTCTTCTCATCCTTCTGCCGGTAAATCCTTGCCACGCCCTCTGTGAAGACTGCCCCGTAATATTGCCGGTGCCCCTTGGCTCTCGCCACCAGTCCCGCAAGATTCTGCTGGGAGAAGGTGATGACAGAGGATACCGCGTAGTCGTCCCAGTCGCTGGTTCCGGTCGCCACCACTCCATTGTCGTACTCGTGACAGATGGAGAAGGTCACTGTGTAATCCGGGTTAAAATGATCTGCCGAGGAGACAAAGGTCTTCAGCCATGCCGTGGTGGTCGTCCACGGGGTCAGCGTCGGCGTCATCTCCATGGAGCGCCCCATCTCGTAGCGAATCGGCGCGTTGCTAAAGTCCAGAGTCTTTAAGATAATGCTTCCATCCAGACGTTCCCCGCTTGTCAGACAGATTCCCAGACGATAGATGGCATGTCCCTTTGTGTCCGGCACTTCCCATACAATCTCGTTCTCTCCCTTGACAAGCGCTGTCTTTTCGCCATAGCACATGTCCAGTTCATCGTTCTCGTCAAAATACTGGATAAAGAACTGAAAATCGGGATTCTTTTCTTCCGCAGCCCTGACAACTGCTTTGACTTCCTGCCCGCTGTAAAGAGTCGGGGAACAGAGTACGTCAAAGTAACTGGTGCCCTCCTTGCCCTTGGGCTTTAAGTCGATAAAAGTATCCACACAGCAGGAAGCGTGCACGCCTTTCCCCAGTCCTGTATAGGAAATCCGGCATCCATATTCCCCGGTTGTCTCATAGCTGTTCTCGATACCGGAAAGCACCTGCTCCTCCATATTGCCGTCAAAGGGGACAACTCCCTGCACACTGCCGGGATATTCAAAAGCGTATCTCTCTTTGGGAATGTCGATTTCTTCGCCCTCCAGCGCCGCGGCAGCGCGGACAATCTTTCTCGTCTCCAGAACCGCGTCCGAAATGGTCTCTCCGCTGTCGCTGGTCACGACATACAATCTGTCTGCCACCGGTTTGCGGATATCCGCGCCTTTTTCAAATCCTTCAAGCCCCAGACGGATGCCGTTTAAGCAGCCCACATTTCCGGAGTTGCAGTCCGTATCCCATCCGGCGGAGCAGGCAATCATGCAGGATTTCGCGAAATCATCTCCGCCCATGATGAACGCCATAAGAAGGGTCAAATGATTTGTCACCATGGGGCAGTTGCCGGGATATTTGTCATAACCGTGTTCTTTGGCAATCCACTCTCTTACCTCATACCAGTCTTTCGCCTCCCTGCACCTTCTGCGCAGTTCCGCCACCAAGTCTTTGAAAAACGGATTGTCTATGTAAGTAAGCCCCATATCCAGCAGACGGTCAATGTCTTTCTCCTCAAAGGCTAAAGACTCCATGACCGCCAGATAAACCGCCGCATCGATGGCAAGCCCGTCGTGGCTGACACTGGCTGCCTTTCTCGCCATCTCTGCCGCTCTTCTGGGGTTGTTGGGATTCACGAGCGCCCATGTATCAATAAAGATTTCCGAGCCAATCTGCTCTGACATGCTCTTTCCATTTAATTTTTCGCTCCCGCTCTCCGGCGCTTTGATGCCGTTCTTTAAGCGGATGTACGCGGTGTGCTCTGTGCTCCTGCACAGACCGCCCCACCAAAGAATGGTCTCATTTTCCACAATATAGTTGAGCCAGGCGTTGCCAATCTCCTCTGCGGAGATATCCGGGTCATACCCTGTGTCCTCCAGAGCGCGGAAAAACGCGAAGGTACCGGAAATATCATCGTCCGGGACAATCAGAGGCGCCCCTGTTTTATGATTTTTGTAGTAGTAAATCTCACCGAAGGTATCCCGGATATTCTCAAATGTCCAGCCTTCCACCGGTCTCCCCAGATAAACGCCGATAATCTTTCCAAGGACTCCGGCATAAATGGTATTCTGATACTGTTTGATACTCATGTCATCCTCCTTATATTTTCAGTCTTATTCTGTACCGTGGTGTCAGCGCCCGCACAGCAGCATTCCCATTTATCAGGGAACCGCTGATGAAAGCATTTCTTCTGCTTTTTCTGTACGGCAATGCTAGCCCTTTACAGCGCCGCTGACCATACCATCTACAAAGTATCTCTGCGTGCAGAGGAAAAATACGATAATCGGTCCAATCAAGGTAAACGCCGCCGCCATCATGATTCCCATGTCGGAGCCGTAGGAGCCGTTCATAGCAAGGAATCCCAATGTAGCGGTAAAGTTTTTCGCACCCTGCAGGAAAGTCGAGGAAATCAGGTATTCATTCCAGGACTGCAGCCCTACCAGGATTGCTACGGTAATGAGTCCGGGGGATACCACCGGGCGCATGATGTGCCAGATAACCTGTCTCGTCCCCGCCCCGTCGATGCGCGCGGATTCCTCCAATTCCCTCGGCACATTGAGAAAATACGTCCTCATAAGGAATACGGATAAAGGCATGTAGAGCGCCGCCAGAATCACGCTGATTGCCGGGATATTTCCAATCAGATTCAGGTTCGCGTACACATAGTACAGAGGGAACAAGAACAACTGAATGGGAACTGTCATCGCCATCATGAAGTACATCAGGATTGCTCCGCTCCCCTTGATGCGTTTGCCGGAGAGTACATATCCCGCCAGGCTTGCCGTGATGAGGATGATGATAACCGTACATCCGGTCAGTTTGATACTGTTGATAAATCCCACGGAGAAGTTGCCTGTCTCCCACGCCGAAATATAGTTCTCCAGATGGAGCACCACCGGGATGGAGAGCGGATTTGCCACAATCTCCGCGTTTTCTTTGAAACTGTTGATAAATACCAGTGCAATCGGTGCCAGGCAGATTACCGCCAGAATCAGAAGGACGATATGGATGACCAGGTTTACACCGATTTTTTTCTTTTTTGAAGCCGCTGCCATAACTCTTCCCTCCTATCTTCTCTCTTCTCTTCTGCTTATCCGCGCGTAGATAAAGGACGCAATCAGTCCGAAGAAACTGATGAACAGTCCGCACGCCGCCGCTTTGCCGACCTTCATGGAGCTGAACGCGAAGGTATACGCGTAAGTTCCAAGTACTTCTGTGGCATGGGCGGGACCTCCTCCGGTCATCAGCTTGATGTAGTCAAATGCCAGGAAGGAACCGATGGTAATCATGACAAACATCAGGCTCACCGTGGACATGATATTGGGAAGGTAAATGTAGCGGAACAGCTGCCAGCCATTGCACCCTTCCACTCTCGCCGCCTCCACCTGGTCCGTGGGGGTCTGCCGCAGTGCCGCCAGATAGATGACCGTCAGATAACTCCAGTAATGCCAGATATCTACCGCCGCACATCCGTAAATGGCGGTCTTTACATTCGCCAGCGGGGAACCGATATCCCATCCCATGTTTCTAAGTACAGAGATGACACCGGATACCGGGCTGAAGATAACGTTCAGCCAGAGCATGGCGTTGACAGACGGAGCCAGCACATAGGGTATCAGAAATGCCACCTGGTAGATACTCCTTGTCCTTCTTCTGGAGAGCAAAAGCATCGCCGCCAGCATACCGATACAGACGGGAATCGTCAGAAAGAGCACCGTCCAAATGATATTGTTGGTGATTGCCTTATAAAAAATCTTATCGTGGAACAGCTCAATAAAATTCCGAAATCCGATGAAATTGATTTCCGGGGACAGTCCGTTCCAGTCCGTAAGCGAATATACAACCGTCATGATACCCGGTACTAAGATGATGCACACGCTGATAATGAGCGCCGGGGCTATCAGGACATAATTCCAATTAAATTTTCTCGTCTTCATTTCTTCTCCCATCTTTTCATGAGTCATACTCTGCACAAAAATCGTACCGCCAGGGAATCTTCCTGTAATATTTAGAACAAAGCAGGCTTGCCCACTTCAACTTAAACAAAAAGGACTGCCTTTGAGTTTCCTCTTCAGCAGCCCTTTATGTATCTAATTTAATTCATTGCAGGCTTTGGAATCGGCGGTACCAGACCTTTTTCAAACTCTACTTCAAACGCATCCTGCAGTGACTGTACATAATCGTCTACAGTCGTTGTATCAAACCATACCTCGTCGATGTTGACGATTCTGGTCTGTGTATCTGCCGGGAAGAATACATTGTCATAGTAACCGAAGTTGCCCTGGTTTACAGCGTCGGAAACGCTCTGAACAACGGATACAAACTGAGAGGACAGATATCCCATCTCGCTTGTGTCAACTGTGGAGAGGTCCTTAAGCGGTGTTCCCCAGTATCCCGGCCAAGCTGTGGTCATCTCCTGCATGAACTCTGCGTTCATCATCATGTCGATAATCTTAGCTGCCTCGTCTTTGTGGGACTGCTCTGCATTGGCATTGATAGACAGCGTACATGCTGCACCCAGTGTATAAGTAGTATCCGGTACCTGCTCTGTAGCCGGGAACGGAATGAATGCGATATTCTCTTCCTTGTCGCCTGTGAAGTAGGAAGCTGCCCACTGGAACGCGATGGATGGTCCAATGAAGAACGGAGCTTTCTCCTCAGACAGAAGCTGTAAGGACTCACTGAAGTTTAAGTTTACATAGTCATCGCCTGCGAGATATCCTTTATCCCACCAGTCTTTGGATTTCTGGATTGCCGCTTTTACATCGTCATTCACCCAGCTCTCCTCGCCTGTCAGCACTTTGTACATCGTCTCCGGTCCTGCGATATGTGTCAGGAACAGGGAGCCGTAGTTTTCATTAACCGGCTGCCAGCCTTTGTTTCCTGTTACGGAAGCGTACAGACCTTTTTCAAGCGCCTCATCCATGATGGCTTCCATCTCTTCAATCGTTGTCGGAACTGCCCAGCCGTTCTCCTCCAATACTTTTGTATTGTAGAATACACCCATGGTGCTCACACCGTTTACCAGGCTGTACAGATTGCCGTTTACTGTTCCGGATTCATAGTATGGCTGCAGAATTTTGTCTTCCCATCCATACTGTTTGGAGTACTCGTCTAAGTTCTCCAGTTTGCCGGCTTCTACCAGAGGCATTACGAATGCCGGACCGGAACCATATACAATATCAGGTCCCTGATTTGCCGCAAGTGCGGTTGTCATATCAGAGTCTACTGACGGACGGAACTCTACAACGAGCTGGTACTCATCCTGCGAAGCATTGTACTTGTCCACCAGGATTTCCTTCATCGCTTCCTGAGCGTAAGGCTCTGCGCCCCAGAACCACATGGTGATTTCTTCTCTTCCTTCCAACTCCTCGTCTGTCAGGACTGTGATATCTTCTCCTGCAGCCTCTTCTGTGCTTTCCCCATCGCCTTCTTTAGATGTAGATACTTTACATCCTGCCAGCATAGTCACTGCCATAGAAGCAACGAGAAACATCGCAATCAGTTTCTTTTTCATAAATTTGATTCCCTCCTTTTTGGATTTTGATAAACTTTAGCATTTGTTTATCTTTTTCTTGTTTCTTAACCAAATTATAGTTTAAATTTTACCTTTTGTCAATTTTGTTTTTATTAGCATTTATTATAAACACATATAATTTTTCTATATTTTCGAGAAATTATTTACTATTTTCTTTCAATTTTGCTTTTCTAAATCATATAGTCCGAGTTGCACATATGATAAAAACAGGTAAACTTTATTTTCTATGCAAAATATACAAAAACAGCTCTTATTTTTCTACGATTTCACCGTCACAGAATCCCCTTCTATGAGGGAGGGTGTGAAGTAATTTGTTTTGACTCCGTCGCCGTCCCCATTCTCCACTTTCCCAATGAGAACTTCGGCGGCTTTCCTTCCCATCTGCTCCCCGGGCTGGCAGATACAGGTGAGCCTCGGATTCAGTTTTTTCGCTTCCTCCTCATTGGCAAAGCCGACCAGCGAGATATCTCTGCCAATCTGCTTACCCTGCTGTCTGGCAAACGCATAGACTCCTGCCGCCAGCGTCCTGCCGCATGCCACGATAGCAGACACGCCTTTCTCCGCCAGATACCGGGCGCCCTCAAGTCCGCCTTCCTCCGTATATTCACTGTAATAGACAAGAGATTCATCAAAAGGCACACCCTTTAGCATCAAGCCTTCCCGGTAGCCTTCCACCCGTTTCCTTGTATTGTAGATTCCCTGTTTCCCGGCGAGAATACCGATTTTCTTATGCCCCATGGCAAACAGATGGTCCACCGCCATGGTGCCGCCCTGTTTATTGTCCGCTGTGACAAAATCGCAGAATACATTGTAGATTGCCTTGTCCAGCAGCACAAAGGGAAGCCCTGCAGCTTTGAGACTCTCATCCAATAGGATATTATTCTCTCCGGTATTCATATCCAGCGGGGGTACGATAATCAGCCCTGCCGCGCCCAGTTCCGAGGCAATCCCTATCTGTTTGGCACACTTCTTTGAAAGCCCCTGGCTGCACATATGGAACGTATAATATCCATAGATAGAGGCATAATCTTCAATCCCCCGGATACATTCCTCTGTCAGCTCATTGTTTAGCGCAGAATAAATGACTCCCAGCACTTTGCCTCCTGCTGCCGTCTGTGTACTGTGTTTCTTTTTGCGCGTTTCATAGCCCATTTCCTTCGCCACATCGATTATCTTCTGCTTGGTCTCACCGGAAATCCGGCACTCTCTATTGTTTAAGACCAATGAAACACTTGCCGCGGACACACCTGCCCGCTTTGCCACATCTCGTATCGTTACACCCATACTGTCACCTCTTTTCCAAAAACTTAAGCACTGCCCTGGCATTCTCCTCATGGGGCATATTCACCGTCAGAGCTGCCTGTGCACTTTCCAGCTCCACATCAGCCCCCAGACCCGGAATATTGCCATCCACAGCGCAAATTTCTCCCAGATAATCCGCTGCCTCGTAAAAGGCAATCTGGTCCGCTCTGCCAATCACAATATCGATTGTCCCCGACCTCAGCCATGTGGTGACAATGGCTTCATTGGCCGCCACATCGAAGTCGATGGACTGAATATGGATTTCTTCTCTTTTTCCCACTTCCACCACCGCGGCAATCTCGCGCTCCAGAGCCTCCGCATCCTCAACAGGTTTTAAGACAAGGACAGAGACCACATCCTTCTTATTTTGAAAGAACATGATATTCACAAAATATCCCACAATTGTCAGAACAATCAAAACACACGCGATTGCGCCGATATGGCGCCTGATAAACTTTATCACTTTCCAGTCAGACATATCTCTCAAACACCTTTCCAAGCAAAAACGAATTCACATATGCGGTGAGGGAAAAACCGATGGTAAGATATGCCGGTACGCCGTACACCATGGGCATGCCGCCCGCGAACATCACAAAGACAAAAATCAGGTTCACCGCCGTCACCGGTACTGTGTAGAGGATTCTCGTCATGGAGATGATGAGGGCGTTTTTAAAGGTGTTGGACAGCGTATTCTCAAACTTTGCCATCAGCGGAAACACGTAGGACAATACCATCGCCACAAACAGTGCTGCCGCCAGCACTGCTGTGGTGAGCGCAAATCCCAATTCGGAATCCATGCCCGCCGTGATGCTGAAATCCACATAAAACAGGATAAGCACCAGCGCGCAGATACCCCACGCTGCTGTCGCCTTTTTAAAATTTTCCTTAAAATACTGAATATAACTCCTCACAATGTAGGATTCTTCATTTCTGCACATTTTGAGCGTTACACTGTACAGTGCTGTTAAGGCTGCCCCGATGGTAAAAACCGGAATACAGCTCACACAGAATACAAGATTTAAAATTATCAAATCCACCGCCCTTGTGAGGACCCTGTAAACAAGCCCGTCTTGTCCCAGAATATTTTTCATGGTTTTTCGCTTCCCTCCTATACCTCCAGAAAGCGCATGGTGTTTACGTCAAACATCCCCGCCTCGGTCAGCCGTATCTCCGGGATGACCGTCAGTGCCATAAAGGACAGAGTCGTAAAGGGGTCCACACCCTCACTGACACCCATGGCGCGCGCCTTTTCCACCATCTCTGAAGTCTTCTTCTGAACAGCCTCCACCGGTTCCACACTCATGAGCCCGCCCAGTGTCAGCGGCAGCTCATCTACAGTCTTGCCGCCGGAGGCGATGACATATCCGCCCTGGATTTTTTGAAGTTCCCGTACCGCGCAGAGGATATCCTCGTCATTGTCCCCTGCCGCGATGATATTGTGAGAATCGTGGGAAACCGTGGTCGCCACCGCACCGTTTCGTATGCCATAACCTTTCATGGGGCAGACTCCCACTTTTCCGTTCTTTCCGTGGCGCTCCACCACTGCCAGCTTGCTGTACTCTCCGTTCGGCTGAAACACTCCGCCCTCGCCGGGGATTTCCTCCTGTAAACGGCGGGGCAGAAGCTGACGCGGCACCAGTTCCATGACATCATTTTTCTCTTTCTTTTCCAGATACAGGGAGGCAAGGTTCAAATCCCCGATTTTTACGGTCTTTAACAGGGATTCATCCTTCAGATTATAGGCAAAGGACGCAAGCCACTCTTCTGTGACGACCGTTCCGCCTTTCACCACAAGTTCAGGCTCCGCCTTCTCCAAATCCTCAAGCACCACCATATCCGCCGCGTATCCGGCAGCCACTGCTCCTGTATCTTTTAATCCATAGGCATTCGCCGCGTACCAGGATGCCATCTTGTACGCCTGTATGACCGGGGTCCCCACTGCTATCGCCTTGCGGATGCAGGCATTGATATGTCCCTCTTTCTCAATATCTTCCAGATGCTTGTCGTCTGTACAGAACATGCAGTTTTCCAGAGATACTCCGGCTTCCACGAATCCTTTCATTAATGTCTCAACATTTCTGGCGCCGCTTCCTTCCCGTACCAGTATCTTCAGCCCTGCGCGCAGCTTTTCCAGTCCTTCTTCCGCGGTCGCGCACTCATGCTCGTCCATGACGCCGGAGGCACGGTACGCCTGCACTTCTTTCCCCCGGATGCCGGGCGCGTGACCGTCTATCGCCATGTCCTCAAAGGCTTCCAGCTTTTCGAGCGTCTCATCGTGCCCGTTTAACACGTCTACAAAGCGCATCATCTCGCCCAGACCCAGGATTCTCGGATGCTTTTTATAAGGAAGCATATCCTTTGCCAGGATTTTCCCCGCGCCGTTGGTATCCACATCCGTTGCCGGAACAGAAGAAGGAATCATGACATAAGTATCCACCGGGGAATCTTCGGAGGACTCCAGAATATAGTCCAGACCGCGGTTTCCGCACACATTGACAATCTCGTGGGGGTCCGCCACGATGGAAGTTGTCCCCTTACGCACGATAAACCGGGCAAACTCCAACGGCGTTACCATGGAAGATTCAATATGGACATGGGCATCAATAAATCCCGGCACGATGTATTTTCCGGTGCAGTCTATCTCCCTGCTGCCCTCATAGCTTCCCACTCCGGCTATGACACCGTCCGCGACAGCTACATCCCCATCGATAAATTCCTCCGTAAATACATTTAGCACTTTCGCGTTTTTCAGCACCAAATCCGCGGGAATCTCCCCTTTTGCGACCTGTATCCTTCTCTTTATCATCACATACCCTCCATTCTTTTACCATTTATTTACTAAACTTTTTATTATTTTATCATAAGTTTACCACATTCATCCCGTTCTGTAAAGCATTTTGCGCCCCGCCCGGAGGGCTTTTTATTTTATAGGGAACGAAGTTTCCTATTAAATAAAAACAACAGCAGGAAAACTCTTCCTGCTGCCGCATACTATCCTATCTTTTATTTTCTGCTTTTTTCGCGCCCGCGCAGCTCACATCTTCCGCCGCGATGCGCGCCGCAATCTACGCCTATCATTCTTTATATTTCATATGACGGTAAATCACCATCGCCAGTTTGAAAATGATTGCCTGGTCAAAGACCCGCACATCCAATCCAGTCAGCTTTTTTACTTTCTCCAGACGGTACATCAGCGTATTTCTGTGAATAAACAATTGGCGCGCTGTCTCCGATACATTCAAATCATTGGAGAAAAAGCACTTCACCGTCTCCAGAGTCTCCTCCTCAAAGGACTCAAAGCTTCCTTTTATAAATACTTCATTCAAATACCGCTCGCATAAAGGCAGGGGGAGCTGGTAAATCAGACGGTTGATACCCAGGTGGTTATAGCAGATGACCGTTTTCCCCTCATCGAACAGATACAGAAGCGCCAGCACGTAGAGAGATTCTTTATAGGACTCCTTGAGCTGGCGGATATCCGTCACAATGCTGCCGATTCCCACCGCCGGCAGTGAGCCGAATATCTCCTCCGCCTTTTTCTGGAAATGTTCGCCCATGGCTTCCAAATCCCCGCGGGAAGTATTGGACCTCACCTCCGCAATGACAATGGCATCCGTCTCCGTCATGGGGAATATCTCATATTTCCCCGGATTTTCCATGGACTGCAGAAGCCCCGCCAATTCCCACTGGGCGCCAATCTGAGGGAACCTGAGAAGGAAGACCGCCCTCGGCTTAACCAGGGATATCTTCAGCATATTTGCCCGGACATTGACGTCCTCGGAAATGATGTTCTCCAGGAAAAGATTTTTATAGAAAAGATGTCTGTTGTATTTCTCTTCAAAATACGCCTTCATCCCCGTGAAACAGACAGACAGGATGGTCGCGTAATCCTTCGCCTCCTTATCCGCCCCTTCCACAAAGACCGCGAATTTTACCAGACTGTTCTCATAGAACGTCCGGTATGTATTCTTCCCCACAGTGAAGCACTCCTGCTCCTCCTTCGCCCGCGACATCAGGTTGAATGTATTGCGCTGCCCTATCAACTCCTGGTTGCTGCATGAAATTATCTCTTTGCTGTCAATTACCCCAAACGTTCTCGGAATACTGTTCTGTAGCTGATAAACGTACCCCTGAAAGAATCTGTCCGCCAAGATTCACACCACCTTTAACCTGTCCTTCGCCCCAGCGCCCGTTCTAAAGTGCGCTGACGCTTATTATAACATTTCCTCTGTCCAAAGCCAATACCTAAAAAGGAAGCAGAAGGCGCCCCGCGCCTTCTGCCTGACTTTGCTGTTACTCAATATATCCTCTCTCTAAGAGATACTCTTCGCTTGCGCCTGCCGCAATCCACCATTTCTTCTTATTCTTTCTGAAGGAAAGATAAATAAGAAGCCATACAGCGATTACTACAACGATACCGATGATACGCACGATTCCCTCTGAGGAGAATGCTTTGTATACAAGATACAGTACCGGGTTGGTACCAACTGTCCAGGAAGCGATTCCCAGACCCTGTGCAAATGCGTTGGCAACAGATTCCATCTGGGAAGATACGCCCGCAGACTCCGCCGCCTTTGTAAACGCCGCACATACATCGGAGTTCAAGATATTCGCGATGTTGAACCAGATTGTACCTGATATGATAGTCAACAGAATGTCGCCTCTGAAGACACAAATCAGTCCTGCGGTCATAAACGCCATCGCCGGAATATCCGCCAGCATGAGGATTTCATTTCCCGGGATGATAAGGGATGTAAAGAACACAATCGGTATCAAAATCAACGCTGCCGCCATGTTGTCTCCGTTTCCGAAGAAAACTGCCGGGTCCATGGCAACGTGGAAGAATTTCCGGTTGGACTTACCTGACTGCGCCCGTGCCTGCATGGACTGGCTGAGCGGAATCAGACCTTTCACGAACAGACCGGATACGGACGGATAAATAACCATAACACCCGCGATGGTGATAGCGGTTGTGAGGATTCCCGCCCAGGCAGACGCCTCACCTAAGTTTGTCGTAGAACCTAAGATTGTGATAAGGATACCTACAATCAGACCGATGATAAGCGGCTCGCCCCAGAAACCGAAGCGGTTCTGCAGTGTCTCCGCACTGACGGGTTTTGTCTTGATTTTCAATTTTACAATAATCCATCTGACAATCATGGCAAACGGTGCTCCGCCGGAGGGAACACTGGTCAGTGTCAGGTTGTCATATCCGTTAAATTCCTGCAGAGACGGCGCGATGATGTCCGCAATCAGCAGTACAACCAGGTTGCACATTACCGCTGCCGCAACGCCCAGCGCGAAGCTGCCTGTTGTAAACTGCACGATAACTGCCCAGAATACGAACTGATAATAGTTCCAGATATCAGTCGGCTGGAAGGTATCCACCAGTTTCAGACCGAACAGGAGCAGGTTTAAGCCAAGTCCCAATACCAGGTAAATGTATCCCAGTGTATTAGAATAAACGACTACAGATGCTCCCTGCCATCCGATATCGATGTATGGCAGTGAAATACCTACATTATCCGCCATTGCAGTTACATACGGTGTGATTGCTGTCATCAGGACTCCTAAGACAGCGTTGAAGAGTGTCAGTCCGACCGCCATGTAGATAGCGCCCTGGAAGGACTTCTTCACTCCGACTCTCATACACATACTGATGATAAAAATGACAATCGGCACAATGATGGTACTGCCGAAAATACCCATCACGTTATTGACCGCATTACCTATGTCTATTAATATTTGCATATGATAGTTACCTCCTTTATCTCATCTCTCTTCCTGTTTTGTACCTATTCCGCCATGATGCGTTTTACTTCCGCCAGCAGCTCTTCTGTAAATTTGTCTGCTCCTACGCCTGTGAACAGCGGCAGTCCCAGCATAACCGGAGCGCCTGCTTTGTTCTGCGCGTTGGTCTTACCGGTTACAACAATCAAATCATACCCTTCCAGATTCGGAACTTCTGTAATCTTGTGAGGGTCAATATTAAATGGGATTTTTTCTTTTTTCAGTATTTCTTTGATTTTGTCTGTTACTACTGTTGTTGTGAAAATACCTCCGCCGCATGCTACAGCCATATTGATTTTTGCTTTCATAATTGCAAATCCTCCTAGATTCTATGATTTTATTCTTTTGTATTAATCTGTCACAAGATACTCATCCAGCAAATCCTTCATCTTCTTCATCAGTTCTTCCGGTTCTTCGGAAGCTGTCAAATCCTTTAACGTGTCCTCATCCTGGAAGAGGGTACTGAACTTTTTGAGTACTGCTGTCTGATAGCTGGGGTCCGTGATTCCGAATAAAAATACCAGCGGAGCCTCCACCGTCTCATCCGGGTCTCCCATACACTGGAAGGAAACCGGCTCTTTTAAGACTGCCATGGAGAAAAAGGAACGCAGGCATCCGTCATGGATATGCGGAATCGCAATCGGCACCGCCGTGGGAAGCCCTGTAGGATACTCTTTCTCTCTCGCTAAAACTGCTGTGATAAATTCTTCGTTGATACAGCCGTTGTCCATGGCTTTTCCGGCAAGCAGGCGGATGACTTCTTCCGCGTCTTTCGCCTCGGCACCTGTCAGTATCATTGTCTGATTTGTATATAAACCTATCGCTTCCATGTGCCCCTCCTTTTACTCTTCGCCGAATTTTGTCTTGATGAGGGCAACCAGGTCTTCCACTGCCTGCTCTTCATCATCACCCTCCGCGCTGATTTCCACGGTGGTGCCTTTGCACAGCCCCTGGGCAATCAGCATAACGATGGATTTGGCGTTCGCCTTGCTGCTGTCCTCCTCATCCATATTCTGGATGAAAATCTTACTGTTATAGTTCTTTGCTAAATTTACAAAATCGGAAGCCGGGCGGGCATGCAGCCCGGTCTCGTTCTCTATCATTACTTGTTTTGCGTACATGGCTCATTCTCTCCTTTTTTACATTACTGCGGAAGCTCGCTGTTTAAATAGTTTTCCACCTGCACTGCTGTGGACAATTCCAGAACCGTTCTGGACATCCTCTGCGCCTTGCAGATATTGAGCTGGGAAATCATTTTTTTCACTGCCGCCACAGAAGAGGCGTTCATGCTGAATTTACGGATTCCCAGTCCGGCAAGGAGCGCCACAGCCTGTGGGTTTCCACCCATCTCACCGCACACGCTGACCGGTTTGCCCTGTTTTGTAAATTCCTCCACAATCTGGCGTATCAGCCTGAACATCGCCGGATGGAAGCTCTGGTAGTATTTCGCGACGCTGGGATTTAAGCGGTCTACCGCCATCAGGTACTGGCAGAGGTCGTTGGTGCCGATGCTCGCGAAGTCCACTTCGGAAGCCGCGATATCCGCCATCAGAGCGATGGACGGAATCTCCACCATGATTCCCACTTTTACGTCTTTCCCGTAGGGAACGCCGTCCGCTTCCAGTTCTTCTTTCACCTCGCTCACAATCTGTTTGGCAAAACGGATATCTCCGATACTTCCCACCATGGGGAACATAATCCAGATATTTCCGTAGCATCCTGCCCTTAAGATGGCTCTAAGCTGAGTCTTGAAGATGGGCTTCATCTCAAAACAGAGCCTTAAAGCGCGAAGTCCCAAAAACGGGTTATCCTCCTGCGGCAGTTCGAGATAATCCAGTTTTTTGTCCCCGCCGATATCCAGCGTACGGATGACAACCGGTCTCTCCCCGTATACTTCCGCTATCTTTTTGTATACCTGGAACTGCTCTTCTTCTGTGGGGAGCTTCTGCTTGCTCATATAGAGAAATTCCGTGCGGAACAGCCCCACCCCGTCTGTGTACTGCTCCAGTTCCAGTTCATTTTTATCGGCAGAGCCGATATTTAAGCAGACATCAATCTTCGTGCCGTCCAGAGTCACAGGCTCTACCGCCAGATACTGCTTCATATCGCTTATCTTTTTCAGATACTCATCGCGCATCACCTGGTACTGCTTCTCCTGGTCCTTTGTCAGGTTCGTAATGACCTTGCCCGCGTGGGCATCCACGGCTATCTGCTGTCCATTTTCTGTATTTACAAGAATATCCGGCACTCCCAAAACTGCCGGTATCCCATAATTCCTCGCAAGAATCGCCATATGCGATGTATAGCCCCCAATCTCTGTTACGATTGCGAGCACGTGTTCCTTTTTCATCGCCGCTGTATCAGACGGGAGCAAATCATGCGCCACGACGATGACATCGCTTGTCAGGGATGCCAGGGAGTTTTCTTCCACCCCGAACCACAGCCGGATAATTCGTAAGCACACATCCTTTAAGTCCGCGGCGCGCTCCCGTATCAGCGCATCCTTCGCCTTGGAGATAATCTCAATGTAACGGTCATAAACTGTCTGCACCGCACATTCCGGTGAGAGCAGATTGTCCCGGATTTCATCTTCTATCTCCTGGCTCATCTCCTCATCCTGTACAATATCGATATGTGCCTGGAAGATTTTCTTCTGTTCCTCCTCCAAATCCATATCTTCTATCAGGGAAGTAAGCTCTGCCTCCGCTTTTTTTACCACTTCCTGATAAGCGAGGATATTTTCTTCAATTTTCTCCGCTTCGATAAGCTTCTCTGTCACTTCCAGCGTACTTGGACTATACTGGAAAACACTGCCTATCGCAGCACCTTCGGAAACTGGTGTTCCCTCGTAAATCATTTCACCACCTCCTGCTTTTAAGCTCTGTCTCTTTTGGACAGATTCTGTGCTTCTACATCCATGTCCGGATTGCATATGCCACTCCGCTCTCATTGTTGGAGCGTGTCACTTTGTCCGCACAGTTTTTTACATTTTCCATGGCGCTTCCCATGGCAACTCCGAGTCCGGCAAATTTCAGCATGTTCTTGTCATTTTCCCCATCGCCGACCGCCATGATTTCCTCCGGTCGGATTCCATAATGTCCGGCTATCCACTCAAGTGCTCTTCCCTTGTCGCTGCCCCCGATTTCCAAGGAAAAATCGTATGCCAGTTCCGCGCTGACCCGGTTTTGAAAGGTCTGCTCCATCCAATCTTTGATGGCGCTTATCCGCTCCGGCTCATCCAGCACCAGAATCTTTCCCAGGGGGATGTCCCGGTAGCACGCCTCAATGTCATCCGTGTAGATGACCTTCTGTTTCATGCATGTCTCGAATATCTCCAGGTACTTGCTCTGAAGTTTTGAATACACTTCATTGTCCTGGTAAATGAGCGGGTGGTATCCGTTCTCCCCGCAGTAGCTTAAAATCCTGCGGCAGTCCGGCACGGAAATCATCTCCTCGTGAAGACGCCTGCTGCCCGTACAGTCCAAAATCAAACTCCCGTTTTCCGTCGCCACAGCGTCCTTTAATTCCAGCCGCTCTATTATCCCGGCAAGCGCCGGATACCCTCTCCCGGAGAAAAGGATGACTTTCACGCCGTTTTCTTTCGCCTCGCGGATTGCCAGCTCGTTCTCTTTTGACAGACGGTGTTCATCGTCCAAAAGTGTGCCGTCCACATCCACTGCCAGTAATCTGTATCTCACGGCTCCTCCTGTTCTTTCC
>OGQQ01000693.1_pt1 | contig 31449 bp, 32 predicted proteins | sample 1553281 | NCBI WGS metagenome assembly OGQQ01 (sample SAMEA2579937, study PRJEB22360) | human gut metagenome | biome: human gut; feature: human-associated habitat; material: faeces | place: Denmark | collected 2008/2010 | reverse complement strand
CGCCAGTGAAGGAACTGAACGAATACCACGTTGCAGGCGGTTTCGATGAACAGCACTACGCCCTGGTAACCGGCAATAAAAAACTCATCAATACTCTGGCGCAACAGATACTCGAAGAGCACTTCACCGAGAGTATTCAGGAAGAAATTGCTGACGAGCTGGGTTTTGATCTCCAGCAAATCCGTAAACAGCGCGACCCGTTATTTCGCAAAAATGTATTACGCGCTTATAACTACCAGTGCGCAATATGTGGCTTTAATATGCGCCACGATGACACCACCGTCGCGCTGGAAGCGGCGCATATAAAATGGAAACAGCACGGCGGCCCTTGTGAAATCCCCAATGGTCTGGCGCTTTGCGCAATACACCATAAAGCCTTTGATAAAGGATCGATTGGCCTGGATGAAAATATGCGGGTACTGGTCTCGGATGCGGTAAACGGCGGAGGGATCGTTGAGAGATTATTCTGGGATTTTGACGGGAAAACTATTGCGTTGCCGCAGGTGCGTAAAAATTACCCTTATGAGGGGTTTGTAGAGTGGCATCGGAAAGAGGTTTTTAGGGGGTGAGGTTGATAACTATCGCAGTATGTTCAATATTGCTGACATAATCAGTGCAGGATCTTGCCGCTAGTTTACAACTCGCCTTCGATAGCGGCGCAAAACGAGTTCTGTTGCCGATATCCTCGGCTATGGATATTCCAACAGTTCCGGCAGAGTTGTTTACCAAGTTTCAGGTAAGTTTTTATTCATAACCGGTTGATGCGGTTTATAAGGCGCTGGATATGAATTAACGTCGTAACTATTTTAGTGAACCGGAGGGGACAATGGCTCAAGAGCGTTCTGTAATTAAATTCATCAGGCCTTGCCTCTCCATTCATGAAGATAAGAAAATACTTACATCTGAATATTGTTGGCAGAACTTGAATGAAGCTCTTGGGTAAAATAGAGAGAAAATACAGCGACGATGATACCAACTGATGCAAGAATGATATATCTATACTCCCTGAAAAAATCCTTCACTAAAATCTCCGCTCTGATTCATCAATCATCAACCCGATTTGCTATCTTATCCAGATATTTTTCCATGTTGTGTTTGCGCAAATAACTATTCACCTCTGCCGCCCAAGATTCACCTTTAACGAGAATAGCCCGGCTGTAACTTGATGCGTACATGTAACGGGTATCGTTAAGATTAATCAGCGTTTGATTTACACCATCAACGCTACAACCAGAATTCTGACTCTGTCGCTCCAGCGCCCAGTAATACGCGCCAGGTGTTCTGGGTTAGCAGGAAAATCCCTTTCATTAAGTTCACTAAGTACCAGAAATGAGGGGACATGTTGAATACGTGAAATTTTCGGTGTCAAATTGAAGATTAGATCCATATAAAATCACAACGGATGACCGTTACAAGCACCTGCTATCCGTTGCAATGACCTCTTCATCTGTTAAGATGCAGGGGCGTTTTTGCATGACTCAATGATCACCAATAGGTAAAAAATGTCGACACTTAAACCCGCCGTCTTCTCTTTCTTTTCCGGCTCAGGCTTTCTAGATCTTGGCTTCGAAAACTCGGGCTACGAGGTGGTTTTTGTGAATGAATTTCACCCACCGTTTATGGATGCTTACAAGCACTCACGGGCGGTGATGAACAAACCTATCCCTCGTTTTGGCTATGCAGAAGAGAGCATCGAGGAAATTGATCACAAGAAATTGAAAGATAACATTAAAGCTCTCAAGAAAGAAAAAAGACTAATTGGCTTCATCGGTGGCCCACCATGCCCTGACTTCTCCGTTGCAGGTAAGAACAAAGGTCGCGACGGAGAGAACGGTAAGCTGTCTCAAAGTTACATCGATATAATTGTTGAAATGAAGCCTGACTTCTTCTTGTTTGAGAACGTCAAAGGTCTTTATCGCACACTCAAACATCGTGAGTTTTTTGAGCATCTCAAAGAACAGTTAATGGACGTTGGTTACGTTCTTCATGAAAGGTTGATAAACTCGATTGAATATGGCGCCCCGCAAGACCGTGAACGCATTATTCTGTTGGGTTTCCAAAATAAAAATTTAACCAAGTCCTTTAACTGGAGTGGAAGATTATACCCGGATCGTAGTGCCTTTGGATATAATTGGCCAACTACGAATGAATTTGTTGAAGACTCAACACTGGTAATGCCTGAGTCACTTCCTGAAGAGTTAACTGTTGACTACTGGTTTAGGAAAAACAACGTTTCTGAACATGTGAACGCAAAGCATGTGTTTACTGCAAGGGCCGGGTTAGTTCGCTTTAAAGCTGTGGCTGAAGGAGACGATAGCAAAAAATCTTACAAACGTCTTCATCGCTGGAGATATTCTCCAACGGCAGCTTACGGTAATAATGAAGTACATTTGCACCCATATAAGCCACGTAGAATAACTGTTGCAGAAGCACTTGCCATTCAGTCTTTACCGAAAGAATTTGAATTGCCATCTTACATGACTCTTTCAAATATGTTTAAAACTGTTGGTAACGGTGTTCCTTACCTTGCAGCATTCGGAATAGCAAAATCCATATTAGAGCATTTAGGGATAAAAGATGAATTTAACAGCAATGAATCTTGTGAATGCGATAGCAAATCTTCCCAAAAACAGGCAGTTTGATTATGTGAATGAAAGTAATGCAGGGAAGATTGTGATCGACTCGATTAAGTTGCCAGAAGGTCCAATACGCTTTAAGCGTTTCAATCCAACCAAAGGTGAAACGCTCAGAGATGCCAAAATTGATAGCATATCTAGCCAAATGCTATGGCGTTTGGCTAATGCAATTCAAGAGGATGCACCTATCAATTTAGATAGAGTATTCGGTGCAAGCTATAACTCTCGTTCAGTTATTGAGAGTTTACTTGCTCATACGCCTCAATTTTATTGGTGTAAACTCGACCGCTTAGAGGTTATTAACACTAAGCAGACAATTAAAAAAGGCCACAAGCATCTTATATACTTACCGAATTCACCACACGAAAATGGCAAGCTCTCTGAATACAAAACTAATATTGTAATATCAGAGATGAACACAGAAGTTGTATATCAAAGTGTTGATTCAGAAACAATCCGTCCCGTTGAAGGCATGTCAATTGAAGAATCAAGAAGGCATGCACAAATCCAGATAGCATTAGTAAAAATCGGCCATCATCTGGGATACAGAACATGGGTTGCAGCTAATGACCGAGGATTAAAATACAATGGTAAAGCAATCGCCCAAATGGATGGCGTCATTGACAGTCTGTCGAATGAAAAAGTCCTAAGTTCCTACAGCGAAGCCATTGATGGCGCAAGATTGATAGATTGCATCTGGTTTAGAAATGGTAAATTGATGCCTGCCGTGATGGAGATCGAGCATAGTACCGGGATAATAAGCGGTTTAACACGTATGAAGAACTTCTGTGATTATGCCCCTCGTCTGCAAGATATACGATGGACAATCGTAGCCCCAGACGAATATCGAGAAAAAGTAATTGAGTTTGCAAATAGACCACAATTTCGTGAGCTAGACACAAAATTCTTCCCTTACTCTGCCGTAGAAGAGTTGTATTCTCTTTGTGAGCGTCGAAAGCCTCAAGGAATAACCGATAAATTCTTAGATTCTTTCATGGAAAGATGCATCAAACATTAAAAAAGCCGGAATTAACCAAGTTCTTATGACTAGTACTGATATACGTTGACACTTTTCTGTCTGTAAAACGCCTGATGAACGTCCTCGGGCGTTTTGTATTTTAGAGCTAGACATGGCCTCTCATGGTTATAAATTGTTACGGACTCCTTTACCATATCGTGGGTCGGAGCAAGGTCTGTAGGACGCGGAAGTAAAAACTCATTTTTCAGGATCCCGTTTATTCGATCAGCCAGTGCATTCTGGTAGCAGTCATAACCATCAGTCATTGAACAGGTTATTCCGTTTCTCTCATGGATTGACTGATAAAGCGCTAAACATTATTGCACCCCTCTGTCAGAGTGACTGTACCAGAGAACCTGTCGTTTTTCTTCTCCTCAATGCCTGTCTGAAGGCTTTTACCACATTTTCTGTCTGCAGATTTTTCCCAATATGGTAATCGGCGCATATCAAGGTAGTTGTCTGAGTCACAGGCAGTTCCCTCTTCACCAGGTCAGGAAGTCAGGGACTCTAGTCAAGTCGGCCATATTTACGCAACCAGACAAGAACGGTGAAGCGCACCTGAATGCTATACCGCTGCTGGGCCTTTTTATAGGTCATCTCGCCTTTTTCAACCTGCTCAACAACAGCTGTTTTAAAGGATAGAGGATAATCACGTTGGGTGCGTTTGAACTCAGTCATCATCACGTTCTCCGGATTTAAGTCAGCAACGTGTCAACGCTATTCAGGACGGGTCACAGGCATAAAAAAAGACCTCAGTTGAGGTCTTTTTACATACTTTTGGTGCCGAAGGCCGGACTCGAACCGGCACGTATTTCTACGGTTGATTTTGAATCAACTGCGTCTACCGATTTCGCCACTTCGGCACTGAAGAGGTATGCGGAAAACGTTGTGGATTATACCTGTCGCACGCCACCATGCAAGCGCCAGCTTGCTCGCACCTCGCTAAGTGCTGAAATTTTCAGCATTGCATACCGCGATGTGTAACCTTTGTCACACTCCAGGCACCCCGCCCTGCCATGCTCTACACTTCCCAGACAACACCAGAGAAGGACCAAAAAATGTCGATGATAAAAAGCTATGCCGCAAAAGAAGCGGGCGGCGAACTGGAAGTTTATGAGTACGATCCCGGTGAGCTGAAGCCACAAGATGTTGAAGTGCAGGTGGATTACTGCGGGATCTGTCATTCCGATCTGTCAATGATCGATAACGAATGGGGATTTTCACAGTATCCGCTGGTTGCCGGGCATGAGGTGATTGGGCGCGTGGTGGCACTCGGGAGCGCCGCGCAGGATAAAGGTTTGCAGGTTGGTCAGCGTGTCGGGATTGGCTGGACAGCGCGTAGCTGTGGTCACTGCGACGCCTGTATTAGCGGTAATCAGATCAACTGCGAGCAAGGCGCGGTGTCAACAATTATGAATCGCGGTGGCTTTGCCGAGAAGTTGCGTGCGGACTGGCAATGGGTGATTCCACTGCCAGAAAATATTGATATCGAGTCCGCCGGGCCGCTGTTGTGCGGCGGTATCACGGTCTTTGAACCGCCCCGGGTTTCCTGGAGAGTGTTTTATCTGTGAACTCAGGCTGCCAGATCATCGTTTCCGATGGAAGCATAATAAGCTTTTTCTGCTTCTGCCGGAGGAGTATGGCCCAGCCTTTCCAGCAATCGTCGATTGTTATACCAGTCCACCCACGTGAGTGTGGCCAGTTCCACTTCTGCACGGTTTTTCCAGCTCTTACGGTGTATTACCTCCGCTTTGTAAAGACCATTGATGCTCTCCGCCATCGCGTTGTCATACGAGTCGCCTGTACTTCCTGTTGATGCCAGTAATCCGGCTTCCTTAAGCCGCTGTGTGTAGGCCAGCGATACATACTGAGAACCTTTATCACTGTGATGGACCGTGCCGGACGGTCGACGGGCCCATAACGCCTGCTCCAGTGCATCCAGCACGAATGTCGTCTCCATGGACGGTGAGACCCGCCACCCCACAATGTATCCGGCAAACACATCAATGATGAACGCCACATAGACGAAGCCCTGCCATGTGCTGACGTAAGTAAAATCAGCCACCCACAGCTGGTCAGGTCGTTCTGCCACGAACTGACGGTTTACGCGGTCGCCTGCGGCAACGGCTTTCCGGCTGATGGTCGTACGGACCTTTTTACCCCGGAGAACACCGGCAAGTCCCATAACCGCCATGAGACGTGCCACAGTGCATCTGGCCACTCTGATACCTTCCCGTAACAACTGACGCCAGACTTTACGCACACCGTATACCTTGTGATTTTCATCGTATACGCGCTGTATCTCTTTCTTCAGCCAGTCATCGCGCTGCGCACGGGCACTGCGTTTATCCGGATGATGTCGCTGTTGCTGACAGTGGTAATACGTTGACGGGGCAATATGCAGTTCGCTGCATAGCGGTCCGACCCCGTACTGCTCACGCAGCTTATCCAGCAGTGGCATCATTTTTTCCAGAGGCGGTCGAACTCCGCCTTCGCAAAATAAGCGGAAGCCTGGCGAAGGATATCGTTACTGCGGCGCAGTTCACGATTTTCACGCTCCAGCTCTTTCAGACGCTGACGTTCAGCGGTGGTGAGCCCTCCATCACCGCCCCCGGTATCCCGCTCATGCTGGCGAACCCAGACACGCAGAGTCTCCGGCGTACAGCCAATCTTTGGAGCAATGGAACAAATTGTCGCCCATTGTGAGTCATATTCGCCCTGACTTTCCAGAACCATACGGACTGCCCGTTGACGGACTTCAGGGGAAAAACGAGTATTTTTAGTCATCCTGTTTACCTCTTTCTCAGGAAGTTTAGTCTCCAGGATTCCCGGGGCGGTTCACTTTAAACCACTGTTGATGCACCATATCACTGCTACCAGCCGCGTTGGGGTAATTGGTATTGGCGGGCTGGGGCATATCGCTATAAAACTTCTGCACGCAATGGGATGCGAGGTGACGGCCTTTAGTTCTAATCCGGCGAAAGAGCAGGAAGTACTGGCGATGGGTGCCGATAAAGTGGTGAATAGCCGCGATCCGCAGGCACTGAAAGCCCTGTCGGAGCAGTTTGATCTCATTATCAATACTGTGAACGTCAGCCTCGACTGGCAGCCTTATTTTGAGGCGCTGACCTATGGCGGTAATTTCCATACGGTCGGTGCGGTTCTCACGCCGCTGTCTGTTCCGGCCTTTACGTTAATTGCGGGCGACCGCAGCATCTCTGGTTCTGCTACCGGCACACCTTATGAGCTGCGAAAGCTGATGCGCTTTGCCGCCCGTAGCAAGGTTGCGCCGACCACCGAACTGTTCCCGATGTCGAAAATTAACGACGCCATCAAGCATGTGCGCGACGGTAAGGCGCGTTACCGCGTGGTGTTGAAAGCCGATTTTTGAAAATCATTCGCAGCGCTGATCTGAGGCGCTGCCCTCTTTCGCACATATTCTGTTTTGTCGTATCGCCAGCACAGCCTGCCGACATTGTTCGGTGACATTGGCAATATCATGGTTGATATCAATGCGCACAATATCCTGTTCATCTGCTTGTGGACGCTCCAGCGCCTCAAACTGACTTTTTAGTAACGCTACCGGCATAAAATGCCCAGCCCGACGCTGCATTCGCGCGAGGATAGTTTCATAGTCGCCATCTAACCAGAGGAAATGAACATGGGGGCTACCCTTGCGTAAAATATCACGATAATGTTTTTTTAATGATGAACAGACAATAAATCCTGTTTCATTCTTTTTATAAAGACTGTATGAAGCATCATTTAAGCGTTCCAGCCAAGGAAGTCGATCTTCATCAGATAATGGAATACCCTGCGACATTTTATCTATATTTTTGGCTGGATGAAGATCGTCACCATCAATAAATTTAGCAGATAATAACGCGGCAACCTTGCTACCAATTAATGTTTTACCACTCCCTGAAACGCCCATCAAAATAAAGCTTTCACCCGCCATTTAAAATCTCCTGAATCATCTTACCTGCTGCGATACTACGCCTGGTGGCATAATAATTTCACGTTTTTTTATTTCTGCTGATAAGAATTACAAGGCACATCACGTTATGCGTAACATAGTAATGTAACAATTTTCTGACGTGATCTTCATCACAAATAATGACAATTAAAACCGCTTAAATGCTTCCGAGGTGTCTACCTGACCAGTGAGGAATTTATGCAAGTGAAAACACAGTCCTGCGTTGTTGCGGGCAAGAAAACTGTTGCCGTTACCGAGCAGACGATAGATTGGAATAATAATGGAACATTAGTACAAATAACCCGAGGTGGAATTTGCGGTTCCGATTTACATTATTATCAGGAAGGAAAAGTAGGTAATTTCATGATAAAGGCACCGATGGTGTTAGGTCATGAAGTTATCGGTAAAGTTATTCATAGCGACTCATCAGAATTACATGAAGGGCAAACGGTAGCCATTAATCCGTCTAAACCGTGCGGTCACTGCAAATACTGCATTGAACATAACGAGAATCAGTGTACAGAGATGCGTTTTTTTGGCAGTGCCATGTATTTCCCTCATGTTGATGGTGGTTTTACCCGTTATAAAATGGTCGAAACGTCGCAATGTGTCCCTTATCCGGCCAAAGCTGACGAAAAGGTTATGGCTTTTGCCGAACCTTTAGCCGTCGCGATTCATGCCGCACATCAGGCCGGCGAGTTACAGGGCAAGCGAGTATTTATTTCCGGTGTTGGACCCATTGGCTGCCTGATTGTCAGTGCAGTGAAAACACTGGGGGCCGCGGAAATTGTCTGTGCTGATGTGAGTCCCCGTTCCCTTTCGCTGGGCAAAGAGATGGGGGCGGATGTGCTCGTAAACCCACAAAACGACGACATGGATCACTGGAAAGCGGAAAAAGGCTATTTCGATGTCAGCTTTGAAGTGTCCGGTCATCCTTCATCAGTGAATACCTGTCTGGAGGTCACTCGTGCACGCGGCGTAATGGTGCAGGTAGGTATGGGAGGCGCGATGGCAGAATTCCCAATGATGACGTTGATTGGTAAGGAGATTTCACTCAGAGGCTCTTTCCGTTTTACCAGCGAATTTAATACCGCAGTGTCATGGCTGGCGAATGGCGTTATCAATCCACTGCCTTTACTGAGTGCTGAATATCCCTTCACTGACCTGGAAGAGGCGCTACGTTTCGCCGGTGATAAAACCCAGGCAGCAAAAGTCCAGCTTGTTTTCTAAGAGATAAATAAAGGAATAATACAATGAACGATCTATTTTCACTGGCAGGAAAAAATATCTTGATTACCGGTTCAGCACAGGGCATTGGCTTTTTACTGGCAACCGGCCTGGGTAAATATGGCGCACAAATAATTATTAATGATATTACTGCCGAACGCGCAGAACTTGCTGTAGAAAAACTCCACCAGGAGGGTATTCAGGCCGTTGCCGCACCTTTTAATGTTACTCATAAACATGAAATTGATGCCGCCGTTGAACATATCGAAAAGGACATCGGCCCCATTGATGTGCTGGTGAATAACGCCGGTATCCAGCGCCGTCATCCTTTTACTGAGTTCCCTGAACAAGAGTGGAATGATGTGATCGCAGTAAACCAGACCGCCGTGTTCCTGGTATCGCAAGCGGTAACTCGTCACATGGTTGAACGCAAGGCAGGTAAAGTTATTAATATTTGCTCGATGCAAAGCGAACTGGGACGTGACACCATCACCCCTTATGCCGCATCGAAAGGGGCGGTAAAAATGCTCACCCGCGGCATGTGCGTCGAGCTGGCGCGCCACAATATTCAGGTCAACGGTATTGCGCCGGGCTATTTCAAAACAGAAATGACTAAAGCACTGGTTGAGGACGAAGCCTTCACCGCCTGGTTGTGCAAACGGACCCCCGCCGCACGCTGGGGAGATCCGCAGGAACTGATTGGTGCTGCGGTGTTCCTTTCTTCAAAAGCCTCTGATTTCGTAAACGGCCACCTGTTGTTTGTTGATGGCGGCATGTTAGTGGCTGTTTAACACCTACTACCCTACGTGCAGCGCGAAAGCGCTGCTTTTCTGGCACTAATAAGAGATAAAGACTATGCCATTAATCATTATTGCGGCAGGCGTCGCGCTGCTTCTTATCCTGATGATCGGCTTTAAAGTTAACGGCTTTATTGCCCTCGTTCTGGTAGCTGCCGTCGTCGGATTTGCCGAAGGGATGGATGCACAGGCCGTCCTGCACTCTATACAAAATGGTATCGGCAGCACGCTCGGCGGGCTGGCAATGATTCTCGGTTTCGGGGCCATGTTAGGCAAGCTGATTTCTGATACGGGTGCGGCACAACGTATCGCCACTACGCTGATTGCTACTTTTGGTAAAAAACGCGTGCAATGGGCGCTAGTGATCACCGGTCTGGTTGTGGGCCTCGCCATGTTTTTTGAAGTGGGTTTTGTCCTGCTGTTGCCGTTGGTATTTACCATCGTAGCATCATCAGGATTACCCCTGTTGTATGTTGGCGTACCAATGGTAGCAGCACTCTCTGTAACCCACTGTTTTCTGCCGCCACATCCAGGGCCTACTGCCATCGCGACTATCTTTGAGGCTAATCTCGGAACGACTTTACTGTATGGATTTATCATTACCATTCCGACAGTTATTGTCGCAGGACCGCTGTTTTCTAAACTGCTAACTCGCTTTGAGAAAGCACCACCGGAAGGCTTATTTAATCCTCATCTGTTTAGCGAAGAGGAGATGCCCTCCTTCTGGAACAGTATTTTCGCTGCCGTGATCCCGGTCATCCTGATGGCTATCGCCGCCGTTTGTGAAATTACGTTACCGAAAACTAACACCGTGCGCCTCTTCTTTGAATTTGTCGGTAACCCTGCCGTTGCGCTGTTTATTGCCATTGTTATTGCGATTTTCACACTGGGCCGACGTAATGGACGCACCATCGAGCAAATCATGGATATCATTGGGGATTCTATAGGCGCTATCGCGATGATTGTGTTTATTATCGCTGGCGGCGGCGCGTTTAAGCAGGTATTAGTAGATAGCGGTGTCGGGCACTATATTTCACACTTAATGACCGGAACTACGCTTTCGCCGTTATTGATGTGCTGGACTGTTGCGGCGCTGTTGCGTATCGCTCTGGGCTCTGCCACCGTCGCGGCCATTACCACCGCGGGTGTGGTGTTGCCGATTATCAACGTTACCCATGCCGATCCCGCTTTAATGGTACTGGCAACCGGTGCGGGCAGCGTGATCGCGTCACACGTAAACGACCCTGGCTTCTGGCTATTTAAAGGGTATTTTAATCTGACGGTTGGTGAAACGTTGCGTACCTGGACGGTGATGGAAACCCTTATTTCTATTATGGGTTTGCTGGGCGTGTTAGCCATTAACGCCGTATTGCACTGAAAGAATAAAATATTGTGATGTAGTTTCGGGGGAAGATTGAAGATTCCCCCGACGTTGGGAGAAGTTATGCGCAATCACAGAATTTCTTTACAGGATATCGCTACGCTGGCTGGCGTAACAAAAATGACCGTGAGTCGTTATATCCGCTCGCCGAAAAAGGTGGCAAAGGAAACAGGCGAGCGCATCGCCAAAATTATGGAAGAGATCAATTATATCCCTAATCGCGCTCCCGGCATGTTGTTGAATGCACAAAGTTATACCCTTGGTATCTTGATTCCGTCATTTCAAAATCAACTCTTCGCTGACATTCTCGCGGGAATAGAATCCGTCACCTCTGAGCATAATTATCAGACCCTTATTGCTAATTACAATTACGATCGCGATTCCGAAGAAGAGTCGGTGATTAACCTGCTCTCTTATAACATTGACGGGATTATACTTTCGGAAAAATATCACACCATCAGGACGGTGAAATTTCTGCGTTCAGCCACCATTCCGGTCGTGGAATTGATGGATGTACAGGGAGAACGGCTGGATATGGAGGTCGGTTTTGATAATCGGCAGGCCGCTTTTGACATGGTGTGTACCATGCTGGAGAAGCGAGTCAGGCACAAAATTCTGTATCTCGGTTCCAAAGATGACACCCGCGATGAACAGCGTTATCAGGGGTATTGCGATGCGATGATGCTGCATAATCTTTCCCCATTACGCATGAATCCACGCGCCATCTCATCCATTCATTTAGGAATGCAGTTAATGCGTGATGCCCTTAGCGCAAACCCGGATTTAGACGGTGTATTTTGCACCAATGACGATATTGCGATGGGTGCGCTTCTGCTGTGCCGCGAGCGAAACCTCGCCGTGCCAGAACAAATTTCCATTGCGGGTTTTCATGGGCTGGAGATTGGCAGGCAAATGATCCCAAGCCTCGCCAGCGTAATTACTCCCCGTTTTGATATTGGTCGGATGGCCGCCCAAATGTTGCTGAGCAAAATTAAAAATAACGATCACAACCACAACACTGTTGACCTCGGGTATCAGATTTATCAAGGCAACACGCTTTAGGTTATTTTCTCTTCATTACACGTATTCTCTTTGCCGGACGTTGCCTATACTCCAGGCAGGAAACTGGAGGAAATCTCATGAGCGAACCCCTGTTAATTGCCCGCACGCCAGACACAGAACTGTTTTTACTGCCGGGAATGGCTAACCGTCACGGGCTGATTACTGGCGCAACGGGGACGGGTAAAACCGTTACGCTGCAAAAACTGGCAGAGTCATTGTCGGAAATCGGCGTGCCGGTGTTTATGGCTGATGTGAAAGGCGATCTGACCGGTATCGCGCAGGCAGGAACGGCGTCGGAAAAACTGCTCACAAGGCTTAAAAATATCGGCGTCAATGACTGGCAACCGCATGCCAATCCGGTGGTGGTGTGGGATATCTTTGGCGAGAAAGGCCATTCGGTACGGGCGACGGTTTCGGATCTGGGGCCGCTGTTGCTGGCGCGGCTGTTGAATCTCAACGATGTGCAATCTGGCGTGCTGAATATCATCTTCCGCATTGCTGATGATCAGGGGCTGTTACTGCTCGACTTTAAAGATTTGCGGGCGATTACCCAGTACATCGGCGATAACGCCAAATCCTTCCAGAATCAGTACGGAAATATCAGTAGCGCATCGGTTGGTGCCATCCAGCGCGGGCTATTGTCGCTGGAACAGCAAGGCGCAGCACACTTCTTTGGTGAGCCGATGCTGGATATCAAAGACTGGATGCGCACCGATACCAACGGTAAAGGCGTTATCAATATCCTCAGCGCCGAGAAGCTTTATCAGATGCCGAAACTGTACGCCGCCAGCCTGCTGTGGATGCTTTCAGAGTTGTATGAACAATTGCCGGAAGCGGGCGATCTGGAGAAACCAAAACTGGTGTTTTTCTTCGACGAAGCACATCTGCTGTTTAACGATGCCCCGCAGGTACTGCTGGATAAGATTGAGCAGGTGATAAGGCTTATTCGCTCAAAAGGCGTGGGCGTCTGGTTCGTTTCGCAAAACCCGTCTGATATTCCGGATAATGTGCTCGGCCAGCTCGGTAATCGCGTTCAGCACGCTTTGCGGGCTTTTACGCCCAAAGATCAGAAAGCGGTAAAAGCTGCGGCGCAAACCATGCGGGCCAATCCGGCATTTGATACCGAAAAGGCAATCCAGGAACTGGGGACCGGCGAGGCGTTAATCTCGTTTCTCGATGCAAAAGGAAGTCCTTCAGTGGTGGAACGAGCGATGGTGATCGCGCCTTGTTCGCGAATGGGGCCAGTGACGGAAGATGAGCGTAATGGCTTGATTAATCACTCCCCGGTGTATGGCAAGTACGAGGATGACGTGGACCGCGAGTCCGCCTATGAGATGCTGCAAAAAGGCGTTCAGGCCAGTACCGAGCAGCAAAAGAATCCCCCCACGAAAGGGAAAGAGGTGGCGGTGGATGACGGTATTCTTGGTGGATTGAAGGATATTTTGTTTGGCACTACCGGACCACGCGGCGGGAAGAAAGATGGTGTGGTGCAAACAATGGCGAAAAGCGCCGCTCGCCAGGTGACGAATCAGATTGTACGCGGGATGTTGGGGAGTTTGCTGGGGGGGAGAAGAAGGTAAGTCAGGCGCGATCTGTCCCCCTCACCCTAACCCTCTCCCCAAAGGGGCGAGGGGACCGATCGAACTCGTATTTGACTTTATCAACAATGTGAAAGGGAGCTTTCGCTCCCTTGCTTGGTTACGATTTTCTCATTAACAGCCACAGGCTGATTAAGAAGAAGCTGGCGCTTGGCAACAGTGCGCCGATAATCGGCGGGATGCCGTAAACCAACGTCAGCGGGCCGAAGATCTGGTCCAGTACGTAGAAGACAAAACCGAAGCTGATACCGGTGACCACACGCACGCCCATCGGTACGCTACGCAGTGGGCCAAAGATGAACGACAGCGCCATCAGCATCATCACCGCCACGGATAGCGGCTGGAAGATTTTGCTCCACATGTTGAGCTGATAACGTCCGGCATCCTGACCACTCGACTTCAGATACTTCACGTAGTTGTGCAAACCGCTGATTGAGAGTGCATCCGGGTCCAGCGCCACCACGCCCAGTTTGTCTGGCGTGAGGTTGGTTTTCCAGGTGCCGCTCACCGTCTGCGAACCGGTAATCTGTTTCGGATTGGTCAAATCAGATTCATCAACCTGCGACAGACGCCAGACTTTATGTTCCGGGTCAAACTTCGCGGTAGCGGCATAGCGTACGGATTGCAGACGACGATTCTCGTTAAAGGCATAAATGCTGATGCCACCTAACTCTTCGTCACCTTTAACCCGCTCAATGTAGACGAAGTTGTTGCCATCTTTCGCCCATAAGCCTTGCTGGGTAGAGAGCAACGAGCCGCCGTACATCGCCTGCGCACGGTAGTTACGCGCCATCTGTTCGCCCTGCGGCGCGACCCATTCGCCAATCGCCATCGTCAGCAAGACCAGCGGAATGGCGGTTTTCATCACCGACAGCGCCACCTGCATACGGGTAAAACCAGAAGCCTGCATCACCACCAGTTCGCTGCGCTGCGCCAGCATCCCAAGACCAAGCAACGCCCCAAGCAGAGCCGCCATCGGGAAGAAGATTTGCACATCTTTCGGCACGCTCAGCAAGGTATACATTCCTGCGCCTAACGCGTCGTAACTCCCCTGCCCGGCTTTTTTCAGCTGATCGACAAATTTGATAATGCCCGACAGCGACACCAGCATGAACAGCGTCATCATGATGGTGGTGAAAATAGTTTTACCGATATAGCGGTCAAGTACGCCAAAAGGTTGCATCACACCGCTCCTTTACGCGAAAAACTGGCGCGCAGGCGGCGGACCGGCACGGTGTCCCAAAGGTTGAGAACAATCGCCAAAGCCAGATAAATCAGGTTAACGGTCCACATCCACAGCGTCGGGTCCAGCTTACCTTTACCGCCGTTCGATTTCAGGGAGGTCTGGATCAGGAAGAAAAGTAGATACAGCAGCATGGCTGGCAGCATCGACAGTACGCGTCCCTGACGTGGGTTAACCACGCTCAGCGGTACGACCATAAGTGCCATCATAAACACGGTGAATACCAACGTGATACGCCAGTTCAGTTCTGCGCGGGCACGATCGGTGTCAGTGTTCCACAATGTACGCATGTCCATCTGGTCGGTATCGTTCGGGTCGAGCGCCACCGCCTGGTGACCAATGATCGCCTGATAATCCTGGAAGTCCGTAATGCGGAAATCACGTAACAGTGCAGTGCCTTCGAAGCGCGTTCCCTGGTTGAGAGTGACGACCTGGGAGCCGTCGCGCAGCTGGGTTAAATGTCCGGAATCGGCCACCACCACAGAAGGACGTGCATTACCTTTTGGTCGAATTTGCGCGAGGAACACATCTTTGAAATCGCTGCCGTCAACGCTTTCGATGAACAGCATCGAACTGCCATTAGTCGCTTGCTGGAATTGCCCTTGCGCCAGCGCCGCCATGCCAGGGTTCGCTTTCGCTTCTGCTAACACTTCATCCTGATGACGCGATGACCACGGTCCCGCCCACATCACGTTAACCGCCGCGACGATTGCCGTGAATACCGCAAGGATCATTGCCGCTTTCACCAGAACCGCTTTGCTCAGGCCGCAGGCATGCATTACCGTAATTTCACTTTCGGTATACAGTTTGCCCAGCGTCATCAGCAGCCCGAGGAACAGGCTTAATGGCAGGATAAGCTGCGCCATTTCCGGCACGCCCAACCCGAGAAGGGAGAGCACCAGATTCGCCGGAATATCGCCGTCAACCGCTGCGCCGAGGATCCTCACTAACTTTTGACAGAAGAAGATCAAAAGCAAGATGAAGAGTATCGCCAGCTGGCTTTTGAGCGTCTCCCGCACCAGATATCTTATGATTATCACTTTAAATACGCCCGTAAAAACTCGTCTTTTGCAGGATTTTAGCTTGTTTCATGGCTTAAACGTCATTTATTCTCTTGAGTCGTCGAAATCGTCGCTAAGATAATTATACTCAACGGATTCACCTCTCAGATTTTGTTCTGACGTGCCAATGCCGTAATAACGTTAAGATTAACACGAAGTCATCGCAACAGCGGACATGAGTTACGAAAGCTTGCAATTCTATCTGTAGCCACCGCCGTTGTCTTTAAGATTCAGGAGCGTAGTGCATGGAGTTTAGTGTAAAAAGCGGTAGCCCGGAGAAACAGCGGAGTGCCTGCATCGTCGTGGGCGTCTTCGAACCACGTCGCCTTTCTCCGATTGCAGAACAGCTCGATAAAATCAGCGATGGGTACATCAGCGCCCTGCTACGTCGGGGCGAACTGGAAGGAAAACCGGGGCAGACATTGTTGCTGCACCATGTTCCGAATGTACTTTCCGAGCGAATTCTCCTTATTGGTTGCGGCAAAGAACGTGAGCTGGATGAGCGTCAGTACAAGCAGGTTATTCAGAAAACCATTAATACGCTGAATGATACTGGCTCAATGGAAGCGGTCTGCTTTCTGACTGAACTGCACGTTAAAGGCCGTAACAACTACTGGAAAGTGCGTCAGGCTGTCGAGACGGCAAAAGAGACGCTCTACAGTTTCGATCAGCTGAAAACGAACAAGAGCGAACCGCGTCGTCCGCTGCGTAAGATGGTGTTCAACGTGCCGACCCGCCGTGAACTGACCAGCGGTGAGCGCGCGATCCAGCACGGTCTGGCGATTGCCGCCGGGATTAAAGCAGCAAAAGATCTCGGCAATATGCCGCCGAATATCTGTAACGCCGCTTACCTCGCTTCACAAGCGCGCCAGCTGGCTGACAGCTACAGCAAGAATGTCATTACCCGCGTTATCGGCGAACAGCAGATGAAAGAGCTGGGGATGCACTCTTATCTGGCGGTCGGTCAGGGTTCGCAAAACGAATCGCTGATGTCGGTGATTGAGTACAAAGGCAACGCGTCGGAAGATGCACGCCCAATCGTGCTGGTGGGTAAAGGTTTAACCTTCGACTCCGGCGGTATCTCGATCAAGCCTTCAGAAGGCATGGATGAGATGAAGTACGATATGTGCGGCGCGGCGGCGGTTTACGGCGTGATGCGTATGGTCGCGGAGCTACAACTGCCGATTAATGTTATCGGCGTGCTGGCAGGTTGTGAAAACATGCCAGGCGGTCGCGCCTATCGTCCGGGCGATGTGTTAACCACCATGTCTGGTCAAACCGTTGAAGTGCTCAACACCGACGCTGAAGGCCGCCTGGTACTGTGCGACGTGTTAACTTACGTTGAGCGTTTTGAGCCGGAAGCGGTGATTGACGTGGCGACGCTGACCGGTGCCTGCGTGATCGCGCTGGGTCATCACATTACTGGTCTGATGGCGAACCACAATCCGCTGGCCCATGAACTGATTGCCGCGTCTGAACAATCCGGTGACCGCGCATGGCGCTTACCGCTGGGTGACGAGTATCAGGAACAACTGGAGTCCAATTTTGCCGATATGGCGAACATTGGCGGTCGTCCTGGTGGGGCGATTACCGCAGGTTGCTTCCTGTCACGCTTTACCCGTAAGTACAACTGGGCGCACCTGGATATCGCCGGTACCGCCTGGCGTTCTGGTAAAGCGAAAGGCGCAACCGGTCGTCCGGTAGCGTTGCTGGCACAGTTCCTGTTAAACCGCGCCGGGTTTAACGGCGAAGAGTAAGTTTGCGTTTTACCCTCACCCTAACCCTCTCCCTAAGGGAGAGGGAACCGATCGAGCGCAATAGAAATTCATTGCTCATCTTTTAGGGTGAGGAATGCAGCAATATTTAAATCCACCACAAGAAGCCCCATTTATGAAAAACGCGACGTTCTACCTTCTGGACAATGACACCACCGTCGATGGCTTAAGCGCCGTTGAGCAACTGGTGTGTGAAATTGCCGCAGAACGTTGGCGCAGTGGTAAGCGCGTACTCATCGCCTGTGAAGATGAAAAGCAGGCTTACCGGCTGGATGAAGCCCTGTGGGCGCGTCCGGCAGAAAGCTTTGTTCCGCATAATTTAGCGGGAGAAGGACCGCGCGGCGGTGCGCCGGTGGAGATCGCCTGGCCGCAAAAACGCAGCAGCAGCCCGCGCGATATATTGATTAGTCTGCGAACAAGCTTTGCAGATTTTGCCACCGCTTTCACAGAAGTGGTAGACTTCGTTCCTTATGAAGATTCTCTGAAACAACTGGCGCGCGAACGCTATAAAGCCTACCGCGTGGCTGGTTTCAACCTGAATACGGCAACCTGGAAATAATGGAAAAGACATATAACCCACAAGATATCGAACAGCCGCTTTACGAGCACTGGGAAAAGCAGGGCTACTTTAAGCCTAATGGCGATGAAAGCCAGGAAAGTTTCTGCATCATGATCCCGCCGCCGAACGTCACCGGCAGTTTGCATATGGGTCACGCCTTCCAGCAAACCATCATGGATACCATGATCCGCTATCAGCGCATGCAGGGCAAAAACACCCTGTGGCAGGTCGGTACTGACCACGCCGGGATCGCTACCCAGATGGTCGTTGAGCGCAAGATTGCCGCAGAAGAAGGTAAAACCCGTCACGACTACGGCCGCGAAGCTTTCATCGACAAAATCTGGGAATGGAAAGCGGAATCTGGCGGCACCATTACCCGTCAGATGCGCCGTCTCGGCAACTCCGTGGACTGGGAGCGTGAACGCTTCACCATGGACGAAGGCCTGTCCAATGCGGTGAAAGAAGTTTTCGTTCGTCTGTATAAAGAAGACCTGATTTACCGTGGCAAACGCCTGGTAAACTGGGACCCGAAACTGCGCACCGCTATCTCTGACCTGGAAGTGGAAAACCGCGAATCGAAAGGTTCGATGTGGCACATCCGCTATCCGCTGGCTGACGGCGCGAAAACCGCAGACGGTAAAGATTATCTGGTGGTTGCGACTACCCGTCCGGAAACCCTGCTGGGCGATACTGGCGTAGCCGTTAACCCGGAAGATCCGCGTTACAAAGATCTGATTGGCAAATATGTCATTCTGCCGCTGGTTAACCGTCGTATTCCGATCGTTGGCGACGAACACGCCGACATGGAAAAAGGCACCGGCTGCGTGAAGATCACCCCGGCGCACGACTTTAACGACTATGAAGTCGGTAAACGTCACGCCCTGCCGATGATCAACATCCTGACCTTTGACGGCGATATCCGTGAAAGTGCCCAGGTGTTCGATACCAAAGGTAACGAATCTGACGTTTATTCCAGCGAGATCCCGGCAGAATTCCAGAAACTGGAGCGTTTTGCTGCACGTAAAGCGGTCGTTGCTGCGGTTGACGCACTCGGCCTGCTGGAAGAAATTAAACCACATGACCTGACCGTTCCTTACGGCGACCGTGGCGGCGTGGTCATCGAACCAATGCTGACCGACCAGTGGTACGTGCGTGCCGATGTCCTGGCGAAACCGGCAGTTGAAGCGGTTGAGAACGGCGACATTCAGTTCGTACCGAAGCAGTACGAAAACATGTACTTCTCCTGGATGCGCGATATTCAGGACTGGTGTATCTCTCGTCAGTTGTGGTGGGGTCACCGTATCCCGGCATGGTATGACGAAGCGGGTAACGTTTATGTTGGCCGCAACGAAGACGAAGTGCGTAAAGAAAATAACCTCGGTGCCGACGTTGCCCTGCGTCAGGACGAAGACGTTCTCGACACCTGGTTCTCTTCTGCACTGTGGACCTTCTCTACCCTAGGCTGGCCGGAAAACACCGACGCCCTGCGTCAGTTCCACCCAACCAGCGTGATGGTATCCGGCTTCGACATCATCTTCTTCTGGATTGCCCGCATGATCATGATGACCATGCACTTCATCAAAGATGAAAATGGCAAACCGCAGGTGCCGTTCCACACCGTTTACATGACCGGCCTGATTCGTGACGACGAAGGCCAGAAGATGTCCAAATCCAAGGGTAACGTTATTGACCCACTGGATATGGTTGACGGTATTTCGCTGCCAGAACTGCTGGAAAAACGCACCGGCAATATGATGCAGCCACAGCTGGCGGACAAAATCCGTAAGCGCACCGAGAAGCAGTTCCCGAACGGTATTGAACCGCACGGTACTGACGCGCTGCGCTTCACCCTGGCGGCACTGGCGTCTACCGGTCGTGACATCAACTGGGATATGAAGCGCCTGGAAGGTTACCGTAACTTCTGTAACAAGCTGTGGAACGCCAGCCGCTTTGTGCTGATGAACACAGAAGGTCAGGATTGCGGCTTCAACGGCGGCGAAATGACGCTGTCGCTGGCGGACCGCTGGATTCTGGCGGAGTTCAACCAGACCATCAAAGCGTACCGCGAAGCGCTGGACAGCTTCCGCTTCGATATCGCCGCAGGCATTCTGTATGAGTTCACCTGGAACCAGTTCTGTGACTGGTATCTCGAGCTGACCAAGCCGGTAATGAACGGTGGCACCGAAGCAGAACTGCGCGGTACTCGCCATACGCTGGTGACTGTACTGGAAGGTCTGCTGCGCCTCGCGCATCCGATCATTCCGTTCATCACCGAAACCATCTGGCAGCGTGTGAAAGTACTTTGCGGTATCACTGCCGACACCATCATGCTGCAGCCGTTCCCGCAGTACGATGCATCTCAGGTTGATGAAGCCGCACTGGCCGACACCGAGTGGCTGAAGCAGGCGATCGTTGCGGTACGTAACATCCGTGCAGAAATGAACATCGCGCCGGGCAAACCGCTGGAGCTGCTACTGCGTGGTTGCAGCGCGGATGCAGAACGTCGCGTAAATGAAAACCGTGGCTTCCTGCAAACGCTGGCGCGTCTGGAAAGTATCACCGTGCTGCCTGCCGATGACAAAGGTCCGGTTTCCGTTACTAAGATCATCGACGGTGCAGAGCTGCTGATCCCGATGGCTGGCCTCATCAACAAAGAAGATGAGCTGGCGCGTCTGGCGAAAGAAGTGGCGAAGATTGAAGGTGAAATCAGCCGTATCGAGAACAAGCTGGCGAATGAAGGCTTTGTCGCCCGCGCACCGGAAGCGGTCATCGCGAAAGAGCGTGAAAAGCTGGAAGGCTATGCAGAAGCGAAAGCGAAGCTGATTGAACAGCAGGCTGTTATCGCCGCGCTGTAATCAAAACACAGTAATGAAAACGAAGGCCGGAGCATGCTCCGGCCTTTTTTATCTCTTACAGAAATGGTAAAGAAGGCATAATTCCCCGTGAAATCCTGGCTAAGAAGCCTTTATCTGGTTGTTCTTCTTTATTGATTAAAGGAAGGTCATCCAAATCGCCCAGCAAATACGTATTTTTTGCCTGCCAGTCAATCATCCATATTTTCAGCAGTGGATAAGCCAGACCGCCCGTAATCCCGGATATCACCACCAACGCACACATGCGATAAAGCATACCGTGGTACGTTAAAGTTGAGCGAAAACGAATACGCCCATCATTCAGTGACAGGTTGCTCATAAAATGATTTCGCAACGACACCGTTAAATAACTGGTGCTAACAGCAATCCCAAAATAATAGATTAACTGCGCGATTATCATTTTACGTTGCATTTCCATAAATTGCTGTAAATTCTCAATATCATCATTTGCATACACAGAACTATCATACGCATTTAATATTTGATCGAAGATAATATAACCAGCAACAGCGAGAAAAGGTAATAAAGCTAAAAATGCGAGAATGGCATATTTTATACAATACGTAGTATCTAATTTCACCTTGAAACGATGTATACCGAAACTGGTATTGCTCCAGAGAAAACTCATTACCAGGCTATATAAAGTACCATTAAAAATACCAATGGAAACAATACCAACTATTGCCATCAGAACCACAGATATAATAACACTACTTGAACTATTGGCATGTAGCATCTTTGTCGAGATAAAGAAAACAGTCCCCATCCCAATGGCCATTAAAATCGGCAAGAAAAAGGTTACCCACCAGAACCCTTTCATAGAGCAATTAAAACTAAATCTTACGCCGTTGAGACTGGTCATCAAGGCCTGATAACGCAGTCCTTTTGCTGCCATAAATATAAGCAAAACCAACAGTAACAAAGTCAAAACACAGCCAACAAGTGGCATATCTGCTGACACTGTCATTAAGATTGCGAAATAGCAAAAAACAAAAACAAGACAACTAACAAAAACATTCCCACCAGTAATTCCATAAGAAAATCGTTGTCCGTTAACTTCCATATTAGCATAGAGATAACGCTTACATTTCATTAATGCCCATGGCAAATAGATACCTAGCGTTATAATCGTTAACAACACATTCACCACACAAATAAGAAAATATCTCTCACCTGTACCATGAAAAACAAACGAATGGGACGGAACATCCATTTCATTAATAACTTGAGCCATAAAAATTCCCTGAATTAAAAAATCCATTGATATAATTTATATATACAGACAGTAAAATGTTCTGCCACGTTACAATACTCTTATCAGTAATAGGCTGGCAAAAACTTTATTACTTTATAAGTCGCTTGCGCACGTAAGAAGAGAGTGGTATTAAACAAATGTATAATTACTTTATTTTTATTGGGTTAAACTATGAATAACATTGCGCCGCAATCACCTGTAATGCGTCGCCTGACGCAGCAGGATAATCCCGCCATCGCCCGCGTCATTCGTCAGGTATCCGCCGAATACGGTCTTACCGCTGATAAAGGCTACACCGTCGCCGATCCGAACCTGGACGAGTTGTATCAAGTGTATAGTCAGCCGGGTCATGCATATTGGGTGGTTGAGTACGATGGTGAAGTGGTCGGCGGCGGTGGGATTGCGCCATTAACCGGGAGTGAGTCGGACATTTGCGAACTGCAGAAGATGTATTTTCTTCCGGCTATTCGCGGTAAAGGGCTGGCGAAAAAACTGGCCTTAATGGCGATGGAGCAGGCACGAGAGATGGGCTTCAAACGCTGCTATCTGGAAACGACCGCTTTTTTGAAAGAAGCGATTGGTTTGTATGAACATTTAGGTTTTCAACATATCGACTATGCACTTGGCTGCACGGGCCATGTAGATTGTGAAGTGCGGATGCTACGCGAACTCTAAAAAAATGCCCGCTAGTGTGTGCTATCGGGCATTTTAATCAATTAATTAGTGGCGAACCCCGTCATCGTCTTCATCGACAAAATCTTCATCGTCGCCGTCTTCGCCATTGGGATCTTCAAAGTAAGTGCCCCAACCGTCGTACTCAACGTCAAATTTCTCCGCCAGCGTCATCAGTTGTTCAACCTGGGCATCGATCAGATCGGCATTCAACGCGCACTCGCTGAGGATGTCGCAGCAAATCACGATATCACCATCTTCAACTTCCAGCTCTTCTGGATCGGTCACTTCGTAACCGAGTTTAAACGCTTCAACTGCTGCTTTTTCCAGGGTTTCCAGATCGTCTGCGGAAAGATGGTGTTCGATGGTGTACAGCGCGTCCGGATCGCTGCCATCTTCCAGTAATTCTTCAATAATCAAACGTGTTTCTTCACGCTGTTCTTCCAGTTGTTCCGGGTTTGCCATGGCTCATTCCTCTTAATGTCCTGCCGATACTCTTATTGTCACACACCACTGACATTGCCTCCACCTTTGTGACAAAGATTTATGCTTTAGACTTGCAAATGAATAATCATCCATATAAATTGAATTTTAATTCATTAAGGCGTTAGCCACAGGAGGGATCTATGTCCGGGTTTTATCATAAGCATTTCCTGAAATTACTCGATTTCACGCCAGCTGAACTCAACAGCCTGCTGCAGTTAGCCGCGAAGCTGAAAGCCGATAAGAAAAGCGGTAAAGAAGAAGCCAGACTCACTGGCAAAAACATCGCGCTCATCTTCGAAAAAGACTCGACCCGTACCCGATGCTCTTTCGAAGTTGCCGCATATGACCAGGGTGCTCGCGTTACTTATCTCGGCCCAAGCGGCAGTCAGATTGGTCATAAAGAGTCGATTAAAGACACTGCCCGCGTGCTGGGTCGCATGTATGACGGTATTCAGTATCGCGGCTATGGTCAGGAGATTGTCGAAACACTGGCGGAATACGCTGGCGTGCCAGTATGGAACGGCCTGACCAATGAGTTCCACCCCACGCAGCTGCTGGCGGATCTCCTCACCATGCAGGAGCATTTACCCGGTAAAGCATTCAACGAAATGACGCTGGTCTATGCAGGTGACGCACGTAACAACATGGGCAATTCGATGCTCGAAGCTGCGGCGCTTACCGGTCTGGATTTGCGTCTGGTCGCGCCACAGGCATGCTGGCCGGAAGCTGCGCTGGTTACGGAATGCCGCGCCCTGGCACAGCAAAATGGCGGGAATATTACGCTGACGGAAGATGTAGCCAAAGGAGTTGAAGGTGCTGACTTTATCTATACCGATGTATGGGTGTCGATGGGGGAAGCAAAAGAGAAATGGGCAGAACGGATTGCATTACTGCGTGATTATCAGGTGAACAGCAAGATGATGCAGTTGACCGGTAACCCGGAGGTCAAATTCCTCCACTGCCTGCCCGCGTTTCATGACGACCAGACGACGCTTGGTAAGAAAATGGCGGAAGAGTTTGGCCTACATGGCGGAATGGAAGTGACTGATGAGGTCTTCGAATCTGCCGCCAGCATTGTTTTTGATCAGGCGGAAAACCGCATGCATACCATCAAAGCGGTGATGGTCGCGACGCTCAGTAAATAATTGATATCGCTATAAAGATGCCGGGAAATACAAAAACATCCCGGCATCACATTATTTTATGCAGTAATAGTTCAATTATTCCATCCATATTTTTCTATTGCTATACGTAAATCTTCCGGAGGATTTTCATCATTCTTGTTCTAATTTTTAATTCATTAACCATCTTTTCTTCAAAAATCTTAACGACATAACCCGGATTGTTTTTTACAATTTCATTTGTTTTTTCTTCATTACCATAAACATATCCTAACTCATTAAGATACAGCTGTTCGCCCTCATAATCTTTAAGTAATTGATAGAAATACCACTTAGCAAAATCAGGTTGCTTCATGAAAAAATCCTTCAAAAAAAATATCATTTACTAAAATGCTGACAGGCACTTCATTAAATAGCAACTTAACATCATCAAATAACCTTAGTATTAAGCGTGATTTTTCTTGATTGCTTAAGTTAAAATCATTGACATATGCAACCAACTTATCCCAAATCAATTCCTGTAATTTACGGCTATTTTTATAGTGTTCTTTATCGAGATTGAAAAATAAGGTCTCAGCTATTTTAATTTTAGATTGATCGCAGCTAAAATCTTTAGATTGATCGCGGCTAAAATCAATATGATTTATCACGGAGCATGCATACTTTATCTTTTCAGAATCACCAAAATATTGCATTCTTTTATTAAAACACCAATCCAGTATTCTTACATCATTAATATATGGGAATTTTAAAAAAGTCTCCAGAATCGAATCGATGACCGGTGTAAGGTTAACTTTTGCATCATCTAAGGAATCAATAAGAATATGAGACAGGTTAACTTTGATGTCATTAATTTCATTGTCAGTAGCTTTCTTATTATTAAGAAGATAATTATTTATCTGCGTTAAGGTCATCTATTTCTTTCAGTATCCCTTTTTCACCAAGCAAGTATGAAATCGATTCATTACATACATAAGGCATTAATAGCAGATGTTCTTTCCTTATTGCTAATAATGCATTATTCAATGGTTTTTCTAATAAATCCGTAATCGTAGAATCAACTGAATCTTTACAACTCACCTGCGAGTTATTCAAGTCCTGAGAATTATTTAACTCCTGCGGAATATTTAATAGACGAGCTATTTCCTTGTTAGCTTCGCGTTGGTAACACGCCAGAATCTTGTTAGTAATCAGGTGTAATGAACTCTCATCTTTTCTTTCAAAGGACTTCCCTTCATAACGATTAGTCGAACCATCAGGTTGTGTAAATATAATGACTGTATGTCCTTCACGAATCCCATTATTAAAAGCTGAGGCAAGTGTAATTTCTATTTCCACCTTAGATAAATCCGCTCGCTCCCCTTCAGGATTATTCATAACAAACTTCATTATCTCACTACCATCATTATTTTTGATATAAGATGAGGACTTAATATGAGCCATCATATTTCTACCCGCTTCGTTGGAGCGTTTGCTAAAATCCACATAACCCAGGGTAAATATCTTAGCCAAAAACTCCAAAAATGCTCTGGGAGAAAGAATATTGCTTCTGCTATTCTGCCCTCCGGCAATTCGGGCAAAATCATTCATTCCCACATACCAGGTATCTAAGTCTTCATTTTTTTGTTTACAATTGTCGGCTGATGTAATGTTTTGAGAAAAATTCCAACCTGATATTTTGCTCATGACGGACTCCTTGAGTTAATAAGAACGTCTAAGCATTACAAATTTTACTCACAAAAAAATATCAAAAAACGCTCTTTTCACAAACTCGCCGTAAATCTGGAGTTATTTACGGCGAAAAGTCATCACGCCATCAGCATCTTCACTACTGCTTTGCGAACCTGGGCTGGTGCACCCACTGCGCACAGCGGTTTATGCACTTCCCCCGGATAAAACACAACAAAATCACCTTCATTAAGGATAACTGTTTTCTCATCAACGCCTTCCGGCAAAAATGCGATGTCTTTATCAGCTAACCAGTCGGTATCCGGCGTGCCTGCAGGTTGCGTGCTGAAGGTCATGCCTTCCTGACCTTTTAACACAATCTGAATGTCGAGATAGCGGGCATGGTACTCCGCACGGCGGGCTTCGTACGGCTCGGTCATATCTTCCGAGATAAGATAAAACAGACGATTGCCTTCGATATCGTGCTTGCCCTTTGGCGTTTCTGCCGTAACGTGTGCTTTGATATGCTCAATCGCCTGGCGTAACTCCTGGGGTAGCCACGGCTGAAGATTATGAATATTTCCGATGATCATCTTTTCCACTCCTTAATTAAAACAACGTTTCATTTCTATCGTTATACGAAAAGATGATCAATTCCGCTAGCCTTAACGCGTGAATTATTGTCTTATCACAACTTATCGGCAGGCGCGTTCCCGCCTTTCGGATCAAGGCCAGCATCACTCCTTGAGAAGAGTTTTTATCGCTTCCCCCGCCAGTGCAGCTGTTGCACAGAGTTGTTCGATTGAGTGCCCCTCCCGTGCCTTCGCAGAAAGCCCTGACATCACGGTACTCATAAAATCAGTCACACATTGTGCGCTTTGTGGATGCCGCCTGGCGATATAGTCATAAATGGTCGTTTCTGCGGCGTGATAATATTGAACGGCAATATCACGCGCTAGTGGATCATGACTATGAATACCTTCAAGAACCATACAGCCAGCGCAGCCGCCGTTTTGGCTATATCTGCGCGCCGCTTCTTTTAATACCTCAACCAGGCACTCGCCTACTGGACGATCATCACGAAGAATATCGGCAAGCGGAATAGCTTCCGTACCGACGTATTCATTGAGTACACGGCTAAATAACCCAGCTTTACTGCCAAAAGCCGCGTAGAGGCTCGGGGGGTTAATACCAAGATAATCAGTAACTTCAGCAACACTGACAGCATCGAAACCTTTTTGGTGAAAAAGCACTTTTGCCGCAGAGATTGCCTGCTCAGGAGCGAAACGTCTGGGACGACCTGGAACGCGAGATTGTTTTTTAGTGACCATTACAAAACCTGTTGACAGAAAGTTAAAACAGTTTTGTAATGCATGTTACATAATAAATCAAGGAGTCCTTATGGGCGCTTTTACAGGTAAGACAGTTCTCATCCTCGGTGACAGTCGTGGTATCGGTGCCGCTATCGTACGTCGTTTCGTCACCGATGGGGCCAATGTACGATTCACCTATGCGGGGTCGAAAGATGCCGCTAAACGCCTGGCACAAGAGACTGGAGCGACAGCAGTATTCACAGATAGTGCTGACAGAGACGCTGTCATTGATGTCGTTCGTAAGAGCGGCGCATTGGATATCCTGGTGGTAAATGCAGGTATTGGCGTCTTTGGCGAGGCCCTGGAATTAAATGCCGACGATATTGATCGCCTTTTCAAAATCAATATTCATGCTCCTTATCATGCCTCTGTTGAAGCCGCCCGGCAGATGCCCGAAGGCGGGCGCATCTTAATCATCGGCTCCGTGAATGGCGATCGTATGCCTGTTGCAGGCATGGCTGCTTATGCCGCCAGCAAATCTGCCCTGCAAGGCATGGCGCGCGGGCTGGCCCGTGATTTTGGACCGCGTGGGATCACCATTAACGTCGTCCAGCCAGGGCCAATTGATACCGACGCTAATCCCGCCAACGGGCCAATGCGCGATATGTTGCATAGTTTGATGGCTATCAAAAGACATGGGCAACCGGAAGAGGTCGCTGGTATGGTCGCATGGTTAGCAGGGCCAGAAGCCAGTTTTGTTACCGGCGCGATGCATACCATTGATGGCGCGTTTGGCGCATAACCGACTACGCTCAATTAAGCCCAGCCATTATCCATGATGTCTGGGTTTTGTTTACTCACGTCGTCCGCTAAAAGCGGCTCCCGGTAAAGAGAAATCTTCTGTTCATGTCGTAAATCTTGAGGATAACCAAATGGTAGAAAGAACCGCTGTTTTCCCTGCTGGCCGACATTCACTGTATGCTGAACATCGTTATTCTGCGGCTATTCGTTCCGGCGATTTGCTGTTTGTTTCCGGGCAAGTAGGAAGTCGAGAGGACGGAACACCAGAACCCGATTTTCAGCAACAAGTCAGACTGGCATTTGATAATTTGCATGCGACCCTGGCTGCTGCGGGATGCACTTTTGACGATATCATTGATGTTACGAGCTTCCATACCGATCCAGAAAACCAATTTGAAGACATCATGACGGTGAAAAATGAAATATTTAGCGCCCCACCTTATCCAAACTGGACGGCGGTAGGTGTTACATGGCTGGCAGGCTTTGATTTTGAAATTAAAGTGATAGCGCGCATCCCTGAGCAGTAAGCAATAGTGTTAGCCGTTCGTTTTCACACTCCGCCCTATAAGTCGGATGAATGGAATAAAATGCATATCTGATTGCGTGAAAGTGAAAAAGAAAAAAGCAGGAAATGTCTGCAATTATTGATACCGAACGACCGTTCCCCTGCAGAATCACATCAAATAAAAATGCATATACCTTGACTTTTAATTCAAATAAACCGTTTGCGCTGACAAAATATTGCATCAAATGCTTGCACCGCTTCTGACGATGAGTATAATGCCGGACAATTTGCCGGGAGGATGTATGGTTCAGTGTGTTCGACATTTTGTCTTACCGCGTCTGAAAAAAGACGCTGGCCTGCCGTTTTTCTTCCCGTTGATCACCCATTCCCAGCCCCTCAATCGAGGGGCTTTTTTTTGCCCAGGCGTCAGGAGATAAAAGATGGCTAATCCGCTATATCAGAAACATATCATTTCCATAAACGACCTTAGTCGCGATGACCTTAATCTGGTGCTGGCGACAGCGGCGAAACTGAAAGCAAACCCGCAACCAGAGCTGTTGAAGCACAAAGTCATTGCCAGCTGTTTCTTCGAAGCCTCTACCCGTACCCGCCTCTCTTTCGAAACATCTATGCACCGCCTGGGTGCCAGCGTGGTGGGCTTCTCCGACAGCGCCAATACATCACTGGGTAAAAAGGGCGAAACGCTGGCCGATACCATTTCGGTTATCAGCACTTACGTCGATGCGATAGTGATGCGTCATCCGCAGGAAGGTGCGGCGCGCCTGGCCACCGAGTTTTCCGGCAATGTACCGGTACTGAATGCCGGTGATGGCTCCAACCAACATCCGACGCAAACCTTGCTGGACTTATTCACTATTCAGGAAACCCAGGGGCGTCTGGACAATCTCCACGTCGCAATGGTTGGTGACCTGAAATATGGCCGCACCGTTCACTCCCTGACTCAGGCGTTAGCGAAGTTCGACGGCAACCGTTTTTACTTCATCGCGCCGGACGCGCTGGCAATGCCGCAATACATTCTGGATATGCTCGATGAAAAAGGGATCGCATGGAGTCTGCACAGCTCTATTGAAGAAGTGATGGCGGAAGTAGACATCCTGTACATGACCCGCGTGCAAAAAGAGCGTCTGGACCCGTCCGAGTACGCCAACGTGAAAGCGCAGTTTGTTCTTCGCGCCAGCGATCTCCACAACGCCAAAGCCAATATGAAAGTGCTGCATCCGCTGCCGCGTGTTGATGAGATTGCGACGGATGTTGATAAAACGCCACACGCCTGGTACTTCCAGCAGGCAGGCAACGGGATTTTCGCTCGCCAGGCGTTACTGGCACTGGTTCTGAATCGCGATCTGGTACTGTAAGGGGAAATAGAGATGACACACGATAATAAATTGCAGGTTGAAGCTATTAAACGCGGCACGGTAATTGACCATATCCCCGCCCAGATCGGTTTTAAGCTGTTGAGTCTGTTCAAGCTGACCGAAACGGATCAGCGCATCACCATCGGTCTGAACTTGCCTTCTGGCGAGATGGGCCGCAAAGATCTGATCAAAATCGAAAATACCTTTTTGAGTGAAGATCAGGTAGATCAACTGGCATTGTATGCGCCGCAAGCCACGGTTAACCGTATCGACAACTATGAAGTGGTGGGTAAATCGCGCCCCAGTCTGCCAGAGCGCATCGACAATGTGCTGGTCTGCCCGAACAGCAACTGTATCAGCCATGCCGAACCGGTTTCTTCCAGCTTTGCCGTGCGAAAACGCGCCAATGACATCGCGCTCAAATGCAAATACTGTGAAAAAGAGTTTTCCCATAATGTGGTGCTGGCCAATTAATTGCGGTTGGTAATAAAAGTCTGGCTCCCTATAATGAGCCAGACTTTTTACCGCTGTAATAAAGGAGAAATCATGAGCAAAACTATCGCGACGGAAAATGCACCGGCAGCTATCGGTCCTTACGTACAGGGCGTTGATCTGGGCAATATGATCATCACCTCCGGCCAGATCCCGGTAAATCCGAAAACGGGCGAAGTACCGGCAGACGTCGCTGCACAGGCACGTCAGTCGCTGGATAACGTAAAAGCGATCGTCGAAGCCGCAGGCCTGAAAGTGGGCGACATCGTTAAAACCACCGTGTTTGTGAAAGATCTGAACGACTTCGCAACCGTTAATGCTACCTACGAAGCCTTCTTCACCGAACACAATGCCACCTTCCCGGCACGTTCTTGCGTTGAAGTTGCCCGTCTGCCGAAAGACGTGAAGATTGAGATCGAAGCGATCGCTGTTCGTCGCTAATCTTGATGGAAATCCGGGCTATCATGCCCGGATTAAGTCTGATGACAAACGCAAAATCGCCTGATGCGCTACGCTTATCAGGCCTTGTATTATCCCTCCAGTGCAGAGAAAAT
>OGQQ01000685.1_pt1 | contig 31769 bp, 29 predicted proteins | sample 1553281 | NCBI WGS metagenome assembly OGQQ01 (sample SAMEA2579937, study PRJEB22360) | human gut metagenome | biome: human gut; feature: human-associated habitat; material: faeces | place: Denmark | collected 2008/2010 | reverse complement strand
CGACATAACCGGTGTAGCCTTCACGCAGCGAAGCTGTTGGAATAAATGCGACTTTTTTATTTTCAATTTCTTCCTTTATCAGACTTCCTACACTTGAAAAGTGCGAACATAAAAACAGTTTCATCAGTATTCTCCTTTATATATAAATTCTTATTTGTTGAACTAAGCCGTGTTTACCATACGCTCCGATGAAAGAACGCCCCGATATAGTGAAATTTTGCCGTTTTCCTGCGTACGTGCGTACACACTCCACAAGAATTCTAAGGGGCCTGCCCCCTTAGCACACGGACTTTGGAACAAAGTCTAGTGTGTTACGCCTTGCCAGAGGTGTACAGGCTCCCGGTGCGCACGTACGTAGCAATTGCCATCAATGCGCCATATAGGTGGCGATCGAGTTCGCACAAAGCGACCTTGATCCCGTAAAACAAAAGGCAGGGTATCATCACCATGGTGATACTCTGCCTTTTGTTCGTTCCTGTTTACCGTTCCGAGTAGTCCTTCCGCAGAATTTCCGATAAAAAACGTACCTGAACCCTTTCTCGTAAAGAACGGGGTTCGAGTACGAACTGAATGTTGGAGCAATAAAAACCACCACAAAGGTGCCTGTCCCCTTTGTGGTGGTTTTGGGTTAGAGCTAGAGCGTGTGTCCGTAGGCGTTGGCGGCCTTGATGGCGGCGGCGAACTTCTCGTCGGTGAAGGGCTCCGGGTTACCCTGCTTCCACTCGTTGGTGGCGTGGGCATACTCACACAGCGCCGGGATGTCGGCCTCGGTAAGGCCGACCTGCTCAAGCGTCACGGGCAGCCCCATCTGCTTGTTAAAGGCAGCGTAGTGCTTAAGGTTCTCGGTGTCGCCCGTGTAGGCGAACAACACGAGCACGCCCAGGCTCACGACCTCGCCGTGCAGGTAGGTGCCCTCACGCGGTATGCTGCAGGTGGCGTTGTAGAACGCGTGCGCCACGCTCGAGTTGTAGTAGTAATCGTTCTGGTTGGTCAGGTTCGAGACATAGCCCGTATTGACCACGATATCGAGTGCGATTTGCTTGACGGCCTCGCTCGACAGGTCCTGGCGCACGTCCTCAAGACCCTGGACGCCATAGGTAAACAGCGGCTCGGAGCAGGTGTGGGCAAGCGCCAGGCCAAGACCGGCGGTGTGCTCCAGGTTGCCGGCGCTCGTGGCGTACTCGACCTCGGGCTGTTTAGACAGGGCATCGCCCACGCCGGCCCAGAAATACTCTGCCGGTGCCTCGGCGATAATCTTGGGGTTGATGAAGATGTGCGCGGGGCGGTTGGGGTACGAATAGCCCTCGAGCGAGCCGTCGTCGTTGTACACGACGGCAATGGCGGTCGCGGCGGAGCAGTTGGAACAGATCGTCGGGACCGTGAAGACGATCTTCTTGAGCTCGATAGCTGCGGTCTTCACGGTGTCGAGCGCCTTGCCGCCGCCGCAGGCGATGAGCACGTCAGCTTCCTGGCAGGCGGGGGAGCTTACGACCTTGGCGATATTGGCGCGTGTGCTGTTGGTGCCGTAGACGCGCGTCTCGAGAATTTCGACGTCGGTACCCGCCAGCGCAGCTTCGATACCGGGAAGTGCTGCGGCCAGTGCCCGCTTGCCACCGATGATCGCGACCTTGGTCGCTCCGTACTCCGCCAGTGCGGTGGACAGCTCGTCAAAGCAATCCTCGCCAACGGTGTAGTCGCTCATTCCAATCGTGCGCATAGCAACCTTCTTTCGTTCGATAAAGTGCTTTCAGGTATTTTGCTCCAAGAGAAGGTCCACAGCCGCGAGAAATTTCGAACGTATAAAACCAGTGTTGAGGGTTTTTCGTCGGCGCGGAACGTGCTAGCATACTCCGCATAAGCGTTGATGGGGACGAGTAGTCGGCCGTCCGCATGCCACAGAGAGCGGGGAGCGCTGAGAACCCGTGCATGCGACCGATGAAAATCACCCCGGAGCTGCGATCCCAACGGACGTGCCGCGCAGGTTCGTCTTAGTAGACATCGCCGAGATGGCCGTCGATACAGGCCAGCCGAGTAACGGATGCGAGCGCGCGAATACGCGGGCGAGGGCATCTAAGCTGGGTGGTTAAGCGAAGAGCTTTTACGGGCAGACTGTCTGTTTTGTGGCGCTTCGTCCCAGCTTGTAGGGACGGGCGCTTTTTTGGTGCCCAGAGGGCGTGCGCGCCCACGACATGAAAGGGGTACCGTGGCAAACGAGTACAAGCAGACGATGAATCTGCCCAAAACCGGATTTCCCATGCGTGCCGGTCTTTCCAAGTCCGAGCCCAAGCGACTCAAGGACTGGCAGGACAACAAGGTCTACGAGCAAGTTCTAAAGAAGAACGAGGGGCATAAGAAGTTCGTGCTGCACGACGGCCCTCCGTACGCCAACGGCCCGATCCACATCGGCCATGCCATGAACAAGATCTCCAAGGACATGATCAACCGCTACTGGATGATGCAGGGCTATGAGGTTCCCTATGTCCCCGGTTGGGACTGCCACGGTCAGCCGATTGAGCACAAGGTCGAGGAGAAGCTCGGCACCGAGAAGTTCAACCAGACTCCCACGGCCAAGATTCGTGAGCTCTGCAACGAGTTCGCTGTCGAGAATATCGAGCTGCAGAAGGCTGGCTTCCGTCGTCTGGGTGTGCTCGGCGACTGGGATAACCCCTACCTGACGCTCTATCACCAGCATGACGCTGCCGACATCGAGGTCTTTAAGGCCATGTTCGATAAGGGCATGATCTATCGTGGCCACAAGCCGGTTCACTGGTGCAAGCACTGCCATACCGCGCTGGCCGAGGCCGAGATCGAGTACTCCGACGAGACGAGCCCGTCCATCTTCGTGCGCTTCGAGATGACCTCCAAGCCCGCCGGCCTCGAGAACTTCGACGGCCCGGTCGACTTTATCATCTGGACGACTACGCCGTGGACCATCCCCTCCGACCAGGCCGTTTCCCTCAAGCCCGGCGCCGCCTACGTTGCCGTTGAGCACGACGGCCGTGCCGAGGTTATGCTCGAGGACCTGGCTTCCAAGTGCTGTGAGGAGTTTGGCTGGGAGTACACCCCGGTTATGGTCGACGGCAAGCCCTACGTGGTTCCTGCCGAGACCTTCCACCACATCCACTACAAGCAGCCGATCTTTGACGGCGTTGAGGGCGTGGCGCTGCTGGCCGATTACGTCGGTGTCGACGACGGTACCGGTATCGTCCACAACTCGCCCGGCCATGGTGTCGACGACTACTTTGCCTGCCTCAAGGAGGGCATCACCGACATCTGCATGCCGGTCGATGACGACGGCAAGTTCTACACCGGTGAGGAGTTTGGCACCGGTGGCCCCTTCAGCGGTATGGATACTGATGAGGCCAACCCGCACATCATCGAGTTCCTGCGCGAGCGCGGCACCCTGGTCCTCGAGAAGAAGATTACGCACAGTTATCCGCACTGCTGGCGCTGCAAGCACCCGGTGCTCTTCCGTGCTACCGACCAGTGGTTTGTCTCGATGGACAAGACCGGTTTGCGCGAGCAGGCTGGCAAAGAGGTCCGCGAGAACGTCAAGTGGTATCCGGCCCATGCGGCAAACCGCATTGGCGCCATGGTCGAGCAGCGTCCCGACTGGTGCATCAGCCGTCAGCGCAACTGGGGCGTGCCCATCCCGAGCTACACCTGCGCCGATTGCGGCGAGAAGGTCATGAACGACGCCACGCTCGACGCCGTCATCAAGCTCTTCCACGAGAAGGGCTCCGACGCTTGGTTCACCGACGCTCCCGAGAGCTACCTGGGCGAGGCGTGCGTCTGCCCCAAGTGCGGTGGCCATCACCTCAAGGCCGATAAGGACATCCTCGACGTGTGGTGGGATTCCGGCGTCTCCTGGAAGGCCGTCTGCGAGTACCGTCCCGAGCTGGAGTATCCGGCGGACGTGTATCTCGAGGGTTCCGACCAGCACCGCGGCTGGTTCCAGAGCTCGTTGCTCACCTCGGTGGGCGCCAACGGCCACGCTCCGTACAAGGCGGTCGTCTCGCAGGGCTTCACCCTCGACGGCCAGGGCCGCAAGATGTCCAAGTCGCTCGGTAACGTCATCGACCCCAACAAGGTCTGCGACGAGATGGGCGCCGACATCATCCGCCTGTGGGTCGCTTCGGTCGACACCAGCTCCGACGTGTCTATCGACCACGAGATCCTCGCTCGTACGTCCGATGCCTACCGTCGTTTCCGCAACACGCTGCGCTTCCTGCTCTCCGAGCTCGAGGGCCAGTTTGAGCCCGAGACCGACGGCGTCGCCTTTGCCGACCTGCTGCCGCTCGATAAGCTCATGGTTGCCCGCCTGACCCAGGTCCAGGCCGAGGTCGACGACGCTTACGCCAGCTACGAGTTCCCGCGCGCTTACCGTGCGCTTTACGACTTCGTGGTTACCGAGCTCTCCAACGTGTACCTCGACGCCCTGAAGGACCGTCTGTACTGCGAGAAGCCCGGCTCGCTCGAGCGCCGCAGCGCTCAGACCGTGCTCGCCGAGCTCTTCTCGATGCTCATGCGCGATCTGCAGCCGATCCTGTCCTACACGGTCGACGAGGCCATGGCCTATGCGCCCGCCGGCTGCGTCGATCATCAGAAGTACGCCGCGCTGCTCGATTGGTACAAGTCGCCCATCACGGTCGACGAGGCCAATGAGTTCGAGGGCGTGCTCGAGGCTTCGCTCGAGCTCCGTAGCGCCGTGACCAAGGCCCTTGAGGATGCCCGTTCTGCCGGCACCTTCACCAAGAGCCAGCAGGTCCGCGTCAAGGCGGTCGTTCCCGCCGAGATGTATGCGCTGCTGACCGGCGACAAGGCGGTCGACCTGGCCGAGTTCTACATCGTCTCCGATGTTGAGCTGACCCAGGGCGAGGAGCTCTCCGTTGCCATCGAGGCTGCCGAGGGCGAGTGCTGCGACCGTTGCTGGAACTATCGCACCACCGTCGGCGAGTACAACGGCCACGCGCATATCTGCAAGAGGTGTGCGGAAGCGCTGTAGGTTACAGTAGAGTAGCGCTTTCGTTATATGAATGATCGGGTCGCCTTCGGCTCATTTGCTCCGCTAATAATAAGCGACATTCCGTTCTTCGGAATGTCGCTTTCGTTTTATGCTGGTTATTTCGCTTTCGTGGCGAATATGCCGTGCGTTTTGCGTTTGTCACTATAAGATGATTACTTGCATTTAACGTAATTCAAGCTTTTGAGGGTAGGAGATAGATTTGGGTCGTGGTGCGGATATGACGCCGCCTTTGCGTTGGCGGTTAGGTGTTGCTGGTGGTGTGGCGTTGGCCGTGCTGCTTGTTGACCAGCTGACCAAGCTTGCTGTTCGTGCCGTGGGCGATGCCCTGCATATGACCGTTATCCCCGGCGTGATCGACTTCCTTTTCGTGCGCAACATCGGTGCTGCCTTTAGCATGGGCGAGGGCCATGGCATAGCGTTTGCCGTGCTGGCGTTGGCGGTCATTATCGCCATTGCCGTGTACTTGCTCCGTGCGCCTCAGCTCGCTCGTCTTGAGGTTGTTGGCATGGCCATGGTTGCGGGCGGCGCCATCGGCAACGCGATTGATCGCCTTGCTTTTGGCTTCGTGACCGATTTTATCGCCACCACCTTCATCGACTTTCCCGTCTTTAACGTGGCCGATATTGGCATTACGGTCGGCGTCGTGCTGGCGCTCATCGGTTACATGTTCTTGAGTCCCGCCGCTCGCGAGGTCGATGCGACCGCCGAGCTCAACGCCCGTGACGAGGCTCGCGCCAAGCGCAAAGCTAAGCAGCGTGGGGAGCGTGCCCGCAAGATTCGCGAAAGGAATGAGCGCTAATGGCCGACATCCATATTCTTGTTGCCGACGATTCCGCTGGTCAGCGTCTCGACGCCTATCTAGGCGCCAATGATGGCTGCCCCACGCGCTCTGCCTGTGCGCATCTGATTGAGGGCGGCTCCGTCGCCATCAACGGCGAGACCTGCCTGTCTAAAAAGTACGCCGTGCGCTCCGGTGACCGCATCTCGGTCGACCTTCCCGAGCCGCACGATCCGACTGACGTGATTCCCGAAGCCATCCCGCTCGACATTCGCTATGAGGACGACTATCTCATTGTGCTCTCCAAGCAGCGCGGCCTGGTGTGCCATCCTGCACATGGTCATGAGAGCGGTACGCTCGCGAATGCCCTGGTCTATCACTGCGGTATCGACCATCTGGGCACCGTGCAGGGCGAGGACCGCCCCGGTATCGTGCATCGTTTGGATCGCGATACCTCGGGTCTTATGCTCGCGGCCAAGGAGGACGACACCCAGCGTGCGCTTCAAAACCTTATCCGCACGCGTACGCTCGACCGCCGCTATATCACCCTCGTCCACGGTCATATTGCCATGGATGAGGGCACCATCAACACCGGTATCGCCCGCTCCACACGCGACCGCGTCAAGATGGCGGTGTCCGATGATCCCTTTGCCCGTCAGGCCATCACGACCTTTAAGGTGCTCGAGCGCTTCGATTCCACGCGCTTTGACGATGGCTATACGCTGGTCGAGTGCCATCTGTTTACCGGTCGCACGCACCAGATTCGCGTTCATATGCGCCATATCAACCACGCCTGCGTGGGCGATCCGCTCTACGGCAAGTGCGATGCGCGCGCCGACCAGGGCCTGACCAGGCAATTCCTTCATTCTTGGCGCGTGGCGTTCGACCATCCCGTGACGGGGGAGCGCATCGAGTGCCGCGATGAGTTGCCGTGGGATCTTGCAGCCGTCCTGGACGACCTGGCCCCGCGCTCGCTTGGTCGAACCGAAGCCGGCGACGAAATCGTTCCGCAGCTCGGTCTGCTCGATGCCTAGCCAGTATTAGGTGGTTTCTTGAACGTCTCAAGCCTGCGGTAAGATATACGGTTGTTTACGTAATGCGTTCTCGGGAGCCTGCATGCTCGCCTTTTTACAAACCAACACGCCCATCGTGATCTTCAACCAGATTGTGGTCACGTTGCTTACGGTCTGCTTCTTGTACCAGGTGGTTTTCTTTATCATCGGCGCCCTGCGCGGTGAGGTTGCACCTCCTAAGGCCAAAAAGCTTCATCGCTACGCTTTCTTTATCGCGGCCCATAACGAGGAGGCCGTAATCGCCAACCTCGTGCGCTCCATTAAGGACCAGGATTATCCGTCCGAGCTTATCGAAGTCTTTGTGGTCGCCGATGCCTGCACCGATAACACGGCGCAGCTCGCGCGCGAGGCCGGTGCCATTGTTTACGAGCGCAATGACCTGGCCCGTAAGGGCAAGAGCTGGGTCATGGACTTTGGTTTCGATCGCATTCTCAACGAGTATCCCGACACGTTTGAGGGCTACTTTATCTTCGATGCCGACAACGTTATCTCCCGCGATTACGTGTCTAAGATGAACGATGCCTTTGACCAGGGCTTCCATGTGGTCACGAGCTATCGCAACTCCAAGAACTTCGGCAGCTCGTGGATCTCGGCAGCTAATGCCACCTGGTATCTGCGTGAGGCGCGCTTTCTCAACAACGCGCGCAACATCTGCAAGACGTCCTGCGCCGTCTCGGGTTCGGGCTATCTCATTTCTGCCAGCGTGATCGAAGGCATGCACGGCTGGCAGTTCCACACGTTGACTGAGGACATTCAGTTCACCACGTTCTGCGCCATCCATGGCATTCGCATCGGTTATGCACCGGCGGAGTTCTTTGACGAACAGCCCGTGACGTTTAAGGCTTCCTGGAAGCAGCGTATGCGTTGGACTAAGGGTTTCTACCAGGTGTTCTTTACGTACGGTAAGCACCTGGTCAAATCGGCCTTCCGCTACCATCGTTTTGCCGCCTACGACATGTTTATGACGATCGCCCCGGGTATGCTGCTATCGTTGATCTCGATGCTCGCCAATGCGACGTTCCTGATCGTGGGCGGTCTTTCGCATGGCTTTTTGGCTACCGAAGTCGAGATGCAGGCCTGCGCCGCTTCGCTCATTTTGACCTTCGCCATGATGTATCAGACGTTCTTTATCCTGGCGTTGCTCACGACTATCTTTGAGTACAAGCATATTCACTGCGCGCAAAAGTGGCGTCTGGTGACCAACCTGTTTACCTTCCCGATCTTTATGTTCAGCTATATCCCCATTACGGTGGCTGCTCTGTTCCTAAAGGTCGACTGGGTGCCGACGCAGCACGCCGTAAGTGTTACCCTCGACGAGGTCATGCAAGGCGCCAAATAACCACCACCAAACCCACCGCAAAGGAGACATGCCCTTTGCGGTGGTTTTTGCTTTTGTGATGCAGCTCGAGGAGGTACTCGATGTTTTATATCCCGTTTTGGATTTGCATCTTTGCCGGCGCGGCGATTGATGCCCGTCAGCGACGTTTTCCCAATGAGCTTGCCGGTGCGTGTGCGGTGACGGCGTTAGTGGGCGTTTGGCTCGACAAAGGCGTTAACACGGCGCTTGACCATGCCGGTCTTGCGGTCATCGTCTACCTTGCTCTTGTGCTGACTGAGTCCCTCTGGCGTCGTTTTCGCCAAACCTCGGGCATTGGCATGGGGGACGCCAAGGCACTCTTCGCGCTTTGCACCTTCGATCCTATGGGCGGCATCGTGGCATTTGCCGTCGCGCTCCTGGTCCTTGCCCTCTTCTGCGTCATCACAAAATCGCGCTCTCTGCCATTGCTCCCGTTTTTGGTGCCGATTTTTGCCATAATCGAGATCGTGGGCTTCACATTGTAACCGATTGCGCATCCTTTTTAAGGAGATGCCATGGCAACTAATTATGAAACGGCCGTCATTAAGGCGCGCATGGACCGTATTCCCTCGGCGTTGTCGCCCGAACTTGTCGAGCGCATTTCCCTCGATCGTGCTTCGGGCTATGTTAACCCGTATCGTTGCAACGACGATCAGGCCATTCGTCGTATTGATCGCTACGCAGACCAAGGCACGCTTATGCGCCCGGCCTTCATGCGCGATACCGAAAAGATTCTGCATCTGCCCGCATACACGCGCTATGCAGGCAAAACGCAGGTCTTCAGTTTTCGTAGCAATGATGATCTGTCGCGCCGCGGTCTGCACGTACAGCTTGTCTCGCGCATTGCACGCGATATCGGTCGTGCCCTGGGGCTCAACTGCGATCTGATCGAGGCGATTGGCCTGGGCCACGACTTGGGCCACACGCCTTTCGGCCATGCCGGCGAGCGCTTCCTCAACGATATCTATCATGAGCGTACGGGTCGTTATTTTTTCCATAACGTACAGTCGGTCCGCGTACTCGACGCGCTGTACGGCCGCAACGTGTCGCTCCAGACGCTCGACGGCGTGCTATGTCATAACGGCGAGTACGAGCAACGCGTGTTTGAGCTCTCGGACATGAGCTCCTTTGAACAGTTTGATCAGACGGTTGAGGATTGCATCGCCACGGGCTATAGCGCAATTGAGCACCTGCGTCCCATGACGCTCGAGGGCTGCGTGGTTCGCATCTCGGATATCCTTGCCTACGTTGGACGCGATCGCCAAGACGCTATTGCGGCGGGTCTGCTGTCGCCTGAAGCCTTTGACGATGGCCTGGGCGGTGCCTACAACAGTTGGATCCTCACGCACGCTTCCATCGATATCGTTGAGCACAGCTATGGCAAGCCGCGCATCGAGATGAGCGAAGATCTGTTTGAGGAAATCCGCCGAGCTAAGCGCGAGAACTACGAGAAGATCTATAGCAAGGGCGGTATCGAAGGCGACTCCGAAGCGGAGCTGCGCGAGGCGTTCGAAAAGCTCTACGACCGTTGCCTGCAGGACATAAACGAAGGCGACGAGTCTTCGTATATCTTTAAGCACCACATTTCTCGCATTGAGCAGCAGCTTGCCTACTACGATCGCACCTATGCATGGCAGGACGATAAGGACCAGGCGGTCGTGGATTATATTGCGAGCATGACGGACGGTTATTTCTGCGAGCTCACGAGCAAGCTGTTCCCGGGATTGAAGTTTCCGCACCGTACCTATATTAACGAACGGTAGTTCGTATTTATTCGGTATACTGTTCGTGGAAAACGTTTTTGATTGACGCACGGGATGGCTATGGACGACCTTTTTTCTGCTTCGACGCGCGAGCGCTCTTTTATGAATGCGCCGCTTGCGGTGCGCATGCGCCCCAATTCGCTCGACGAGTACGTGGGCCAGCAAAAGGCTGTCGGTAAGGGCTCGTGGCTGCGTGCCGCAATTGAGCACGACGTGCTGTCGAGTGTGATCCTGTACGGGCCGGCCGGTACGGGCAAGACGACGCTGGCACATATTATCGCCAACCATACCAAGAGCGAGTTTGTCGAGGTCAGCGCCGTGACGGGTACCGTGAAGGATCTGCGTCGCGTGATTGACGAGGCCAAGACGCGCCTGAATACCTACGACCGCCGCACTATTCTATTCATCGACGAGATTCACCGCTTCTCCAAGTCGCAGCAGGATGCCCTGCTGCATGCAGTTGAGAACCGTACCGTCATTATGATTGGCGCCACGACGGAGAATCCGTACTTTGAGGTCAATTCGGCGTTGCTCTCGCGTGGTCGCGTGGTGGAGCTTGAGCACCTCAAGGACGAGGATATCGCCACGCTGATTGAGCGCGCGCTCGAGGCACCGCAGGGTCTGAACGGAAAGTTCTCGGCCGATGAGGATACGGTTAAGACTATCTGCACGCTGGCAGCGGGTGACGCTCGATCGGCGCTCACGACGCTCGAGCTTGCGAGCGAGATTGCCGTCACACGTCCCGATACCGAGGGAACACCGACGCCGGCGGCGGGGGAGCGTTATCCCATCACCGTTGATGACGTAAAGATTGCCAATCCGCGTCGCGGCTTTTCGTATGACAAAAACGGCGATATGCACTATGACATTATCAGTGCGTTTATCAAGTCTATGCGCGGTAGTGACCCCGATGCCACGATCTATTGGCTCGCGCGCATGATCGATGCAGGGGAGGATCCCAAGTTTATCGCTCGTCGCATTATGATTCAGGCTTCTGAGGATGTTGGCAACGCCGACCCGCAGGCGCTTTTGGTGGCGCATGCCGCGTTTAAGTCTGCCGAGGTCATTGGCTATCCCGAGTGCCGCATTAACCTGGCTCAGGCTGCGCTCTATGTGTGCTTGGCGCCTAAGTCAAACGCATGTGAGGCCTCGATTGACGCGGCGTTGGCCGATGTCCATTCTAGTGGGCTGCGCGAGGTGCCGAGCTATCTGCGCGATCGTCACCGTCCGGGCAGCGACGAATACGGTGTGTATAAGTATCCGCACGATTATCCCGAAGGCTGGGTCGATCAGCGCTATTTGCCCGAGGGGCTGGAGCGCGGTGCGTTTTGGCAGCCTGCCGGCCGCGGCTGGGAAGAGTGGCGCGTAGAGCAAAGCGAGCGCGACCGTAGCGGTAACGCGCCCAAGTAGGTTGTTGCCACCTCGCACATTCCCTTAGGGTATCTTTCCCCTTCTTTGGGGTACCATGAAAAACGTCTGTATTTCGATTCCTTCGGGAGGCTTGTATGAGTCCCATTCAAATCGCCCTGTTGCTGCTCGCCGTTGCCGGCGTGTGGGCTGTTATCGAGCTCGCGCTCACGTTGCGCAAGACCCGCAACGTTGTTGATTCGCTCGACAAGACCGTAAACGATCTCAATAACACCATCGCCGAGGCTCAGCCCGTGGTGGCAAAGCTCGATGGCGCTGTTGACGAGCTTACGCCGGCACTTGCTCAGATGGAGCCGCTGCTTAAGTCGAGCAAGACGGCAGTTGATGCCCTTACCTCCAACCTTGTCGAAGTTGAGGCAGTCGTTCGCGACATTTCCGAGGTTACGGGCAGCATGGCCGAGGCCAGTAACGCTGTGTCGAGCGTGACCGACTCTGCGGCCGGTGCCGTGCAGAAACTCTTTAACAAGGTGAAGGCTCCCGCGGCCGACGCCGAGCGCAAGCTTTCCGCTGCCGCAGAAGCCGAGCAGCCGACCGAGCGCGTCCTGATTGGCGAAGCCGGGGGCGAGACCGCCGAAGGCGACGATGATGGTCAGAAGCCTGCTGGAAAGCCGATTCAGTATTACACTTACACGCCCGCCGAGACCTCCGAGGAGTCCTGCGATGAGTAGCGAAGCAACTTGCCCCATCACGCTGACTGTTGCCGGGGATCCGCGTCTGGCACGCCTTGTACGCATGACGGCGGCAAATGTCGGTGCGCTGTGCTCCATGTCCGTCGATCGCATCGAGGACATCCGTATGGCTGCCGAGGAGGCCTTCATCTTTGGCTGCACGGCTGCTGATTCTGACGATATCTCGATCAAATTCGACGTCGACGAATCGCACGTGGGCATGACTTTTACCTTTGGTGACCAGGCGACCGTGGATGAGGATGACCAGGCTGCCGTGTATGCCGAGCTCATTTTGGCGAGCGTATGCGATTCCTACGAAAAGACTGCGGCGCCTCTGACGCTTTCCCTCGACCTCAAGGCGGATATCTAATATGACCGAACGTTCCCGGAGCGGTAAGACCGCTTGGGACAAGGAGAAAACCCGCGAGCTGTTTCGTCGCTACAAAGAGACCGGTGATCCGGACGCACGTGAACAGCTCGTCATGTCCCATATGAACCTAGTAAGGTTTCTTGCCAACAAATTTAAGAACCGCGGCGAGCCACTCGACGACCTGATGCAGGTTGGCTATTTGGGCCTGCTCAAAGCAATCGACCGCTTTGATCCCGAGCGCGGACTCGAGTTCACCACGTTTGCCACGCCCACCATCCTGGGCGAGATCAAGCGTCACTTTCGCGACAAGGGCTGGAGTGTGCGCGTGCCGCGTCGTCTGCAGGAGCTTTCTGCCAAGGTCAATCAGGCTACCGATAAGCTCACCAACGAGCTACAGCGTTCGCCCAAGGTTGAGGAAATCGCCGAATACTTGGACGTGACTGTCGACGAGGTGCTGGAGGCCATGGAGTCGTCTTCGGCCTATACTTCGGTGCCCATCGAGGCTCCTGGCGCGTCTGATTCCGACGATGCCCCCTCGATTCTCGACCGCTACGCCGATGACGACAACGAGCTCGACTTTACCGATGACCGACTGGTAATCGAGGAAGCCATCCGCGATTTCTCGCCGCGCGAGCGCGAGGTTATCGAGCTGCGCTTCGTAAAGGGCATGACCCAGATCGAGATTGCCAAGAAGCTGGGTATCTCGCAGGTGCAGGTCTCGCGCCTGCTGCGCCGTACCCTTAAGAAGATTCAGGACAAGATCGACCCCGACGGAGTGATGGTTCGTTCATGAGTGAGCACCCCCAACAGACCGACCGCACGCTGCGCGATACCCGTATTCTGACGCTTCGCATTTGGGCCGTCGTCGGCTGCATTGTCATCGCTGCCGTCATCTTTAACCTTATGGGTATCCTGGCGCCGGTTATCGAGTTTCTAGCTGTCGGTTCCATCATTGCTTTTGTGATGTCGCCGATCACCAACTGGCTCGAGCATCACGGCGTCAACCGTGGCATTGGTTCGCTCATCGCGCTGATCGCGGTCGTTGCCGTGCTCGCTGGTGTTGTCTGCATCTTGTCGCCGATTCTCTTTGGCCAGATCATGGAAGTCCTGAGCCGTCTGCCTGAGCAGCTTCGAGTTGCGGGCGGCGATCTCAACGAGTTGATCTCGCACGCCAAGACGCTCAACAACACGCCGCTTAAGGAGTATCTGGACGACAATCTTTCTTCGCTCGTTACCTTGGCATCGAAGTATGTGTCTCAGATTGCCGCTGAGCTCGGTCGCGGTGTATTCCCGCTCATTACCAATACGGCCTCGCAGCTGTTCGTCATCTTTCTTGGCTTGGTGCTTGCCTATTGGTTGGCCTGCGACTATCCCCGTATGCACCACGAGGTCTGCACCATCATTGGTCAGGAAAAGGAGACCTCGTACCGCTTTATGGTTGCGATTCTTTCGCGCTCGGTCGGCGGTTATATGCGTGGCATGGTCGTGACGTCCATCTGCGGTGGCATCCTCGCCTTTATCGGCTTTACGCTCATTGGCCATCCCTACGCGGCACTCATGGCCATCTTTACGGGCATTATGCACTTGGTTCCTGTTGTTGGTCCCTGGGTGAGCGCGGCGATTGCCACGGTGCTCGGCTTTATGTTCAGCCCGATGCTGGCGTTGTGGACCTTGGTCGTGACCATGGTGGCCCAAAATGTCACTGACAACGTCATTTCGCCTAAAGTCATGCAAAGCTCGGTCCAGGTGCATCCCATCATGAGCCTGACGGCACTCGTTATCGGTTCGGCGCTTATGGGCGCCATCGGCATGGTTATCGCCATTCCGCTGTGCGCGGCCCTCAAGGGCATTTTCGTCTACTACTTTGAGAACGAGACCGGTCGCCAGCTCGTGGCATACGACGGCGCCGTGTTTAAGGGCACGCCGTATCGCGATGCCGAGGGCAACCCGGTCGCCGCCTATGACGCGCTTGGAGACGATACGTTCATCTATGAGTCCGAGCTCATCGGCAACGAGACCGCGCCCGAGGCCCAGGCTATGCCCAAGCCCGAGCTCGATAATCCCTGGATCAAGCTTTCGGGCCTGCAGCCCGATGCGACAGGTTTCTTTAAGAACCCCTTCGCCAAGGATGACGATTCCAATACGGACGACGACACCAAAACCGGCATCGACGACTCCATGGACGATTCGGATTCTAAATAGGTTCTATTAACGTTTCTTGAAGTTGTAAATGACAAGAAACGCGACCAAAGCGATTGATAAGGGGCCGGCTACATAGAAAAAGAGAACGTCAATTGCGCGTAGAGTGTAATAAGCCTTATCGCCGGACATTACTGTATACAATACGTATCCAAATGATGGTTGGTTTGCGTACCAGCATGAGAAGGCTAAGAACGCTAAAAGTGCTACAACCAGAAGTGCATTCAGGACAAATCGTTTGCTTTTCATCGATCGCTCCTTCCGGGTGAATCTTATATGTATTTATACAGCATTCCTTTTTCAAAGGATCGTGCGGTACTAAATAACGTGCACTTTCGCTGGAGGGTCGCTGTTTGGCGGCCCTCTTTTTTGCACAGGCGCGGTGGGATGGTAATATCGTTACGTTTGAACTGTTTCGATATGAAACCGAGGAGATTCCCTCTATGAGTGCTGACTACCCGTCAATGACTACGGCCGAGATCCGCTCCAAGTTCCTCAACTTCTTTGAGGAGCGCGGTCTTAAGCTCTATCCTTCTTCGTCCCTCGTCCCCGACGATCCTTCGCTGCTGCTTGCCAACGCCGGCATGAACCAGTTTAAGGAGTACTACCAGGGTAAGAAGACCATGAAGGAGATCGGCGCGATCTCCTGCCAGAAGTGCGTCCGCACCAACGACATCGACTGCATCGGCGAGGACGGCCGTCACCTGTCCTTCTTTGAGATGCTCGGCGACTTCTCCTTTGGCGGCGTCTCCAAGCAGCAGGCCTGCGCTTGGGCCTTTGAGCTCATTACCAAGGAGTTCAAGCTGCCGCTCGACCGCCTGTACTTCACCGTCTTTACCGAGGACGACGAGACCCATGACGTGTGGCGCTCTCTGGGCGTTGCCGAGGATCATATCTCGCGTCTGGGCGAGGACGACAATTTCTGGGCTGCTGGCCCCACCGGTCCCTGCGGTCCGTGCTCCGAGATCTACTTTGACATGGGCGAGGAGGTCGGCTGCGGTAGCCCCGACTGCAAGCCCGGCTGCGACTGCGACCGCTTCCTGGAGTTCTGGAACCTCGTCTTTACCCAGTACGACCGCCAGGAGGACGGCTCCATGCCTGAGCTTCCGCACCGCAACCTCGATACGGGTATGGGCTTGGAGCGCATGGCCGCCATCATGCAGCACAAGACCGCCAACTACGACGGCGATCTGATGCAGCACCTCATCAAGCTCGGTGAGGAGATCAGCGGCAAGACCTATGACGCCGACGATTACTCCGGCGCCAGCCGCTCGCTGCGCATCATCGCCGACCACTCCCGTGCCGTCGACTTTATGATCTCGGACGGCATCCTGCCCGGTAACGAGGGTCGCGAGTACGTCCTTCGCCGCCTGCTCCGCCGTGCCGTGTTCCACGGTCGCCTGCTGGGCATCGAGGGCGCCTTCCTAACCAAGTTTATCGACGAGGTCAACGCCCAGATGGGCGAGGCCTATCCCGAGCTGCTCAAGAACGTCGCGCTCGTTAAGGGCATCGTCGCCTCCGAGGAGGAGCGTTTCTCCACGACGCTCGACAACGGCCGCGTTTACCTGGACGAGGCCTTGGCCGCGCTCGCCGACGGCGCTGTCCTTCCGGGCGATGTTGCCTTTAAGCTGCACGACACCTTTGGTTTCCCTATCGACCTGACTGTCGAGATCGCCGGCACCGCTGGTCACGACGTCGACATGGACGGCTTCACCTCCTGCATGGAGGACCAGAAGGCCCGCGCTCGCGCCAACGCCAAGGGCGATGCTTGGGGCAGCTTCAACGACGTGTGGGTCGAGCTTTCCGACAAGGTCGCTGCGACCGATTTCGACGGCTATGATAACGATGTGATCGAGGGCGCCAAGGTCGTTGCCATCGTGCGCAACGGCGAGTCCGTCGAGTCCGCTGCCGCGGGCGAGGATGTCGAGGTCGTGCTCGACCGCACTCCGTTCTACGCCGAGATGGGTGGCCAGCAGGGCGACGCTGGTGAGCTTTCCGCCGAGGGCGTTTCGCTGACCGTTGCCGATACCAAGAATCACAACGGCCTGTATGCCCACGTCGCGCACGTCGCCGAGGGCACGCTGACTGTCGGTGCTACCGTGACCGCCGCGCTCGACGCCGAGCGCCGTGGCTTCCTGCGCCGCAACCACACCGCCACGCACCTGCTCGACGCCGCCCTTAAGCACGTCCTGGGCGAGCATGTCTCCCAGGCCGGTTCGCTGGTGACGCCCGAGCACCTGCGCTTTGACTTCACGCACTTTGAGGCTCTGTCCTCCGAGCAGCTCAAGGCCGTCGAGGACCTGGTCAACCAGCAGATCTTTGCTTCCAAGCCGGTTGTGACCCGCGTTATGGGCATCGATGAGGCTAAGGCCGCCGGTGCTGTCGCCCTCTTTGGCGAGAAGTACGGCGACGTCGTCCGTGTCGTTTCCGTAGGCGCCGAGGACCAGCCGTTCTCCCGCGAGCTCTGCGGTGGTACGCATGCTGCCAACACTGCCGAGATCGGCCTGTTCAAGATTATCTCCGAGTCCTCCACGGGCTCGAACGTCCGCCGTATCGAGGCCGTGACCTCTAAGGGCGCCCTCGACTACATGGCCGACCGCCTGGCACTTGTTGACGCCGCTGCCGCTGCGCTCAAGTGCCGTGTCGACGAGGTTCCCGCCCGTGTGGAGAGCCTGCAGGCCGAGCTGCGCGAGACGTCTAACAAGCTCAAGAAGGCGCTGACCGGTGGCTCCTCCGACGCTATCTCCAGTGCTATCGAGGGCGCCGTCGAGCTCGATGGCTACAAGCTCGTCGTCGCTGAGCTCCAGGGTCTTGAGGCTGCTGACCTGCGCAACGTCTGGGATACCGTGCACCAGAAGGTCGCCGGCCCCGTCGCCTGCGTCGTTGCCAGCGTGACCGAGAAGGGCACCCCGGCGCTGCTTGCTGCCGGCTCCGATGACGCCGTGAAGGCCGGTTTCCACGCCGGCAACGTGATCAAGCAGATCGCAGGTCTGGTCGACGGTCGCGGTGGTGGCCGTCCTAACATGGCCCAGGCCGGTGGCAAGAATGCTGCCGGCATCGCCGATGCCCTCGCGGCCGCCAAGACCGCGCTCGGCGCCTAAGTAGTCGCTGTGGTCGCGCTCGCGCTGGACATAGGGGAGACCAGGATCGGCATCGCCGTCTCGAGCCGTGATGGCAAGATGGCGATGCCCGTCAAGGTGCTCCCGGCCGCCGAGGTCACCGGTATGGCCAAGACGTTCCTTTACCTGATCGAGGACTATGAGCCCGACATCCTGGTAAGCGGTCGTCCCCTGACCATGGCCGGAGAGCCCGGCCCCCAGGCCGAGCGCGTTGCCACCGTGGCGCAAAAGATCGCTGATGAGCTTGATCTTCCGCTTGAGTTTGAGGACGAGCGTCTGTCCTCGCAAGAGGCCAAGCGCATCTTGCGTGAGCAGGGGCTCAACGAAAAGCAGATGAGGGGCAAGATTGACATGATTGCCGCCAGCCTGTTCTTGCAGACATGGCTCGATCGCAAAAACGAGGAGGTTTCGCATGCCTAGCGCTTCCGATCCGCGCCAGCCGAATCGTACACGACAGCCTGCGTCGCGCCCTGTGCCGTCCGGCCAGCGTCCGGTGCAGCTGACCCCGCGCACGGCCCAACCTGTCGCACGTCCGGCGCAGCCCTCCTCCCGTCCCGCACAGCCCGCTCAGCGTCCGGGCCAGCAGCCTGCTAGTCGTCCTGCCCAGCAGTCCGCCGCTCGCGCGGCCCAGCCCGCGGGCGGTGCCCGCTTTAAGCAGCAGGCACCCACCCAGCGCGCGCAGGCCCCTCAATCGCACGCGCATCACGCTCACGGCACGAATGGCGTGGCTCCGGCCGCGCGTTCGAGCTATAACACGCATGCTCGGCGCGGCGCCCAAAAGAAAAGTTCGCCGGTGCCTATGATTATCGGCACTGTGGTTGCGGTGGTCGTTCTCGCTGTTGTCGCCGTCTTCGCCGTACCGGCCGTCAAGGGCTTGCTTGGCGGGGAGGACGCAAGCGTCACGGCTGGCCAGCAGGTTACCGTTACGATTCCCGATGGCGCCTCGGGTGACACGATCGCCTCGATTCTCTCCGAGAACCATATTGTCGAGAATCCCAAGGGTTACTACGCGGCGGTCAAAAAGCTCAACGCGGACATGTCGCTTCAACCCGGCACGTACTCGTTCACGACGCTTATGGATGCGACCAAGGTCGTTCAGCAGCTTATTGAGGGACCCAATGCCGGCTCCGATGCGTTGACGATCCCCGAGGGACTGACGGTTGACCAGGTTGCCGACCGTGTGGCCCAGGCGTACGACAGCATCTCCAAAGAGGACTTCCTCAACCAGGCGAAGGCCAGCAATTATGTGAACGACTATCCGTTCCTCAAAGGCGCTCCGAATGATTCGCTCGAGGGTTTTCTGTTCCCCAAGACCTATTCGCTGGGCAAGAAACCGAGCGCCGACGACGTCATCCGCGCCATGCTCGATCAGTTCAGCGCCGAGTACAAATCGCTCGATTTTGCCGGTTGCGAGGCTAAGATCAAAGAGCGCTACGGCGTGGAGATGTCCGATTACGATATCATCAATCTCGCTTCCATCGTTGAGCGCGAGGGCCTCAACGCCGAGCAGCGCGCGCATGTCGCCTCGGTGTTCTACAACCGTCTTGCCGGCAAGCTCGACGGTCTGCGCTACCTCAATAGCGATGCGACCATGATGTATGTCACCGGCGGCGAGGTTACCGCCGACGACCTGCAGAGCGAAAGTCCGTACAACACCTATAAGCATGAGGGGCTGCCGCCCACGCCCATCTGCTCTCCGTCGCTCGAGGCACTCAAGGCAACCCTTGAGCCCACCGACTCCGATGACCTGTATTTCTACATTACGCAGGACGAGGAGTATTTCTCTCAGACCTACGAAGAGCACCAACAGTCTTGGAATTAAACATGAGGATTTTTAGCCCCAAACGATATGTTGCCTCGGTCGATCGCATCGACCTCGATACCCTTTGGGCCGACGGCAAGCGCGCCATTTTGCTCGACCGCGATAACACCCTGGTGCCGCGTGATACCGAGCAGGTTCCCGCTGCCGTCTCGGCCTGGCTCGAGGTCGCTCGCGCCAAGGGCTTTAAGCTATGCATGGTGTCGAACAACTGGCATCGCGACCAGGTCATGAACTCCGCACGCGAGCTGGGTCTCGAGGCCATCAGCCATGCCATGAAGCCCGCGCCGTTTGCTCTTAAGGCTGGACTTAAGCGCCTAGGTGCCACGGCCGATGAGGCCGTGCTGATCGGTGACCAACTGTACACGGACGTGTGGAGCGGCAACTTTGCTGGCGTCGATACGATCCTGGTAAAGCCGCAGGCCACGCAGGACCTGTGGTATACGCAGATCTTCCGTATCTTTGAGCGCCGGGCCCTGCGCGACCTTCCCTGCGAGGAATAGGTTTCGCCATGTCCCAGCACACCAAGCACGGCTGCGACCATATCTTCTTTATCGGGTTTTTGGGTGCGGGTAAATCGACGCTCGCGCGCAACGTGGGCACCATGTTCAAGCGTCGGTTTATCGACACCGACCGACTGGTCGTGCGCCGTTGCGGCAAATCGGTTACCGAGATTTTTGAGACCGAGGGCGAGGAGCGTTTTCGCGAGCTCGAGACCTCGGCGCTCCGTTCGCTCCAAAGCGAGCGCAGCCTGCTGGTTTCGTGCGGTGGTGGCATTGTCGAGACGCCGGTCAATATCGAGCTCATGCACCAGATGGGTACCTGTGTGTACCTCGAGGGTGACTTTGAGGATTCGATGCGGCAGATCCGTCGCTCCGATACGCGCCCCGATTTTCGCTCGCCAGAGCATGCGGCGCGCTTGTTCGAGCATCGACGTCCGCTGTATCGCCAAGCGGCCGATATTACCCTCGATATTCGCAATAAGTCCTTTGAGGACGTTTCCTATGTTTGTGCCGAGATGCTTTTGGAGCGTGGACTGCTATGATTCGCCGTCAACTCATCAACTTCCAAAACCGCAGCGTCGATGTTCGCGTCGGCTTTGACGCGTTTAGCGAGCTGTCGCGCATGTTTGCCTCGGCCGTGGGCAAGCCCAAGCGCGCGATGATTGTCTGGAACAGCGCTGTGTCCGATCGCCTTGGCGAGATCGTTGAGCATGCGCTGGTCGATGCGGGCTTTGCCGTCTCGCAGCTGTCGCTCGAGGTTTCGCCCGCCGGTGCGAGCTTGGCTGACGCCGATGCTGTCTTTGGTGCGCTGTCGGCTAACGGTATTACCTGCGATGACCTGGTTGTTGCCGTTGGCGATGCCGCAACCTGCTCGGTTGTTTGCTGGTGTGCCGACCAGTGGTGCGGTCGTACCGAGTGCGCACTGCTGCCGACGACCTTCGACGCCATGCTCATGGTCGCTACGACGATGGAGCCCCTCGTCGCTTCGGGCGACCACGCGCTGCCCGCCATCGCGGTGCGCCCCGAGCCCGGTCTGGTCGTGTGCAATCTGGACCTTGTCCGCGAGGCCAGCTCCGAGGACCTTAAGCTTGGCTATGCGGTGCTCGTGGGTACCATGCTTTCCAGCAGCAAATCGCGCTGGAATCAGTTTACTGAGACTGTCCCCGAGATTCTTTCCGGCGAGGAGGTCGCGCTCGTCAATGCTGTGCAGTGGTCCCAGACCGCGCGCAAAGACGTGCTCATGGCCACGAACCCCAGTGCTCGCCATGCGCTCGATTTTGGCAAGACGGGGGAGCGCACCCTTCGCGCCTGCCTGGGCGATGCTGCGGTACACGTCCCCGCATACCAGCTCCTTTCCGAGGGCATGCGCTTTGAAGCGCGCCTAGCACATGATGCCTGCGACTTCGATATCGACTACGTGTTTGAGGTCGATGACTGCCTGGAGGACTTTGACATCGAGGAGCTTGCCTTCGACCTTGAAACGGCGGCCTTTATTGCGGAGTTCCGCAGGCAGCAGTTCGCACGCTCCAATCGCACGATGTTGCCGCTGCCCGCGGCACTTGGCGCCATTCGTCTTAACGCCGTGGACGACGATGTGCTCGAGCGCCATGCGCAGGCGTATTTGGCTTCTCGCAAGGAACTTCTCTAACTTTATTGACATCCATCGTCTTTCGTATCATTTTGAGGGACGGGTTTTCAATCGGTTGCGGATCGCGTGCGAATCTGTCTTCCGATCGAGGCCCGTCCCGCTTTTATGAGGACAACAAGAAAGGAATCTGCATGTCAGAGTTTGCTGCCGGCCCTGCCGGTCGTATCGAGCGTGTCCGTGCCCTGATGGTCGAGCGCGGCTACGACGCCATCGTCGTGCGCGACGAGGCCAACCTCCGTTGGCTCACGGGCGTGAAGGGCGTCTTCGACTACACCTTCGAGTTCCCGCACGCCGCGTTTATTACGGCCGACCAGTGCCTGTTCCATACCGACTCGCGCTATCTCAACAGCTTTGAGGAGAACACGCCCGCCGGCAGCCCTTGGGTCTACGACATGGACGAGGGCACCATTCCCGGCTGGGTCGCCGGCAAGATCGCGGGCAACAAGTGCCGCGTCTGCGCCGTCGAGGATGACATGCAGATTAACTTCTACCAGGGTATTCAGCGTGGTCTGGAGGACCGCTCCGTCTCCTGCATGCTGCCGCTGATGCATGACGACATCCGCAAGATGCGCGCCATCAAGGATGCCGAGGAGATCGAGCTCATGCGCCATGCGCAGTCGATCACCGATGCCGCCTTCCAGCACATGCTCGGTTTTATTAAGCCCGGTATGACCGAGAAGCAGGTCCGCAACGAGCTCGAGAACTTTATGTTCGCCAACGGTGCCGACAGCCTGGCCTTTGGCTCCATCGTCGCGAGCGGTCCCAACACCGCCAACCCTCATGCCGTCCCGAGCGACCGTGTGATCGAGAAGGGCGACTTTGTCCTGATGGACTACGGTGCGGGCTACTGCGACTACCGCTCCGACATGACGCGCACCGTCGTGATGGGCGAGCCCACCCAGGAGCAGCTCGACCTGTACGCGCTCGTGCGCCGCACCCACGAGGAGTGTGTCGCCGCTATCCATCCGGGCGTGGAAGGTAACGATATCTTCAAGCTTTCCAAGAAGATCATTGGCGATGCCGGTTATGGCGATTACTACAACCACGGCCTGGGCCATGGTGTCGGTATCGACATCCACGAGCTGCCCAACTTCAACCGCAGCAAGAACATCATCGAGGTCGGCTCGGTTATCACCATGGAGCCCGGCGTGTACCTGCCCGGCGTGGGCGGCGTGCGCCTGGAGGACTACGGCGTCGTCACCGAGAATGCCTATGAGCCCTTCACCAAGACCCCGCATGACCTTCACATTATCGATTGCTAATCCACTCCGGCAGATTTTGGGGCATGTCCCAAAAGTCCACTTTGGAGGCGGGGCGTTCGGAATGATTCGGGCGTCCCGCGTTCTCTTTTTATGCGCACGCCGTAGGCGCCGCCTGCAAGTGTATAATTTTGGTTGTATGTAATTTGGACGCCTGTGCGTTCTGCCCATAAGAAGAAAGGTCGCTATGCCTACCATTTCTACCGCCGACTTCAAGAACGGCCTCGGTCTCCGCATTAAGGACAAGGTCTACACCATCGTCGAGTTCCAGCACGTCAAGCCTGGCAAGGGCGGCGCATTTGTGCGCTACAAGACCCGCGACATCAAGAGCGGCCGCGTCGTCGAGAACACCTGCAACGCCGGCACCAAGTTCGAGAGCGTCATGCTCACCACCCGTGAGTTCCAGTACCTCTACAACGACGGCGCCGACTACATCTTCATGGACAACGAGTCTTACGAGCAGGTTCCCGTTCCCGAGGATATGGTGGGCGAGAACGCCAAGTGGCTGCGCGAGAACGACACCTGCCAGTTGCTCTTCGCCGACGACGAGCTCATGGGCGTGACCCCGCCGATGTTCATCGAGACCACCATCGTCCAGACCGACCCGGGCTTCAAGGGCGACACCGTCCAGGGTTCCACTAAGCCGGCCACCATCGACACCGGCGCCGTCATCCAGGTCCCCATGTACCTCAACGAGGGCGAGGTCATCAAGGTTGACACCCGCGACGGCAAGTTCGTCTCCCGCGTCTAGCAACCAACTCTTCTAGGAGGACTCATGCCCCAGGAAATCAAGATTGACGGCATCGGCATTTCGCCCGATGTTCTGACCGCCATCGTCTCGCGCGCCGTCACGGATGTCGAGGGCATCGCCTCCGTGGGCGTCAAGGACCTTGCCACCAACCTTGTCTCCATGATGTTTTCGTCCAAGGCCCCGGCTTCCGAGCCGGCGGTCGAGGCCGAGGTCATCGGCGACAAGCTCGCGCTCACCGTGCGCGTTGTGGTGTTCTTTGGCTATCCGTTCAAGAAACTCGCCGAGGCCGTTCGCGCCGCCGTGGTCGCTGCCATCGACGCCCAGGTGGGCGTCGAGGTCGAGCGCGTTGACGTTTGCATCGACGGCCTCGTTTTCCCCAAGGAGTAACCTTTGAGCCTTAAGGTTTATCGCGGGCGTACGCTTGCCCGCAGTCAGGCGCTGCAGCTGCTGTTTCAGGCCGAGGCCACGGACAGCCCGCTCGAGCGCGTCCTCGAGGGCGATTTCCTGATCTCGAAGGGTCCCCTCGACCCGTACGCGCTGGAGCTGTGCCGCGGTGCCTACGAGCACATCGATCGCATCGACTGCGCTCTGCGTTCCGTCGCCAGGAACTGGGATCTTATGCGCATGCCCGGCGCTGACCGCAATCTTTTGCGTATCGCCGTCTACGAGATGCGCTTCCTCACCGACGAGGAGGTCTCGGACGCCATCGTGATCAACGAGGCCGTCGAGCTTGCCAAGGCCTATGGCACCGACCAGTCCGCGTCGTTTGTCAACGGCGTGTTGGGCAAGATCGCTCGTAGCGAGGAGCTGCCGGGCGAGGACCTGTATCAGGAGCTGCTGGCCGAAGACCGTGCCCGCGAGGAGACCCAGGCCGCCGAGGCTGCTGCCAAGGTTGCCGCTGCCCAGGCTGCGGCCGGCGTTCTCGATGAGGGCGCCGAGGTCGCCGAGGCCGAGACCGGTACCGTCGAGGAGTAGCCATGCCAGAGGGTTCCGTCCGCAACTTCGACGAGATCTCGGACCGCTTGGACCAGATCATCGCGACCGTTCGCTCCAAGGATACGTCCCTGGAGCGTTCGCTCGATCTGTTCGACGAGGCGATCGAGCTGGGCTCCCGTGCGGTCGACATGGTCGATAAGTTTGAGCTGACGCCTCGTGAGGCCGATAAGCTTGAGCAGGAATACGATGAGGATGCGGCAAACGAATCCAAGGATAGCCAGGCCGCGTCTCCGGATACGAATGGTTGATGGCATTCATGAAACGCGTGCGTCTTGATGACGAACTGATTTCACAGGGCATCTGCGCCGATCGCGCGGATGCCCTTCGCACTCTTATGGCCGGCTTGGTCTCGAGCGGCGGCGAGCGTTTGACCTCGCCGGGTCTTAAGGTGACGCCCGGCCTGCCGTTGCACGTGAAGGGTCGTATTCCCTACGTGGGGCGCGGCGGGCTCAAGCTCGAGGGCGCGCTCGATGCGTTTGGGATTGATCCGACGGACCTTGCTTGCCTCGATGTGGGCTGCTCCACGGGCGGTTTTACCGATTGCCTGCTCAAGCGTGGCGCCGCCACGGTCGTTTCGGTCGATGTGGGTCGCGCCCAGTTTGATTGGTCGCTGCGTCAAGACGATCGCGTGACGCTCCATGAACGCACCAACGTGACGCAGTTGCCCGAGCTCGGCTACGGCGGCGCTGTCGACCTGGCCGTGTGCGATGTGTCGTTTACGAGTATCGCGAATATCATCGACGCCGTGCTGGCGTGCCTGAAGCCTTCGGGTTCGTTCTGCACGCTCGTAAAGCCGCAGTTTGAGGCGCCGGCTGCGCTGGTGGGCGAGGGCGGCATCGTGACCGACCCCGCCGTCCGCCGCGATACGCTCGTGGCGGCGATTGAGCTCTTTGCCGCCATGGGTCTGTTCCCGCGCGACGTGTGCGTGTCGCCCATCCATGGCGCCAAAGGAAACGTTGAGTTTTTCCTGTACGGCACGAGGTTTGCCCCCGGCGAACGCACCGACGATGAGCTGCATTCCCAGGTATCGGTTTTGAGCGAGAAAGCTGCAACGCTATGAAGGTCTTTCTGGTTCCCAATTTCTACAAGCAAGAAGCGGTCGAGAGCGGCTTGATGCTCGAGCTTTGGCTTTCGCGCCAGGGCTACGAGGTCGTATGGGCTGCCGATCAGCGCTCCAAGATCCAGAGTGCGCCCGATGTCGACGATGCCGACCTGGTCATTACGCTCGGTGGCGACGGTACGCTGCTGCGCGCCGCCCGCATCCTCAACTACCGTGAGATTCCCATTTTGGGTCTTTCCTATGGTCATTTGGGTTTTTTGACGGCCGCGAGCCCCGAGGAGCGCGACATTTTGCAGGTTGTGAGCGATGCCCTGTCCGGTGAGCTCCATGTGAGCCGCCGCGCTACCATCGCCGCCGATATCGTCTCGGTGCGCGAAGACGGCACGAAGGATGTCGTGCGCACGTTTGCCCTCAACGATATATCGCTTACGCGCGGGCCCCTGTCCGATATGGTCGAATTCGACATCACGGTGTCCGGCCATCATATCGACCGCCTGCGTGGTGACGGCGTCGTCGTTTCGACGGCGACCGGCTCCACCGGCTACGCGCTTTCCGCCGGCGGCCCCATCGTTAGCCCCGATTACACGGGCATGGTCTGTGTGCCCATCGCCCCGCATACCATTCAGGCTCGCGCTTTCTTGACTTCGCCGAGCGATGTCGTCGAGATCTTTATGTCAGATGATCGTCCGAGCGTGCCGGCGATTGCCATCGATGGACAGTTTATTACCTGCGATGGCACGGTTGAGAGCGTGGCTGTGCGCCGTGGTCCCGGAGATGTCCTGCTGCTGGATTACGGCCCCGAGAGCTTCTATAACTCGGTGAGCCGCGTGTTCTACGGAGTGCGTCATGATCGATGAGCTGCAGGTTTCCAACATTGCACTCATTCGCGAGGCGACGTTGGTTCCGAGCGCGGGCCTAACGGTTCTGACCGGAGAAACCGGCGCCGGTAAGACCGCGCTGCTCTCGGCGCTCAAGCTCATTTTGGGCGAGCGCGCGGATTCGTCGACGGTGCGCGAGGGCGAGACGCTTGCCAGCGTCGAGGCGCGTCTGTTTGACGGTCCGCACGACACGGAGGGCTTCACCGTGCAGCGCAGCCTTTCTGCCGAGGGCCGCAGCCGCGTAAGAATTGACGGCCGCATCGCCAGCGTGCGCGAACTTTCGGAGCGCGTCGGTGTGATGATGGATCTTTGCGGCCAGCACGAGCACCAGCGCCTCCTCGACCCGGCGCATCATGTTGCCATGGTCGATGCCTGGGTAGGGCGCCCGGCACTCGAGGCGCTCGAGCACTACCGTGCTTGCTTTAAAGCCTCGCGCGCGGCTGCCAAGGAGGTCCGTCGCGTCGAGGAGGCCTCGCGTGCGCAGGGGAGTCGCGTTGAGGAGGCGCGCTTCGCCCTGGAGCGCATCGCCGAGGTCGACCCTAAGCCGGGTGAGTACGAGGAGCTCGAGGAGCTGCTGCCGCGCTCCGAGCATGCCGAGGTGTTGGTGGCCACGGCCAACGATGCTCATGCGTCGCTTGCTGCCGAAGGGGGAGCGCTCGATGCCGTGAACAGCGCCGTGGCGGAGCTTTCCCGTATGGCTACCGTCGATCGTAAGCTGGGCGACATTGCCGATGCACTTTCGGACGCCTGTATCTCGCTTGAGGATTGTGCCAACGAGCTGCGTGCTTATCGCGATGGGGTCGCCTTCGATCCGCGCGAGCTGGCTCGTATGCGCGAGCGCTATTCCGATCTTAAGGGCCTGCTGCGTCAGTGGGGGCCCACCATGGATGATGTCTTTGCCATGCGCGACCGCTCACAAGAGCTGTTGTCCCTGGTCGATGATGGCGATGAGCAGATCAAGAAGGCTCGCGAGGCGCTTGGCGCAGCAGAGCGCGAATTGTTCGCCGCCGCCAAGGCGCTTAAACGCGTGCGGAATACCGCAGCCCCTCGCTTTTGCCACGAGGTTGGCCGTCAGATGGCGCGCCTGGAGATGGGTGGCGCCGAGCTCGTTTGGGAGTCGCGCGATCTTCCGCGTGCCGAATGGACGCCGGCGGGGCCTTCGAGCTATGAGCTTTTGTATCGCAGCGGTGCCGGATTGACGCCGCGCCCCCTGCGCCGCATTGCGTCGGGCGGCGAGCTGAGCCGCGTCATGCTGGCGAGCAAGGTTGTCCTCGGTAACGCGGACGGCGTTGATACGCTGGTGTTCGACGAGGTCGATGCCGGTGTCGGCGGCTCTACCGCACGTGCCCTCGCGAGCGTGCTGGCAGATCTCGCCGCTACGCATCAGGTGATTGTCGTAACCCACCTGGCGCAGGTCGCCGTTATGGCCGACAAACACTACGTGGTGAGCAAAGAGCCCGGCGACGTTCCCCAGACGCATCTGGATGAGGTGGCCGGGGATGCCCGCACCGCAGAGATCGCCCGTATGCTGAGTGGCGATCAATTGGAGGCAAGCCTGGCACACGCCAAGCAGATGCTGGAAGAAGCTCGAGGTTAGGTCGAGCCGGCGGTGTTGGGGGGCAAAAACAGTAATTCTTGCCTTGCCATTTGCTTGTCTGGCCTGACCGTCAAAAACTATGCCGGTTTACTACGTTGGATAGTCGTAGCTCGAGCAGAGCTAAAATGGCAAAAAGAAAACCGCAGGTAGAACGCCTGCGGTTTTCTTTTAAAACACGATGTGGTCGCATATTCCGATTTCATCGTAGTAAACCGGCATAGTTTTGTGGGAACGGTACATAACGGCCTCTGTTAAAACCTATTCCACGACCTTATCCGGCTGGATGAGCTCCTCGTAGTAGCTGATATGCTCGCGGGCGTCTTCAATCTCGGGCAGCAGGAAGTTGTATATAACCTCGATGATCATCGTGGCGCTCATCTTGGAGAACGCAAAGTCACCCGTGGTGAGCAGCGCCTCGTGGTTCACGGTGTTAAAGGTGTAATCGGCCAAACGAGCAAGCGGAGACTTGCTGTCGCTGCTGATGACGACTACGGTGGCACCGCAGCCGCGAGCCGCTTTTGCCATGCGATTCAGTCGACGCGACTTGCCGGAGTTCGAGATCAGCACTATACAATCGCCAGGGCGCAACGTGAGCGCAAAACCAATCGAGGTCTCGCTGATGGTGCTTGCCATGCAGCGAAGGCCCAGCTGCGAAAACTTAAATGTCGCATCGAGTGCGACGGCGTTGGTGTTGCCTACGGCTGCAAACTCGATAGCCCCTGCGTTCTTAAACGCGTGCACGACGGCTGCCAGCGTGTCGTGATCTATGCCATCGATGGTCGCATTGAGTTCGCTTACCTTGGCTGCGAGAATATTCTTGAGGCTCTGCTCCATATTGTCGAGCGAGACCTCGTCGGTGAGTCCCTCATTGCGCTGGCTTTCCAGATCGCGCGCCAGTGAAAACTGGAAACTGCGAAAACTGCCAAAACCCAGTTTGCGGCAGAAGCGCGAGACGGTGGCCTCTGAGGTTGCGGCTGCGCGCGAGAGCTGGGCGGCTGTCAGACGCGGTGCCTCGGACTGATGCTCTAGGATATAGTCGACAATGCGCTGCTCGGACTCGCTGTACCCCCTGTGCATACTAATAAGGGAGAGTGCACTCTTGCTGCTATCGGACATGGGACGGCTCCTGGCTGGCATAAAAATCGAACTTGTTTTGTAATGTCGTAGTATAGGGGCATTTTCAATTACAAGATACACCTTGCCGTTTCAATAGTTGATGGTAAACTTTCATCGACCGTTTACGGTAATGAAAGAACCTTTCACCGGAGAAATGAGCTGTATTGCTTCTCATATATACGGTGGGTTGGTATCTTTCAGGTGTGGAAAAACGCGTATCGAAGCGCGTGTAGGGGAGCGCCCGCGGGCGCTGTACTCAAGAAGGAGGGACACATGGCTAAGTTTGACATCATCGCCACCACCGGTTGCCCGACCGGCATCGCGCACACCTTCATGGCGAAGGAGGCGCTGGAGAAGGCAGCTGCCGAGCGTGGTCTGACCATTAAGGTCGAGACCCATGGCCAGGTCGGTGTCGAGAACGAGCTCACCAAGAGTGAGATCGCTGGTGCCAAGGCCGTTGTCGTCGCAGCCGATAAGGATGTCCAGGCGGAGCGTTTCGCCGGTAAGCCCATGGTTTCCGTTGGTGTTTCCAAGGCCCTGTCCGTCGAGGCTGCCGGCAAGCTGATTGACCGCGCGCTTGCCGCCAAGGGCGACGACACGGTTGCGACTGCTGCCGATGTCGAGGATGAGGTCGAGGAGAAGGAATCCATCGGCCATATCATCTATAAGCACCTCATGAACGGCGTCAGCCACATGCTGGTCTTCGTCGTCGCCGGTGGCGTCCTGACCGCCGTTTCGTTCCTGTGGGGCATCACGTCCTTCGATTCGACGGCTGCCGACTACAACAGCTTCGCCGCTATGCTCAAGATCATCGGCGGCATTGCCATGAACCTCATGGTTCCCGTGCTTTCCGCCTACATCGCCGAGTCCATCGGCAAGCGCCCGGCACTCGTCCCCGGCTTTGTTGCCGGTATGATCGCCATCCAGGGCCTGCCCGTTAACGCCGATACCCACATGATCGATGCTGGCGGCACCGGTGTGGGCTTCGGCTTCCTGGGCGGCATTGTCGGCGGCTTCCTCGCCGGCTATGTCATCCTGCTGCTCGAGAAGGTTTTTGCCAAGCTGCCCAAGAACCTGGACGGCCTCAAGGCCATCTTCCTGTACCCGCTGTTCTCGACTGCTATTGTCGGTCTGGTCATGCTCGGCATCTCCGGCCCCATGGCTGCCATCAACACCGCCATGATGGACTTCCTCAAGGGTCTGTCTGCCTCTGGCGCTGTTGTCCTGGGTCTTGCTATTGGTTGCATGTGCGCCTTTGATATGGGCGGCCCGGTCAACAAGGCTGCTTACGTCACCGGTACCGCTATGCTCACCGAGGCTCTGGCTGCCGGTGTCGGCACCGACACCTACAACTTCGGCACCAACTTCATGGCTGCCGTCTCCGCCGCCTGCATCGTTCCGCCGCTGATCACCACCTTTGCCGTCATCGTCGGCAAGAAGTACTTCAGCCAGGAGGATCATGACGCCGGTGTCGTCAACCTCATCCTTGGTTGCACCCACATCACTGAGGGCGCCATTCCGTTCATGACCAAGAACATCTGGCCCGTCATGCCCATCATGATGCTCGGTTCCTCCATCGCCTCGATCCTGACCATTATGTTCAACGTCCACGATCCGGCACCCCACGGTGGCTTCCTGGTCCTGCCCGTTGTCGAGAACGGTCCGCTGTGGGTCCTCGCGATCCTCATCGGCGCCGTGGTCGGTGGCATCCTGTTCGTCGCTTTCAAGAAGTATGACTTTGAGAAGAACCAGAAGGTCGCTCCTGCCGCTCCCGCTAAGCCGGTCGAGGCTCCCAAGGCCGCTGCTGTCGAGGCCCCCAAGGCCGTGGCTGCCGACTTCGTGAAGGTCGAGAACGTTTTTGTTGCCGAGAACTTCGCTTCTCGTGACGAGGCCCTGAGCTTTGTCTCCAACCAGGCCGTCAAGGCCGGTGTCGCTGGCGACGCCGATGCCGTGATGAACGCCTTCCTGGCTCGCGAGGCCGAGGGCACCACGGGTATGATGGAGGGCTTCGCCATTCCGCATGCCAAGTCCGATGCCATTACCGAGGCCGCCGTTATCGTCGTCAAGGACGACTCTGGCGTGACCGGTTGGGACACCATGGACGGTGCTCCCGTCAACGTGGCTATCGCCCTACTCATCCCCGGTGCCCAGGCCGGCACCACGCACCTCAAGATCCTGTCCAAGGTCGCCGAGGCGCTCATGGATGAGGGCTTCCGTGCCACCGTCAAGGGTTCCACCGACGCCGCCGAGATCGCCAAGACGATCAACGCCCGCCTGGTCTAATCCCGCAACTCGCGAGTAACATCGGCTTATAGGACAAAATGTGTGTCTACTTTAGGGGCATCGGCGCAGGTCGATGCC
>OGQQ01000681.1_pt1 | contig 32014 bp, 24 predicted proteins | sample 1553281 | NCBI WGS metagenome assembly OGQQ01 (sample SAMEA2579937, study PRJEB22360) | human gut metagenome | biome: human gut; feature: human-associated habitat; material: faeces | place: Denmark | collected 2008/2010 | reverse complement strand
GGCCGGAAAAATCAACTGTATTATTGTAAAAGATGACTGTGTAATAATAGAACCAACACAGAAAGACCTTGAAAATCAAGGCTTTGTGGCTGGTTCTATTTGTTTTTGACCCGAAACAAAGAGAATTTCAATCATATAATGCAATCTGCGCCGCTGGCAGCGTAACGGAGGAAATGCCAGATCAGAAAAGAATAGTATTGAACATAGAGCGGTTATCTGCCGTCAGGAGAAATCCTGGCTGGCGGGTAACCGCTCTTTTTTTGTTTCTGCCGTTACTGGCAGAAGCAAAAAGTAAGCAATGCAAGGAGGTTGTGTGAAGTGAAGAATATGTTGCTAACGAGTACAGCGCCGTAAGGAGGTGGTTGAGATGGCAGTTTTCCGGGTAGAGAAAAACGCCAATTACACAACCATGTGTAACTACCATCTGAGGGATCAGACACTGAGTCTGAAAGCAAAGGGGCTTCTCTCCATGCTTCTCAGCTTGCCGGATACATGGCACTACTCTGTGAGAGGACTTGCGGCAATCTCCTTGGAAGGCGTAGACGGTATTCTCACCGCGCTGAAAGAGCTGGAAACACATGGCTATCTGGAACGCCGTCAGCTTCGTCAACCGAACGGCCGCTTGGGACAGACGGAGTATGTGATTTTTGAAAAGCCGAGATTGCAGCCGTGTATGGATTCACCGTGTACGGAAAAGCCGGATACGGTAAGCCCGAATACGGTTCCACCGGATACGATAACTCCCGCACAAAGAAGTAAAGAAGGATCAAGTAAAGAACAATTAAGTACAGATGAAAAGGCAAAAACAGTATCACAACCTTCTCGTCATCGATACGGAATGTATCAGAATGTACTTCTTTCGGACGAAGAATTGCAAAAACTCCAAACTGAGTTTCCAGCAGACTATCAGAACCGCATTGAACGATTGTCGGAATATATGGCTTCCAGCGGAAGGCGTTATAAAAATCATTTAGCTACCATTCGTAGTTGGGCAAGGCGAGATTCCAAACAGTCCAAACTGCCAGCCTACAACCACGATAACTATCGGTACAAGGAGGGAGAAAGTTTATGAATACAATGTTCGGTTTTCTGGATCGTATTCAGGTTCAGAAAGAACCTGGGCCAGAGCAGTATCTCGGCGAAGATGGACTCATTTATTGTGGGAAATGTCATACGCCGGTTCAATTCCGGATCACATTTGAGGGCAGAGAACGGATCATGCCCTGCATCTGCAAATGCCAGAAGGAAGAACGGGAACGGCAGGAACAGCGTATGAAGGAGGAAGAGCAGCAGCTCTATGTCCGTCGTCTAAAAGCGGCAGGTATCCAGGAGCGACATCTTCAGGATTGGACATTTGCATCAGCGACGGATACTCCCAGCGTCCAGATGACGAAACGGTATACGGAGAATTGGAAGAAGGTCAAGGCAGAAAACCTTGGTCTTTTACTTTGGGGCGATGTTGGAACAGGAAAATCATTCCTGGCTGCCTGTATTGCTAATGCATTGTTGGAAAAAGGTGTTCCTGTCCTGATGACCAATTTTTCCAAAATCCTAAACCAGATGGGTGCCATGTATTCGGATGAGCGGTACCGCTATATTGCTTCTTTCAACCGCTTCTCTCTGCTGATTATTGATGATCTTGGAATTGAGCGGAATACCGAGTATGCGCTGGAACAGGTTTACGCTGTTGTTGATGAGCGCTATAAAGCGGGGCTTCCATTGATTATCACAACAAACCTGACAATCAGCCAGCTCCGTAATCCTGAAGATGTGGCACACGCCAGAATTTACAGCCGGATACTGGAGATGTGTACGCCTGTACACGTTCCGGGGCTAGACCGGCGCACTGCGATTGGAAAATCGAAGCAGGAACTGGTCAAGGAGGTACTGTTCTCCTAGTAGAAAAACGGCTGTACAGCCGGGAAAGAGAGGGTTTTATGAATGCCTGTAAAAAAGTCTGAACGGGTTCAGGAGATTCCACTCTCTGAATTACACCCGTTCAAAAATCACCCTTTCCGGGTGGTGGATGATGAAGCCATGCAACGCACAGTAGAAAGTGTGGCACAATTTGGCGTGTTGGCTCCAGCGCTTGCCCGTCCACGTCCGGAGGGCGGGTATGAATTAGTGGCAGGTCATAGGCGCATGAGGGCGTCTGAACTTGCTGGGCTTGAAACGATGCCGGTGATTGTCAGGCAGATGGATGATGATACTGCAACCATTGCCATGGTGGACTCCAATCTTCAAAGAGAAACACTTCTCCCCAGTGAGCGTGCGTTTGCTTACAAGATGAAGATGGATGCGATGGCTAGAAGGGCTGGAAGACCGTCTAAGGAAAATTCCGGCCAAGTTGGCCGGAATTTTCAGGGAAAAGAGTCTAGGGAGATTATTGCTGAGCAAACCGGTGAAAGCGCCCGTCAGGTTCAGCGATTTATCAATTTGACCAATCTGATCCCCGAGCTTCTGGATATGGTGGATCGTAAAGAAATCGCATTCAACCCGGCGGTGGAATTGTCTTTTCTGAAAAAAGAGGAACAGCAAGGTTTCCTGGAAGCTATGGATTACGGACAGTCCACTCCATCGTTGTCTCAGGCACAGCGGATTAAAAAGCTCAGTCAGGCAGGGATGTGTACCCAGGAAGCTATGAACACGATTATGAATGAAGAGAAAAAGAGCGAATTGGATACGATCACGCTCAAGAATGACGTACTCCGCAAGTATTTTCCGCGCTCTTATACTCCAAAGCAAATGCAAGATACGATTATCCGGCTGTTGGAACAATGGCAGAAAAAGAGACAGCGGGATCAGTCAAGGTAAAGGAGAACAAATATGCTCAACAAAAATGAAATGAATGCTAAAGCCAATGCTGCGGACGTAGATGTGGACTTGCTTGTAGCAGGTATCGGAGAAATGCTGGATGGAATCCGGCATTGCCTGAAAGCTACCGATCTGCACAGCAGTTCAACAGACAGCGATTACATTCTGATGGTCGCTGCGCTTCCGGGGAAAGGTATCCAGGTAAAAGACGTCACCGAATGTTTTGATGTGCTGAAATGCTTCGGCACAGACGATTCCGTGATTCAGGCTCCGGACTGTGATTTGCTTATGAGTTATGATGAACGGCAGGTTCTGGTGCTGGACGGTCGGAAATATCTGGTTGGCCCTGCTATCTTCTATGATGTGGACAGTGACGGTGAGGACGTTTCTGTGACTGCCGAGGACATTTACAATGTACAGCGCGTGGTCGCTCACCGCACGGTAATTCTTTGTGCCGACGGGCAGGACTTTCCGGCGCTTCTGCTGAATGGTGAGGCATGAAGAAATATGAGCTGATTTATGCCGATCCGCCCTGGCGTTACCGCAGCGGCAAGGTACAGGGAGCCGCAATTAACCATTACGCTACAATGTCAGATGAGGAACTATATCAGCTTCCCGTTGCAGAAATCGCGGCAGAAAATTGTGTATTGCTTCTGTGGGCAACCTTTCCAAAGCTCCCGGAAGCCCTTCGACTGATTGAAGCATGGGGTTTCCAGTACAAGACAGTCGGCTTTGTATGGGTAAAGACGAATCCTTCCGGAAACGGCTTTTTTCTCGGCCTTGGATGGTGGACACGCAGTAATGCTGAGATATGTTTGCTGGCTGTCAGAGGGAAACCAAAACGTCAATGCGCAGGTATTTCTCAGCTGATTATCAGTCCCAGAGAGCGGCACAGTAAAAAGCCGGATATTGTTCGTGAGCTGGCGGTTTCGCTGGTGGGTGATGTACCGCGCATTGAGTTATTCGCAAGGGAAACGTCTACCGGCTGGGATGTCTGGGGAAATGAGGTGGATTGCAGCATTACGCTGACGTAATCGGAAGGAGATGTGCATGAGTAACGGAAAAACGATCGGTGAACTGATAGAAGAAATGCGTCTGAAAGCTGGCGCAAAGGAGTATCACGGGCATGAGTATATGGCACTAGAGCGCTTTGCTGACGATACCCGCCATATGATTATCTTTGATGTTTTGACAAAAGATTCTCCTGTTGGATGGCAAGGTGAGCGAACCCGTTTGTTTTTAACGGATGAAGGGTATCGAAAATCCCTCGAAAATCAGGAAAAAGGTCACATCAAGATTTTAAGCCATGCCCGTGTAGTGCAGGGACACCTGCATTACGATAAAAAAGAACAGATTCGTTGATGCTGGAATGGTAGTTTTTCTACCTGATCCGGCATCTTTCATTTTTCCCCGATTCCGTGTTCGGGTTAAGGAGGTGGTCTATTGCAGGAGGAAGTAGAAAACAGGACACTGAATCTGGCGATCAGTACGACAAAGCTGAGCGGTCGGGCGCTGCTTGCGGCGTTTCGGAAATATATGCAGCACCGGCGCAATGTAAAAGCAAAGAAACTGGCTGCTGAAAACGAAAAGCCCGTAGGTGAGCAGACCATTGATCAGCTGTTAGGGCAAAATCAGGGTGCTACCAATATCGAAATTGAAAAAACGGACATCAAGGGCTTTAAGCGGTTTCTGGACAAGTATGGCATTGATTATGCCATTACGAAAGATCCGTCCCAGACGCCGCTTCGGTATCTGGTGTTCTTCAAAGCCAGAGACGGGGACGCCATGACGGCTGCGTTTAAGGAATACTCCGCTTCTCTGCTGCAAAAGCAAAAGAAACCGAGCGTGCTCAAGCAGCTGAACAAACTGAAGCAGTTGGTGGCTTCCATGCCTGCGAAGGTACGGCAGAAGAAACAGGAGCGTGATTTATGAGTAAGAAAGAAATCAAACGCCTGGTAATTCTGAATATCCCGTATCTGATCCTTGGGCTGCTTGCTACCAATCTCGGAGAAGCATGGCGCCTGGCAGAAGGAACGGATATTTCTGCGAGATTGTTGGCGTTCTTCTCCACAGTTGGTCAGGCTTTTACCAATCCGATGCCCAGCTTCTACCCTTCCGATTTGCTGGTCGGGCTGTTTGCCGGAGGATGTGTCCGGCTGGCAGTTTATCTGAAAGGGAAAAATGCTAAGAAGTATCGCCACAATATGGAGTATGGGTCGGCGCGTTGGGGAACAGCCAAAGATATTGAACCGTTCGTGGCTCCAAAGTTTGAGGACAATATTATCCTTACAAAGACGGAACGCCTGATGCTGTCGAACCGGCCTGCCAATCCAAAGAATGCCCGCAATAAGAACGTCTTAATTGTAGGTGGCTCCGGCTCCGGTAAGACCAGGTTCTGGATTAAGCCCAATCTCCTCCAGTGCAACTCCAAAGAGTATCCGACTTCTTTTGTAGTCACCGATCCGAAGGGCCAGATCGTCTGCGAATGCGGAAACGCATTGTTAAAGCACGGGTATCGGATCAAGATTTTTAACACCATCAATTTTAAAAAGTCCATGCGATATAATCCGTTCGCCTACGTGCATAGCGAGAAGGACATTTTGAAGCTGGTGACAACTTTGATGGCAAATACGAAGGGGGACGGAAAAAGCGGTGACGAGTTCTGGGAAAAATCGGAGAAGCTGCTCTATACGGCGCTGATCGCCTATATCCATTACGAGGCTCCGGTGGAGGAACAGAATTTTGCTACATTGCTGACATTTCTGAATGCGATGGAAGTCCGGGAGGATGATGAAGAATTTCAGAATCCGGTAGATTTGATGTTTGAGGCACTGGAACGAAAGAAGCCAGATTCCTTTGCGGTTCGCCAATACCGACTCTATAAATTAGCCGCTGGCAAAACCGCAAAGTCGATCCTGATTTCCTGTGGTGCCAGATTGGCTCCATTCGACATTCAGGAATTGCGGGAAATTACCGCCTACGATGAGTTACAGCTGGATACCCTTGGAGATCGAAAAACGGCGTTGTTCTTAATCATGAGCGATACGGACAGCACCTTCAATTTTTTGATTTCGATGGTGTACACACAGCTGTTTAACCTGCTTTGTGAAAAAGCGGATGATGTGTATGGAGGTCGGCTCCCGGTTCATGTGCGCTGTCTGATTGATGAGGCAGCTAATATCGGGCAGATCCCCAACTTGGAGAAATTGGTGGCAACCATCCGAAGCCGGGAAATCTCCGCCTGCCTGGTGCTGCAGGCAAAAAGCCAGCTGAAAGCCATTTACAAGGACAATGCGGATACGATTGTCGGCAATATGGATTCGCAGATTTTCCTTGGCGGCTCTGAGCCGACAACACTGAAAGAACTGAATGCCGCCTTGGGTAAGGAAACGATTGATATGTTCAACACTTCCGATACCAGAGGCAATAGCCCGTCATACGGCACAAATTATCAAAAGACCGGTCATGATCTCGCTTCCATCGATGAGCTTGCCGTATTGGACGGCGGTAAGTGCATCCTTCAGCTGCGCGGTGTCCGGCCATTTTTGTCGGATAAGTATGATCTGACCCAGCACCCGAACTACAAATACACGTCCGATTTCGATAAGCGCAACACCTTCGACATTGAGAAATTCCTGAACAGGAAAATGAAATTGAAAAAGAACGATGTCTTTACAGTCGTGGATGCTGACGCTTTGTAACGCAAGTCTGTCTGGAATGGCAGGCTTTTTATTTATGCCATGAATCCCTGATTGCGCAAAGAACAGACCAACTGCGGTAAGCAGAGTAATTTACCTGGTTCTAATGTGCGGTTCATATTCAGGCATTCTCTCCGCCTGCAAAAACAGAATGCAGAAATCACAATATCAAATTAAGAAAGGAAAGACCGAAGCCGGGAGCCGTTGGAAGGAAGAATGCCAGCGGCTTTTGCTTTCTGTCTTTGCTGTGCGGATTCCTATTACAGACAATCTCCCGATATGCTTCGGTCACAGGTATTTTGTATGGATTTCTTTAATGAAGCGATTACTGTTCTCCAGACCCTCGTTGTTGCCCTCGGCGCTGGCCTTGGTATTTGGGGCGCGATTAACCTTCTGGAGGGTTACGGCAACGACAATCCCGGTGCCAAATCTCAGGGGTAATGAATGCCCTCCACGGACAAGTAATTGCCGTGAAGCGTGTGGTGAAAGTCCACACGATGACAGACTGAATTGCTGGGAACCCCTAAAGCCATGTGTGCCACAACACAGAGATGAAACAGGCTCCAATGTGATGGCTGCGAAAGCAGAAAGAAACACATGGATCGCGCAAGGTGCGAACCTAAACGCCAGTAAGAATGGGCAATCAGCAGCGAAACCTCGAACAGAGGGACGTTCAACGACTATCCTTTGCAGGAGTAGGGTCAAGCGGCCCGAAGTGGTCTGCCCCGCAGACAGCGGGTGAAGATATAGTCTGCGCCCATGTGAAAACATGGGGTGTTCGCCTGATAAAAGGTGGAACCGCGCCGGAATCGCGCACCGGCGTGAACAAAACGGATGAAACAGCTCATGGCTGGCGGCGGCGTTGCCCTGATCGGCATCACTCTCGTTCCGCTCCTGTCCGGTCTGTTCGGTTAATCGGAAACCCTGTAAATCCTCACCCTGTCCCGCATAATGCGGGACGGGCAGAAAGGAGGTCGCAGCCGGATGGATTTTATCTGGGAATCGATTACCGAATGGCTGAAAGAAGTGCTGGTCGGTGGGATTATGGATCATCTGTCCGGGATGTTTGATGCAGTCAACCAGCAGGTTGGCGATGTTGCGACGCAGGTGGGAACATCCCCGGCGAATTTCTCGCCGGGGGTCTTCTCTATGATTCGGAATGTGTCGGAATCTGTCATTATCCCGATTGCAGGCATTATCCTTACGATTATTGCCTGTTACGAACTGATCCAGATGATTATCGATCACAACAATCTTGCTAATTTTGAAACCTGGATTTTCTTCAAGTGGGTTTTCAAGACCTTTGTGGCAGTTATGCTGATCACCAACTGCTTTAATATCACCATGGCGGTGTTTGATGTCTGCCAGAATGTGATTAACGGAGCAGGTGGATTGATTTCAGACACCACCGCTGTTGATGGAGCGGCTTTGGATACTCTGGAAGAAACCCTGATGGAGATGGACATTGGCCCGTTGATTGGCCTTTTTCTCCAGTCTTTCCTGCTCAATGTCACCATGTGGGCGTTGAGCATCATTATCTTCATTATCGTGTATGGCCGGATGATAGAAATTTATTTGGCCGTGAGCCTTGCACCGATTCCCTTTGCCACATTCGGCAACCGGGAGCAAAGCCAGGTGGGGCAGAATTATCTGCGCTCGCTTCTGGCGCTTGGTTTTCAGGGATTTCTGATTCTGATCTGTGTCGGAATTTATGCGGTACTGATTCAGGGAATCTCTTTCAGCGATGACGTGATTGCGTCAATCTGGGGCGTAGTCGGTTACACGGTACTGTTGTGCTTTACTTTATTTAAGACCGGCGCTCTCGCTAAGGGAGTGTTTTCCGCTCACTAGACTAGGAGGGATTCAAATTGGCAGCTTATATCTCGGTTCCCCGTGACCTTACACGGGTGAAATCAAAAGTATTATTCAATCTGACAAAACGACAGCTTCTCTGCTTTGGAGCCGGTGCGCTGGTGGGCGTTCCGGCTTTCTTCCTGTTAAAGCAGTCCGGCAATGTGTCTCTTGCCGCCATTGGCATGATGATTATCATGCTCCCCATGTTCTTTCTGGGAATATATGAGAAACACGGCCAGCCGTTGGAAGTCATTGCGAAGCAGTTTATCGAAGCAAAATTTATTCGTCCGAAAGTCCGGCCCTATCAGACCAACAATTACTATGCAGTGCTGATGCGGCAGGCGTGGGCAGAACAGGAGGTACAGCGTATTGTTTGCTCTGAAAAGCAGAAAAAAACAGACAGAACCCGGCGGAATGGCTCTGCCGGACACTCTGACAAAGCAGGAGAAAAAACAGATTCGCTCTGTCATTGAAAAGGCGAAACGGGATGATGGTATTCCCCGCACGGCACAGCAGTCTATCCCGTTTCAGCGGATGTTCCCGGACGGCATCTGCCGGGTCAGTGATCGTTATTACACGAAAACCATTCAGTTTCAGGACATCAACTACCAGCTGGCTCAGCAGGAGGACAAAACTTCCATTTTTGAGGAATGGTGTGGCTTCCTGAACTTCTTTGACAGCTCCATCCACTTTGAGTTGTCCTTTATGAATATGGCTACTGATATGGAGAGCTTTGAACGCCGGATTCAGATTCAGCCTCGTCAGGATGGCTTCGATGATGTACGCCAGGAATACAGCCAGATGCTCCGTCAGCAGCTGGAACGTGGCAACAATGGGCTGACCAAAACCAAATATCTGACCTTCGGCATTGAAGCAGAATCCATGAAGCAGGCAAAGCCCCGGCTGGAGCACGTTCAGACAGACCTGCTCAACAACTTCCGACGCCTGGGCGTTTCTGCCCGGACATTAAATGGTAAGGAGCGGCTGCACCTGATGCACGCCATGTTCCACATGGGCGACCATGACAAGTTCTATTTCGACTGGAAATGGCTTCCTGCATCGGGATTATCGGTAAAGGATTTTATTGCGCCCAGCAGCTTTTCTTTTCCCGGTGGAAAGACGTTCCAGATGGGATCGCTGTACGGTGCGATGAGTTTTCTCTCCATTACCGCTTCTGACCTCAGCGACCAGCTGCTGAAGGATTTTCTGGATATGGAATCCAGCGAGATTGTAACGATGCACATTCAGTCCGTAGACCAGAACAAGGCCATTAAGACCATTAAGCGCACGATCACAGAACTGGATCGCAGCAAGATCGAGGAACAGAAGAAGGCGGTCCGTTCGGGGTATGACATCGACATTATCCCCTCCGATCTTGCTACCTACGGGAAAGACGCAAAGGCGCTTTTGAAGGAATTGCAGAGCCAGAATGAGCGAATGTTCCTGATTACTTTTCTGGTGATGAACACCGGAAAAACGCTGCAGGAGCTGGAAACCAATGTGTTCCAGGCATCCAGCATTGCACAGAAGCACAACTGCAATTTGTGCCGTCTGGACTTCCAGCAGGAACAGGGGCTTATGAGCAGTCTCCCGCTGGCACAGAACCTGATTGAGATTCAGCGTGCGCTGACCACCAGTTCCACGGCTATCTTTATCCCGTTTACCACCCAGGAACTGTTTCAGGACAGCCCGGAGGCGCTGTATTATGGCCTGAACGCGCTTTCCAACAATCTGATTATGGTTGACCGGAAGAAATTGAAAACGCCCAATGGCCTGATTCTCGGCACCCCTGGTTCCGGCAAGAGTTTTTCGGCAAAGCGTGAGATAACCAATGCTTTCCTTGCCACGGATGATGACATCATCGTGTGTGATCCAGAAAGCGAGTACACCCCTCTTGTGACGCGCATGGGCGGTCAGGTCATTAAAATCAGCCCTGCCAGCACCCAGTATATCAACCCCATGGACATCAACAGCAATTACAGTGAGGAAGATAATCCCATTGCGTTGAAGGCAGATTTTATTCTGTCGCTCTGCGAATTGGTTGTGGGCGGCAAGGAAGGGCTGCAGCCGGTGGAAAAGACAGTCATTGACCGCTGTGTCCACCAGATTTATCAGCCCTACTTTGAAAATCCGGTGCCGGAGAATATGCCACTGCTGGAGGATCTCTACAATGCACTTTTGGCACAGGACGAAAAGGAAGCCCACCATGTGGCAACTGCACTGGAAATTTACGTCAAAGGTTCTCTGAACCTGTTCAATCACCGGACGAACGTGGATATTGAAAACAGGTTCGTCTGCTATGACATCAAAGAGCTTGGAAAGCAGCTGAAAAAAATCGGGATGCTGATTGTCCAGGATCAGGTTTGGGGACGGGTGACAAAGAACCGTGGACAGGGTAAAACCACTCGCTACTATATGGATGAGTTCCATCTTCTTTTGAAAGAGGAACAGACGGCTTCCTATTCCGTAGAAATCTGGAAGCGTTTCCGGAAATGGGGCGGGATTCCGACCGGAATTACGCAGAACGTCAAAGACCTGCTCTCCAGCCGCGAAGTGGAGAATATCTTTGAAAATTCCGACTTTATTATCATGCTCAACCAGGCCGCCGGTGACCGGCAGATTCTGGCGAACCAGCTGAATATCAGTCCCCACCAGCTTTCCTATGTCACCCACTCCGGCGAGGGCGAAGGTCTTCTGTTCTATGGAAACGTGATCCTGCCCTTCGTTGACCGCTTCCCGACAGATCTGGAGCTGTACAGCATCATGACATCGAAGCTGTCGGAGGTTATGGAACGGGAGGCGTAAGATGCCATTCAAAAATGAAGAGAGAATTTTTCCCAGGGACTATGAGAACAGAATTTTTTGTGAGGACTGTCTGACCTTTATGAAAGAGATTCCAGACGAGTCAGTTTTCCTGATTTTGACCGATCCCCCTTATGGCATCCATTACAGCAATCAGTTCGCGAAGAATCCGCACGCTATGCTTCCGGGAGATGATGGGATTGATTATCCTGCATTTGCCAGGGAGAGCTACCGCATTTTACGCATGAACAGCCATGCGTATTTTTTTACCCGTTTTGACTGCTATCCGTACCATTTTCAATGCCTGCAGGAAGCTGGCTTTACCATCAAAAATTGCCTGGTAATTGAAAAAGGAACGCTTGGAGGGATTGGCGATCTGAAAGGAAGTTATGCAAGCAGCGCAGAATGGGTGATCTTCTGTCAAAAAGGGCGGAGAATTTTTAACTCAACTACGCTTCTGGAAAACCGGAATAGAGAAGGCACCATGTTTCACAAGGGACGCCAACCCAGCAAACGGTATAAGACACGGTTTTCGGACTGCTGGTTTGGCTCAGAATACCCGAAGGCCACACATCATTCCATATGGCAGAAAAAGAATGGAATCTTTCATCCAACGGTAAAAAACGAAGTCTGTCTGCAGTGGCTGATTCAAATATCCAGTAATCCGGGTGATTTGGTATTCGATGGATTTATGGGAACGGGAAGTACAGCGCTGGCTGCGATTCAATCTGGACGAAAATTTACCGGAACGGAAATTTCAGAGGAATATTGGAAAATCGCTCAAGATCGGATTCGGGAGATCAGAAAGGGGGTGCGGTCGGATGAAGAATAAAACCACACGCCTGCGGTTTGAAGAAGAGGAACTGGCGAATAAGCCGGTTGCCCGTGCGGCGAAGAAAGCGGAACGGGCTGCGGATAAGGCGGATGCCGCAAAAGCCCGGCTGCCCACAAAGAATAAGCTGAAGCATGAGAAAGATAAGGCAGCTGACCGCAAGGAACAGCTGCGCTTTGGCAAAAAGGATAATTCCAAAGATGCGGATACTTCTCAAAAGGTAGCCGGTCAGGCAAGAAAGAAAGCAGTACTAGATCGGAAGAAACCGGTGGGCAAAAAGGAAGGCAAGCAGAAAGCTGGCACAGCAGGTGTAAATGTGCATTTACGCTTCGATGATTCAGCAGTGGATGTAGTGTCTCCCGGCAGCCGTATCAGCCGCACTGCTTCCCATGCGGTGACCGGTACGCTTGCTGGCCGTGTACACCATGAAATTGCGGAAAACGAGGATGACAACGTGGGTGTACAGGCGGCACATCAGAGCGAAGAATTTGCGGAAGGCGCTGCACGGACTGTCAGTAATGTCCGGTACGGTCATAAGCTGAAAGCCTACCAGAAAGCAGCCCGACTTGACCGGAAAGCAGACAAGGCAAATGTGGAAGCCCTTTATCAGCAGGCGGTAGCGGACAACCCGGAAATTGCATCCAATCCCATTTCTCGTTGGAAGCAGCGCCAGGAAATTAAAAAGCAATATTATGCTGCAAAAGCTGCTCAGGGGGGTGCCTCTGGTTCTAAGGCTGCCGGTGGTGCGGCAAAAGGCACCGAAAAAACTGCTCAGGGAGCGAAAACACTGCTGGAACGGCTCAAAAAATTTGCCGTCCAGCATACCCATGCTATGATTATTATCCTAGTATTTGCTTTGCTTTTTCTGATGGTTTCCGGGGCGTTTTCTTCCTGTTCTGCCATGCTGCAGGGCGGTACTGGCTCTTTGCTGGGAACTTCCTTCACCGCTACAGATGAAGACATTACCGGAACCAATGAGGACTATAAGGCACTGGAAGCCGCACTGAAAAATGAGATTGACAATATCGAATCCACGCATCCCGGTTATGATGAATACCGGTATCAGCTGGATGAGATCAACCACAATCCTTATGAGCTGACTGCCTACCTGACTGTTTTGTTTGAAGATTATACCAGAGCAGAGGTTCAGGAAACCTTACAGGCACTGTTTGACCGGCAGTATACGCTGACACTGGAGGAAGAAGTGGAGGTGCGTACACGCACGGAGACGCACACTCATACAGTGACCGATCCGGAAACCGGTGAAACCTCGGAAGAAGAATATGAGGTTGAGGTGGAATACAACTATTATATTCTCAATGTTACCCTCAGGAACAATGGGCTGGGGACAGCAATCGCTGCTTCAGCACTGACGGAGGATCAGCAGGAACGATATAACATCCTGCTGCAGACCCAGGGCAACCGTCCCTATCTGTTTGAAGATGATATTTATGCCACGCCTACCGGCCCTTATACAGACTATGATATTCCGGGGGAAGCTCTGACCGATGAAAAATTCGCCAATATGATCCACGAGGCAGAAAAGTATCTTGGATTTCCTTATGTTTGGGGCGGAAGTTCACCCAGTACCAGCTTTGACTGTTCTGGTTTTGTCTGCTGGGTAATCAACAACTGCGGCAATGACTGGAATGTTGGCAGAACCACTGCAAACGGTCTTATGAGTTCCTGTGATATTATTCCCGCCAGTGAGGCACAGCCCGGCGATCTGATCTTCTTCCAGGGGACGTATGATACTGCCGGTGCCAGCCATGTGGGAATTTATGTGGGCGGCGGGATGATGATCCACTGTGGAAATCCGATCTCTTATGCTTCGATAGAAACAAGTTACTGGCAATCTCATTTTTATGCGTATGGACGCATTCGTTGAGGAGGTATGTGAATGAGTGCAAAATTGGATCGAATCGGCGAAGAACGGGATAAAGCTCTTCGCAGGCGGGATGAATGGGACGCCCGCTATAAAGAACTAGATAAACGGTATCGGGAACAGGAAAACACGGAGATTCATGACCTGGTTCATGCGTTTAACCTGACTCCGGAACAGTTGGGGCAGCTGCTGCGCCAGACCGCACAGTCCCTTCCCTCTCCGGAAGCAGTGAATCAGGTGGTAAAGGAGGATGCCACAGATGAAGATTAAAAAGTTTTTCGCGCTGCTTTTGGCTATGACCCTTTGTATGGGGGTATTTTCGGTAAACGCCTACGCTTATGTGGACGAAAGCGCTGCGGCAGAATCGCAGCCGGTTCAGGAAGAATCAGTACCGGAGGAAACTCCTGAGCCGGAGCCGACAGAGGAACCCATGGAAGCCTTGACGCCGGATGGCAATCTGACGATTGTGGACGATAACGGCAGTGTAGCAGGGGCTGGAAAGCAGTTTATCACATTGGTGAGCAAGAACGGCAATTATTTTTACCTGATTATTGACCGTGACGATGAAGGAGAACAAACCGTCCACTTCCTCAATCAGGTGGATGAAGCCGATCTTCTCAGCCTGATGGATGAGGATGCGGCGGCACAGTATCAGGAAAGCCTGGAAGTTGAAACAGAACCGGAAACTCCTGAGACAGCTGCACCGGAACCCGAGCCGGAACCGGTAGAGGAACCAGAAGAAAAATCCACGAATATGCTTCCGATTGTTGTGCTGCTTGCGGCAGTGCTGGCCGGTGGCGGCGGATTCATGTTTCTCCAGATGAAGAAAAAGAAACAGGCGGAACAGACAAAGCCTGACCCGGACGCGGATTATACCGAAGACGAGGATGATGATTTTGAACTGCCGGATGAGGATGATGTGACTGACGGTGAAGAAATTGACTCTGAGGATGAGCCAGAGGATGACAACGAGGAACAGATATAGTCCAGCGTAGCTTGTAATTCCTCGGAGGGGTAGCTTGTGGGCTACCCTAACATAAAAACGAAAAAGGAGTGAATTGCCCATGCTCAAACTCGTGGTTTGTGAAAAGCCCTCAGTCGCTCAGAGTATCTCGAAAGTGCTGGGAGCAACAAAGCGCGGCGATGGCTTTCTGGAAGGCGGCGGCTATATTGTTAGCTGGTGCGTCGGCCATTTGGTGGAATTGGCGCAGCCGGAAAGCTATGAAGAACGCTATGCCAAATGGCGAAAGGAAGACCTTCCAATTCTGCCCCATTCCTGGAAATACCAGGTGACAACGGCAACAAAAAAACAGTTCTCCATTTTAAAGAAGCTGATGTTACGTCCGGATGTGGAGAGTCTGGTCTGCGCAACCGATGCGGGGCGCGAAGGTGAATTGATCTTCCGTCTGGTCTATCATCAGTGCGGATGCAAAAAGCCCTTTGAACGCCTTTGGATTTCTTCTATGGAAGACACTGCGATCCGGGAGGGCTTTGCCAATCTGAAACCGGGGACAGAATACGATGCTTTATATGAAGCTGCCCTCTGCCGGGAACGTGCCGACTGGATTGTCGGAATCAACGCTACCCGGCTTTTTTCCTGCCTGTATGGTGTGACCCTCAATGTGGGGCGCGTGATGACTCCCACGCTCGGCATGGTGGTACTGCGGGAAGCAGCCATCTCCGCTTTTGTGCCGGAGCCGTTTTATACGGTACAGCTTACGGTAAATAATTTTACTGTTTCCAGTGAGCGATTCAAAGAAAAAATGGATGCAGAATCGTGCTGCAAAGACTGTCTGGAAGCTGGAACGGCAACTATCTGTAAAGTGGAGCGCCGGGAAAGATCAGAGAAGCCGCCAGCTCTCTATGACCTGACAACACTTCAGCGGGAAGCCAACCGTCTCTTCGGCTTTACGGCACAACAGACGCTGGACTATACACAGAGCCTTTATGAAAAGAAACTGGTGACGTATCCACGAACGGACAGCCGGTATCTGACCGAGGATATGGCGTCATCGCTTCCAGGACTGGCAGAAAACAGTGCTTTTGCGTTTGATGTACAGCGGCCCGCTGTGGTTCATGCAAGCGCAGTAATCAACGGGAAAAAAGTTACCGACCACCATGCCCTGCTCCCCACGGCAAGCATGGCGAAAGCTGACCTTGCGGCTCTGCCTGCCGGTGAACAGTCTGTCTTGCGGATGATCGTAGCAAGACTTCTTGCCGCTGTAAGCGAGCCGCACCGGTATGCGGAAACTGCCGTGGAGCTAGGCTGTGCCGATACTGTCTTTTCTGCCAAAGGGAAAGAAATTCTGGATGATGGATGGAAGGCGATGGAACGTCAGCTTCTTCCGAAAGAGGAAAAAGCTGCAAAAATGCTTCCGCCATTAGCAGAGGGAGAGGCACTTCCCATTCAGAAAACAGAAACAAAAGAGGGAAAAACTTCTCCGCCAAAGCATTTCACCGAAGACCTACTCTTACAGGCAATGGAAGCAGCCAGCGCCGATGACTTTCCAGAGGATGCGGAACGGAAAGGAATTGGCACTCCTGCCACCCGTGCCGCCATCATCGAAAAACTGGTTCTGAAAGGTTTTTTGGAGCGCAAAGGCAGCGGTAAGGTAAAGACGCTGATACCCACAGAAAAAGGAAAAGCCTTAATCACCGTAACGCCGGAGCAGCTCCAGTCCCCTGCTATGACAGCAGACTGGGAGGAAAAGCTGTCGGAGGTGGAACACGGCGAATATGCGCCGGAAACTTTCATGGATGAGATTTCCGGCATGATTATGGAACTGGTCAACAACTATGAGATTGTGAAAGGAGCCAAAGTGCTTATGCCTGGTACAACTGTAATCGGAACCTGCCCTCACTGTGGGGCTGAAGTCATAGAACGTCAGAAGGGATGGTTTTGCTCCAATCGGGAATGCCGCTTCATTCTCTGGAAAGACAACACCTACTTCAAGAAAATTGGCAAACGCCTCACTGCTCAGATGGCGGAACGGCTGGTACGGGACGGAAGAATCCGCGTGAAGGACTGCAAAAGCCAGAAAACCGGAAAGACCTACAATGCTTCTGTTCTGTTGTCCACCGAAGCAGATGGACGTCCGAAATTTCAGCTGGAATTTGAAAGCGGAGGTGGCGGGAAATGAGTGCGGAAAAGTTAGAAGCAGTTTATCTGGTAGACCGTCAGTTTTTTCTCCACCTCAAGGAAACGGAAAGCGGCTTTCAGTATGAAGCGTTCCATCGGAGCGATAAGAAAGAAAATTACTCCGGGATGCTGACCTGGGAAGACCTTCTGGAGAGTCGAATTGCATCCCCGCTGGCAGCTGCACGGGTAGCCGCCTGTGAAGAGATTGGACTGGAAGGTCAGGAAGTGGCGAAAGTATCCCTGCTGTCCCTGCTTCCGTATCCCCAGTCAGAGATTCGACGCCGAAGCCTTCAGGAACCAGCCAGTCTTCCCTCCCACGATATTCGCTTTATCGACAGCCGGTACAAGGAACTGTTCCGTATCCCGGACGGAGAGCGCATTGTTGTGACCGACCGTGACGGTAAGACGGAAAGCTATCCCTGCCGCTATATTGACAACTATCACACAGAGGTTGGATGCAATCTCTTTCACATTTGTGAGTTTGCCGAGCGTATGGAGCAAGGCGGCTGTACCTACGCTCCAATGGAGCCGCCCTTGCCTCCGATGTGCTATTCCGTATTGCCGTCTACCGGAGAAGTCATTCAAATCGACCGCTGGCAAAAGGGCTATACCGCCACAAGTTTTAACGACGGAAACCGTGCGGAGAACGAAGCAATCAAAGACAAGTTCAATGAGAAGCTGGGCGTGACTAAGGCACAGGAGCAGGCGATGCTTGCCGGTTCTATGATTCGGTGGGACTCCATTGCCGCCAAACCCAAGAGCTATGATGAGAACGGCAAAGCCATCAAGCCCAAAGACTATGAACGATAAGGAGGTGTCCGCCGATGGCACGAAAATACGACTTCATCTCGGAGCTGTATAACCGAACCTGCAAAACGGTCGTTGCAAACCCCGCAAGCTGGGAAGCGTTTCTGCGCTCTGCCTGCTACAACTACCGTCTGCGCTTTGACGAGCAGCTTTTGGTTCACGCTCAGCGACCGGACGCCACCGCCGTTCTTCAGATCGACGACTGGAACCAAAAGTTTGGGCGATGGGTCAATCGTGGGGCGCACGGCATTGCCGTTTTTGAGGATGCCGACCAACGCCGCCAGCGGCTTGTCCACTACTTCGATATTTCCGACACGCATCCCAGCAGCTTTTCCCGCAGAGTTCCCATTTGGCAAATGCGGGAAGAATACACGGCAGAAGTGATCGACACGCTGGAAAGCACCTTCGGAGAGTTGAACGACAAGGAAACCCTTGCCGTTGCCATCGAGTCGGCGGCAAGAAACGCCGTAGAGGACAACATCCCCGACTATCTCCCCGACCTTCTTTACAGCGTGAAAGACAGCTTCCTGGACGGCGTATCCGAAGAAGAAATCACCCACATTTTCAAAACGGCGGTGCGAAATAGCGTCGCCTATATGACGATGACCCGCCTGGGCATTGAAGCCGGAGAATACTTTGAACCCGATGATCTTCGGGATGTGGTGAATTTTACGACGCCTTCCACGCTGAACGCCCTCGGCTATGCCACCAGCGATATTGCGGAGATGGGACTTGCGGAGATTTCCCGCACCATTCTTGCCCTCGACCGTCAAAATCGCATAATTGCAGAGAAAACCAAAGCCGATTACAATGTAGGCAAAGAAAAAACCGAAAGGAGTCCTGATGATGAACGAGATCACTTACACGATGCAGGGGGATTATCTGCTCCCCGATCTGACAATGCCGGAGCAGCCGGAGCTGTCGATGGGCAGGTACGCCCGGATGCGGAAGAAGTTCCTGAAGGAGCATCACAAGGTACGCTACTACAACCTGCTGACGAGCTGCGCTCTGAACGAGCATCTGAACGACACGGAGCGCAGAGCGAACGAGATGGAACAGATGCTGACGGAGCAGATGGCAGCGTCGGAGGGCGTGACGGAGAGCTTGAAAGCGACGGATATGATGAGCTGGGTTCGGAAGATGAACAGTATCCGGAGCCGAGTTCAGGAGATCGTGATGGCGGAGGTAATCTTCGCTTAGACTACTACGACCGAAGCCACGAGGATAAAAGCCTGCCGTTCTTCGGCGGTGACGATACCGTTCGTGAAATTCTCGGCACTACGCCGCACCTGAAAGCAAGTAAAGACGAGATACGGGCATTCTTTGAAGCTACCGCTGATGAGGACGCCCGTATTTCTTATATCAAGAGCATTTTCAACAACGACTATACCGAGGTCATTCTGAGTGACGGTCGGCGTGTGGGCTATAAGACCTATCAGAATGTGTTGCAGCTTTGGGAGGGCAGTTATCTCTCCCGCACGGCACAGAGTTTCTATGATTGGGGCGTAATTGCCCAGCACTTTGAAGCGATGCGACTGCTTGGGGAGTTGCAGGACACGATGAAGCCGCTGCCGTCCATTAATGGGCAGATGAGCTTAATGACAGCAGGAGCAGAGGAACGAAAGCCCTCTGCTTTTACTTTCTCTCAGGAGATCATCGACGCAGTTCTCACCCGTGGCAGCGGCATCTCTGAGGGAAAAATGCGAATCTATGAGCAGTTCCAAAAGAGCCTGTCTGCAAAGGAAAATGCCGACTTTCTGAAAAATGAATACGGCTGGGGCGGTGCTTATCCCGTAATCGTCGGAACCGGCATTGATGAGCAGCACGACGGTAAGGGCATCCGTATTTCTAAAGGCATCGGAAGCGATAAACCTCATATCGACCTGAAATGGAGTCAGGTGGAGAAGCGTATTGCCGAGCTGATAAAACTCGACCGTTACTTGAACCCCAAGGAAAAGGCACAGTACCCTGAGTGGCTGCAAAAGCAGGAGGAACGCCGTGCAGCACTTGCCGAGGAACGAAGGAACAGAGAAATCTTGTCTACCGCACCTTCAGAAAAGGCAGAGGCAAAAAATGAGCAATATGAGTACCATCTCGGCAGCACCGTCTATCTCGGCGCAAACGAATATGAAATCCTGTCCTTTGATGACGAGCGTGTGATGCTCTATGATACGCAGTTTCCGCTTTTCAACAAGGAAATGACGAGAACTGAGTTCGACAGCAAGGTGCAGGAGAACCCGCTGAATGACCATTTGAAGGTAGTAGAAAAACATCGCGAAGAAAAAGAGGTCGAGTATGACATCGGGATGGGCTATCTCGGCAACGGACTGACCGTTTGGAACCGTGCCGTGGAGGTCAATGGGGACTATCAGAACATTGCTCATATTTCCCCCGAAGGTGAGATCACCTTCTATGTGCAGGACTTGCCACAAAGCGTTGTGGAGCGTATCAAACAGGCGGCAGAAAGAGAAAAGCCAAAGGATGCTGCTTTGCCGGAGTTCTATCAGGCGTATCTTAAAACCAAAGCAGACGATCCGAAAAGCCTTTTGCTGTATCAGGTGGGTGATTTCTTTGAAGCCTATGCTGATGATGCAGAGGTCGTCGGGTCTGCTCTTGACTTGACGCAGACGCCCCGTGCCGTCGATCACAACACCCGTGTCCCAATGGTAGGATTTCCGCAGCACCGCTTGGAAACCTACCTTACAATGCTGACCGACAGAGGGTACGATATAGAGGTCAACGCCTTAGAGGACGGTAAACGCATTACCCGCACCGTGGTTTCCACCACGAAGGAAGCGCCCATCGAGTCCAAACCTATCGGCAGGATCGACTATCTCGGCACGGATGGCAAGGTCGGTGAAAGCATCGAGTACACCAGTCCTTATCAGTTCGAGAAGGACATCAAGGAGGAAAACTACTACGGTGTGCCGATGAGTATTGTTCTGTATAGGGACAAAGACGGCAACACGATTCCGCACGGGTTTATCGCACAGCTTGACCCACCGCCCAAGAGCTTTGAGATCATCGACAGCCCGTATTTGCCGGAAAATGCTCTGGACAAGGCGAAGCATCTCATTGATGATTTTTGCCGTGAGGAGTATCAGCGTGAGGACGGTGCGGATTACACTGACCTTACCAATGTAGGTATTGCCTACACTACCACAGAGGACGACAGGCACGAAATACAGGCAAGGGTCAATCTTGTGGATTTCCGCATCGAAACTCTTGCAGACGGCAAGGTCGTCCGAAGTGTGCAGTATTCGTCCATTGAAGAACTGACCGAAAAAGGACTGCAAGCATTGTCCTTTGACGACCTTGTTTATCTCTCCGAGGAAGAACTTACACAGGTGGAAGCACCTCTTGCACCCGCTTGGGAGCATCCGAAGAAAAGCCGGGTGCAGACCTTTGATATTCATCCAGAAATCCCAATGGCAGACCGTCATACCTTTGACCTTGCTTCTCACGAGGTCGAGGAGGTCAACAAGAAAGAACGCTTCCACCGCAACTATGCGGCAATCACCGTTCTGAAAAGGTGTCAGGAAGAAAACCGCTTCGCCACACCGGACGAGCAGATCATTCTCTCTAAATATGTGGGCTGGGGCGGTATTCCCGAAGCCTTTGATGAGAGAGCAGGTTCTTGGCAGACAGAGTTTGGGATGCTGAAAAACATCCTATCGCCGGAGGAATACGCTTCCGCAAGAGCAAGCACTCTGACCGCTTTCTACACGCCGCCAACGGTTATCAATGCTGTGTATAAGGTGATGAAACAGCTTGGATTCCGTGAGGGCAACATCTTGGAACCGTCCTGCGGCATCGGGCATTTTATCGGTATGCTTCCCGAAGAAATGAAGGGAAGCAAGATCTACGGTGTGGAGCTGGATACGGTTTCTGCTGGCATCGCACAGCAGTTATATCAAAAGTCCTCTATCGCCGCACAGGGCTTTGAGGAAACCAACCTCCCCGACAGCTTCTTTGATGCCGTTGTGGGGAATGTACCCTTCGGGGATTTCAAGGTTCCTGACAAGCGTTACGACAAGCACAAGTTCCTCATTCACGACTACTTCTTCGCCAAATCCTTGGACAAGCTCCGTCCGGGCGGCGTAATGGCGCTCATCACCAGCAAGGGAACGATGGATAAGGAAAACTCCGCTGTCCGAAAGTATATTGCTCAGCGAGCCGACCTGCTTGGTGCTATCCGTTTGCCGAACAACACCTTTAAGGGAAATGCCGGGACGGAAGTCGTTTCGGACATTCTTATTCTGCAAAAGCGTGACCGCATTGTGGATATAGAGCCGGATTGGGTACAGCTCGGCACGGATGAAAACGGTATCCTGATGAACAGGTACTTTGTTGAGCATCCCGAAATGATACTCGGAGAGATGAAAATGGTGTCGGGGCGTTTCGGTCCCGAAGCCACCTGCGTACCTTACGAGGGGGCAGACCTTGCCGAGCAACTCAGCGAAGCCGTTTCCAATATTCACGGTGAGCTGACCGCATATGAGGTGGAGGATGAGCTTGCAGAGGAGGACAATTCCATTCCCGCAGATCCCACCGTCCGTAACTTCTCCTATACGGTGCTGGACGATAAAATCTACTTCCGAGAAAACAGCCGTATGGCTCCGGTGGAGGTATCCGCTACCGCAGAGAACCGCATAAAGGGTATGATCCGCATCCGTGATTCGGTCAGAAAGCTGATCGAATTGCAGACGGAGGACTACCCCGACTCGGAAATTAAAGCGGAGCAGGAGCGATTAAACGCTCTTTATGATACCTTTTCCAAGCAGTACGGACTTATCAACAGCCGTGCCAACATCTCCGCATTTTCGCAGGACAGCTCCTTTTCTCTGCTCTCGGCTCTTGAGGTCTTGGGCGATGAAGGGCAGCTTGAACGCAAGGCGGACATATTCTACAAGCGAACCATCAAGCCACACACCCCGGTCACTTCCGTAGATACCGCCAGCGAAGCGCTTGCCGTTTCTATGGGCGAAAAAGCCCGTGTGGATATGGATTATATGTGCGAGCTGACCGGCAAGACCGAGGAAGAAATCTTTGCGGACTTGAAGGGCGTTATCTTTCTGAACCCGATGTACGGGTACGGCAATTCCACGCAGGCAAAGTACCTGATGGCAGACGAATACCTCTCCGGCAATGTCCGGGAAAAGCTGGTACTCGCCCGAAAGTCGGCGGAGCTTTACCCTGAAGATTACACCGTAAATGTGGAAGCACTGGAACGGGTACAGCCGAAAGACCTGACCGCCAGCGAGATCGCCGTTCGGCTTGGTGCTACTTGGCTGCCGACCGAAATTGTCGAACAGTTTATGTTTGAGTTCTTGGGAACACCGAGGTACGCACAGTGGAACATCAAGGTTCATTTCTCTGCCTACACCGGCGAGTGGAATATTGAGGGCAAGTCCTATGACCGCAGCAATGTGAAGGCATACAGTACCTACGGTACGGGGCGCATCAACGCCTACAAAATCATTGAGGAAACACTGAACCTTAAAGATGTCCGCATCTTCGACTATGTAGAGGACGCAGACGGCAAAAAGAAAGCCATTCTGAACAAGAAGGAAACGGCAATCGCACAGGCAAAGCAGGAGCTGATCAAGCAGGGCTTTCAGGATTGGGTCTGGTCTGACCCTGAGCGCAGAGAACGGCTCTGCCGCCTTTACAACGATAAATTCAACAGCCTGCGTCCCCGTGAGTACGATGGAAGCCACATCGTTTTCAGTGGTATGAACCCGGAAATCGAGCTTCGGGAACACCAAAGAAATGCGGTGGCGCACATCCTATACGGCGGGAATACGCTGCTTGCACACGCCGTGGGCGCAGGGAAAAGTGCGACACGTTCGTAACTGAAAAGGTTACGCACAAGTCAGCTAACAATAGAATCGGGATTTGAAAGGAGTCCCTGAAAAGACTTGGAGAACTAATATTCCGATAGGTGGAATGATGGGGTAACGCCCTGAAACGCCTACCTTATAAACTGCGATATGCGGCAGTCCTCTGTAACAAGGGCTACGGTATAACGCTCGCTAAAGTCGGCGGAAATGCACCCAAACGGATTATGCCGTGGAAAGTGTCCCAGAGGTGGGATATGTGCATGATACGCCGGAGGTCTATAAACTGCCTATGGTCAGAATGTCATGGATGACTGACGAAATCCCGAATGTACGGGTCTAAAAGGCGCAGGAGCAGAAATGCTCCTTTCCGATTACGGAAGTATGTGAGGATGAGTAAGAATTTTTACTATGAAAGTCCTTGCGGTGTTATAGGCACCGCCCAGCATACAGGCTCAGAGGGACACCTAAGGGCAGATATGTACAGATAGGAATATTGGAACGTGGAAAGGCTGGAACACGGAGCCGGTTACAGGCTATGAGGTGTTGGATTGGAAAGCGTATTGCGTATAACAATCCTTTATCCAGTTGAGAGAGATGGCACAGTACCGTTGAAGCCGTAGAAATACGGTGGAGGGATGGCCATTAGTCGTCAGCAATCAATAAATTGAAAACTATACAGACACAAAGGTTCAAGTATGACTAAGAAAAGCGAAATCCTCTCGAAAGAAAGGAAAGTACCTGACTTTGGCAAACAAGAAGAAACCCTTAAAGAAACAGAAAATCCGCAACTCCGAATACTACGATATGCAGCTCGCTCTTGACGAATTGTATGCCGCAAGTGTCAAGGGGCAACGGTTCTGCAATCTGGTGGAACTAATAAAACGCCCCGAAAACATCAAGCTGGCCTACAGAAATATCCGAAAGAACAGCGGCAGTCGAACGGCGGGTGTGGATAATAAGACAATAAGCGATTTGAACAAATGGAACGAAAATGCTCTGGTCGCCCATGTTCAGCGCAAGCTGGACTGGTATGTTCCTAATGCTGTCCGCAGAGTTGAGATACCAAAGGACAACGGGAAAACCCGTCCCCTCGGAATACCCACGATTATGGACAGGCTCATTCAGCAATGTATTCTGCAAGTATTAGAACCTATCTGTGAAGCAAAATTCTTCAAGCGAAGCAATGGTTTCAGACCAAACCACAGTGCAGAAAATGCCATTGCCCAAGCGGAGAGAATGATACAGAACGTCGGTTGCCACTATGTCATTGATATAGATATCAAGTCTTTCTTTGACAATGTGAACCACGGAAAACTGCTGAAGCAGATGTGGACACTCGGAATTAGGGATAAAAAGCTGCTGTCTATCATTTCTGCCATGCTAAAGGCAGAAGTGGCTGGAATCGGTTTTCCCGAAAAGGGTACGCCACAGGGCGGTATCATTTCCCCACTGTTGTCAAACATCGTCCTGAATGAACTGGATTGGTGGATTGTCAGCCAGTGGGAGGAAATGCCCACCCAAAGGAACTATGTACACAGAATCTATGCGAATGGAACTCCCGACAAAAGCAGTACCATCCGAACCCTGCGCAACTACACGAATCTGAAAGAGTGCTATGTTGTCCGCTATGCAGATGATTTCAAAATCTTCTGTAAAAAGCGGTCAGATGCAGTCAAGCTGTTCGAGGCTACGAAACAATGGCTTTTAGATCGTCTGGGACTGGAAATCAGCCCAGAGAAATCAAAGATCGTAAATCTGAAACGCCATTACTCTGAATTTCTTGGCTTTAAGCTGAAAGTTCGAACAAAAGGAAAGAAGCCAGATGGACAACCAAGGTATGTAGTAGAAGCGCATATCAAGGATAAAGCATTGCAGAAAATCCGGGAGAAAAGCAAGGAAATTATTGGGCAGATACGGCAGACCTATGACCCAGGAATGGAATATCGTCTGATACAGAAATACAACTCATATGTCATGGGCGTTCATAACTATTACAGCATTGCAACCCATGTGAATATTGACTTTCACAAAATCGCTTTCGATGTCAAAAAGAGCCTTTACAACAGATTGAAGCACAGACTGCAAAAGAAAGGTCAAATCACAAACAGGTATATCAAGGAGAAATACGGCACAAGCCGGGAGGTGCGTTATCTGAATGGTCATGCCATCGTCCCGATTGCCTATGTTCAGCATAGAGTACCTATGGATAAGAAAAGTCGGGTAAACAAGTACACGCCAGAAGGACGGGTTGAGATTCATAAGAATCTTGCTGGTATCAATATGGCAGTACTCTATCATCTGATGAACAATCCATGCGGTAAGCAAAGTGTGGAATACAACGATAACCGCATTGCGCTCTATGTTGCACAGAAAGGAAAATGTGCCGTCTCCGGTGTGGAACTGGAAGCAAAGCAAGTGGACTGTCACCACAAAAAGCCGTTGGTGCTTGGGGGCAATGACAGCTACCAAAACCTGATTATTGTCTCCGATGTGGTTCACATTATCATTCATTCCAGTAATGAGCGCACCATCCGAAAATACCTAAAAGTGCTGAACCCGGATAAAAAGCAGTTGGCAAAGCTCAATAAACTTCGTGTGATGGCAGAAATGCTGGAACTCGTTTTCTAAAGGGCAAATCTGTTTGATGTATAGATTGTCATAAAAAGTGCTGACGATGGAAAGCCGTGTGATGGGAAACTGTCACGCACGGTTTGGAGCGGGGGAAAATCCGGAGGAACGGATATGCAGCCTGCGGCTGCATATCCCGCCCAAAGGATTACCTATCGCTATCCTTCGAGATGGTGGCGGCGGCGATGGAGTCCAAACGGCTCGGATTGTGCAGTAAATCCCTGTTTGTCGTACCCAACCACCTCACCGAGCAGTGGGCATCGGAGTTCTTACAGCTCTACCCCTCTGCCAACATTTTGGTGGCAACGAAGAAAGACTTTGAAACCAAGAACCGCAAAAAGTTCTGCGGCAGAATTGCCACCGGCGATTACGATGCCATCATTATCGGGCATTCGCAGTTCGAGAAAATACCGATGTCCATTGAACGGCAGCGGGCGATCCTCGAACAGCAGCTTGATGAAGTTACGGAGGGCATTGCGGAACTGAAAAAGAACCGTGGAGATAACTTCTCCGTAAAACAACTGGAGCGCACAAAGAAATCTGTTAAGCAGAAGCTCGATAAGCTCAACGATCAGTCCAAAAAGGACGATGTTGTGACCTTTGAGGAACTTGGTGTGGACAGGCTTTTCATTGATGAGAGCCACTACTACAAGAACCTTTTCCTCTATACCAAAATGAGGAATGTCGGAGGTATTGCACAGACCGAAGCACAGAAATCCAGCGATCTTTTTATGAAGTGTCGGTATTTGGACGAATTGACCGGAGGGCGTGGGACAGTGTTTGCGACAGGAACGCCGATCTCCAATTCGATGGTCGAGCTTTACACCATTCAGCGGTACTTGCAGTACAACACTCTTGTTCAGAACAACTTGCAGCACTTCGATGCCTGGGCATCAACCTTCGGAGAAACCATTACGGCAGTAGAACTTACACCCGAAGGAACGGGATACCGAGCCAAAACACGCTTTGCCCGCTTCTACAATTTACCGGAGCTGATGGCGATGTTTAAGGAAATCGCAGACATCAAAACAGCGGATATGCTCGACCTGCCAGTGCCGACAGCGGTCTTTCACAATATCTCGGTGAAGCCATCTGAAATCCAAAAGCAGATGGTAGCCGAGCTTGCGGAGAGAGCCGAGAGGGTACGAAACGGTATGGTTGATGCCAAGGAAGATAATATGCTCAAGATCACCAACGACGGCAGAAAGCTGGCTCTTGATCAGCGGCTTATCAATCCGTTGCTCCCTGATTTTGAGGACAGCAAGCTCAACGCCTGCGTGGACGCTATGTTTGAAACTTGGGAGCGTGGCAGTGAGAAGCGGTTGACCCAGCTATTTTTCTGCGACCTGTCTACGCCGAAAAACGACGGCTCTTTCAATGTCTATGACGACATTCGACAGAAGCTGATTGCCCGTGGCGTACCCGCCGATGAAATCAAGTTCATCCACGAAGCAGATACCGAAGCGAAGAAGCTGGAGCTGTTCAAGAAGGTGCGCCGAGGGGATGTCCGCATCCTGATGGGCAGTACGCAGAAGATGGGAGCCGGTACGAATGTGCAGAACAAACTTGCCGCATCCTCCGATCTCGATTGCCCGTGGCGACCCTCTGACTTGGAACAGCGGCTCGGCAGAAGCATCCGGCAAGGCAACGAAAATGCAGAGGTTCACATCTACCGTTTTGTAACGGAAGAAACCTTTGATGCCTACTTATATCAGCTCGTGGAAGGCAAGCAGAAGTTCGCTTCGCAGATAATGACCAGCAAATCGCCGGTACGCTCCTGCGAAGATATTGACGAAACCGCACTGTCTTACGCTGAAATCAAAATGCTGGCGACCGGCAATCCCCACATCAAAGAGAAGATGGACTTGGACATTCAGGTTCAGAAGCTGCGGCTCTTAAAGTCCAGCTTCCTTTCCGAAAAATATGCTTTGGAGGACAAGATCATCAAGTTTTATCCGCAGGAGATCGCACGGCGGACGGATGTAATTGCGGGATTAAAATCCGATATGGAAAGAGTGGCAGAGCACCCGAAGCCGTCTGATGAAACCTTTGTGGGTATGACGGTCAAGGGTGCTTTCTATTCAGAGAAAGCGGATGCCGGCAACGCCATCTTGGAGGCGTGTAAGGCAATGACGAATCCCGAACCCATTCCCCTCGGTGAGTACCGTGGCTTTACGATGGAGCTGTACTTTGAAGCAAGAGAATACAAAGTGCGGCTCAAGGGTGAGCTTGGCTATCCCGTAACCCTCGGTACGGACACCTTCGGTAATATCACCCGTTTGGACAATATGCTGGAGGGGCTTCCAAAGCGTTTGGAGATGAACGAAATGGAGCTGGACAACATCAAAAAGCAGTTTGAAACTGCGAAGGTCGATGTGGAAAGACTCTTCCCGCAGGAGGAAGAATTGAAAGCCAAGACCGACCGGCTGAACGAACTCAACGCCCTGCTCAATGTGGATAAGCGTGAGAACGAGATCGTCGGCGGTGAACCCGATGAGGGTGATGAACTTCCTGACCGCAGTCCGAAAGAATTGGAACGCTGACCGATGCGGTATGGGAATAATCTCATGCCGCAGATACAGATTTCACCTTTTTTCGCTGGCAATCTGCTGAATGATATGGTATAATAAAACAAATATACACAACATTGTGGAGGCTCTTTGTGGCAAAAGAATTTAAAGTGTTTTTTTCTTGGCAGGCGGATTTGCCGTCTAATCAGACCAAGCGATTCATAGAAGATTGCATAGATGTAGCGAAAGCAAACATCCCTAAATCTATCGTTTTGGTTCCAGATGAAGCAACACGAAATCGATTTGGAACACCAGATATAACAAACTCCATAGATGAAAAAATACTTGAATGCGACTTGTTTATTGCGGATGTAAGCATTGTTGGGAGCTATGTTGTTACCAAAAATAGTGAGGATGAAGAACCAGAGACAAAGAGCACTCCCAACGCTAATGTCTTGCTTGAACTGGGATATGCGGCAGGAACCATTTCTTGGGATCGATGTATATGTTTGGCCAATCTAAAATATGGGACTCCATCGGAACTCCCGTTTGATTTGAATCATCGTAGAGTAACCCCTTACTCATTTACAAATAAAAAGAGCCGGGAAGCGGAAGTACTTCGAATTGCAGAGATAATCAAAGAAACCGTTCTCGAGTATGCTGATCATCCGCTCCCTAAAAAGAACTTTTCTCACCATATAGTTGGATCATTTAATTTGGACACGGGTAACGTTGAACAAAAATTGATTCCGTATAATGAAATGACATTACGGCTCTACCAAAACCGGACAGGAGATATGGTTGAAAATGCAAGACGGCTTGTAGGCCAGATTCAAACAATACGACTGGAGCCTGTTCAGGAAATAAAGGAGTTTGATTTTAAGGAGAAGACTAAGGGAATGTCAGTGGGTGAAATAATGAACGACGCTGCTCTTGCTAATCAGCTTTCTTTAAAGTTGACCAAGGCTCATCCTCCTAAAATTGACAGAGAATATATTGCCGAGCTTTCCAAAAAGTACCTTGGTTTTGAATTGAACGAAGAATTTTTTTGTGTGGGTGGACTGAAAGAGTGCTCATCACTTTTGCCACTAGGGAACAGTTCCTTAGAAGGAACAGATATGGAAAAAACCAAGTATAATCTTATACAGACTTTAGACAGTAAATTAGCACAAATTGATTTGCGTCAAATGTATATACAGGTATTTTCCAATGTGGCTATTATTCCATTAGCAGTTTTCAATTGTTCAGCAAAAAAGGATGAAAGGATTTCGATTTCTCTTACTGTTTGCAATGGTATTCCAATAGAGCCAACGGCAAAATTCGTTAGTTCTGACTGCGAAGGGCTGGAGGGGTGCGTATACGATGAGCATCTAGCCAAAGAAATTCTGAAGCTACCAGAAGATGGGCGAATAAAGTATGACACTTCGCTCTCACAGGAAAGTGCGCTGCCATATATACCTGCATTTCATCCACCCCTAATAGACCCGTTTGGCCGCACGATAATACCTGAATCTGATGCGGAAGATTATGCACAGGAATTGCAGGAATATGTCCAAGGGACAGATGGAGGAACAGGAAGAGAATACAGCTTTACTATAGGTGCGCTAAGGCCTAAAGAAGTTCTTTGGTTAGACCGTGTTTTACTCATTAAGCCTGTCGAGGGGAGGATTATCATCAGTTACAAAATCAAGTCAAATAACACAACGGGAGACTTAACAGGGGAACTTATATATGAAACGGAGGGAAATGGATGTCTGGCTATGGTGTGAAAATGTCAATTTCCATGATTGACGAAATATGCGACCATCCTTCAAATTATGATTATCAAGATAGACAGCGGGCAATAAATGATGCGGAGCAGCATTATTTACATGGCAATGCTTCGAAAGATTGGTACAAATCAGTTGTCAGAATATTATCAGTATAGCAGAGAACAAGAATTACATAGCCGCCTGATTTCTTTTCTAAATCAGGCGGCTATTTCTATTTTGAAGGAGGTGTTCGCTATGAGCGAAACAGATTACAACGCTCGACTTTACGAGAAAATGAAAGCCGAGCAGGACAAATACCACTTGCCTTTTTGCACTTGTTATGATATTATTGGTATATATACTAAAACGCTTAAAGAGAGGTGATATATTTGCGGAGAGACAGCAGTGAAACAAAGAGGAAAATACTGACCGTGTGCGTCCGTCTCTTTCTGGAACAGGGGTATAAAAACACCTCTGTCAGTCAGATTTTGGACGAAGCGGGCGTGGCAAGGGGAAGCTATTTGAATCTGTTTCCTACCAAGGACAGAATTTTGCTGGAATTGACCGAAACGATGTTCGGCGGACAGTTCGGCGTGGCAAGAAGCATTGCAGACAGCAAGCTGCCGCCGGTTTACGCCTATGCGGTGGAAACGGCGATCCAACTGACACTGACTGAACTGAATGAGAACCTGCGAGAAATCTACATTGAAGCCTATTCCCTGCCCGACACGTCGGAATATATTTACCTGCATACCACAGCAGAGCTGAAGCAGATTTTTGGTGAAAATTTCCCCGATGATACCGAGAGCGACTTTTACGAGATGGAAATTGGCACGGCAGGATTGATGCGCAGCTATATGGCGAGAAAATGTGATATTCATTTTCCGTTGGAACGCAAGCTCAGCCGCTTTCTGACGGCGGCGATGCGGGTGTATCGTGTACCGGAGGAAGAACAGGCAAAGGTGCTTGCCTTTATTCAATCACTGGATATCAAGGCGATTGCCACAGAGGTTATGTATAAGCTGTTTGCAATGCTGGAAATGAAATACGATTTTAAGCTGTCAAAGGACAGCAAAGGAAAGGAGAGGAAACTATATGAATAAGAAAATTTTGAGCGTTGTGCTCATACTGTGCGTGATGCTGGCTGTTATGCCTATGACGGCATATGCGGCGGATAGGGCGCTTTGTACTAATTGCAACCAGGTACAAACAGTAAGGGTGACTTCTCAATACGCAGATGGTAAATGGCACCTACGCCATGTTACATGCACGGTGTGTAATAAGGAATGGGATTTCCTAGCGTCACACAATTGGAGCGGAACGGCGACTTGCACAAGCGGAAGGACATGCACGGAATGCGGCGGATCTTCCGAACCGCTTGGGCACGACTGGGGCACTTGGACGCAGAACAGCGATGAAAAGACCCACACCCGAATCTGTAAGCGTGACAC
>OGQQ01000670.1_pt1 | contig 32243 bp, 28 predicted proteins | sample 1553281 | NCBI WGS metagenome assembly OGQQ01 (sample SAMEA2579937, study PRJEB22360) | human gut metagenome | biome: human gut; feature: human-associated habitat; material: faeces | place: Denmark | collected 2008/2010 | reverse complement strand
CGGCCAGTCCCTTATCCGCGGTGACTACTATCAGTCCCGTAGTCTTCTCCCCAGCCGGTTTGTCCTTCCGTTCATCGAAATATTTATTATCGATCTCCGGTAAATGACGGACAATTCTGCTGACCATCGTCTGCAGAGTATAGAAGTAAGGCTCTGTCTCTTCCAGATTCTTCTTAGCTTTCCGAAGCTTTGTGGAAGAGATCATATACATGGCATTGGTGATCTTCATGGTATCCTGAATGCTTTTCATACGACTTTGTATTTCTCTCGTATTTGCCATGTTAACCTCCTGTTATTTGTAACTATTCAGAGCCAATGGGCGAAGTAACCACATAAGCAAAAGTAAAGCCCTGAAAGAGCGGTTTTGCGAATGGGTTTCTGAATAGTTGTTATGCTTAATAATTGCCCAGTATCTTCATGCTGCGGGCTTCTTCCCGAAGTCCCCGCAGTGCGTTTTTCACTGCGCTGTCCGCAAGGTTCCCCTCAAAATCAATGAAGAAACGATACTCCCAGTTCCGGTCGGGAATGGGACGGCTCTCGATCTTGGTCATGTTTAGATTGTTGTAAATAAAATGGGACAGAATGTGATACAGGGATCCGCTCTCGTGGGGAATCTCCAGGCACAGACTGATCTTGTTGGCATTTTTACGGAAGATCTTCTGGTTCGTCACAATGATGAAACGGGTGGAATTGCTGTCGGAATCATTGATCCCTTTTTTCAGAATTTCCAGTCCGTAGGTCTCTCCCGCGTATTCGCTGGCGATGGCTGCCTGGGTTTTATCCTTTTCCTTCGCTACTTTTAACGCTGCGAAAGCGTTGTTCTGCATACTGATCTGCTGCCAGTCATGCTCGGAGAGGTATCTGGCGCTCTGCATCAGGGACTGGGGATGGGAATAGACTCTTTTGATCTCTTCCATCTTCGTCCCGGGCAGTGCCAGCAGACAATGCTCAATGGGAATGACCTGCTCTCCTACGATATAATTCTCGAATTCTACCAGCAGATCATAGATCTCATTCACGATTCCGGCGGTGGAATTCTCAATGGGAAGTACCGCGAAATCTGCGCTGCCTTCATCAATGGCACTCATGGCATCCCGGAAAGTTTCCACATGGAAGGCATTGACATTTTCCCCGAAAAATCTGCGCATGGCAGCCTGGGAATAAGATCCCTCCGCTCCCTGGTAGACCACTCTGGCACAGTCGGTTTCCAGTTCTTCCACGCCGATAAAAGGAAGCCTTCCCTCACTTCCGTGGGCGGCTAACAGCTGGTACTGAAGCTTCCGGCTCATGGACATGATCTGTTCAAACAGTTCTTCCACGCCGTGGCTGTTGAAATCGTTGTGGGTCAGTGCCTTGACACCGGCAATCTTCTCCTGCTCACGTTGCTTGTCGAATACTTTTTTCCCCGTCTCTATTTTATATTCCGCCACCTGTCTGCTGACATCCATGCGCTCCTCATAGAGATTTACGATCTGTCTGTCAATGGTGTCGATCTGTTGTCTTAACTGTGATAAATCCATGCTGTTCTCCTTAACTTAACTGATATCTACGAATTGCTCCGCTGCAAAGCAGCTATCGCAATTCTCAAGCATTCGGAATCCGCTGATTTCAAATGTAACTATTCAGAATAGTTACATTCTATATCAATTTTTCCTTGTTCGCAAGCAAGAAGCACGGTATAATATTAGATATTACACAAACTTTACATTCCATTTTGGTTGGAAAGAAGGTTAACACATGAAAGATAAAAAAACATTGTTGATTTTAATTCCTTTTCTTCTGTTCGTGATCATCGTCGGCGCACTTGCCATCGTGGGCGACCGGATCCCCGACAATCCCCCGGAGACGGTAGGCAATACCGCTGGGAATCTGAACAATTCCGGTTACTTCTGTGAGTACGACGGAACGGTGTATTTTGCCAATGCTTACGACAGTAACACCCTGTACTCCATGGATCCTTCGGAGCAGAATATCAAAAAACTGGGCAATGCTTCCGTGAAAAATATTCTGGCCGGGGGAAAATATCTTTACTACTACCAGACCGGAGCTTCCGGGGATGCCGGTATCGGTGCCCTGCGCACCGTTCGTTCCTTTAACCGCTGTAAATTAAACGGTACGGATGTGACCGGACTTACCAGAGATCCCATCGTTTCCGCCCAGTTGGTGGGAAGTAACCTCTACATCATGACCTCAGGCGATAACGGACCTTTATTTTACCGCATGAAAATCGACAAATCTGACAAAACGGATCTGGCAGATTACGAGATCAATCCCGCCTGTGCCGTGAACGGTACTATCTATTACAACGGTACCCAGGAGAATCATTATCTCTATGCGCTGAATACCGCTACGGACAGCATCTCCACTCTATGGAACGGCAATCTGTGGTACCCTATTGCACAGGGTGACTATATCTACTATATGGATGTGGAAAATAATTACAGACTCTGCCGCTACTCTTTGTCCCGGAATGAGGTGGAAGTCCTGACCGAAGAGCGGATCGACTGCTTCAATGTAGGATACGGCTATGTATACTATCAGGTGAACGGCGAAGAGGCATGCCTGAAATGCATGCGGGATGACGGAAGTGATTCCTGGGTCATTGCCGAAGGCAACTATACCGCCATCAATATGACTTCCCAGTATGTCTACTTTCAGATGTTCGGGGATGTCTCTTCCTGGTATCACTCCCCTTTGGGCAGTCAGAGCTACAGCGGATTTGATGCAGCCAGACAGGCAGCATTGGATGCATTGAAAAAATAATGACAGGCAACAAGAGCCGCAGACATTCCGCCTGCGGCTCTTATTTTTCGTTCCTGTTGCAAATTATTTTCAGCCTTCTTCGATATGATTCAGACCCTGATTCAGGATCGTGATGATATGGTCATCTGCCAACGCATAAAAAATCGTCTTGCCATCTCTGCGGTTTTTCACCAGATCCATCTGCTTCAATACCCGCAGCTGATGAGAAATAGCAGACTGAGACATGCCCAGCAGCGTGGCAATATCATACACACACATCTCAGAGCACAACAGTACCGACAAAATTTTTAATCTCGTTGCATCTCCAAACACTTTGAAAAACTCTGCCAGATCCTGAAGTTCCTCTTCCGGCGGCATCTTCTCATCGATCTGTCTTATGGTCTCCGGATCAGCGGAGAGATAACTATTCTTCTCTTCCATCGTAATCTCCATTATCATTGCTGTATCAGCGGATGCCTGCCGCACCTGCTGTTATCTACGGTTGACTATATTTACTATACACTATTTCTGAGAATTCGACAAATGGAAATATTGCTGCATCCCCTCTGTCATGGTAATCGTCCCCGCATGGTCGATGAACAATGCTTCTGCATCGTATTTTTCCAGGAGCTTCTGTCCTTCCTCCGATCCCAATACAAAGCAGGCAGTAGACAGCGCATCACTTAAAAATCCGTCCTTGGTCACGATGGTAACTCCCGCCACATCGCTGCGCGCCGGGGAGCCGGTCCGGGGATCCAGTATATGATGATATCTGACACCATCCACTTCCACGTACCGCTCATAATCTCCAGAAGTGGATACACAGTACCCGCCAGCCAGCGTCAGCACTCCTGCACTTTGCGAAGGCTCCAGCGGATCTGTCACCGCAATCTGCCAGGTGCCGCCCTCCGGCTTGTTTCCATAGGTTAAAATGCTGCCTCCCACAGAGATCACGGCTCCGCTTACCTCCGGATATTCCTCCAGGGTCTTCCGGATCTCATCCAGTGCCACCCCTTTTCCCACTGCTCCGAGGTCTATCTGCATTCCCGCCGGAATACTCACCACTGTACTGTTCGTCCGTTGTTCCAATATCATCTGCTTCCAGCCTGCCAAAGCGCATGCCTGTTCTATTTCCTCCCGCTCCGGAAGTTCATAGTCCTGCGGGTCATCTGCTGCCGCCCAGGTATCAATGTCCCACAGTCGGCTGAGCTTACCGATGCTCACATCGAAAGCCCCACCTGTCTGTTCCGAGATCTGCAGGCATCGTTTCAGCCAGCCTGCCATCGCGGCGGAGACCTGTATCGGTCCCTTTCCGGCAGTTGCATTGATCTTCGCCACTTCCGCACTATCCAACCGCCAGGAAAGTTCCTGTTGTTCCAAGTCGTTTAGTTTCTGCAATACAACCTCCGTTACCTTTTCATCTGTTTTTCCGTTCGTTGCAGTCGGGGAATTTCCGGTGACATAAACAGTCTGGGAGATCACAGTTCCCATGGCGGTATCTATGCTATTTTCGCATTCGGTCTGCTGTCCGCAGCCTCCGAGAAAAAGTGCCAGGATCATTGCAAAAAGCGTTGCCAGGCGCACCGCCCACGGCATTTTCAAATACTTCTTCATTTTTTACATTCCTTTTGCTATACTGTTCTCATCGAAAGGAGTTCCTTATTCCTATGAATGCTTCCATGAATGATCGAAAAAAAGCAGTTCTCCTTGCAGCAGTTCTGCTTGTAATAGCCATCCTTTGCGGAATCCGGATCTATGCGGTCTCCCACAGTTCCACCGGAAACGGTCAGGCGCTCTATGCTGATATTTATCAAAGCGGTGAATTACTTGAGACCATCCGTCTGGACACAGTGACTGACGAATATACCTTTGAAGTTCCGGGAGAGGGTGGCGCCTCGAACACCGTCTGCGTCTGTCCGGGCAGCATCGCCATTATCTCTGCCAATTGTCCGGATCAGATCTGTGTGCATCAGGGATTTATCAGCACCTCACTGCTTCCCATCACCTGTCTGCCCAACCGGCTGGTGATCCGGGTCAGGGAAGAGGCTGTCTGTTTGGATGACACGACGCTCGTCCCGGACGGCGTGACCTATTGATAGAAGATCCTTTTGCCTGCACCGCGTTTATGAATTGCAAAAACACGGAGATGATACGGAGATGATTATGAAACCACCCTTAGCTACCAAAAAACTAACGACGCTTTCCCTGCTCTCTGCCATTGCGCTGGCGCTGTATGCCGTGGAAAGTGCTCTGCCCCCCATTGTCCCGATCCCGGGCATCAAGCTGGGGCTTTCCAATATAATAACGCTTGTTGTTCTATGGAAATATTCCGCAAAAGATGCTTTTTTCGTGCTTCTGGTGCGGATTCTTTTAGCGACCCTGTTCTTCGGTCAGGTCATCAGTCTCCTGTACAGTCTCTCCGGCGGTCTCCTGTGCCTTCTGGCAATGGTATTTGTGCAACGGCTGTTGCATGGACATTATCTGTTCCTTGCAAGTATGACCGGAGCTGTTTTTCATAATCTTGGGCAGATCGGTGTTGCGTTTTTACTGACTTCTGTTCCCGCTGTGCTGGTCTATCTGCCATTTTTACTGTTAAGCGGTCTGGTGACCGGTCTGTTCATCGGTCTCTGTGCCCGTTTTACGCTTCGTTTCCTTCCGTAAGATCCACAGGGAGCTCCGACAACATCTGTGTTACGGTCTTGTGCGTAATGGGATGACGGAAATTCGGTGCCAGCTCACTCAAAGGCTTCAGTACAAAATAACGATTCTCCATATCTATATGCGGAATCGCCAGATCATCGGAAGCATACACCAGATCATCATAGAAGATAATATCCAGATCCAGTGTCCGGGGGCCCCAGTGAAGCTTACGTTCTCTTCCTTCCATCTGCTCAATACGGTGCAGCTCCTGTAATAATTCTTCCGGTGCAAGCAACGTTCGGATCCCAAACATTCCATTTACAAAATTATCCTGCTCTACGACGCCATAAGGCAGTGTCTCCAACAGCTCCGACACCTTTTCCACTCTGATGTCTTTGTTCTTCTGAAGCTGTCCCAAAGCCTGCGCGATATGCTCTCTGCTGTCTCCCATATTGGAACCCACGGCAATATAGGCTTCATGCCATTCCCTGTGAATCGCCACAGATACACTGCCAAAAGGTAATGGGATCGGAGCCTCGGGCTTGCGGATCTCCAGATCCAGTCCCTGTACCAGCGGAAAATACTGTAATACTTCGTAAGCAGTCCGCTCCGCCACCGTTTCGATCAGTTGAAAAGTATGCTGCTGCATGAACTCCGTGATAAACTGACAGACCTCTCCGTAATTGGTGGAGAGATTTAAGTCATCCGCCAGTCCTGCCGGATGGGTATTCGTATATAACGTGGCATTCACATAAAAATGCTGTCCTTTTTCATTTTCTTCCGGATATACGCCGTGATGCGCGTATACTTCCAATTCTTCGATACGGATCTGGTCCTCATAAGTGCCTTTTTTCATTTGCCGACTCCGCCTTTCCCAACGCTTCTTCGCAAAATATCAGTTACTGCTGTTTAAAATGGCTTCACACATTTTAATGGTGCGGACATTTTCCTTCACATCATGCACACGGACGAACATGCATCCCTTCTGCACACCGAACATGGTGGTCACAAGCGTCCCCTCTACTCTCTCCGTCACCGGCAGATCCAGTGTCAGTCCGATCACGGATTTACGGCTGCATCCTAAAAGCAACGGATAACCGAACATATTCAGTTCTTCCAGACAGTTGATGATCTCCAGATTGTTCTCATAGGTCTTGCCGAAGCCCACCCCGGGGTCTAAGATGATCTTCTCATCCGCGATGCCTGCCGCTTCCGCCAAATGGATCGTGTCCGCCAGATCCGCTGCCACATCCTGCATGAAATCCCGATAATCCGCTTCCTTACGGTTATGCATCAGACAGCAGGGCAGACCGCTCTTCGCAATGACCTTTGCCATATGGTTATCATATTTCAAGCCCCAGATATCATTGATGAGATCCGCCCCCGCACGGATTCCCGCCTCTGCCACTCCGCTTTTGTAGGTGTCCAGGGAAATAGGAATGTCAAAATTTGCCTTCACCGCCTCGATCATGGGTACGACTCTGGCAATCTCCTCTTCATCGGATAACAGGGTATAACCCAGTCTGGTGGATTCTCCGCCGATATCCACAATATCCATCCCCTCAGCGATCATTTCTTCCACATGCTTCAATGCCCGGTCTCTGTCATTCCACTTTCCTCCGTCAGAAAAAGAATCCGGGGTCACATTCAGGATTCCCATTACATAAGTATGTCCCTTCGTCTGAAACTCTCTGTTGCCAATCTTCATTTGTCTTCTCCCCACGTTTCTTAATATTATTTATGATGTTCCCGACACCAATCAATACTTAATTGTCAGGTTCTTCTTGCCGTCTTTCCAGTTGCAATCCTTCTCCGCATCGCACGCAAAGCAGGCACGGCTTGCCTTATCCGCCCGGTACAGGATGCCATTTAGATTCTTCTCCTTCGCTGCCTCAGGATCCCTGTGTCTGGAGATCGCCGTTACAATAACACCCGTTTCTTCATCATTGAATCCACAAGTCTTCAGAATCTCCGGCGCGATCCGTGCACTGGCCTGCTCATGTGGAATGCCATTCTCGTACTGTTCATGTTTCCCACAATCGTGGAGCAGTGCCGCCGCATAGATCCATTCCCGGTCGATCTTAAGTCCTTCCTCCAGCGCTATGATCGTACCGATCCTGGCTACATCCAGAAAATGCACCATCCCATGACGGCAGAAGCGTCTGTCTGCTTCTGCCGCATTGTTTCGTCCTAAATGATATAAAAACAAATCATGATTTAATATTTTATCAATTCTGTCCATCGGAGTCTCCATCATTTCATCCCGGTCGCTTAGCAGCTTTCTTCCGCATCCGTAATCTCTACCGGTTCACCAGCTGTAAAAATCTGTCCTGCAATTCCTTATTCTCCGCAAAGACTCCCCTTGTCACCATGGTAACGGTCTGGCTGCCGGGCTTTTTGATCCCGCGCATGGTCATGCACATATGCTCCGCTTCCAACATTACCATAACTCCCTGAGGCGCCAGATATTTCATGATATCATCGGCGATCTGTGCCGTCATACGCTCCTGGATCTGTAATCTTCTGGCATATACCTCCACAGTCCTGGCAAGCTTACTCAGACCCACAACCTTGCCATCTGGGATATACGCAACATGAGCTTTGCCATAAAAAGGCATCAGATGATGCTCGCACATAGAATAGAAGGTAATATCCTTCTCCAGTACCATCTCGTTATTGTCTACGGAGAAGACCTTCGACAGATGTTCTCTCGCATCCTGATCCATACCACCGCAGATTTCTTCATACATCCTGCCGATCCGCTCCGGTGTCTCCTTCAGTCCCTCTCTATCGGTATCTTCCCCGATTCCTTCCAGTAAAAGCTTTATTGCTTCCTGTACTTTCTTCTGATCTACCATTTTCACCGCCTCGCTTTCCGTTTATTCCCTGCTGTCTGTCTCTTCTCCATGAGCTTCAGGATTCGTCCCAGATAAGAGAGAGAACCGAAGCACAATATCACATCATCCCGTCCTGCCAGCAGGTGACTAAGCTCCACTGCCTCTTCCAGGCTGTCCACCGCCGTCACATTGGGGTGTACCTTTGCCACCTCCGTTGCCAGATCATAAGCATGCATGGCTCTGGGATTGTCCGGAGGTGTCACCGTGAGAATCTGATCCGCATACTTCTCTGTCAGTGCGATCACACGGTCCACTTCCTTATCCTTTAACATTCCCATTATATAGATAATTCTTTTGTTTGTAAAATAGAATTCTATGGAATCCGCAAGTTTTGCGGCTGCATCCTCGTTATGCGCGCCGTCCACTATAAATAACGGGTGTTCTTCCAGTATTTGCAGCCTTCCGTTCCAGACAGTCTCCTTCAGGCCTTTCCGAATGGCAGTCTCTTTGATCTCATAACCGCATTTCCCCAGAGCCTGCACCGCTTCTACCGCCAGCACAGCATTTGCCACCTGGAATTTCCCCGCAAGGGTAATCTCCAGCTTTTTATAATTTCCATAATCGAAGGTCTGCTTTTTCAGTCCGTATTTCACATGCTTTGCATTTGCCACATCTGCGATGGTCAGCATGCAGCCAAGCTCTGCCGCCGTCTGCTCCACAACCTTTTGTGCCGCTTCCTTTTGCCGCATGGAGACCACCTGACATCCCGGCTTACAGATTCCGGTCTTGTGTGCTGCGATCTCCTCCAGACTGTTCCCTAAGAATTTCATATGATCCATACCGATGGAAGCCAGTACCGCTACCTGCGTGGTCGTGATCAGATTTGTAGCATCCTCCCTGCCGCCCATACCGGTCTCCAGTACGACGATATCACACTGTTTTTCCCGGAAATACCAAAAAGCCAGTGCCGTCTCGATCTCAAACGGCGTCGGATGATGAAAGCCGTCACTTACCATAGCATCACAATGCTTTTTTATGATCTCCAGTCCTTCACACAGATCCTTATGCGTGATCTTCTGCTTTCCGATCTGGATTTTTTCACAATATTCAATAATAACAGGTGATATATATTTTCCCACACGGTATCCGGCAGCCTGTAAGATATTGGAAATATAGGCAAGTGTGGAACCTTTTCCGTTGGTTCCCGCAATATGCACAAATTTTAATTCATCCTGCGGATTTCCCAGTCTCCTGCACAGTTCCCGGATGCTGTCCAGCCCCGGAACGATGCCGTAAGTTCCCACTTTTTCCATATATTCCATTGCTTCCTGATAGTTCATAGCAATCTCTCCCGTATCATACACTGAAAATTTCATATACTATGTCCATGAAAATGACAAAATCCATCGCAAACTCTTTTAAAACCTTCGGCAGGAGCTTTCTCCTGTGCGGGCTGTGCGGCTGGTGCATGGAGATCCTGTTCACAGCGCTACACTCCCTTCGGCGCAGGGATCTGCGTCTTACCGGTAATACTTCCCTGTGGATGTTCCCGATCTACGGCTCCGCCTGCCTGCTTGCACCCTTCAAACGGCTATTTGCACACCTGCACATCAGTCGTCCCGGACGCGGGCTGTTCTATATGGCAATGATCTTCACCGTGGAATATCTCAGTGGGCGCCTATTGTGGAAGCATGGTCTCTGCCCCTGGGATTACGGCAAAAGCCGTTTTCACATCCACCGGATCATCCGGCTGGACTATGCTCCCTGGTGGTTCCTGGCAGGACTGTTTTTTGAAAAGATCCTGCCCTGAGACGTTTTACAGCATTACTGCATTGCTTCTGCCAGCATCCGTTCCTCATGAACCTTTTTTTCCCGCACCATCTTCTTCATGAGGAAATGATAAGCGATCCAGAGGAAAATACCTGCGGTCAGCCAGGCTGAGGCATTGGCAAAGCACACACCCACATAACTCATCAGATGCGCTGCCGCAAAAGCCACGATACCACGGCTCAACAGTTCCACCACACCGCCCATCATGGGCATGAAGCCAAAGCCACAGCCCTGCAGCGCATTTCGGAAGATAAATATCATTCCCAGCGGAATGAAGAACATGCCACAGATCGTAATATACGTTCTGGCATAGCCGCATACCATCTTAATCTGTTCGGAGATGAACAGCGGTACAATATAAGGAAGCGCTATATATACCAGTCCGTAGACAAGCACCGCATAGACACCGGACATGATATTGGCAGCTTTCACGCCCTTACGGATCCGGTCCAGATCATTGATGCCGCGGTTCTGCGCACAGTAAGTTGCCATAGTCACACCCATTGCAGCAAAGGGCTGTGTCACCAGCTGTTCCACCTTGCAGGACACCGAATAAGATGCCACCACGGTAGAACCCAGCAGATTCAGTGCTGCCTGTACCAGAATGGTACCGATAGCAGTAATGGAAAACTGCAGTGCCATGGGAATTCCCACGGTCAGCTGATTTTTCACACACTGACTTTCCAGTCTGCAATGCTCCGGACGGATATGCAGTGTAGGTACTCTCTTAATAATATAAATCAGACACAGTACACCGGATAATCCCTGAGAAATGATGGTAGCATAAGCTGCACCGCCCACTCCCATATGACCGTAAACGATCAGTACATAGTCCAGGACAATATTCGTCACCGAAGCGATCACCAACAATACTAACGGCACCACACTGTTGCCGATGGCACGCAGAATACTGGACAACAGGTTATACAATACATTGCACGCAATTCCCGCACAGATGATTATAATGTATTCCTTCGTCATATCGAAAATATCTTCCGGAGTATTCATCACCCGAAGCAGGCTGTCCATGCCAGCCATACTGACTGCTGTCATCACGATCGTCACGATCACCGACAGGATGGCAGCACTTCCGATACTTTTGCGCATACCTTCCCTGTCCCCGGCTCCGAAACGTTGTGCCGTCAGCACAGTAAATCCGGTGGTCAGTCCCTGGGTAAATCCCAGGATCAGGAAGCTTACCGACCCTGTGCGGGACCTACCCGCCCGGGTGGCTCCTACTCCCGCCAATGCATCCACACCTACGAACCGACCCACGATAATGGTATCCACCATGCTGTATAACTGCTGGAAAATATTACCTATGATAATAGGAATGATAAATTTTGTAATCAGCTTAGAAGGGCTGCCCTTCGTCATATCAAGTTCCATAAATCTCTTCTCCCGAAAAAACAGGGCCCCGGAAGGCCCCGTCTCATATACATACACATTAATACTTGCTTCTTCTATTACTGTACGTCGTCAATATCCCCGAGCTCTCCGGAACCGATATCCAGCATGTTCACGGTTCTGCGCTTCAATCTGGCTTCCTCTGACTCCTTCAAAATAAATTCCTTGATCTGCTTGGAGTTGCGGATATGCTCGATCAACAGTTTGGGATGCGTAGTATCACCGGTATAGCAGACAATGGTGCCAAGTCCTACCATTCTCTCCCAGATACTTGCCGTATGCTCCACATCCTGTACCTTGTACATATAGCAGTCATTCTCCACCTTGGTGAACACACCCGTATCCACAGTGATCATATCCTCTTTGATCACATACTTGGTAAAAGTAAAAGGTAATCCCAAAAATAACCAGCGCTTCTTTTCCACAAATTCTACAGACATAATGCCCTCCTTTTATTGCCTGGTCCGGTATTCCACAGCCGCTGTAACGTACAGTAGAACCGTCTTTTACACAACCGGCTTCATCGATATAGTTCTCTTTGCCTCATTATATGATATCCTATCCGGGAATGCAAAACCTTTCTGTCATATCCACACAAATTTTATATATTTTTTCACTCTTTCCTGCTTGATTCTCCTACGGAGAAATGGTATTATGTTACAAATGTAAAAATACAGGAGGATAAACAATGACCGCAAAAGAATGTATCACAGGCCGCAGAAGTATCCGTCAGTATACGGATCAGCCGGTATCTCATGAGCTTCTGGCTCAGATCGTAGAGACAGCTTCTTATGCTCCCAGCTGGAAGCATACGCAAATCGTTCGTTATATCGCTGTGGAAGGCGAAAAGAAAGCGAAACTGGCAGCATGTACTTCCTCCTTCCCAGGTAATGGCAAGATCATGGAGAACGCTCCCATGGTCGTTGCAGTGACCGTGATCAAGGGCAGAAGCGGTTTCGAGAGAGACGGCTCCTTCACTACCGCCAGAGGCGATGCATGGCAGATGTTCGATGCCGGTGTTGCCAGCGAAGCCTTTTGCCTGGCTGCTTACGAGCAGGGCCTTGGCACCGTGATCATGGGTATTTTCGATCAGCAGGAAGCTGCTGATCTCCTTGAGATTCCTGAAAATCAGGACCTGATCGCACTGATCCCCATCGGTTATCCCGCAGAAGCACCCGTTGCTCCCAAGCGGAAACCCGTAACGGATCTGTTATCTTATGAACAGTAATTTTAAAGTCGAAGAGTTTTCCTCTTCGACTTTTTTCTGGTCAGGGTATGAGCTGTCCGCTTCCTGCGGTCCCTGTTTCTACCCGCATCATAAGAAAAGCGCTGTATTCTTATGATGTCGCATACACAAGTGAGCACGGATTCTTCTATTCCGTACAGTCACTGTGTCGAAAATAGCAGCGCAGAAACGAGGAAATGAAAAAATGAGACACTTGATGAACCCACTTGACTTCTCTGTTGAGGAACTGGACAAGCTGTTCGCTTTGGCAGACGACATTGAGAAGGATCCCGCCAAATACGCCCACAAATGCGACGGCAAGATCCTCGCCACCTGCTTCTATGAGCCCAGCACCCGTACACGCTTAAGCTTTGAAACCGCCATGACCCGTTTAGGCGGCAGAGTCATCGGCTTCTCCGATGCGGCTTCCTCTTCTGCTTCTAAAGGAGAAAGTGTATCCGATACCATCCGCATCATCTCCTGCTATGCGGACATCTGCGCTATGCGCCATCCCAAGGAAGGTGCTCCCATGGTAGCTGCAGAGAAATCCCTGATCCCCGTGATCAATGCCGGTGACGGTGGACATCAGCATCCCACCCAAACCCTGGCCGACCTGCAGACCATCCGCAGCCTCCACGGCGATCTGAATAATTTTACCATTGGTCTGTGCGGTGACCTGAAATTCGGTCGTACGGTGCATTCCCTGATCAAGACCATGGCCCGCTGCAAAAACATCCGCTTCGTGCTCATCAGCCCGGAGGAGCTGCGGGTGCCCGATTACATCATCAAGGATGTGCTGGAAGCCAAGGGCATCGAGTACCGTGAGACCCGCAGCCTTGAGGAATCCATGCCGGAGCTGGACATCCTGTACATGACCCGTGTGCAGAAGGAGCGCTTCTTCAACGAGGAAGACTACATCCGCCTGAAGAACAGCTACATCCTGACCAGCGAGAAGATGGCGCTGGCCAAAGAGAACATGGCCGTGCTCCATCCCCTGCCCCGCGTGAACGAGATCGCACTGGATGTGGACGACGACCCGCGTGCCGCCTATTTTGAACAAGTGCAGAACGCTGTCTACGTCCGTATGGCGCTGATCATGACACTGCTGGGTCTGCAGGACCCCAAGGCCAAGGAGGGCAACTGAAATGCTGAACATCGATGAAATTCAGAATGGTATCGTGATCGATCACATCAAGGCAGGCACTGCCGTCGGCCTGATGGATCTGCTGGGCATCAAAGGCAACCGCACCGCCAGCGTGGCGCTGATCCAGAACGCCCGCTCCCACAAGGCAGAGGGCGGCCGCAAGGACATCATCAAGGTGGAGGGCGATGCTTCGTGGCTGAACCTCGATGTGCTGGCCTACCTCGACCCCGACATCAGCGTGACCATCATCAAGGACGGCAAGGCGGTCAAAAAGGAAAAACCCCAGCCCCCCAAGCGTCTGGTCAACATCGTGCGGTGCAAGAACCCCCGCTGCATCTCCTCCATTGAGGAAGAGTGCGACCAGATCTTCGAACTGAGCTCCAACGGCAAGTATCGCTGCATCTACTGCGAGCAGGAGCTTCAGGTCAAGCCGGAATAAATCCCTATCAAGCAAAAGAGCGGACGAGCCGTTGCACTCGTCCGCTCTTTTTGTTACACGAAATCCTCCCGCATGGGGGTGAAGATATCCAGCAGGATGCCCGCTTCGGTGCAGACGCAGCCATGCTCCACGCCGTCCTCCTTGAGGATGGTGTCGCCCTTGTGGACAGTACGGGTCACACCGTCCACGGTGAACTCGAAGGCACCGGAGACCACATAGGTGATCTGGGTGTGGGGGTGGTGGTGCAGTGCGCCGACCGCGCCCTTTTCAAAGGTGTTCTCCACGCACATCAGGCCGTCTGTATAGGCCAGCACCCGGCGGGTGACGCCCGCGCCTGCGGGCTGCGGCAGAGTGTCCTCGTGCAGAACCCAGCGCTGTTTCTTTTCCGGCAGTTTCATAAACGTTCCTTCTTTCCCAGCCCCGCTTCGGGGTCGTTTTCTATTTCCATTATAAAAAGGCGGAACCCGTTTGGCAAGAGTTCCGCCTTTGTTTACAACTAAAAAAGCCCTACCCGAAGCTCTCTCCGCTGCCGCATCGAAAGGCGCATCCCGTTCCCACACAACGACGCGCACCGATACGGCCCTTAAAAGAGTCTCTATAAACAGCAATCCCCCGATCACCGTCAAGAGCTTCGTTAGGACTTTTCACCAGACAAGGCTGCAAAACAGCACACACGCTCTGCGGCTCTGCCCTCTCCCCCGCCAGCACCTCCGAATTGCTTCGGCCGCAACGCACTGGCTCTGGAGTTCCGCCTTGTTCTTAACCAGATTATACCAAATGCCGCCGGGCATTTCACCCGAAATGTCATATTCTGCGGGGGAGGATGTCATATTTTGCGGACGGGCACCGAACAGGTGAACCGGAACCATTTTTCCCGGCAGCTGATGGTGTATTCGCCCTGATATTTGCGCAGCACGTCGGTCACGTTCCACAGGCCCATGCCGTGCCCCGGCTCCTTTTTGGTGCTGCGCGGGAGCTGGCCGTCCGGGAGATCGAGGTTCTTCTGCACCCGGTTCCGCACCGAGACCAGCAGCTCCGCCTCCGTTTTGCGCATCCGAAAATATACCTCCGGCGGGTCGGCTTTTGCAGCGGCATCAATGGCATTGTTGAGCAGATTGGACACCACCATCACAAGGTCGGTGTTGTCCAGCGGGATCTCCCGCAGATCCGGCAGGTCAAAGTAGAGCATGACTCCCTTGCGGCTGGCTTCCTCATACTTTTTGCTCAACAGGGCATCCAGCAGCGGGTTGTGGGTGTCCATGATGGTGGTGTTGGCCGCAATGGTCTTGGTCACCGTTGCAAGATACGCCTTGGCCTCCTCGTACTCTCCCTGCTGCAAAAGCAGGGCCAGCGCATCGGTGTGGTTGGTGAACTCATGGGTCAGGCGGCGCTGGGTGGTATAAGAGTCCATCAATGCCTCGGCGCGCTCCCGCTCCAGCGCTGCCTGAACGTGGAGCGCTTGCTGCTGCGCCATCTGCTCGTTGAACATCTGGACGATGCCCATATGAATGAGCACTGCCACAGTCAGGCCCAGCGTCAGCAGAAGCATCAGGAAATCGGCGGGCTTGTCCTCGGCGGAGATCATCAGTACCACGTTCAGCACCACCGTGATGCCGGGGAAGAAGGACATCACCAGCGCCTGTGGGGATTCCAGCGCCCGCTCAGTCTTCCATTTGTGGGCAAAGTAGGCCACCAGAATGCCCACGATGACATTCGTGATGGTCATTGCCACAAGGCAGTCCATCCGTTTCCAGATCATCAGAAGCGAGGTATGCGTCGCCCACGAAGCCACATACCGGACGGTATTTTCCGCCAGCAGACACATGGTGCCGTTGATGAGGGCCGCCGTCAGCTTCTGGGCCAGCGTGCCGCCGAACAGCAGCGTGGAGACCAGCACGAAGCCGACATTTTCCCAGATGCTCAGCAGGGTGAAGAAACCGATATTGAGCTTGATGCCAAGGAACAGCTCCCCCGCCACCAGTACAGTCGTCCAGAGCCAGAGCGGCCGCACCCGGCCTTTGCCGAGGTAGGCGTAGTCCACCATGATAAAGGCGCACCACTGCGAAATACAGACCATGTGGCCGATCAGAAACCACGATTCAGGATTCATCGCTGAACTGCCCCTTCCATTCCAGATAGGTCGCCCGGATGGCCGCATAGCCGTTCCGGCTGACGCTCAGTTCCACCCCGTTGCGCAGCGTTACCTTGTAGCCGCTGATCTGGCGGATGTAGCGCATATTCACCACATCGCTCCGCCCCACCCGCAGGAAGCCGTTCTCGAACAGCTCGGCGGGCAGGTCGGTCAGCTTGCCGTAATAGGAGCAGAGCGGCTGATGCGGCACGTCCCCGTAGACGTTCACCTTCCGCAGGTCGCTTTCGAGACAGTAGATGCTGTCATAGGGCAGCTCCATCTCGGTGCGGTTCTGCCGGATGGTCAGCACCTTGCGGCCGCTGGCCGTCTTTTCGTGGAAGAGGGCCTCCAAGCAGTTGGGCAGCATCCGCTCCATGTCCCGCTTGAGGATGTAGCGGAACGCCTTGACGGTGTAGCCCTCCGGCGCAAATTCCAGATAGGCAGAGATGTAGATGAGGGCGATGTCCGGGCTGGACTGGCGCAGCTGGCGGCCCAGTGAGATGCCGTTCATGGTGTCAAGGTCCACGTCCAGCAGCGCCACTTGATAAAGCTCCAGATGCGGGGTGGCAAGGGCCTCCTCGCCGCGGGTGCAGACGGTGATCTGGGCCGGGATCCCGCGCTGGGCCAGCTCGTCCCGGACTTTCTGCTCCACCCGCGCGGCAAACCGTGCATAGTCATCGCAGATCAACAAGTGCATAATGGAGTCTCCTCCCTCTCGAAAAAAGCGGGCTTCCCCATAGGAAGAGCCCGCTCTCTGGTATTGTTAGGCGAAGAATTTGTCGTAGATGCCGAAGGCAAAGATGAACAGAACGATCAGCGGCAGACCGTAGGACAGATAGCCGCGCATCCAATCCTGCATCTTGGGGCCGTCGCCGGTGTTGACTTCCTTCTTGTAGTTGTTCCAGCCCCAGCCATAGCGGGAGACGCAGAACAGCAGGTAGACCAGCGAACCCAGCGGCAGGAACAGGTTGCTGACGAGGAAATCCTCGAAGTCCAGCACCGCGCCGCCGAACACAGCAAAGCCGTCCCAGCTCCAGATGTTGTAACCCAGCACGCAGGGCATGGACAGCGCAATGATAAGGAACAGGTTCACGATGCTGGACTTCTTGCGGGTGCAGCCGGTCAGCTCCATGCCGCAGCAGATGATGTTCTCAAACACCGCCAGCACGGTGGACAGTGCCGCGAAGGCCATGAACAGGAAGAACAGGCTGCCCCACAGGCGGCCCATGGCCATGTTGGCAAAGATGTTGGGCAGGGTGATGAAGATCAGGCTGGGACCGGCGGTCTGGTCCACGCCATAGGTAAAACAGGCCGGGAAGATGATCAGACCCGCCGTGATGGCTACGAAGGTATCCAGCGCCACAATGCGGATGGACTCGCCCAGCAGCGCGTGCTCCTTGCCGATATAGCTGCCGAAAATGGCCATGGCACCGATGCCGAGGCTCAGGGTGAAGAACGCCTGATTCATGGCGCCCACCAGCGTGTTGACCACGCCGACTTCCTTCATCCGGGCGAAATCGGGCACGAGGTAGAAGCTCAGACCCTCCTTCGCGCCGGGCATGAACAGACTGTTGACCGCGAGGACAACCATGATGATGAGCAGCGCGATCATCATGACCTTGGTCACCCGCTCAAGGCCGTTCTGCAGGCCCTTGGCGCAGACCAGAATGCCGAACGCGACCACGAAGACCATCCAGAACGCCATAACGCCGGGGTTTGCCAGCATCTCACTGAAGGCATTCGTCACCTGCTCGGTGCTCAGGCCGGACAGCTTCCCGGCCGCCGTCATGTAAAAATAGTGCAGCATCCAGCCCGCAACGGTGGTGTAGAACATCATCAGCAGATAGCACCCGATGAGGGTAAAATAGCCGTGGATGTGCCACTTCTGGCCCGGCTTTTCCAGCGCCTGATAGGCGCGCACCGGACTCTTGCGGCTGGCGCGGCCCACTGCAAATTCCATGGTCATGATGGGTAAGCCCAGAATGACGAGGAAGAGCAGATAGAACAGCACGAAGGCACCGCCGCCGCCCTGACCCGCCATATACGGAAATTTCCAGACGTTGCCGATGCCGATAGCGCATCCCGCCGAGAGCAGGATGAAGCCCAGCCGCGATTTTAGGGTCTCACGTTCCATGATGGTTTTTTCTCCTCTGTAATCCTTTTGTCCGCCCTCCCCGCACAGTTTGGGAGAGCATAATAAGGTTATTATATCACACTTCCCCCGTTTTCGGCGGGTTTTATGCAATTTTGGAGAAGAAAAAGATTCACTTTTGATGCAGGCGAAAAGAATAAGATTTCACAAGATGCAAAAAATGGAATGCTGCGATCCGGTGTGGTCAACAGCTAACGGCAGAACAACGCCTCCCCGTGTAGGATGCGTTCCACACGGGGAGGCGTTTTGTTCCCTTTGATTTCCTATTTCAGAGCGTCCGGAGCAGCCTTACCAGATGATCTGGATGCGGCCCGCACCGTAAGGTTCCTCATAGTTGAGGAGGTAGCCGGGGTAATCGGCCAGCGGGCTGTTGGCGCTGGTCAGGTGAGGCAGACCGTTCTCGTCCACACCGCCGAACATAGCCGCGTAGCTGGACATAACGAGGTAGTCCTCGGAGACATAGTCCTTGATGAGGGTCGCACCGTCGAACATCGCAAAGCCGTCGCCGAGGTTGCGCAGGGTATAGTTCATACCGGCCAGCGCATAGGTGGCGCTGGGGTTCAGCGGCTCATAGGTGCCGGTGGTCTTGTTGTAGATTTCCACGTTGGTCACGCGGGGGGTGGTGGCGCTGCCCTGCCAGACGTTCTTGTCGTCGGTGAGGACGGTGTTGGGCATCATGGCGTGGATCTCATACCGGGCACCGGCCACATGCAGGAAGCCGCCGTTCTCCTTGCCGTCCGAACCCACAAAGCGGGCACCGAACTCCAGCGCGTCTTGGATCTGCTGACCGGTGACGGACATCAGGCAAGCCACATTGCCGAAGGGGCTGACGGTCTTGCAGGTCTTGAAGCTCCACGGGCCCGCGTCCACATCGGTGCGGATGCCGCCGCCGTTCATGATGGCGATATCGCAGTGCAGTTCTTCGATCTCGTTGAAGTAGGTATAGATGCCGTCGGCCACGAAGTCGCCGAGGTTGGTCTCGCCGGAGCGGATGCGGCGCTTGCCGGTGGCGGGGTCATTGATGTAGAACTTGGAGTCGCCCACAGCGATCTCCTCGCCCAGCATATCGTCCACAGCGCTGATCCACTCGGCGGCAGTGGCGGCCACGGCTGCGTCCGCGCCCTCGTAAGTATGGATCAGTTCAGTGGTAATGGCACCGTCCGCACCGATGGTCATCTTGCCGACATTCTTGAAGTAGGAGCCGGTCTGGGTCAGGGTGACGGCCTTACCGGAGGCATCGGCCACCTGCTTGTTCTCCATCACGGTGTGGGAGTGGCCGTCGATGAAGGCGTCGAAGCCGGTGGTATGGGCGATGACCTCTTCACTGGTCCACGGCGAAGAGGAGGGATCCACGCCCAGATGGCCGAGGCCGATGATGTAGGTTGCGCCAAGGAACTTTGCCTTGTCGATGGCCTTCTGGACCGCATTGTACAGCTTCTGGCCGTCGTCGCCGCCGAGGATATCATAGATGTACTTGGTCTGGCTGGCGTTCATGAAATAGGCCGGGGTGGATTTTGTGAAGGTCTCCGGGGTGGTGACGCCCACAAAGGCGATGCGGGCACCGCCGATGGTGAACATCTTGATGGTGGGCAGCACCTTCAGGCCGGTGCGCAGATCGACCCAGTTGCAGGAGATGTAGGGGAAGTCGGCTTCCTTCATGACCGCCTTGGCGCGGGCCATGCCGTAGTCGAATTCATGGTTGCCGGGAGTGGCCAGATCGTAGCCTGCCTCGTTCATCAGCTTGATGATGGTCTCGCCATCGTCCATGGAGCCATAGGCGGTGCCCTGAATGTGGTCACCGGCATCCACGAGCAGGACGTTCTGGCCCGCATCCTCGTAGCTCTTTTTCAGCGCAGCGATGGCGGCATAGGTCAGTTCGGGGGACTTTTTGTCGATGTAGGTGTGCACATCGTTGGTGTAGAGGATGGTGACCGCCGATTTGTCACCAAGGAAGCAATTGGTCTCTTCGGCCGACGCCGCGGGCGCAGCAAACGAGACTGCGGTCAGTGCAGTGGCAGCTCCAGCAGCCTTCATAAAGCTGCGGCGGGAAATGAACTGTTTCACAGGAAATGACCTCCTTTTGATCGTACAACACGGTTTTGCGGCACAGGCTCTCTCCCCTGCGCCGTATTTGTGATATAAGCATAACACACTTTGACACTTTTCTCAAGGCAAAACCGTAGATCTTGCGCAAAATTATTTCACGAAAGTTGCACTTTTTATGGGTTTTCAGTAAATTTGCACGAAAAAAGGCCGAGCCCTGCATCCCGTCTCAGGCTTGCAGGGCCCGGCCCCATTCAGGGGGAGATCCAAAAACGGATCGGAGAAATCATTTCGGCACGCACGTCAGATGGCGTGATACTCCTTGAGGAACTTTTCAAGGTCGGTGCCCTCGATCTTCTTGAGCACTTCCTTGAGCGCGACCCGCTGGATGAACGGCAGGTCCATCTCGGTGACCTTCTTGCCGTCCCGGAGCTTCACGGTAGCATCGATCAGGCTGCGGACGTCATAGGTGCTGCCCCAAACCTCCGGCACGCCGCGGTCGATGTTCAGCAGAGTGTAAACGGCCTCCATGCCGGTGCGCATCGAATACTCGGTGGTGAAGATGGTGTCGCGGCCGGTCTCGGCGAACTGGCCGAGGAAAGCGAAGTTGACGGCACCCTGCGGCACGATATCGGGGCGGTCGCCGAAGGCACGCGGCATGAAGAAGGCGTCAATATAGGGCATCATGACCGGCACGGTGTTGGCGCTGTGTTCGGCCAGCTCAGCGATTTCCTCGGTGGGCACGCCCAGATGGTACAGCCACTCCATGCAGATCTCGCGGCCGGTGCAGTCGCGCATGGGCTTCTTGACGTAATCGCCGGGCTTGTCGCTGAACAGGCCGTAGACCCAGACGCAGAGCTGATTCTTGGGCTGGTCACGGAACTGCTGCTGGCGGTTCAAGGTCCAGCTGAGCAGCCAGTTGGAATCCTTGACGGTCACGATGCCGCCGGTGACGGTGTGGCCGGTGAAGGGGTCGCGCTTGCAGATCTTCTTGATATACTGGGGGATCTTGTCGTCCAGCGTGGTGATGGTCGCGCTCTCCCAGTTGGACAGCTCCGGCTGCGAGCAGAACTTTTCGGGATGGCCGAAGGAGGGGTCCTGCGCGGCGATCTTCTTCCACAGATCCCAGCCGTTGCCCGGCTTGATGGCGGGGTCGAACCCCGCCGCCTTGTCCTGCGAGCCGATGGTGCAGCTCTCGACGCAGCCGCCGTTGGTGATGAAGAGCAGGTCGTTCTCGGTCAGGTTCAGCACCTTTTTCTCACCCTTGTGCTCCACGGTGATGGAGCTGGCCTGTTTCTTGCCGCCCTCGATCTTGAAGCGGACGTCCGTGACCTTCGTCTCGTACTGGAACTCCACGCCATGCTCCTTCAGGTAGGTGACCATGGGCAGGATGATGGACTCGTACTGGTTGTACCGGGTAAAGCGCAGGGCGGTGAAATCCGGCAGACCGCCGATGTGGTGGATATAGCGCTTGAGATAGAGCTTCATCTCCAGTGCGCTGTGCCAGTTCTCGAAGGCGAACATGGTGCGCCAGTAGAGCCAGAAATTCGAAGAGAACACCTCATCGTCAAAAATGTCGGTGATCTTCTTATCCTGCAGCTGCTCGTCCGGGGTGAAGAAGAGCTTCATGATCTCCATGGCACCCTTATCGGAAATGGCGAATTTGCCGTCGGTGTGGGCGTCCTGCCCGCGCTTTTCGGTGGCACGGCAGAGGGACTTGTTGGGGTCTTCCTTGTTCAGCCAGTAATACTCATCGAGGACGCTGGCACCTTCCGTTTCCAGCGAGGGGATGGAGCGCAGCAGATCCCACATGACCTCGAAGTGGTTGTCCATCTCGCGGCCGCCGCGCATCACATAGCCGATGTCGTACTTGTAACCATCGCAAGCGCCGCCGGGCAGCGGGTCTTTTTCAAACACATGGATGCGTTCGCCCTTCATCTGACCGTCCCGGACAAGATAGCACGCTGCGGTCAGCGCCGCCAGACCCGAACCAATGATATAGGCAGATTTATCATCGACACCCTCCGGCTTGCGGGGATGTGCAAAGGCTTCGTAGTTGCCACTGGAATAATACATAACGCAGACCTCCTGAATTTTGGATGTTTCCGGGCGGCGTTCCCGCTCGCCCTTTCGTTGTGCTTAGTATATCCCACTACTTATGACAGAACAACATACAAAAACCGAACAGTGTATAAAATTTATGCAAAAGGCAACTTTTGTTGGAAAAGTGAACGGAGTGTGTCCGTTCGCATCGAGTTCTCATACCGTTTTCACCTTCTGATCCTTGAACTTCCGCTCTTTTCAGTGTATACTAATTTGGTATGTCTATCACCGTTTGCCGGGACGCAGCTCATTTTTCTGTTGTGTCAGCATTGGCCGATCAAAGGAGAATCCCACCCATGAAGGATCATTTTCAGCCCGCCGCATTCGAACAGTTGGCCTTTCCCCTGCCAACTGCCGAAGACGATCAACTGATTCAGAAGCTGCGGGAACTTCCGGAGGATTATTGGGATTTCAAGGCCGATGATACCCACGAATACACCCACGGGCTGCACAATTATCCCGCCATGATGGTCAGCCCCATCAGCCGGAATCTGATCCGGATCACTTCTTCCATCCGGCCGGTGCACTCGCTCTTCGACCCCTTCTCCGGCTCCGGCACCGTGCTGGTGGAAGGAATGCTTGCGGGGATTCCCACAATCTGCGGCAACGATATCAACCCCCTTGCCCTGTTGCTCTGTCGCGTAAAGACCACACCGCTTGACCCGATCCATCTGCGGAAGGTTTGCTCCGCCCTTCTCGACCAGATTCATACGCTTTACCAACGGGACGAATCGTTTTTTTCCGGTGCCGACCACTATATGCGAGAAGTTCTCGGCCTTGACCTGACTGCAAAAGACAATTGGGGTTCCGATGCACCCAACTATCTGAAGGAATACTGCCTTTCCTGCCGTCGTGCCGATTTTGAAATTCCCTCGTTCAAAAATATCGGCTACTGGTTCAAGCCAAATGTTATTCTATCCCTGCAGCTCATCAAAAACTGCATCTTAGAAATTTCGGATGAACCGATCCGTAACTTTGTGTTTGTTGCTTTCAGTGAATCCATTCGGCTCGTCTCCAACCGGCGGAACGGCGAGTTCAAGATGTTCCGGATGCCGCCGAAAAAGGTTGCCGCCTTTTCCCCCAGCGTCATCGGCGAATTTTCCAAGATCCTCTCCCGCAACATCGAGAAAATGGGCAATTTCTATGCCGCGTGTAGTAACACTTCCCGCGTGACGATCCACCGGGATAACGCTACCGAATTGAAAAGTATCCCGGATGACATGTTCGATCTTGTTATTACTTCTCCGCCCTATGGGGACAGCCGTACGACCGTTGCCTATGGCGAATACAGCCGCCTCTCGCTTCAGTGGCTCGGCCTTGGGCATCTCACCGAAAAGGAGATCCTTGGCATCGACCGCAGTCTGATGGGCGGAAAAAAATACAGGAAAGGCTTTGCTTCCCACCTCCACAGCCCAACGCTGCAAAAATCGCTGGAACAAATTTCCACCATCGATTTGGAGCGTGCCGGAGATGTCTATAGCTTTTATGAAGACCTCGACGCATCCATCCGTGCCGTGTCGGAAAAGACAAAAGCGGGCGGCTATCAGTTCTGGGTCGTCGGCAACCGCACCGTGAAAAAAGTGCTTCTGCAAACGGATGTTATCATCTCTGAACTGGCGTCCCTCTACCATTTGCAGCATGTTTATACCATTGATCGCAATATTCCCAATAAGGTCATGCCTTCCCTGAACTCTCCTACCAATGAGGCCGGCGCCAAAGTCACCACGATGACCAACGAACACATTGTGGTCCTCCGCAAAATTTGAAAAAGAATCCCCGCCGCGCAGCTTTTCGCCGCATGGCGGGGATTCTGCTTTTACACGACCTTTCGATTTATTTTGAACAACTTCGGCTGATCGATTTCACGGATTCGAAAGCCCGTTCCATGGTCGTGCGTCTTTCCATTCGCATACTGCCCGATCCGCAGGTCAATATAGATTCTGCCTTGTTCCAGCAGCTCGATCATCGCATCATAATCAAATCCGCTTACCTCGTAAGCTTCTTCAAAATAAAACTCTTCATCCGCACCCGTCCCGCGGGACTGCGCCTTTGCATAAACAAATTTGTTCTTGTATTTCTTTTCAAACGCTTTGCGGAGTTTTTCCCGCTCCCAGTATACATTTTCTGTTCCGAGTTCCGATGCGATCGAAATTTTCTGAGCATCGCACACGATCTTCAGCTGATGCCCGGTATCTGCAATAGGAACAAAATGCGCTGCCGTCAGAGTGGAGTGCAAAACTTTTTCCTCATTGTCATAGGCACTGCTGGAATAGCCGTATTTCAGCCGGAGATATGTATTTGCTTTCGGAGGCTGCGGTGTTTTGGTAAACATCGTCAACATGCTCTGTGAATTCACCCGGCAGGATTTCAGCTCATATTCCCCGAAGTCCGGCGCATCATGATTGTTTTCTTCAATGCCCAGCAGGTCTTCCAGTGTCTTGCCAACGCCTGTCGGCCCGGCGCGATGTGTCCGGATCCAGCCCATTTCCTTGATTTTTCGGTACTCTCGGATAAAGTCTTCCAGCGTGTAGATCATATGTTTTCCTTTCTTTTTTTCTATAAAAAATGGCCCGCATTTCGCGAGCCATTTAATAAAATCTATTACTGCTTATTCTCCGGGGCGACCTCAAAATCGACCTTGCCGAGGTTGACGTCGGCGCGGACGATGGTGATCATCATGCTGTCGCCGAGGTTCCAGTTCTTGCCGGAAACGGGGTCGGACAGGCGGATGCCTTCGGTGAGGGTGGTGCCGGTAGCCGTCAGGCTGGAAGCGGGCACGAAGCCCTCCACGCCGTTCTCCAGTTCGACGAAGAGGCCGCGCTGGGTGACGCCGGAGATGATGCCCTCGTAGCACTCGCCCAGATGGCGGCGGGCGTACTCCGCCTTATAGCAGTCCTCGGCCTTGCGCTCGATCTGCACGGCGATGACCTCCCGCTCGCTGGACTGCTTGGCTGCCTGTGCCGCAAAGTCGGTGTAGCGGATGGCCATGGTCTCCTTGTCGGTGCCGCTGAGCAGGTCGGTCATAATGCGGTGGATGGCAAGATCCGGATAACGGCGGATGGGGCTGGTGAAGTGGGCATAGTCTTTCAGCACCAGACCGTAGTGGCCCTTGGGTTTCTCCTCATAACACGCCTTGGACATGCAGCGGAGCATACCGGTGTTGATGATCTCCTCAAAGGAGGTGCCGCGCACACCTTCCAGAATCGCGCTCAGCTCCTTGGGAGTGGGCACGTCCTTGGCGAAGTGGTCGTTGATGCCGCATGCCTGAAGCAGAGCGTGGAGACGCTCCAGCTTCTCGCCATTGGGTTCCTCGTGGACACGGTAGACGAAGGGGATCTGCTTGACGCGGGCGAAGTGGGCCGCGCACTGGTTGGCCAGCAGCATGAACTCCTCGATCATGGCCTCGCTCTCGCCGGAGGTGCGCTTCTTGACGTCGATGCAGTGACCGTCCTCATCGAGGATCAGCTTTACTTCCCCGCTCTCGAAGTCGATGCAGCCGCGCTCGGTGCGCAGACGGGCACGGTGGCCGTACAGCTCCTTCATGGCGGGCAGTTGATCCAGCACTTCGGCGTACTTTGCCTGAATCTCGGCATCCGCCGTCCCGGCCAGCAGGGCATTGATCTCCGAATACACACCCTTGACCCGGCTGCAGATGACCGACTTGACGAAGCGGTAATCGGTCAGGTTGCCGTCCTTGTCCAGACGCATCAGGCAGGAGAATGCAAGGCGCAGTTCCTTCTCGTTCAGCGAGCAGATGCCGTTGGACAGGCTCTTGGGCAGCATGGGCACCACCTGATCCGCGTAGTACACAGAGGTGGCGCGGTTGAAGGCTTCCTCATTCAGCTCCGAACCGGGCTTGACGTAATTGGAAACGTCCGCAATGTGGACGCCCAGCTCAAAGCCGCCCTCCGGGGTGCGGGTCAGGCTGATGGCATCGTCGATGTCCTTGGTCTCGGCGCTGTCGATGGTAAAGATGGGCAGGGCACGCAGGTCCATGCGGCCCTCGCAGTCCTTCTCAGAAACCGTCATATCCTCGAACTTCTTTGCTTCTTCGCGGACCTTGTCCGGGAAGCGGGTATGGATATCGCGGGCGTAGAGCAGCGCCTTGGCGCAGCGCTTGGCCTCGTCACTGCTGCCGAACCGCATGGCCACACCGACGCGGTGGTCTTCCTGCCGGTTGCCGCGCATCAGGATCTCGACGGCTACCTTGTCGCCGTCCTTGGCACCGCCTTCACAGTCCCGCATGAGCTGCATGGAGATGGCCGGGCAGTCGTCCGGCACGAACTTCAGGCGGCCCTCGATCCGGCGGACCGTACCCACGAGGTCGTTCTTCTCGGTGAGGACGGCGAGGATCGCGCCCTCGTCGCTGCCCTCCACACGGGGATGCTCAAACTTCTCGACAAGGACCTCGTCGCCGGGCATTGCGCCGCGGGTGAAGCGGCCGGGGATGAAGATATCGCTGGTCTCATCCTCCAGCATGACGAAGGCAAAGTTCTTGCCCAGCTTGACCACCTTGCACAGCAGTGCCTTTTCGGCACGGCCGGAGCGCACGGTAAAGAACACGCCCGAACGCTGGCAGATGACGGCGTCGTGCACCAGAGAATCCAGTGCCTCCATCACCTTGCGGTCGGCCCCGCGGTCGCCGCCGAAGCGGGCCTTCAGGTCCTTGACGGTGCAGGGCTGATTTTGGATGGCATGTTCCACTTTATCGCGTAATGACATAAATTTTACTCCTTAACTTCCACAGCCGACCCACCTCCACCGGGCGGCGGCTCTTCCCTCTCATCAGAAAAAATAGGCAGAAAAACAGCCCCGCCTTACACGGGGCTGTGCATGAGTGCTCAGGCCAGACGGCTGGCGAACACACAGGCCAGAATGGCCACCACAAAGAACACGACGCCGGCAACGCGGGTCACCTTGGCCAGCATCTGATCGGCAGGGGTCAGGCGTGCATTGTTTGCGCCGTATGCGCCGCCGTTGATCGCACCGGACAGCCCCTGACCGTGGGTGTGCTGCATCAGGGTGAGGACGATGATAACGACCGAGACGGCAAGCAGGACGACACCGCCGACGATTTCAATAGCAGACATGGATGGAACGCTCCTTTTATTATTAGTTTCATTGAGACTACATACAAATACAAGGATATAATAGCATACAACGGCGCAAAAAGCAAGAACAACTGCGCTTCATGCGCCGAAATTTTCCAGCATCTCTGCCAATGCGGCAAAAATGGCAGCGCTGGAATGGGCCGGGACGGTCTGCGCGTCCTGCAATACCACGATGGTATACTGCGGTTTTTCTGCCGGAAACACCCCGGCAAACCAATTGTTTTTCAACTCCACGCCGTCCCGGAACTGCCCGGTCTGGGCGGTGCCTGTCTTGCCCGCAGCCGTCGTTTCCGGCAACGCCGCCTCGTGCCCTGTGCCGTTCTCCACCACCCCCGCCAGCAGCATCCGCAGGGCCGACGCGGTTCCCTCCGAGACCACCCGCTCCGCCCTCCTGTGGGCCAACGGCGTCAACGGTTCGCCGGTCGTTTCGTCCAGCGTGTTCCTTAGAAAGAGAGATTCCCGATACATCCCGGTCACAAGGGCGTTCAGCATCCCGGCGATCTGTACCGGCGTCGCCAGCAGCTCCCCCTGCCCGAAGCAGAAGTTTGCGTAGGCCCCGCTGGACGTCAGGGCAGCCAGCTCCGGCAGCTTCCCCGCCGCGGTGCGGAAGCTGTCGGTCAGTTCCACGGTTCGCCCAAAGCCAAGCTGCTCCGCCAGCGTGCGCACCCGTTCTGCCCCTAGTGTCTGCCCCAAGCGGATGAAATATCCATTGCAGCTTTTTTCCAGCGCAGCCGCCAGATCCACCTCGCCGTGGGCGGTCCCACCCGCGCAGCGGAAGATCTGGCCATCCACCTCGCACCAGCCGGGGCAGTGATACACAAGGCCCGTCTCCCCCGCGTCCAGAGCGGCAGCGGCCAGCACCGGCTTGAACACCGACCCCACCGCGTAGCCCTGAAATGCCCGATTCAGCATGGGGCTGTCCGGCGCGTTCAGGCTGGCCGCCGGGTCTGCCGGGTCATACCCCGGCGCGCTGACGCACGCCCGCACTTCGGCGCCGGCCGTTTCCAGCACCACAATGCTCCCCGTCGTCATCATCCGGGCCGCGACGGCTTCCGCCGCCCGCTGGACATCCCGCGAAAGGGTCAACTGCACCCCCACAGCCCCGCTGTCGGCGTGGGTCTGCTCCGGCGTTTCCCGCAGTTTCCCCTGCGCGTTGACAAGACAGGTCAGGGTGTCGCCCTCCCCGGTGCCGGAAAGGGCCGCATCGAAAGCCGCTTCCAGCCCCGCCGCTCCTTTGCCGTCTCCATCCACATACCCGATCAGATGCTCCGCCAGCGGTGCCGCCGGGGAACGAGCTGGCACCGGCCAGCAAGAAATTCCAAGCGCTGAAACATCCTGCTCCACCTCAAGAAAAAACGGAGCAAGCGCGTTTCGTTTCTGGTAGAGCAGGGCCTGTCCAGCCGCATCGGTACAGGAAAACAGCCTCGTATAGTTTCCCTCGCCGGGAACGCAGAGTGCTTCCCATTTTGTGCCAAGACCTGTCAACAGATGGCCGTCACAGTCGTAGAAATTCCCCCGCCGCGCCGGGAGACGGAGCGTGACCACGCTCTGCGCCGCCGCACGGGCCGCATAAGCCGGATTCGAGCAGAGCCAGTACAACCGGCAGACCACCGCCGCAAAGCACCCCACCAACAGTGCATACAGTGCCACCACCCGCCGCCCGGACATCGAACCGCCCCCTTTGAAAAATAGGATGGGCTGGGTAGGCCGTAGGTAAACAAAAAGGAGACGGAGCCTCCCGAATGGGAAGTCCCGCCTCCTGCGGCGTGATGAGTTGGATCTGCGAATTATTTTCTGAGTTTTGTTTGTAATGACCTTTTATTACTCGAGCTCGATCGTGGCCGGCGGTTTACCGGTGCAATCATAGAAGACGCGGTTGACGTGCTTGACCTCATTGACGATGCGGCTGGTGACGGTGCCGAGGACATCCCACGGCATATTGTAGCTTTCGGCCGTCATGAAGTCGGTGGTGGTCACGGCGCGCAGAGCCACCGCATAGTCGTAGGTGCGCTCGTCGCCCATGACGCCGACACTGCGCATATTGGTCAGCGCGGCATAATACTGGTTGATCTCCTTATCGAGGCCCGCCTTGGCGATCTCCTCGCGCCAGATGGCGTCTGCATCCTGCACGATGGAGACCTTTTCAGGGGTCACTTCGCCGATGATGCGGATGCCCAGACCGGGGCCGGGGAACGGCTGGCGGCTGACCAGATACTCCGGCAGACCCAGCTCACGGCCGACCTGACGGACTTCGTCCTTGAACAGGTTGCGCAGCGGCTCCACCAGCTCCTTGAAGTCCACGGTATCGGGCAGACCGCCGACGTTGTGGTGGCTCTTGATGACGGTGGATTCGCCGCCCAGACCGCTCTCAACGACGTCCGGGTAGATGGTGCCCTGCGCAAGGAAATCCACCTTGCCGATCTTCTTGGCCTCTTCCTCGAAGACGCGGATAAACTCCTCGCCGATGATCTTGCGCTTGCGCTCCGGCTCGGTGACACCGGCCAGCTTGCTGAAATAACGCTCGCGGGCGTCCACGCAGACAAAATTGATGTCAAAGTTCGGGTTGCCGGGGCCAAAGACCGCACAGACCTCTTCCTTCTCGTTCTTGCGGAGCAGACCGTGATCCACGAACACACAGGTCAGCTGCTTGCCGACTGCCTTGGCCAGCATAGCCGCCAGAACCGAGGAATCCACGCCGCCGGACAGGGCGCACAACACCTTGCCGTCGCCAATCTCCTCACGCAGCGCCTTGACGTTGTTCTCCACGAAGGAGTCCATCTTCCAGTCGCCGGTGCAGCCGCAGACGTTGTACACAAAATTGTGCAGCATCTTCTTGCCCTCGGCAGTGTGCAGGACTTCCGGGTGGAACTGGACGGCATACAGGCCCTTTTCAGCGTTCTCGGCAGCGGCCACCGGGCAGTTGACCGTGTGGGCCGTGATCTTGAAGCCGGGCGCCGCCTGTTCGATATAATCGTTGTGGCTCATCCAGCAGATCGTGGAGGGCTGAACATCCGCAAACATCTTGCTGGAATTGTCCACGAAGACCTCCGTCTTGCCGTACTCGCGCTCCGGTGCGCGGCAGACGTGACCACCCAGCAGGTGCATCATCAACTGGCTACCATAGCAGATGCCCAGAACAGGCACGCCCCAGTTGAAGATCTCCGTGTCGATCGTGGGGGAATCCTCCAGATAAACGCTGTTGGGGCCACCGGTAAAGATGATGCCCTTGGGGTTCTTCGCCTTGATGAGCGCCAGATCCGTCTTGTAGGAATAGATTTCACAGTAGACATTGTTTTCGCGGACGCGGCGGGCGATCAGCTGGTTGTACTGGCCGCCGAAATCCAGAACGATCACGGTTTCGTGCTGCATGATATTCTCCTCCCTGTTGCATGTGTGCTTTTATAGATGGCTTTAGTATAGCACATTTCACAACCAAAAGCGACATCTTTTGTGGATTTGACCGGAATTATTTTTTTCGAATCGGATGACGCAGCACCGTCTTGCACTTTTCCGGGGCTGCCTTGCGCGGGTCGGAAAGATAAATTTCGTGGTGGCGGCGGTTTCCGAAGTCAAGCTCATACCCCTGTTCCTCTGCAAAGGCATCCATCAAATGCAGCGTCTTCGGCTCGTCATCATAGGCACCGAGGTGCATACACTGGACGCAAAGGCCCTCTTCATAAGGGAAGAACTGGACCTTCGAGAAATCCTTCTTTTTCTTGGCCGTTGCTTCCTGCACGGCCCAGTCAAAATCGGTCGGTGTCACAAATTCCGGCAGTCGAATCATGGATGTCCACTCGAACGTCTCCTTGTGCGCATAGTCCACACCGTCCACTCCCGCCTGATGCCACAAGCCTTCCAACGGCGGAACGACATATTCAAAATAACCATCTATCTTATGCTGCCCCTTATAGCTCATTTTGAGGGTATACGCAATGCCGTACAGCAGCTCGATTGCCGCCTTGTATTCGCCATTCGGTTCATTGGGGTCACCCCTCCCCTGCACTGCTGCAAAATTCATGGGTGGGATCGTAATCAGCTGCGGCTTTTTCGGCGGGAGATAAAATTCCCTGTACTCTTTCTTATAATCAAATGCCATCGCTTGCACCCTCCAGCATCTTTTTATGTTCTCATCTGTCTTCAGTATAGCAGAACAACCTTTTTTTGTAAAGAGTCTTCTGTACAGAACACAAAAGGCTCCCCTGCCGCATCAGCAGAGGAGCCAAAGATGCCAAAAAGAGCGTTCCCACTCTCCGGAATGGGAACGCTCTTTGAAAGTTTAACCTTTAGCCTTAGGACAGGCGCGAAGGGTCAAGATCACTCAATGATCTTGCCGACAACGCCAGAGCCAACGGTACGGCCACCCTCACGGATAGCGAAACGCAGACCCTCTTCCATAGCAACCGGGGTCAGCAGCTCAACGTGCATCATGACGTTATCGC
>OGQQ01000666.1_pt1 | contig 32367 bp, 28 predicted proteins | sample 1553281 | NCBI WGS metagenome assembly OGQQ01 (sample SAMEA2579937, study PRJEB22360) | human gut metagenome | biome: human gut; feature: human-associated habitat; material: faeces | place: Denmark | collected 2008/2010 | reverse complement strand
AACTGATCGCCCGCCCCAAGCACCACGTGCAGGACCCCTATTCGTTCCGCTGCATCCCGCAGGTGCACGGGGCGACGAAAGACACGATCGACTATGCGGAGAGCGTGCTGGAGACGGAGATCAACTCGCCGACGGACAATCCGACGATCTTCCCCGAGGAGGATATGGTCGTCTCGGCGGGCAATTTCCACGGGCAGCCGATCGCCCTGGCGATGGATTTCCTGGCCATCGCGCTGGCCGAGCTGGGCAATATCTCCGAGCGGCGCATCTACAAGCTCATTTCGGGTGCGCGGGGACTGCCGAAGTTCCTCGTGGCCAATCCCGGGCTGAACAGCGGCTTCATGATCCCGCAGTACACCGCCGCGTCGATCGTCAGCCAGTCGAAGGGGTTGTGCATGCCTGCGTCGGTCGATTCGATACCCTCGTCGCAGGGACAGGAGGACCACGTGAGCATGGGCTCGAACGCCGCCACGAAACTCTACCGCGTGGTGCTGAACACCGAGCGCGTGCTGGCCATCGAACTGATGAACGCCGCGCAGGCCCTCGAATTCCGGCGTCCGGCGCGCACGTCTCCCGAGCTGGAGCGGATGGTGGCCGACTACCGCCGCCGCGTGCCGTTCGTCGATAACGATTGCGTCATGTACCCCCACATCGGAGCTTCGGTGGAATTTCTGCGCGCACGATGAGACTGTTAGTGAGGAATATCGGTCGCATCGTCGGCATCGAGCGCGAAGGGCGGCTGCGGCTGTGCGGTGCGGAGATGGACCGTATGGAGACGCTCGGCGACGCGTGGCTGCTCGCCGACGGAGGCCGCCTCGTCGCCTTCGGCCGCAGCGGCGGAGAGGAGGGGATCGCCGCCGACCGTGTCGTGGACGCCGGGGGCGGCATGCTCTTTCCCTCGTTCTGCGATTCGCATACGCACCTGGTCTATGCCGGAAGCCGCGAGCAGGAGTTTCTGGACAAGATCAACGGCCTCTCGTACGAGGAGATCGCCCGCCGGGGCGGGGGGATTCTCAACTCGGCCGACCGGCTGCACGAAACCTCCGAGGAGGAGTTGTTCCGGCAGGCGATGGAGCGCGTGAAGGAGATCGCGGCGATGGGAACGGGCGCCGTGGAGATCAAGAGCGGCTACGGACTCTCGACCGAGGACGAGCTGAAGATGCTGCGCGTCGTGCGCCGCATCCGGCAGGAGACGCCGCTGGAGGTGCGCGCCACCTTCCTCGGGGCGCACGCCGTGGCGCGCGCCTACCGCGGGCGGCAGGGCGAGTACGTCGATCTGGTGTGCCGCGAGATGCTGCCGGCCGTGGCGCGCGAGGGGCTGGCCGACTTCGTGGACGTTTTCTGCGACGAGGGCTTCTTCACGGTGGCGGAAACCGAGCGGATCATCGCGGAGGGCGCCCGCTACGGACTGCGGGCGAAGATCCATGCCAACGAGCTGGCCGTCTCGGGCGGCGTGCAGGCGGGCGTGCGTTGCGGTGCGCTGTCGGTGGACCACCTCGAACGCATCGGCGCCGAGGAGATCGGAGCGTTGCGCGGGGCGGAGACCATGCCCACGCTGCTGCCCGGGGCCGCGTTCTTCCTGGGCATGGACTATCCCCCGGCGCGCGAGATGATCCGCGCGGGGCTGGGCGTGGCGCTCGCTTCGGATTACAATCCCGGGTCGTCGCCTTCGGGCGACATGCGCATGGCGGCTTCGCTGGCTTCGATCCGGATGCGGATGACCCCTATGGAGGCGCTCTGCGCCGCGACGCTCAACGGCGCCTATGCCATGGGAGTGAGCCGCGACTTCGGTTCGGTGTCGGTGGGCAAGGTCGCCAGCTTCTTCCTCACGCGGCCGATGCCCTCCGTGGAGTTCTTTACCTATGCCTACCGCACGCCGCTCATCGAACGCGTCTTCCTGCGCGGCGAGGAGTTCGGCGGCGCGGCATGATTTTTGCCCGGGTCCGGGTATGGGATTTTGTTTTTTCTCGGACCCGTCGCGCTCCGGTTCCGGCGGGAAGTGCGGCCGGGAACCTCTCTCCGGAGGGGATTCCCGAAAGCTCCCGATCGGCGGTCTGCGGACGGCCGGATCGGCCGGTCCGAAATGCGTAAGCCGGAGCGTTGCGGGATACGATCGTTGGTTTTGGCTCCTGCTGGGCCTTGCGTTCGGCGGAACCGTAAATGCGCAGCAGATGGAACCATTGACACCCCGTGAGAGGCGGGTTATCGAAGAGAAGGGTACGGAAGCGCCCTACACGGGACGTTATTACCTTCACCGCGAGGTGGGGACCTATGTCTGCCGCCGCTGCGGGGCGCCGCTCTACCGTTCGGAGGACAAGTTCGATGCAGGATGCGGCTGGCCGAGTTTCGATGACGAGATTCCCGGAGCCGTGCGCCGCATACCGGATGCGGACGGCCTCCGGACCGAGATCGTCTGCGCCCGCTGCGACGCCCATTTGGGCCATGTTTTCACGGACGAGGGGTTCACGCCCAAAAATACGCGCCACTGCGTCAATTCGCTTTCGCTCGGGTTCGTCCCGGCTGCGGGGGCGGAGCCGGAGGTCGCGGCGGGGGAGTGCGGCGCGGCGGCCGGAACGGGGATTGCTTCGGAACGGAATGCTGCGGCCGGCGGACCGGCGATTCTTTCAGACCGCTCCGACAGTTCCGTGCCGTCCGACGGCTCTGCGGTCTCCGGTGAACCGGACCGGACGGGGGATGTTTCGGACCGTTCTGCGGATTCGGTCCGTGCTGGCGAGCCGGATGCCGCGGTGAAAACCGAAACGGCGATCTTTGCCGGAGGGTGTTTCTGGGGCGTGGAGTACATGCTCGCGTCGCAGCCGGGGGTGCTGGATGCGGAGGCGGGCTATACGGGCGGCCGTACCGAACACCCGACTTACGAAGAGGTGTGCGGCCACCGCACGGGACATGCCGAGGCGGTGCGTGTGACGTTCGATCCCGCTCAGGTCTCCTACGAGGAACTGGCGCGCCTTTTCTTCGAGATTCACGACCCGACGCAGGCGGGACGGCAGGGGCCTGACATCGGTCCCCAGTACCGTTCCGAGATTTTCTATACCTCGCCCGAGCAGCGCAAGACGGCTGTCCGGCTGATCGCCGAACTGCGTGCGAGGGGGTATCGCGTGGTGACGCGCGTGACTCCTGCCGGATCGTTCTGGCCTGCCGAGGCGTACCACCAGGACTACTACGAGCGCCGGGGCACGCAGCCTTACTGCCACGTTTACACCAAGCGGTTCTGACCGCCGGGTCTGCGCCTGTTTTTTCCGGCGGATCCGTTTTTCGTACCTGCGCGTGTCCGGTCGTCCGGGGATTGCATATATGTCCTCCCTTCGTCCGGCGATTTTTTGGGGGCGTACGCTACGGTGCGTGTCGTTTTTCCCGGCGAAGCCGGTCTCCGTACCTGTTGCTGTGTCTGTTTTTCTTCGGCCGGAGGGTGGCCGATACGGGTTTATTCCGTATCTTTGCACGCAAAAACGCAAGCCGATGGAACGTGCGAAAGGCATTCTCTGGGCGGCTCTCTCCTCCTCGACTTTCGGGCTGGCGCCGCTGTTCACCCTCTTGCTGCTGGGAGCGGGGTACTCCTCGTTCGAGGTGCTGACCTACCGCTGGGGCGTGGCGTCGCTGTGTCTGGGAGTCTGCGGTGTCGCGGCCGGATGCGATTTCCGCCTCGGGCGGAAGGAACTGCGGGCGGTCTTCCTGTTGAGCCTTTTCCGCGCCGCCACGTCGTTTTCGCTCGTCATAGCCTACCGCAATATCGCCAGCGGCGTGGCTTCGACCATCCATTTCATGTATCCGCTGGCCGTGGCGCTGGCGATGATCTGCTTTTTCCGCGAGCGGGGATCGGTGCGTACTTTCGCCGCGATCGGCCTGTCGATCGCGGGGGCGGTGCTCCTCTCCTCGGGCAATGTGGATTTCACGCAGGGCGACACCCTCGCGGGCATGATCGCCGCCGCGGTGTCGGTCTTCTCCTATGCCGGTTATATCGTCGGCGTGCGCCGGAGCCGCGCCGCACGGATCGACTCCACGGCGCTCACATGCTATGTGATGGCTTTCGGGGCGCTGTTTTTCCTCGTCGGCGGGTCGCTGACGGGCGGCGTCCGGATCGAGACGGACCTCCGTGCATGGCTCTGCATTCTCGGGCTGGCGCTCCCGGCCACGGCCGTCTCGAACATGGCGCTCGTGCAGGCGATCCGCAGGATCGGTCCGACGCTGACCTCCGTGTTCGGCGCGATGGAGCCGTTGACGGCCGTGGTGATCGGCGTCGCGGTCTTCGCGGAGCCTTTCACGGCGAAAGGGGCCGCGGGTATTCTGCTCATCGTGGCGGCCGTGCTGCTCGTCGTGCTGCGCCGGGACCGCGGCGGGGCGTGATGCCGCGATCCCGGCGTGCGTCACAGACTGAATGTCATCGAGATCGGGTAGTGGTCCGAAATGTAGGGCGCGCCGTAGTCGCCCGTGAGGGTGGCGAAGCGCAGGCATTTGAGCTTCCCCCGGAAATAGAGGTGGTCGATCACGATGGTGTCGGGCGCCGAACCGAACCCGTTGAAGGTCCCTTCGCGGTCCGTTTCGGGCGCCTTGTCGCGCGCAGACTTCATGGTTTTCGTGAGCGGCCGGAAGATCGGACTGTCGGTCGGGGTGTTGAAGTCTCCGCCGAGGATGGCCGGAGCCTTGCCCGCGATGGCGGCGATCTGCGCGACGACGAGTTTCACCCCTTCCGCGCGCGCCGTTTTGCCCTTGTGGTCGAGGTGGGTGTTGAAGTAGAAGAAGGTCTTGCCTGACGTCCTGTCGCGCAGTTCCGCCCAAGTCATCGTGCGGTTGCAGGCTCCGTCCCATCCGCGCGAGGGGCGGTCGGGCGTCTCGCTGAGCCACAGCGTGCCGCTGTCGAGCAGGTCGAAACGGTCGCGGAGGTAGTAGATCGCCATGGTCTCGCCGGCCTTGTCGCCGTCGTCGCGCCCCACGCCCACGCGGGCGTACTGGGGGCACTCCTCGTCGAGGTATTGCAACTGGTCGGCGAGCGCCTCCTGCACGCCGAACACGTCCGGCGCTTCCTGGCGGATCATCTGCCGCGTGGCGTGGCGGCGGTGTTCCCAGTCGTTCGGGCCGTCCCCTCCGCCGCTGTTGCGCATATTGTAGGAGATGAGTTTCAGGGGGCGGGCCTCCTCTGCGGCCGGAGCCGGGAGCGAGAGACACGCTGCAAGGAGCAGAAGCAGGTACTTTTTCATGGTTGTTTCCGGTTGAAAGTGACTTTTGACAAAGGTAGCGAATTTTCCGGATTTTTCCCGGGTCGAAATAAAAACGACAGATGCCATGCAGACCGGGGATATTGCAAATCGGGAACCATTGTGGGTTGATAGGGTATGGAACGGCAGGGCGGATCTGCTTTCGGCATGTTTCGAATCCGGTCGTTCTTCATTCGTGCATGCGGAAATGAAAGATATTGTGTTTTTCCTAACCTTACTGTTTCAGTTTTATTATATCCGTTTTCAGTGTTATCCCAGTTGGTTTATCACGAGGGATCGTCTTTTCCGGTTTACGGGAATCCAGGGAATCCACTTTCGGGCATTATATACGTTTGGCCGGATCGGCCGGGCCGTTTCATCGGCGGCCTGTTTCACGGCCGGGCATCTCATGCCCGAACGAACCAACCGCCCGGCCTCGATCGAAAAAGAGCCGTTCAGATATTCTGAACGGCTCTTTCGAACGATGGAACCCTATTCGGCCCGAACGGCTGCGGCTTTGTTTCCGGTAGAGAGTCTTTGAACGGCAGCCGGTGCGGACTGTGAGGTCCGGGTTCCCAGTACGCCGTATTCCGTCGATGTGCGGACCATCGTATAGGGACCTGCGAAGAAATCCTTGTATACGTACGGGCTCATCGCCTGGATGTAATAGTTGCTGCCGTTGCGGACATCCCAATAGTCGAGCGACGTGATCGTGCAGGATCCGCCTCCGGACAGACCGTAATTGTATCCGTAGATGGCGCCTTTCCCGTCCTCGGACGAGGATGCCTGAAGGGCCTCTCCGTATCCGAGCGATATGAGACCGCCGTACCCGGAGCCACCTTTGGTATAGACAAATCTCGGGAAGAGCGTGAGCTGGCCGCCGGTACTCAATGTCCCGCATATCTGATGGTGGATGTCGAACGTGCCGTCGGCCTTGAACTTCGCTTCGCATTCGTAGTCGTTCTTCAGGTAGGTGTATCCCCATCCGCGGATCAGGTACGTACTGTTGATCTCGCGCGGACGGATTTCGATGACGAAATCGTAGGACGTACCCGATACTTCGGACGACGCCGAGGTCACGGTCCATGTCCCGATCCATTGCCTGTAGGCATCCTGCATGTCTGCCGGCAGTGCGGAGGTCGTTTTCTCCGCGCTGAAGACCTTCGTGGTGTAATTCAGCGTCGAGGGGTCGATTCCCAGGCCCACCACGACATACTCCGTTTCATCGTACAGGTCGGAAAGAGTCCCTGTCATGTCGCCCTTCTTCAGTTCGTTCGCGGAAGCGATCGTCTCGCAGATACTTTTCCGGAGTTGCGTGTCCGACATGCCTTCGATTTCGCTCTTCCTGAACGCCCGGACGATGTACGGGTCGTCCGGATCCGTCGCGGTAATTTCGTATTTCAGCGAATTGTAGGTCGTTTCCGTAATGTTTACGGTCAGTTGGTTATCCGAGTATTTCGGAGTGATCCGGACGTTTTTCTCGGCATTTTCCAGGTACTCTCCGCTGAACGACAACTCTTCCACGGTCACGCCGTCGATGGTCAGAGGTTCGTAGAATTTCGCACCGGATTTCGTCCAGATGAAGGGCGCGGACAGGACCTCTGCCGATTCGGTTTCGGTGGCCTCCTTGAGCGTAATCCGGAATACGCGCGAGGTAAAATTATTCAGAGCCGATTGGAATTCCAGCGGATAGGTCGCATCCCCTACGATGCAGCTCGTATAGCCCAGCAGCATTTCCGTTTCCGCATCTACATAGGCTTGCAGTTCATCGGCCCAGTTCACGCCCTCATCGAGCGGATACATGCGGATGTAATTGCCGGATTTGCGTCCTTTGAGTTTTACGCATTCGGGAGTGGCCTCCATAACGATGAAGTCGGAATCCCCCTCCAGACCGCCGTTCGCCGTGCCGATTCCCTGATTGGCCCCGGTCCCGGCATCCGAATAGAAATGAATGATCTCGTTGTAGGTGTTGAACGTGAGCATCGGCCCGTTGTCCGGCTCTACGGAGTAGTAGGACTCGTCCGTCTGCGCGGGATCGAAATTCTCGCTGGCGGCGGTCACCTTGCCGTCGGAAGAGAATTTCAGGAACATCGTATAACCTCCGTAGATGCGCGATTTCTCCGGATAGAGCTCCACGCGCCACCCGTTGACGGCGCCCTGAAGAACGTTCTCGGCCCGTTCGATGGCTTCGTTCATGCGTTCCGTCGCGGATTTCGGGAATTTATCCTCCTCGTTCAGAAGACAGGAGCTCAGTACGAGGGGCAGCCCCAGCAATATCAATAATCGTTTCATAGGTTTCACATTTTTTTAATACGGAACAGAATCAGATATCCAGGTCGAGTGTCGGCACGTCCTGCTGACGTCGCAGGACGATCTCGCGCAGCTTCTCCAGGTCGATACCCCAGTCATTCTCATAGTATTTATAGACGATGTCGAATTTCTGCTCGATCATCGAGCGTCTCGCGCCTGCCGTCCGCAGTTTCGTTTCCCAGGCTTCGGGCGTGTTGGTGACGTAGATCGAGGCGAGTTCCACGAACTCCTCTCCGTCGGAAGTCGAGGCGTAACGGCTGATGAACCCGTCCTGCAGAGCGCTGGTCTCGGTGGGATATACCTCCCAGCAGGAATTGCCGACATAGCGGATACCTCCGTCCGACTTGCCGACGATCTGTTCGAAATCGGACGTGTAAGGCTTTTTCTGATTGAGGATATGCCCGAACTCGTGATGTATCGTTTTGAAGTAGGAGGAGTTGAGAGCATCGACATTGCGCGGATCCAGCGTATTGAGGTTGTAGAGGGTGATTTTCGTACCGCCCTCGGCCGTACCCAGTACGATGGAGCCGTTGTTGTTGTAGGCCGGGCTGCCCACGAAGAAGAGGTCTTTCGGGAAGTTGGCCCGGATGAAGTCCCGGCTGCCGGTGATTTCGTCGTAGGCTTGCAGACAAAGATAGGAAACCAACTGCGCCATTTCGATCGAGCGTTCGTAACGCGCCGGAACCAGATTGTAGGTCATATCGGATTCCATGTCCTCGTAACGGTACATGACCCGGATATTATACGGTTCGATGAAGTTCTCGAGGAGCCACTCGTCGAAAGGCGTTTCGATCTCATAGCCGATACCCGTGATTACGCTCTTGTCGTCGAGTCCGTCCTCCGAACACGCCGTGTTCGAAAGTGCGAATACCAGTGCGGACAGTGCAAATATCGTTCTTTTCATAATATGCATTTTTTAATCTCAAATGGCGGATTACCTCGGATTGGCGGGCAGACCGCTCGTGATTACGTCGTTCGGTAGCTGGATGGCCCGACGGTTGTCCCGCACTGCGAGCTTGTCGGTCACGGCGCTGACATGTCCGTCGGTGGAATCGAGCGTGCGACGATAAATTTCGATGCCGAAACGCTTGATGTCGAACCAGCGCAGACCGCAATGCAGCGTTTCGTAGCGACGCAGCATCAGCAGCGTATGGACCATGGCCTCCTGGGTTTCGTCGAGATCGAACGCAGGGTGCAGCTCCTTTTTCGGCGTAGGACCTTTCTTGTTCATATCCGACTGGTTCTGATCGGTTTCCGGCCGGTAATATTCGGTGCCGGCGGCCCACGCCGTCACGGTCTCTTCCGTCAGCGGCGTGTACGACTTGCAGGCGTTCGACAGGAAGAGGTTCATATCCTTCAGCGCGTTCGGATAATCTTTCTGCATGATGTAGGCTTCGGCCCGTGTCAGCAGCGTCTCGTCGCCCGTGAAGAGCGTGTAGACGGTGTGGATATAACCGGTTCCTGCGACGGGATCGGTATATTCGAACAGATACGGCGTATGGGGCAGCAGGGTCTTGTCCAGACCGCTGTTATATACCAGCGGCCGCACCTTCCATTCGTAGGGCGCGAAGGGCGTATTCGTGCAGGAGATGCTCTCGGTCTGGCCGATCAGCCATCCGTGGTTGTAACGGCGTCCCGAGGAGTATCCGCCGAAATAGGTCCCCGAAGAGGAGTAAGCCGTCGCCAGCAGGTAGTTGCACGGCAGGTCCGTACTGATATAGTAGGTGGCTGCCGTATTCTGGGTGGACCCGTTGTTCATCGGATATTCCAACAGCGCCTCGTAATCGCGGAGCTGGGATTCGGGGGCGTTGGTCAGCGCTTCCGAGGCATATTCCGCGGCTTTGTCCCATTTCTGATAATATAGGAAGAACCGTGCGGCGAAGGAATAAGCCGCTTTCCGGTTGAAGTGGTACTTGGGAACCGAATAGATCGCGTCGTCGATAAGCGGCAGTCCTTCCTCGATATCCTTTTCGATTTTGGCGTACACTTCGGCTACCGTACCGCGTTCGTATTTCGGGTCGAGTTCGGTTTCGGCCTTCTCCATGTAAGGGATTCCCATGTCGTCCGGATAGTTGGGATCGTACTGCTGGCAGAAAATGTTCACCAGCACGAAGTGGGCGTATGCCCGGCAGATCAACGCTTCGCCCTTGGCCGCGCGCAACTTGTCGGTCATTTCCATTTTCCCGAGAGCGTCCAGCACCTGATTGGCATTCGCAATGGCCAGATACTGCGAACTCCACGTCCTGATAAGCGATTCGTTGTTGGATTCCACGGGCGGATTCCAGGAAAAACTCTCTTCGTAGAAACGACTCCAATCGCCGTAGGTTCCGCCGTGGTCATCGACATTGTCCGAAGCCAGTTCCAATACGAACCACGGCTGGTTGCTGGCATAGGCCGAGACCAGCATGTCGATGGCCTTTTCCTCCGAATCGACCGTCGTGCGGTTGTCCGGGTTCTCGTCGAGGAAGTCATTGCAGGAAGAAAAGCCTGCGGCAAGAGCTCCGGCGAACAGAATATATGCAATGTAGTTTTTCATATCGTTTTCGTTTTTTTGATTATAGGCCGATACGCAGTGTCAGCGTGAACTGCTTGGGAACGGGAACCGCGACGCCTCCGGTGTTGAAGAACTCGGGATCCTGGCCGTTGAGCTTTTTGTCCGCGTAGATCAGAAATAGGTTCGTAGCCTGGAACTTGAGCGAGAGGCTCGACATTTTGAGTTTCTGTATCCAGCGTTTCGGGAAGTCGTAGGTCAGCGAGATCTCCTTCATGCGGATGAAATCGCCTTTGGCGATGCGTGCCGTCGAATAGTTGTAGGCGTTGTAAGCGTACGACAGCGAGTTGTCGTTCTTCTTCTGCCGGGTCGAAATAATGGTCGGCACGTCCGTGAAGCGCTCGTCGCCGGGAACCATCCAGCGGTTCTTGAATTCGCGCGGCATGGCGTCGAGATCCGTATAGGAATCGGAGAAGACCGGATCGAGACGTACCACGTTGCCGAAAGAGTAGGTGATGAAGATGTTCAGTCGGAGTCCCTTGTAGCGGAAAATGTTGCCGAAACTACCGACGTCGGTAGGTTCCGACGGCCCCGAATAAACCAGATGGTCGAAACGCTCCTGTTCCTGGAAATTGATATTCGTCGTCGTCAGCTCGCCGTCCTCGTTGATGAAGGTCGGAATACCCTCTTCGTTCAGCCCGCGGAAGTCGTAGGAGAAGATCGAATTCACGGGATAGCCCTCGCGTGAGAATCCGATGCCCGAAACCAGATCGAAGGCGCGGGTCGATGTCTCGAACTTCGTGACTTCGTTCTTCATGTGCGAGTAGATGATGTCGGTCGTCCAACTGAAGTCCTGCGTCTGGATATTCTTCGTGGAGAGCGAAAGCTCGATGCCGCGCGACCGCATCGTGGCGACATTGCCCAGCTTTTCGATCTGACCTCCGATGCCCTGCGTATTGATCGGTCCGATCAGGTCGTAGTTGTCGCGTTTGTACCAATCGACAGCCAGATTGATCCGGTTGTTCAGAAAACCCAGGTCGGCGCCGATGTTCAGTTCGTGCTTCTTTTCGTAGGTCAGTTCGCTGTTTTCCAGTTCCGAGAGAGCCAGTCCCGACTCCGAAGCGCCGGCCGTCGGACGCCACGGCGTCGTACTCTTGATTACCGCCAGTGCGTTCGTCACCGACGGACGGTCGGCCGTCAGCGAATACGAAGCCTTCAGCGAAAGGTGCGACAGCGCAGGCTGCGCGCGCTGGAACCATGTTTCCTCGTGCATGTTCCATGCGCCCGAGATGTTCCATGTCGGCAGCCAGCGCGAACGCGTCGTCAGTCCCACGGCGTTGTTGCCCTCGTAGCGGAATGTGCCGTTGATCGTGTAACGCCCTTTGTAGGAATAGGTCCCGTTGAAGAAGAATGCGGCATTGCGGTAATAGGTCTTCTCCATCGTATAGTAATCGGTGTTGTCCTCCTTGCCTTTTTTGAAGATGAGGTAATCGTAGAACGGAATCTCTCCTGCGTCGTATTGCAGACCCCAGCCGCGGAACCACGTCGTTTCGCGGTCGATCTGGTTGGTCTCCATACCCGCGTATGCATTGATGATATGCGTGTTGTCGATGGTCTTGCTGTAAGTGGCCGAAAGGCGGAAGTCGTAGGAGAGCATCCGGTTGTCGGTCCGCTGATAGATACCGCCGGCGGGCAGTACGCTCACGGGTTCGGCATAGATGTCGTCCGGGTCCTTGTAGAGAAACGAGTTGTTGTCCCGGATCGTCGTCGTGCCCATGGCCCGGTATGCCTCGGCCTGATTCGCATTGTCGCGGACGTTGTGTTCCTGCGAGGTCCCCGAATAACGCACCGAAGCCAGAGCCGCGGCTTCGAAACCCTTGAAAGCCTTCCATTTCAACTCGCCCTGGAACTTCACGTCAGCCACGTTCAGGTCGATGTAGTTGTTTTCCAGCTCGTGCAGGATGTTGAACGGAGCATAATTGCGCACATAGAATTCATTGGGATCGAGCACGCGCGAAGTGTTCAGCGCATACGAATAGGGATTGATGTCGAAGTCGCGTTTCACCTCGCCGGTCACGTAGTCGGTCGTGGAGCCGAGAGTCCCGGGAGCTTTCTGCTTGCGGTACGACCCGTTGGTGATCATATTGAATGAAAGGGCGTCCGAGATTTTGTACGAAGCGTTGAGATTGGCAGTGTAGCGTGCGACTTCGCTCTGCTTTGTCCAGCCCGGATCGAACAGGGCGCTGACAGAGGCGTAGTAGGACGATTTTTCGGTTCCCGACGTGATGCTCACCGAATGGGAGTGCATCACCGTCGGCTGGAACAACTCTTTGAACCAGTCCGTATTCCGCCGCTCTGCCGCCTGCAGGAACGCGACCTGTTCGGCGCTGCCCTGTTGCATCGCTCCCGAATTGATCAGCGCATACATTTTGCCGTAGATACCGCTCGCCGAGGCGTTCGTGACCCGCGAATTGCCCAGCCAGCCTTTGTAGGCCATTTCCTGATAGACCGACATCTGGTCCTGGGAATTCATCAGGTTGAAGTTGCTGTAGGAAGGGATCATACGGTACGTGAATTCGCCCGTATAGTTGACCCGGCTGACACCCGGACGGCCCTTTTTGGTCGTTACGACGATCACTCCGGCCATGGCGCGGGCACCGTAGATCGACGTGGCCGATCCGTCTTTCAGAATATTGAAACTTTCGATGTCTTCGGGATTCAGACCTGCGATGGCCGAACCGATCAGGGTCGTGGCGTCTCCCGAGGAGAGATCCTCGGCAGAGATGTCCTGAACGTCTTCCATGATTACTCCGTCCACGACCCACAACGGCTTCGAGTCGCCGTAAATGGAGGTCGCACCGCGAACGCGGATTTTCGGAGCCGTACCGAACGTACCCGACACGTTCTGTACCGAAACGCCTGCCGAACGGCCCTCGAGGCCGCGGCTGATATCGCCCATACCGGAAAGTTTCACGTCATCGGCCACCAATTGATCGGCCGCACCGGTAAAGAGGCGCTTGTCCGTTTTGGTCATACCTGTCACCACGACTGCTTCCACTGCCTGAGCGTCGGGTTCGAGGCGCACGCGGACGTTGGGGGAGATGGCTGTTTCCTGGGTTTTATAACCTACATAGGAAATTTGCAACTTCCCCCCCCCCTTCCGGGCCGGGATCTGAAGGAGGAATTCGCCCTTCAGGTCGGTTGAAGTGCCGATGGTCGGATCATCCTTGACGATGACCGTAGCGCCGATAATCGGAGCGCCGTTTTCATCGACGACCGACCCGCGTACCTGGTCGGATTGAGCAAAAGCACAACCCACTACCGCGAGTATGCAAACCAACGATAGCGTAATTTTTTTACTCATAAGCATTAGTTTTTGATAGTTTGTAAAAGTAAAGCGCTTCGGTATCAAAAATACAAAATATAATTTAATACGCAAACTTTTTGTGGCATAATGTGGCCGATGGAAATACATTATATCAAAAACAAATGAAAGGGATTGCGATTTTTTCTTCAAATGTGCCGGCCGATTACGATATGGAATCACCGGATTTTCCTTTCCGGCGTCCCGGTCGTCAGTGAAAACGGTGCGGCTTGTCTGCAACGAGGTCGGAATCGGCGGTTTCGGAGAAAGGAATGGGCCGTTGCGGAGACTGCGGCCCGGTCGTATGACCGAACGGCCGTATCGCCGTGTTTTCTTACGATCGACTGCATATCCCGCATGACGGAGGGTCCGGTGTACTTTTTCGGCGCCGTAAAAAGTACACCGAATAGGCCGCATGCGACATGCTCCGAACTGCATTTTCCTGCACTTCCGGAAAAAGCAGAAAGCCTTGTAAATTTTTTATTTACAAGGCTTTCTGCTTTGATATTTGCGGTGCGTAGGGGACTTGCCCCCCCCTACACACATTGCTTTGACTTTCAAGGCCCTTTTTGCGAAGCGCATTTTGGTACACCGAATTGGCCACTACCAGTTTGCGTCGTATTTCACAATCCTTTTGGGCTTTTTTCTGAGACAGAAGTATGAAAATTTCTTTTAATGTGCAAAAATTCAAAGAATAATTCGAATCCAGTCATAACATATAGGGCAGATTCATGACGGTATTGGAATATTTTATTGAGCAATTAAAATCTACAAAGAGAGTATTCCATTAATAATAATGCGTAATTAATAGATATATAATTACTTATAATGATTTTTATATAAGTAAATATTGACTCATATGAAGTTCGGCTGTATTGTTCCCAATTTTGCCGTGTCAGTTATTATTTAGAGTAGGGTAGGATGGAACGTACGGAAGAGATTTTAGAAAATAGTTCGGGAGATTCGGCCGGATATTTCCTATATGAAACGTCATCGTAATTTGCTTTGCGGAGTTCCGATCCTGGAGGTCGGAGAAGTTTGCGACCTGTTGAAAATATACGATCGTCAACTTCGCCGTTACCATGAGCAAGGATTGCTCTCGGGTTTTTATTTCGAGATCGTCTCGTTCGAGCCGGGACTGGGATACCTCGCGGCATACCTTTACTGCGGCGGACAGTGGGCGGAGTTCTGACCTCCGCATGCATGCTTACCCCGAAGGCAGGGATACGTCCGGTCAATCGGTTCCGCTGCAAGTGAACCGCAAATTCAAAAAACGAACATTTACTATGACCCTGAAACCCGAAGATTTCCGCCGTGCGCTGGAGATCATCACCCGGAACAACTGCATCACCGTGTCGTTCAACACGCCGGTGGATGACAATTATGCGAATGCTTACCCGATTCTCATTCACGAGAGCAATGCCACCGTGCTGAAACAGCTCCACGACGAAGGCTATTCGCTTTCGATGATTGAGAAAGGATTGTGTGTCATGAAGTATTAACCTCAAACGACAAAAACTATGGCATGTTATAAATTTTATCAGGACACGAAACACACGATTTGGCAGCGTACCCACTTTACGGTCGAGGCACCGACCGAAGAAGAAGCGATACGGAAGGCTGCAGCACTCATCGAAGACGGAATGTTCGATGCGGAACCGGAGAACGACCGTATCCGCATCGGGGAATCCGAACTATTGTTCGACACCCTTTCGGCGCTTTCCACCGAGGAAAACGACGGAGAAACGACTGTGGAGATCTATTCCGGAACACCCCGGAGAGGCCGGATGATAGCCGAAAACCGGGACGGAGCGGCATGGGACACATGGTGGCTGGAGCTCGACGCCGGGGATATGGAGCGGATAACGGGACTCCGACGCTCCGACTTCAGCACGGAAAAGGATTGCGAAGATTTCATCGTCGCCTGCATCCAATGGTGGAACAGCCACTCCGAAACCGAAAAAATCGCAGTCTGGAAGGAATATCGGGAATAACAAAAAACAGAAATCGTAATGAAACCATTCGAGAAAATCATGAAGCGTCCGGCGCTTCCGAACTATTACCTGCATCGCCATTTCCAATGGCCCGACACGCTGCCGGAAATCTTCGACTACTTGCGACAGCACGACGAACTGCCGTTCCTGTACGGCGGCGACAACTGGCCTTACGATGCGATGTGCGAGCGGCAACGCCGTCAGGGCGTTTCCATTTCGCAGTTCCTGACACCCGACCTTACGGCACGGCAGATGGCAGCGCTGGCCGTGCGGTCGTTCGACAACGAGAGCCGTATCGTGGACGCCTGCTGCGGCTCGGGGCAGCTCACGAGGGCGCTGATTGCCGAAGGAGTGCATCACGGCCGAATGCGCGGAGTTCCTGCGGTGGCTGGGTGACGTACAATATCCCGGCGACAAGGCCGTATTGTTGCTGCCGGTGGGGTTCATCGACAAGCAGCGACCCAGGATGATGCAGAACGTCGTGCGGAGGTTCTGCACGCTCTGTCGGACACCCATGCAGGAATCGTTCGCAAGGACAAATTGCAGGGCTGAGATCGTTGTGCTGGAACGGCTGTAAAGATCTGCGGGAATATTTCGCTGGTAAATTCATCCCTTTCGCCGTATCGTTTCGATACGGTGAAAGGGATTGTTATGCGTTGGTCGGCTCGCCGAAGGCGCTATAAGGAATACGGTCGTGTGAAACGGAACACCCGGCTGAAAGAGCGGCTGAAGATGACTGCGGGTGGTTGAAATATCTTTACCGAATGAAAATACCAGACTGCCTCCTTCTCTCAATGTGGATACAGAAAATCGCCGGAAACGTTTCGAACGTTCCCGGCAGCATCGCTGAAATCCGAATTCCATTCTGTCTAACATTCTTCGGCTGTTACTTTTGTATATAATTTTGGTATATGATCAAGGTAACATATACCGAAAATACAGATATAAATGTCGATTTTACGAGTGTCCAATCTTTGAAAATAAGATATACTGCTATCGAAAGAATTGTCGACACAACAGCCATTCCAACACATTTCAATACTGTTTTTAAAAACTTCGATAGACTTGGATTCATAACCCTAATTCTTTTACTCTTATATAATAGGCTTTATGTATCTCTTCCCGAGAAACAGAATACTCCGTATTCGTATCGGTTGATTTAACAGACATTATTTCTTCCAACAACTGATCGACACCTCCGATAATACTTGCCACTCCAGCTGTAGCAGCCACAGCTTTCCACGTTAATGCTCCTGTTATCCATCCCAATTTTGAGCCGGCAACATATCCAATGGACCGGCGACATCAGAGATAAGTATTCGTTTGCCAATACGCAATGTACTATTCCAGAAACGTCCTTGAAGTCGAGGATTCCATACCGTATACTGAGTATCCCAATACTCATAAGAACCATCGGCTACTCCTGCTATCCAACTTATCAACTGTTTTTCTTCGGAATTAGTGGCGCTTTTTATATAATTAACATACAACAAATTGAGTTTGTTTTCACAAGGTGTTGTACCACCGTGTTGATCTATTGTTTTTTCTATTTCATCTACATAAGAAAAAATAAGCGGAGATATTGAATTCGTACCATATACCTTTTTAATCGCATCTGTTGCAGACAGCCCCCCATTGATAATATGATCGACTAATTGACTCTGACGACTGTTCAAAGATACATCCAAAATATCGCACACCCACCTGTCAATATCGCCTGCCGGAGCATTATTTTTATATGCCAAACGCATGGCAGCACCATAATCGGACATCAAGCGAATAAACTCGTCTGCATTAGATGAAGAGGCCAAGACAGATGGCGTTTTATGTATTTCAATAAAATTCTCCAATATTAAATTGTGATAAACACCAACCTCCGTTTGGGATATTTCGTCTTCAACAGGCATTGAGTTTTAAGATTCTTTTTTACAAGATACACATAGTGTGATACTAAAGGAAATAATGCCTAATAATAAAGATTTTCTCATAAAATTAGTTTAAGGTTTGTTTAAAAATACAATAAATATAACATAGAACAAAAAATACAAATATTTTGCATCGGGTGATAGGTGTTCGTTACGGAAGTCTCTTTGATTGTTCCGCATAAGAGTTCCGTATTTGCCTTTTCTCATTCACACTTTGATTTTATCGGAAACGATATTTTTATCGGATGATTTTCAGGGGCATTCGATTTGGAATGGGTTAAAAAGTATTTTCTTGCAGTTATGGCGGATTGCTGAATTGATATTTTTTAAACATCCGATCCAAATCCGGTGTGGGACAAAAGTGATGTAACGATTCGATTATCGCGTCGTTACATTTTTGTATAGGATAATAGGTAACGAAAAGGCAACGGTTTATTTTCAGTTTGTTGCACGAAAATACCGCATTTCAAATAACCTACTGCAAGATACGAAAAATTTTCCGACCGGGCAAATTCTATTCAATCGAAGAAAAAATGGCTGAATCAACAAGCTATTGCAATGATTAAAATTTGAAGGATTTATTTTTTCTGATAAAAGGTGTCCAAACTTTTGACCCTTTTGTAAAGATACACAATATACAGGATATAGGCAGAAAAAATTTAGAGCAAGAATTTGTGCAGAGTCGACAGAGTCAATCAACAAATATTTTCGGAAAGGCATATAATCTGCCCTGTGAATACCTCGCCTATCTTACTCCCAATATTTGATTTTACCGCCATGGAGATGCTATGCATAATCCAATGGCGGTAAAGATTGAAGCAGTCGCCCCGCATCAGATATGTCGTGGCGTACATCCACTTACCACGGCACTAATCCCACCAGTTATGCAGATGGAATTCCAGATACTTGAACAGAATGCAGTAGGCCTTATGGTAACGGACGTCCTGCTTGTTCGCTTTGTCGTATGCTCCCTTGTGGTCGTGATAAATCGTAAAACGGTTGACATTGTGCATATTCACCCGACAGGAATCGAAATCGCCGCTACTACGGTCTTTGCTTAGGACAATATTGATCAGTCGGCAAGCGGTGCGCATGGTATTTGCAACATAACGCCTGTTGCGGCAATGCCCTAACTGCTCCCAATACGCAATCATCCGCTCGATTTTGAATTTCAGAAGATAGAATACCTCCAACCAGTCATAATTACCTCCCCACGACAACTCTCGCATGACCCTGTCATGATTCAACCTGCCAAGTGCACTCGTATAGGCGTTCCAATCTTCGCGCTTCATCCCGTGAACCGGGCCTTTGCCCCAATCTTTAAGTTTCTTCTCACACTCCTTGTCCAAGCGTCCCATTTCTGCTTGTCGCTCCACCTCGGTCATCGCCTCATAACGGGCTTGCACCTCATCCTGTTCACGCAACTCATGCTTTAACGGAAGATTGTTGGCGATCTTGAAATAATAGCCTTCGCCCTCCTCTTTGCGCACCTTCGCCTCGTATTTCGCACACTCTGCCTGCCATTGATCCTCCAACGGTTGTAGACGGGCTACGGTAGCAAGATCGGCCAATCGCTGATTGAGGGTACGTGTACAACAACAAAGAATCTCGCGAGAGTGTCGCGCACTCCACTGCTCACCGATGATATGCGTTTGTTCCAACTGCCTGACAATGCGTTTGGCTCGGTTTTGCTCGATATGGAATTGGCCGCATACCGTCGATACCGATACCGTCTGCCACTCGACAACATCGTGCGCCACCGCCTCAAACAGCGGGTCGCGGCGATTCCAATCAAAGGCAGGATTACTCATGGGTTGCGTGATATGCAAAGACTCTTTCATACTTGTTTCGTAATTGTGTGATTTTCTTTGCTCCTTTTTCAAGGTCGTATTGGAACAATCCTGCAAAGGAACTGTTGCAGAGCATTTCGATGTCGGATTCAGTAATTGCACGCGGAAAACCGCACGCGGCATAGGGTTGCATTTTGCGCCAAACGGCACTCATCAGCGACTCATTCTTACGAATTTCCAGCATGGTATCCCGCTGTGCAAAATAGTAAAAGAGCATCTCGCGGTGGAGTGTTTCTCGTAATTCATCTTTCGTCATAAAGGATTGAATTTTGGGTAAAAGTAAAGTTCTTTCCTGCCATCTCGGGACAGAGAGGGAAGACGACCGCTTTATGTTGCCGTATGCACCTTAAACTTGTACTCCGAACACATGTGTCGGCCACATTGCTTTTGCTACTGCATCCGCCTCGCCAATGATAATCCCGTAATAATCGGCAAAAAACTTCTCAACATCGAACTTTTTGGGGAGTTTGAAGGTGCGCTCGGCCTGCTCCAACGCCTTGATGCGGTCGAGGGCATAGATGCGTGGCTCAGCATACTCTTCGCTCTTGCTGAGCATATACCACCGCTACTCAGAGAACTTCACGCACCACGGCTTCATCTCGAAAGTCGAAGCCTCACCACGACGGAAGCTGTGGTAGGCAATCTGCAACACGCGATCCCTACGCATAGCATTAACGATCTATGTAAAGTACTCTTGTTCTGAAGGCCCTCTGAACGATCTGCTTAAATCCGCACACCCGGATATCACGAAACGCTTTGATGGAAGAGTGCAGGCGAAACCTTAAGCCGGATTAATGTGTTGCAATTTCATCATACGCGGTGAGGACCTCACGCGCCTTGCGAAGCTCCGCGATGATCTCCTCGGCTTTGTGGAACTCGTTCAGTCGTTTGCGGCCCAGCCACGACTGTGCCTCCGTCTCCAGCCAGCCCAAAGCCGACAGCGAGCGGAGATATGCATCCTTTCGTGCAAGATCGGCATTGTAGTGTGCCCCTTTTGCTCTCCTGCGTGCCCGAATGCCGAGATATTGTCCTTCGTTACCTGATAGCACCATACGGAACAACAGTTCATCCGTCAAACCGTATTCGAACCAGCGGCTGTTTTTGCATTTGTCGAGGAGTTTAAAGTCTGTCGCCTCAATCGCTGCTATCAAATCCTGTGTATCAATCTGGTTGCCCCGGGTAGCCTTGCGGTTCTTGGCCCGCTGCTGTCGCCATGCCTCGATCTTGTTGCTGCACTGCTCCGCAAGTAGTTCAGGCGTAATAGCCGCAACATTGTCGTATTCAAACAAATAGCCGAGGCAAGTACCGATCATCTCCATTTCGCACGATGAAAACCTCGGTTTGCTGGGGTGAGGGATGCCGAATACGGGGATGCGGTTCGTGCCGATCGTCCCAAGCCGCAACTCCGAGGGGATCAACTCGCGCTGGTTCTCGATAGACAGATGCCGGAACCATTTTTGTGCCCCGAGGCAGAGAATACGATTCGGTTGCAGTATCTCGATCAACGCTTCGCACCGCTTGTGGCAGTCATGTCTGCGGACAACCGTCTCAATCTCCACGGCGCGCGGTGTACTGAAAAGCACCACTTCGGAGAAGACCAGTTTGACATTCTCGCCGTCAAGTAGGCTATCAATATCCACTCCGGCGTACCGTAAGATGGAGCGCAGCATGGTCCAGATGCGCCATTTGTTACGCTCCTCGCGAAAGGACCAGTTGCCGTGCAGGAGTACGTCTCCGGTCATCCGATCCCCATACAGACCTCCTTTGATGCGCCAATTCTCGTTCGCCAGTTGGTCTCGATAGGAACCACCATATCCGGGGTTGATGGCCAAAATCAGCAATTCGGGGGGCTGCCGGACCCGAGACAAATCGGACTGAGTATAGAACGACAGATCGCAGTCGGGGTCGCTCGTGGCGATGTCGTGATAGAAGTTTGCGGTCCGATCGGCCCAGTCCCGCAATTGTTCGGCCAGATTCATCATAGGAGAGAGGTTGTTTGCGATAAAGGTACTAATAATCGGAGAACTTCCCAAAGTGTGACAGCAGCTCATATCCGTAACCACCGCTCGGGCGAGGTGCAAAAGTGTATCAGCAGCGCAAGGACGATCACCGCAAGCAGGACCAATGCAATCTTGCGAGTTCGTGGATTCATCCGACCACGAATGTCGGTTTTTTGCTCAGACAACACCCATTTCCGACCGGTATGGTCGGTAATATACCATTTCTCGCTGTGATAGTAGCCCGTTACGCCCTCAAGAAAATCTCCCTTCCCGTCGCAAATACCAGGTATAGCGAGATGCCCGGATTTGTTGATCTGAACCCATCTCCCATCTTTTTCGACAAGCGCTACTCCTTTACGAAAGGGCCACACAAAATCGTAGATGAAGGGAATGACCTGTTCACCGGACTCGTTCACAAAGCCCCATTTTTCATGATACTTGACCGCGGCCATTCCCTCCCGAAAGGGCCTGGCAGAGTCGTAAACACAAGATATGATGATATTACCGTCACTATCGGCAAAACCATATTTCCTAAAATTCCGAATGACTCTCGGTGATTTTCCAGACTTCGGAATGTTATTACTGCGTGGCAGCGCGTCGGGCCTGTTTTGCATTTTATCCATCATTACTATTTTATGTTCGTTTGCAAAATTCTCTTGTCGATGGGCCAAAACACGACACAGCAACGGAAAATTTACAAAACGGAGGATTGTGTCATGATTTGGGATCGCACAGGGCTATTTTTGTTTCGTAACCAATCACACGATAATGACACTCTGTGAACTTCTGCATCGAGTCGCGTGGGACGATATTCGCCCCCATATCGAACGACATCTGCCGGAACGCCCCGAGACGAAACTCGCCGATTACAAAAGGCTCTTCGAGTTGGCCCGGGAAACGGCTCCGGATCGCACTACCTACATACCCCGCACGCCTCTTACATTTCGGTTCTACCGAAATCCCGATACGCTCTCCTGTGAATGGAACGATCTGGCTCATGATACGATTAACTATTTTGGTAGTTACGTCGCCGATCATGCCTTCGGTGGCCCGCTGTCGCGTTCGCTGGCCTCACGGATCGAAAAATTCTCTCTGCCCATCAACAATTCCGAGTGGGCCGCCTTTTGCCTTTGGGAGTTGCTGCGCTACTATGGAGAGGATGACAACAGCGACGCGCCCAAAGTAAGAAAGCTCTTCCCTCTGTTCCGCTGCCTCGTCTTCCGTTGGAATGATTGGCGATTCCGGCGGATGACACGTCGTTTCCGCATGGATCAGAATATGGCACCAAAGGGGGACAAGAGGCTGCAACGTCTGCGTCGCAAGGTGCAGCAGGTCGAAGCCTCCATTTTGAAGATTACGGGAAGAGAGTTTTTCACCTTGCATCAACTTCCCGAGAAGAAAATCAATCGGGTGTACGAATTGATTGGAGACCGCAAATGGCTGCTTGACCAAATGTTTGTCGGCACGCCCGAGGAGGTGGCACGCATGAAAGCGGTAAACGAACGTCTGCTGAAGCTCACCAGCCTGATGTATCGCCGGAGTGCCGCACTATACCGCAAGGTGCTGACCAGTAGCTATGATGCCGACTCCGATGACGATGTGATGGTAGAGGGAATCCTGAAATACAGCTATAATGAGGAGTCATCGCTCCTGCCCATGTCCAACGACGCCTTCTATGGTTCGGATTTTTGCCGGATGATGCAGGTGATTGATGGACTCTACGGATATGACATAGTGGCTGAATTGGAGGAGATCGAATCGACCTTGTGCAAGAATTTCGATCCACACGACCAGCCGGAGATGAGTGATGCCGAATTGGGTTTCAAGGATGAACTCGACGACGGTACAACATGGGCCGAAGGGGCCTTGTGGCACCCGGCATTCAAGAATATCTGCTTGTGTCATGCGGTACACGACATCTGTACGCACAAGAATTATTCGATTCCCGACCTATTGCGGATGAACGATTTCTGGTGCGAAGTGAAGGTGACGCACCAACACATCGTCGATCAGAGCGGCAACCGTTGGGAGTGGTGGAGGCGTTGCACCTTCGAAGAGTTTCGCTCCAAGCTCCTCTCCGAAGCGGAGCATCGTCCCGAACACATTCGGCTGGGGCAGTATATCATGACCCGCACGTTGCAACTCTTCCCCGATGAGGCGACATCCCCCTTGTGGGATGGATTGGACGACTGCTTTTACCTTGATGAGCGAGTAGATAGCTATCTGCACCGATTGTATGATCGGCTCAATGCCCCCGACGAGGAGTAAAATTTACCGCCCGTTATGTCACCATTTGGCACATTCTGTCGGTAGTTTCGTCAAACCGAGAAAAATACTACATTTGTTTAACTAACCAAATTTCAGATCTATGGCAAATTTCTATTGTGAGTACTGCGGACAAAAGTTTTCTTCGGTATCCTCTTTGACCGTCGGTAATTGTATGCGGCATCCTAATGGCACTTGTAAAGGACGCCATAAACTCTATGAGGGAAGCGAGAAAAGTAAATACACCTGCAAATACTGCGGGCAAACTTTTGGCTCAATTTCCTCGATGACCGCCGGGAACTGCATACGCCATCCGAACGGCACGTGTAAAGGCCGCCATGCTCCGGCATTATAGCGGCAGTGCAATCATGAGAAATCCGGCTGATTAAATCGGATTTTTGTTTTCATACAGAACCGTTACGCCTCTTGGTGATTGCGAAACAGATCCTCACCGACGGCCTGCATTCGCTCGCGGAGCCATTGGGGTTCCAAAACCTCGATGTCATCTTCTGCATTGATAGCATGGATCAGCAACTCTTGTTGGAAATCGAGCGTCGGACGTAGGTAAAATTCAAAGACGGAAGAGTCCTTCGTGATCTCGGTCTCCAGTTGTGAAACGTGCAACGGCAGTGTGCGGATGTATTGTCGCTGGATGCCCGCGACGCGTACCCGCATCCGCTCGGACTTGACACGGTCATCGACGACGATCCCGAACGAATCGGCAAAGAAGCCCTCCGGATCGAAATCGTCGGGCAGTACAAAAGTGTTCTCTATCGTACGGAGGGTGTGGATGCGATCCAGCGCGTAGACGCGCAGCCGCTTGTCGCTCATGCTGCACCCCACCATATACCACCGCTGGCGGAAGACCTTGACGCAGTACGGAGCCACCTCGAAGGTCGAGGCCGTGTCGCTCCAGAAACTCTGGTAGGTCATCTCCAATGTCAGGTTGTCACGCATCGCCTCGATGATCTGCGTCAGGAAGCGTTGCCCCGAGGGGATCTCCTCGAAGAGAATACGCCGCTTGAGGTGGTGGCTTTCGTTGATGAGGTGATTCACGGCAAAGGTGTTCAGCAACCACGTCCGAACCCCTCCACGCTCCATATCTTCTACGTGTTCGATGTAGTAGAGGTAGCCAGCCCGACGGTCACAGCCGATGTTGATATCGAACATCTGCTGGATGGCGTTTTTGTGGTTGTGGAAGGTCTTCAGAGGCAGCTCTTCGCCCGTATCATTTAGCGACGAACATTGCCACCGCTCGTTGATTTCCTCGAACGAGATACGGCCCGCACGGTAGATCGTGTCGACCAGCCAGACGTAGCGGTTGAACAGCACCGCCGCATTGCTTTTCGAGGTATTGCGGCTCTTTTTTGGGGTTTTCATGCGTGATCATTTTCTGGGTTTCTATTGCAAAAATAGCAAAGTAAAATGCTAAATCGTGGCACATGTTAAAATATTACTGCGCATGATTCGCCGCAAAGATCAGATGATGTTCGAACCTGCGCCTACGGGTATCGAACATCTGGAAACAATGCTTAAGGCGATCGAAGAGGGCCGCACCATGCAGTTCGACTATCAATCGTATTATAGCAATGAGCCAGCACGTGCTTGGGAAATGATTCCGTGTTTCCTGTGCATCTTCGAGGGGCGGTGGTATCTGATCGCCGAACTGACAGACCGTTCCGATACCCGCCGTTTGGCACTCGAACGGATGTCGGCACTCCGCATTACGGAAAGCCGTATGGTGTCCTCACCCGACATCACGCTCAAGGAGTTTTTCGAGGGATGCTACGGTATTATCCGCGAGTCGCACTTGAAACCGCGATTGATCCATCTGAAAGCCGATGCACAGCAGCGTAACTATCTTCGTGCCAAACCACTACATGAATCACAGGAAGAGATCGAAACGGCGGCGGAATATTCTGTGTTTACCTACTATGTGCGTCCTTCGTTCGACTTCTTCCAGCGCGTATTATGGATGCGCGAGAAAGTCGAGATCATTGCACCGGATGATGTGCGTACAAAAATGGCAAAGATTGTCGGACAATTGTAGGAGATGTATCGGTAATTTTGAAGCAGGCCGCCCTAAAAACCGGTTTTAACCTATCTATGAGCGGAATAAAGACAGGTTAATACCTGATATAAATTTCCTTACGCATGTTTACCGGCACAATGTCATCTATGTAACTTCCGTTTTTTGCGTCGTTGAATCAGCTGTTGCTGTTCTTCATAAGCCTGCGTGTCGGCCAAATCCAATACCGTATCGACAATTCCGGAGAGAGAACTTGCCGCGGATCTTCGTTGTTTGTGCTGCTGTTCCCGATCCGGCTCTACGGTATGTTGTTCTTCTTTTTGGGAGGTCGGGAATAGCTCGTTGAAAACACGGGCCGAGAATTCTTTTCCCAATACCGACCCATTGGCGACGATGCCGTCGTTGTGGTCGATGAATGTAACGCCGTAGATTCTACCGACCGGATTGACGCGGAATACCGTGTCGATGTTCTCCGCTTTGAGTAGCCGCCGGAACTCTTCCCGCGTATTATGCGGGCTCATGGCATCCCGGACCGTCCGCCGCAGCCGGTCGAGCGCTCCCGGCTCTTTCAGTCTTTCCTTTGATTTTGCATAATACGTTTGCAGGGCTTTATAACCTACGTCTTTCCCTATTTTACTCGACTTGAAGAGCGTACTTGTTCCATAGCCGTCACCGGTCAGGGCGCCATAGACAATACCTGCATAATTTCAGCCGTCGACAGTTCCCGTACGTTCTTCGACCGAAACGTTGAACCGTTCCAACAGGGTGCGGAATTCTCCATACGACGAGCATTTGTAATTCCGCAGGCACGACCGGACGACGGACGAGATCTGCTGCTTGACATTTCCCTCGGGATAATTCACTTTCCGCAGGCCCTCCCTGTCCGTCAGTTCCTGCCCCTTGACACTCGGCTGCAGGCCGTATTTGCGCTCCAGATCGCGCAATATCTCCATCGAACGCCGGGCCTCGAAATCATGCGGGAGTTTGCGGCCCTGCTCATCGACACGCATCGACACGATATGGGGATGCTCTCTGGAAATGTTCTTGTGCTTGAAAACGATATAAGGCTGTTCGCCGTAACCCATACGTTCCATGTACTCACAGGCGATTTTCCGGAGCTGTTTGTCTGTCAGAACGGGATTAAAAAGCTGTAACGATTCGATAATTCGGGTCGTTACAGCTTTTATATAGGAGAATAGGTAACGAGAAAGCAACGGTTTATTTTCAGTTAATTGCACGAAAATTCCGCATATCAAATAACCTTTTGCGAGGTACAAATATTTTTCGGTATTGACAAATCTATTTGAAGGAGCCCTTTCATCACAATCTCTTCCAAGCGCCCCTCGTAAAGAGGGGCGCCGGCGGATCATTTTCTGCTTTCCTCGATCAGGTATCCACGCAGGCGGTCCAAAAACCGAGTCAGCCTCAGTTTGCGGTTCACCACCGCATGCCGGGCCTGATCCGGATTCCGGATCCGCACGTTGAACAGCCATGCCACTGCTTCCGCGAACGTCTCCACACTTACCATAGAGCCGTCGATAAGGCGTCCTACGCCGAGGCCCTGCATCCCGGCAACGAGCTCCATCAGATCCGTCGGCGTGAATCCTTCGGCGAGGTAGATCGGAGACTTGGGACAGCGGGCGTCCTCCGGAGCATTCATAATGTCCGGATGTACGACCCGCAGGTGTATCATCCGTATCTCGAACTTCGTCAGCTCTATGGCTGCATCGAGCAGCGGCAGGAGTTCCGACGGAACTTTTGCCGCAGCGTCCCGGAGACGCACCAGCCGCATCTTCGCACGGGCCAGCGTATGCAGCGTATCCGCCGGAGAGAATCTCCCCGGCACGAGCAGCCGCTGTACGCTGCCCACATAGCGTTCATAGGAGGTTTCCGCCTCGCAGAGTTCTCTCTCGGACAATGGCTGGACAAGGGAGAGGCATACAAGGTGTACGAAACGGTTCTTTTCAAGGGTACGGGTATTTCGTGACATGGCAATATCGGTTTTACAGGTGTTCATGTTCATTGTCGTGGTTTTATCGGGTGAACAGTTGTTCGGATTCCATGTCTTCGGGGACGGCCCCCGCACCTGCGGCGTGCGGCAAAAGACGACAAGCCCCGGCACACGCCCGCTCCGGGATATACCTCGGCGTGCGGCATCGAAAGCGAAGGAGCCTCACCGCCGTAAGGCGGGAGGCTCCCCGGAGTATGCGTACATCGCACCGCCGATCGCAGCCCGTGGCAACGTATCCGGCAGGGACGACCTACGATCAAGGTGCTGAGATGAGTGTGTTGTGCGTTATTTTAGAGGAGGCAGACTTACTTACACATCATGGATACGCGCACCCGCACTATCGGGAGCTCCAGGCATCCGGTTTCCGGCGATAGTGATCCTTGCGCGGATCGCACAGGCGCCTCCGGTGCCGGTTCTTGCCCCCCCCCCATGGCGATCAAGACAATCAGCAGGGCCGCCATCGCCACCCAGAACAGCAATACAAGAAAATTCGCCTCCGGTGCGGCCATTTCGAAAGCATCTTCTATTGTCCATATATTGATTTAGCAATTAATTGAGTAATTGAGATATAGGTCGTCAAAAGCCGTTCGTTACCCTTTCGGGCCCGCCGCCTTCCCTTTATGCCGGGCAAGCAGTTCCGGGAAGTGGCGGCGCATGAAGCCTCCCAGACTGTTGTAGACCAGCCCCAAACGCTGCGCTATGGTTTGCAGATCCTCGTCCGTCGTTTCGTACAGGCGTACCGCCTCGGCGTATTTCTCCATGCTGCGCCGCAATACGGCACGTCCGCCGGCAGACCGCATCATCCCCCGACGGGCATAGAGCTCCGGTTCGTGCTCCTTGAGATACTGCCGGAAAACATCGGGATGCAGCCCGAACTCTGCGGCGACTTTCGACGTGGGCAGGTCGCTGCGGCGCAGCCGTTCGATGGCCGGGGCATACTTGGCCGCCGTGGAGCGCAGGTAGTGCTTCGTGTCGGAAATAGCAGCTTTTTCGGTGTATTCGGCGCCCCGGCGTTCGAAGGCCGTCTCGCGGCACCACGTCTGCAGGTAGCCGGCAAGCGTATGCCTGTTCATGCCCAGCCGGGCGGCGATCTCCCGAACGGTCAGCGGCGTTTGCCGGTAAAGACGCACCGCCTCCCGATAGCGCTCGCGGAATTCCGGTTTCGACTCGTGACGCTGTCCGTTGCCGGTCATGCGTCCCTTGCGCTTGCGGCCCTTGGCCTGTTCGCGCAGTCCGAAGCGTCTGTCCTGCAAATCATGGTGGTAAAACAACAAATGCTGGCTCAGTCCGTGAGCGGGAACCCCGCATGCCTCGGCCGCTTCGGGAACGGTCATCTCCGTAGTTCGCAGCAGCTCCACAGCCCCGGCATACTGCTCCCGGCACCACGGACGCACACCCCGCTGCTGGTTGTCGGCAAGCCCCCGCCGCCGGCGCTCCTGTTCCCGGCGTTCGAGAATGTCCGGATAATGACGCCGCAACTGGTTGGCAAGTCCCGTACCGTCGAGTCCGAAGCGGCGGGCGATCTGCGAGACGTTGAGTTCGAGGTAATCCTCGTCGTCGCACGCGGCGACGGCCTCCCGATATTTGGCATGCGCCGCAGAAGTCTGGCCCCGTTTGCCGCGCAAACGCTGTTGTGCGGCCTGCGACTCAGAGCATATCACGCCGTGACGTGCGAAAACCAGTTCGCGGTGGAAGCGGCTCAGGTAGCTGCGGAAACCGCCCAGCGGAACACCGCACCGCTCGCTGATCTGCCTTGTCGTCAGGTCGGTCGCAACATAGAGTTCCACGGCCTCGCGGTATTTCGCCTCCGTCTCCGGACGGGGGCCGCCTCTTTCTCCGCGGCGGGCCGCGATGCCGGCCGCCTGCGGCTCGGAAACGGACCGGGCGGACTCTTCCGCATCAGCCGGCAGGTTCGGATATCTTTTGCTGGTCATGGTCTTCATTTTTCTCCGGATGTTGTGCCGATTCGTCGGTTGTTTTTTCGGTTCTTTTCGAACTGCTCATTTTTCAGCCATCGGTCGGGGTCGATGACGCGCATCTCCTTCCAACGGCGGTCGAGCACCAGTTTCCGCAACATGGGCGTAGCATGGCAGTAGCGGAACATGACGCTGCCCCGGAACACCTCCTGCCGGAGCCGGTAGGTACGGGCGCGGACAAAAGTCCCCAGAAAGGAATTGGCCGACGAGAGCGCACGCCGCAAACGCCTCGGCTCGGCGAAATACCCCGGCGGCCGTCGGTCGAGCCTGTCCAGCTTCTCCCGGATGCGGAACACGGTTCTATGGAGCACGTAGCGGCGGTAGGGCTTGATATAGGAACCCAGAAAGGCGATGCCGCCGAGGACGTTTGCCAATTTCGTCTTATCGGGGTGGAGCGACAACGCCGCGTCGTCGCGCAGGAAACGCCCGATGGCGGGGATGAGCGAGAGCAGGTAACCGGGGTCGTTGTGCACGATGTAGAAGTCGTCCACATAGCGGCCGTAGTGCTTCAAACCCAACCGCTCTTTTATATAATGGTCGAAATCGTTCAGGTAGAGGTTGCTGAAAAGCTGCGAAGTCAGGTTGCCGATAGGCAGCCCGCATCCTTCGGGCGAACGGGCGAGGCTTTTGGAAGCGGGCAGCCGGCCGAGCAACTTGGGGTCGCCCCGATAGACGCATCCGTCCAACGGGTCGCAATGGATGACCTGTCCGGTAAGATAGCTCACGATACGGAAACGGTCGGTAGCGTCGTTCCGGCGGCCGGTCTGCGGGTCGGTCTGCCGTCCGATCCAGCGCAGCAGCCGCTGCGCCTTGGCGTACAGGATGTCCCGGTTGATGCTCATGAAGTAGCTGCGGATGTCGAGCTTGAGCACATAACAGGGTTTCGTGTAGTTCTGCGAGCAGGAGCGTATGTGGTGTTCGAGCCGTTCGACCCCGGCGCTGATGCCCTTGTACTTGCGGCAGGAGTAGCAGTCGTAGATCAGGATGCGTTCGAGATAAGGCGAGAGGTACTCGTCGATGTAGTGGTGCACCACACGCTCGCGGAAGTTCGCCGCGATGACCTCGCGGGTAACCGGCTCGGTGACGATGAAACGCGTAGAGGGAGCCGGGACGTATTCGCGCCGGAGAATGGAGGCCGTCAGTTCGGAGAGCAGCTCCTCGCGCCTGAGCTCGAAGCGGAGGCGGTTGTTGGTCGCGCCCTTATGCCGGCAGGCCAGACGATAGGCCCGCAGCAAGTCGGCGTAGAGTTCGTAATATGTTTTGTCCTTCAGTGGCATGGTTCGAAAAAAAATCCGGATACCGGGCAGTGGCGTATTCCTTGACGCGCACCAGGCGCAGCGGGAACCTGTTGCCGGGAACGTTGTGGTTCACGTTCGCATTATTGAGGTTGAAGTTCAGGTTGCGGGCGTTCGAGCCTCCCGTCCACAGCGACGAGGACCAGCAATAGCCATTGACTCCGCGGTTCGTGATAAGGGTAATCGCTTTGCTGCACCCACCGGAGGACCGCATCCCGTCGGGAAGCGGCAGACCCCTGCGGGAGCCTTTCGACACTACCGCCGGGCATTTCCCACGGCGGCGGATTACCGAATTCGCCTTGCACGCTCCCCGCCCCGAAAAATCGAAGACGGGAACTCCGGCAGCCCGGTATCCGGTTCAGTTCGGATTTTCAGTATAATTTCAGTATGACAAAGAGCTTCGTTCCTTGCAAACCGGAGGCCGGGCGAAGGAGCATTCCGGCATCCTACCGCGGGGAATCGGCGCCCCGGCTTTTCTTATCGGCCGCACGGACGTAAGCCTCCCATTTCTGCAACTGCGCGGAGACGTCCGCCACCTGATCGCCCATCAGCACCACGTCCTTGTCCGAAAGCTGGCGCAGGCTCTCCATGAGGCGGAACAGCACCTTGAAACGCACCAGATAGTCCCGCGCCCGCGGGATATAGACCAGCTTGCCCTCGTCGCGCAGGTTGGCCTGATAGATGCAGCTTATGACCTCCTGCAAGGCCCGTTTGGCCTCCTCGCCCAACGTATAGCGGTAGTCGCGCTGCATACGCGGGGTACGGCGGTAAACCATCAGCAGCAGGTCGAAAGTCGCCTTATAGACCGGAAGATTCTCGTAATTCATTCGCCGTTCAACCTTTTCTTCAATTCCGACAGGAAGAGCATACACTCCAGCGGCGTGGCAGCCTCCAACGCGAAGCCGTGCAGGCGGCGCAACACCTCGCGCTCGGCGGCAGACGCCGAACCTGCCACACCCTCCTGCGGGACATCCCTTGCGGGAAACGACGCATCCGTCTCTTGTGTACCGCCTCCGACGAAAGCTCCGCCGGAGGCCGAAACGTCCCCGCTATCGGAGACGGGAGAACGCGGCTTGGAGACGCTCAACGGAATGCTCCGCACCCACTCGTCGTACTCCTGCTGCGTAAGCGCACCGAACGGGCCGCTGACAACGACCGTACCTTCGGCCGTCGTCTCGGCCTTGAAGCCTTCGGGAAGCAGCCCGCCGAGCGCCGCCTGCGGGAAGCCGAGGTAGCAGACCTCCGCGCCCAGTTTCTTGTAGTGGCGCTTCTTAGCCTGATAGGGCCTCAGACTGCGGATGAAACGCAGCGCCGAAAAGCCGTATGCCCGGTAAAAGATGCCTTCGGGATAGAGAATCACCTCGCGGGCATCTATGTTTTCGCGTCCTACGACGTCGATGATGCTATCCATGATTTTTCAAAAATTTTTTCGACCGCTTCGCGGTATTATATAGAGCCAAGGATTCTTCAGGAATCCTTGGCAATACACTGAAATATACTCTGGATAAGACGGCAATTCGCCGTCTTAACTATTCCTTGACGCGCACCAGGCGCAGCGGGAACCTGTAGCCGGGAACGTTGCGGCGCACGTGCGCATTATCGAGGCTGAAGCGCAGGTGGCGGGCGTCCGAGCCTCCCGTCCACAGC
>OGQQ01000663.1_pt1 | contig 32429 bp, 32 predicted proteins | sample 1553281 | NCBI WGS metagenome assembly OGQQ01 (sample SAMEA2579937, study PRJEB22360) | human gut metagenome | biome: human gut; feature: human-associated habitat; material: faeces | place: Denmark | collected 2008/2010 | reverse complement strand
GGAGATGATGGGAGGAAGCCCGCAGATGTGTTTGAAGGCGGCGGGAATGGCAATCGCCAATCTGCTCGGTCTGGTCTGTGACCCGGTGGCAGGACTGGTGGAAATACCGTGCCAGAACAGAAATTCCCTGGGTGCCTTAAATGCCGTCTCCTGTGCGCAGATTATTTTAAGCGGCGTGGACTTTCCGATTCCTTTTGACGAGATGGCGGCGGCGATGTACCGGGTGGGGAAAAACATGCCGGTAGAACTCAAAGAAACTGCGCTGGGAGGATGTGCGGCTACGCCGACCGGATGTTCCATGAAATGCATGTCTCAAAAAGTGGATTGACAAAAAAGAAGAAAGTATATTTATGCATCAGAAAAATATGATGAGAGGGGGAAAGAAAAATGAAAATCATGCAGCTTCAGACCCATGTCTACAAAGATAAGGAAAAAAACCTGCAAACTCTTTGCGCGCTTATGGAAGAGAAAAAGGATGAGAAGCCGGACCTGGTCACATTAGGAGAGATGTTCAACTGTCCCTATGAGACGCCAAACTTTCCCGTCTATGCGGAAAAGGAAGGCGGTGAGAGCTGGACGGTGTGCAGGAATCTCGCGCGAAAATACGGGGTCTATCTGTCGGCGGGCTCCATGCCCGAGGTGGACGATGCGGGCATGGTCTATAATACGGCGTATGTTTTTGACAGAGAGGGCAGGCAGATTGCCAAGCACCGCAAAGCCCATCTCTTTGATATTGACATCGAGGGCGGGCAGAGCTTTAAAGAGTCCGATACTTTGACGGCGGGAGATTCCTGTACAGTATTCGACACCGAATTTGGCAGGATGGGAATCTGTATCTGCTTTGATATCCGTTTCCCGGAACTGAGCCGTATGATGGCAGTTAAAGGAGCAAAGGTCATCCTGACACCGGCGGCATTTAACATGACCACCGGACCGGCGCACTGGGATTTGACCTTCCGCGCGCGGGCGTTAGATAACCAGTGCTATTTTGTGGGGACATCGTTAGCCAGAGATGAAAATGCCGGTTATCTTTCCTGGGGACACAGCTTGCTGGTATCGCCATGGGGCGATATTATGGCACAGATGGATGAGCGGGAAGGGTGCCTTATAAATGAGATAGATTTGGCTTATGTGGAGAAAATCCGCAGAGAACTGCCGCTTTTGAAAGCGAGGAGAACAGATATTTATCAGTGGTCTTAAAGCAGAAGGGAGAGACGCCGATGTTTCGTCGGTGTCTCTCCCTTATTAAAATCTGTTTCCTGGCAAAACCTCAGGAACGGTCCTCTTCATTGTCTTTGGAGAGGAATGTCCCGCCTTCCGGTTTCTTTAAAGACTTCCACAAATATAGTCCGCCCAGTGCGGCGATGATATAGAGCAGTGTTACGAGGATGGCAGAATTGTCCTTCAGAGAGTAGACAATAAACGACACAGCGGCCAGTGCCGCAACCAGTTCCACCGTCTTTAAGAAACGTTTATCACGCCGCTCGCGGTATTGTAAGATGCGCTCCTCGTGGTTATTCTCCAGGTAGGATGTGATGTGCTCTTCCGTTATGCGGCATGCTACCTGGTCAGAAGGCGTGAACGCATGGAGATTCTCCAAAATTTCGCGGTAAATCTCCTCATAAGTCTCCTCGTAAGCTTTCTTTCGGACTGCCTCCTCCTGGGAGAAAGCCTCCGCGCTGTCAGGGGACGGCGTGGCAAAGGGCGCTGCCTCTTCCTTCTGAGGCTGCACCGTGGAACCTTCCGAAGCAGTCTGAGGTGTCACCTGCGGCTGTACTGCCGCGCCCTCCGGAACTGTAGCCTGAGCTGCCGCCTGCGGCTGTACTGCTGCACCTGCTGGAGATGCTGCCTGCGGCTGGGGCGCTGCCTCCGGGGAAGCGGCAGAAATCGTTTCCGGCTGCGCGGTTGTGTGAGTGTTTTGGGAATCTATTGCTGGTTGTGTATAAATCATCGTTTGGTTTTCCTGTTCCATCTTTTGTACCTCCATTTCCTATGTCCATCATAACAGTTCTTTTCGAAAGAGAAAAGAAAAAACGAAAAAAATTAAGAAACTCTTTGATTATGTCTTGCATTTCGTGGAAAATGTGGTACAATTAAAACAACAAGAAACCACATAAAAATAAAACAAAAACTAATAAAAACCACATAAAGATATGTGGAATCTGGTTAAAATAGTCATACTATTTGAGATTAAGAAAATAAGAGGAGGCAGATTATGAAAGTTTTAGAGTGCAAATTTCTCCAGGATTTTGTCAAGATGGCAGAAGACGGATATCAGCAGGGCTGGCATGAGAGAAACGGCGGGAATCTTTCCTACCGTCTGAAAAAAGGTGAGGTGGATGCAATCCGTCCGCGTCTTTCATCGGATGCCCAGTGGCAGCCAATCGGTACATCCGTACCGGGACTTGCAGGAGAACATTTCCTCGTGACAGGAAGCGGAAAATATTTCCGAAATATCATAGTGGACCCGGAGGCGTGTCTGGCTATCATCGAGGTGGATGAGAGTGGAAATAACTACCGCATCCGCTGGGGACTGGCAGAAGGCGGAAAGCCGACCAGCGAGCTGCCGACCCATCTGATGAATCATGAGATTAAGAAAAAACTCACAGACGGCAAACACAGAGTCATTTATCATGCACATACAACAAATACGATTGCGCTGACCTTTGTTCTTCCGCTCAACGATGAAGTTTTTACAAGAGAGCTCTGGGAGATGGCGACAGAATGTCCGGTCGTTTTCCCGGAAGGTGTGGGCGTTGTCGGCTGGATGGTGCCGGGCGGACGCGACATCGCGGTGGCGACCAGCAAGCTGATGGAAAAATACAATGCCGTTATTTGGGCACATCACGGAATGTTCTGCTCCGGCGAGGACTTTGACCTGACTTTCGGACTTATGCACACAATCGAGAAGTCCGCGGAGATACTGATTAAAGTCATGTCCATGGTTCCGCAGAAGAGACAGACCATTGAACCGGAAGATTTCAGAGATTTAGCGAAAGGATTCCAGGTAGAACTCTCCGAGCGTTTCCTTTACGACAAGAGAAGCCTCTCCATTTAATAAAATATGTGGATACCCCTGTTTTTGCTTATGAAAAGCGAAGGCAGGGGACTTTTTTTAGCCATATTCCGGAGATTTGCGTATAAAGGTCTGTGTTTTGAGGAAAATAGTAGATGAATATGATAAGAGTGCGGGAAAGATGCTGTCTTTACTTAACGGAAAGAAAAAGGCAGGTTCCTGACCGGATGGAGAAGATGTGAAAAAGGAGGCGGAAGCGATGATAAATATACAGAAAGCGGCGGTAATCGGATGTGGATTTGTAGGCTCATCCATCGCCTATGCTCTGATGCAGAAAGGAACATTTTCTGAACTTGTGCTGCTGGACGCAAACCAGAAGAAGGCGGAAGGGGAAGCTATGGATATCAGCCACGGACTTCCTTTCGCCCATGCTATGGATATTTATGCAGGAGGATATGAGGACATCCGCGATGCGGCGGTCATCATTATTACGGCGGGGGCAAACCAGAAACCGGGAGAGACAAGGCTTGACCTGGTGCAGAAGAACGCGAAGATTATGAAATCGGTAATCGGAGAAATCAAGAGAGTGGGCTGTGAGGGAATCTTGCTCATCGTCTCAAACCCCGTGGACATCCTGACGCATGTGGCACTGAAAGAGTCGGGATTTTCACCGGCTCGGGTCATCGGTTCGGGAACAGTGCTGGATACGGCGAGACTCAAATACATCTTAAGCGAGAAACTGAAAGTGGACAGCCGCAATGTCCATGCTTTCATTGTCGGGGAGCATGGGGACAGCGAGCTGGCGGCGTGGAGCTGCGCCAACATTTACGGTATCCCGCTCAAAGAGTTTGCGAAAATGAGAGGGTACCAGAGTTTTGAGAAAGAGATGGATGAAATCTATCATGCGGTGAGAGACAGCGCCTATGAAATCATTGAGAGGAAAGGCGCAACCTATTATGGGATTGGCATGGCATCTGCCAGGATTGCGGAGGCGATTGTGCGCGACAGTCATACAGTGGCTCCGGTCTCCGTCCTGTTAAACGGCGAGTACGGACTTTCCAATCTGTGCTTAAGCATCCCGGCGGTAGTGGGAAATGAAGGCGCGGAGCAGGTGCTGGAGATTGCCTTTGACGAGGAAGAGATGGAAAAACTCAGAAAATCGGCGGGAGAACTGAAAGCAGTGTTGGACAGCATACGATAAATAATATACAGGCTTTACAATTAAGAAGATATCTGCTATAGTACTACTTGTTCACTCGGAGGGTGAGTCATTCGCAGGAAATGATGAGCTGGATAAGGTGACAGGCTGGGATGCCTGTTGGCTTATCCAGTTTTTGTTGTTTAGGAGACACATTTCGCATACAATAAAAAGCCTTCAGGGAGGGACGCAAAATGTCCGGGGGCATTTATTATGCGCCGACCGAAGTGGAACGAAGAGTATACGCCGCGATAAGGTATATTACTGCTTTCCAGCATTGCGGCGTCGTACAAGAGGAAAGGGAGCATGCTATGGAACTTTTACAGGGAAACATTAAAAAACTTTATTTTAAATATCTCTCGGCAGCGTTTGGGAGCGCGCTCATCAGCTCTATTTACGGTGTGGTGGACATGGCAATGGTGGGGCAGTATCAGGGACCGGACGGGACCGCTGCCCTGGCGGTGGTGGCGCCGGTCTGGAACATTATCTATAGTCTGGGGCTTCTCATGGGGATTGGCGGAGCGGTCCTTTTCAGTACAGAAAGGGGCAAGCAGAAGAAACAAGACGAAGCAAATGTCTATTTTACCGCTGCTGTCATAGGAGCAGCGATTCTGGCAGTGATAAGCTGGATTGGAGTGGCAGCATTTGACCGCCCGCTTTTATTGTTATTCGGCGCGGAGGAGACACTGCTGCCGCTGGCACAGACCTATCTGCTGCCAATCAAGTTCACAGCGCCTTTCTTTCTGCTTAACCAGATGCTGGCTGCATTTCTGAGAAATGACAACGCGCCGGGTCTTGCGACAAGAGCGGTCCTGGCAGGGGGAATCTTTAATATTTTCGGAGATTATTATTTTGTCTTTGTCATGGATATGGGAATCTTCGGAGCCGGACTCGCGACTGCGGTGGGAGCGGGTATCACGTTTGTCATGATATTGAGCCACTTTTTCAGCAAAAAGAACACCCTGCGTCTTGTCAGACCTTCGCATCTGGCGGGAAAATTAAGGCAGATTGGAGTGAATGGCTTTGCGGCATTTTTTATCGATGTGGCGATGGGGATACTGACCATGCTGTTCAACCGGCAGATTATGAAATACGCCGGAAAAGATGCCCTGGCGGTATACGGAATCATTGTAAATATCAGTACGTTTGTCCAGTGCTGCGCGTACAGCGTGGGACAGGCGGCACAGCCGATGATTTCCGTGAACTTCGGAGCCGGGAAATGGGGGCGTATCCGAGAAACCTTGAAATATGCGCTTCTGACAGCAGCATTTTTCAGTCTGGCATGGACGGCTGCAGCTATGGCAGTGCCCAACGGTTTTGTGAGGATATTTATGGAGCCCACAGAGGCGGTGCTTGACATTGCGCCTAAAATCATCAGGACTTATGGGCTGTCCTTTTTATTGCTGCCTTTGAACATCTTCTCCACCTATTATTTCCAGTCCATGATGAAACCGCGTATATCCTTCCTCGTCTCCATTCTAAGGGGCGTGGTCATAAGCGGATGCTTTATCTACATACTTCCGGTGTTGGCGGGAGGGCAGGCGATGTGGCTTGCCATGCCGTTTACGGAGCTCATTGTGGCGGTGCTTGTGATTGCGTGCATGAAACGGTACACGAAAAAAAGTGAGGCATAGCAAAAGCTATGCCTCAGTCTTATCCTGGATATGCCTTTTCATCGCCTCAAAGCTCTCCGTACTGATGACATGCTCGATGCGGCATGCATCTTCTGCGGCTGTCTGCGCATCCACGCCGAGCCTTTCTAGCCAGGAGGAGAGAAGGGTATGGCGCTCGTAAATCCTATCCGCAATCTCTTTTCCCGATTCGGTCAGGGTGATGTAGCCCTCCGGGGAGACAACGATGTGGTTGCTCTCACGGAGCTTTTTCATGGCAACGCTGACACTGGATTTCTTAAAGCCGAGCTCTGTCGCCACATCCACGGAGCGCACAACGGGATGGGAATTGCTTAAGATTAAAATAGTTTCCAAATAGTTTTCTGCGGATTCGTTCATATTCATCATAATAGATACACCTCAATTTTTCTGTAGTCTCACTTTCTTGCAGTCGTCTTTTGCTGTCCGGTATCTGACCGGATATGCAGTTTTCGTGTTGTCAACGACGCTTCCTCGTGTATTTAGTATCCAGTATAACATATCCGTTTTATAACATCAAATTGAAAAGAGGGTAAACGTATATCCAAGGAATCAGGAAATAGTGGCAGCAGTTGGCTGAAGTTTATGAAAAAAAGAAGGAGAAGTCCTTGACAACTAATGAAAGTTAGCATATACTAACCTTTGAGCAAAGGAATAAATGAAAAAAATTATCAATCTCAATTGTCTGGGGCTATGAGCCGAAACGAGGGGGTGCAGAAGATTTGATTTTTCAAAAGAAAGAAGAGGATAGAGATGCCTTTGACAATGGCTGGTATCGGTGAAGTGCTCATAGGAGCATACTGCATTTCCTGATTTGGAAGGGATACAAAAATAAAAAACCAGAAAAGCATGTGGGATGCGCAGGCTGCAGCGGCTGCGGCGGGACTTCCATATATCAGGGATATCTGTGGTTTAAAAAGAGAAAAAAACGCAGAAAAAATGAAGAAGAATCATGAAAGAATAGTAAAGAGGGATTGTCATGGTAGATGTCATCATAGTTGTCATCATAGTCGTTTTGCTGGGATTTGCGTTGAAGAGCTCTATTAAGCATTTTAAAGGAGAGGGTGCCTGCTGCGGCGGAGGAGGCTCACCGAAAAAGACAAAAGAAAAGACGCTGGACGGACCGGTCATCGGCAGAAAGACGGTAAAAATAGCGGGGATGCACTGCGAGCACTGTGTAAACAGTGTGACGGTTGCCATCAACAAGGTGGAGGGAGCTTCCGCCAAAGTGAATTTAAACAGCGGCAGTGCAGTGGTATCCTACGACCGCGAGATTAGCGAGATGGATTTGAAACATGCGGTGGAAAACGCCGGATTTGAGGTTGTGAGCATAACATAGCAGTCACTGCACGCAGGGCAGAGTGACAGTCATTGCAGCAGACGGAAAGGCTGGCACAGGCATGCGAAGACGGCAGACGGGAAGGCTGGCACAGGCATGTGAAGGCGGCAGACAGGCAGACGGAGGTCATCATGAGCAAGAAGGAACAGGTCATTGTAAAACTGAAAGCAAATGGTTGCAGGATAACGAAGCAGAGACTCATGTTAATCGATATCATCCTGGAAAATGAATGCTCCAGCTGCAAGGAAATCTATTATAAAGCGGCGAAGCAGGATGAACGGATTGGTGTTGCCACGGTTTACCGCATGATAAACGCGCTGGAGGAAGTCGGAGCCATCAGCAGAAAGAATATGTACAAAGTAGAGTGCTCGGAAGACTGCGTATTTGAAAATGCCTGCAAGATTGTGCTGGATGACAAGACTAGTGTGAAGCTCTCCCCCGGGAGTCTGAACAAGGTTATACAGGAGGGGCTGAGACACTGCGGTTATGTAAAAGACCAGAAAGTGACCGCCATCAGGGTCCATCCTGAAAATGAAAAAACAAGCAGCGAAAGGATTTAGAAAGCGCTTACTGAGAGAAATCCCGATAAGCGCTTTTTCTTTGCAGAGAGGTGAATATGAGAAAGATTATCAATGGAATTTTTATAGGACTTGGATTTTTATTTGTGGGGCTGGGGGCAGTCGGTATCGCCCTTCCCCTTCTTCCGGCGACGCCGTTTCTGATACTGGCGACTATCTGTTTTGCCAGAGGGTCAAAGAGGTTCCACACATGGTTTTTGGGAACAAAGCTCTACAAAAATTATGTGGTGCCCGCTGTACATAAAAAAGAGATGACCGGGCGGGCGAAGCGAAAGACACTTGGTACACTGTGTGTGATTTTCCTTATAAGCTTCCTGGTAGTTCCGGTGTGGCAGGCAAAAGCGGTGATTTTCCTCGTGGCAGCCTTCCATATTTATTATTTTACATTTAAGATTCGCACAGCGAAACCGGAGATAGCAAAATGACGGGCAGACAGGGAGATATAAAGAAGCATGATTAAGAAAAGACTGGTGGGGCTTTTATCCCACGCAAAAAAATATATTGCTTACAATGTAATCTGGCAGTGGATTGCTCTTCTGGCACAGATACTGGCGGTGTTTACCATCGCTTCGCTTTTGGAGGAGATGCTCTATATGGCAGGCGCACAGGAGAAGGCACTGTTTACGGGAAGAATGGCGGACTGTGCCGGTTTGTTCCTGGCGGTGATGCTGGTTCGGTTTCTGTGTGAGAAGATGGCGGCGCGGGCGTCCTTTCGGGCAAGCGCGGATGTGAAGCGAATCCTGCGGGAAAAAATATATGAAAAGCTTTTAAGGCTCGGCGCTTCCTATAAAGAGCAGGTTCCCACATCGGAAGTGGTGCAGGTGAGCACAGAAGGCGTGGAGCAGTTGGAAACCTATTTCGGCAGATATCTGCCGCAGCTTTTTTACAGCCTGCTGGCGCCTGTGACGCTCTTTGCGGTGCTGTCTTTTGTCAGCCTGAAGAGCAGCGTCATCCTGCTCTTGTGCGTACCTCTGATTCCGATTTCCATTGTGGCAGTGCAGAAGATTGCCAAAAAACTGCTGAGCAAGTACTGGGGAATCTACACGGGGCTGGGGGACAGCTTTCTGGAGAATCTGCAGGGACTTACAACTCTGAAAATCTATCAGGCAGACGGGAAGAAGGCGGAGGAGATGGATGAGGAAGCACAGCATTTTCGCAGGATTACCATGAAAGTGCTCACCATGCAGCTCAATTCGACCAGCGTCATGGATATTGTGGCATACGGAGGAGCCGCGGTGGGGATGATTATGGCAGTGCGGGAGTTTATGTATGGCAGATTGACCTTTGCGGGAACTCTGTGCATCATCCTGCTGGCATCCGAATTTTTTATCCCTTTAAGACTGCTGGGGTCATTTTTCCATATTGCCATGAACGGCATGGCAGCCAGCGACAAAATTTTCGCGCTGCTGGACCTGCCGGAGCCTGAGGATGGCAGGGAGACTCTTACGGATACCGACCTGTTCAGAGAAAATCAGAATCCGGCGGACAGTGGAAAGCACTTGACCGGGCTGGATATGGTGCTGGAGAATGTCTGTTTTTCCTATGAGGAAGGCGCGGAGGTGTTAAAGAACGTAAGTCTTAAGATTCCGGCAGGCTCTTTTGTCTGTCTGGCAGGGGAGTCAGGATGCGGAAAGAGCACCATAGCAGGGCTGCTGACAGGGAAGAACCGCCATTTTACAGGCAGAATACGCATAGGCGGGAAAGATATCCGGGATATCCGGGAAGCCTCTCTGATAGAGCACATCACGCTGGTGAGGCATAACAGTTATCTGTTCAAAGGGACGGTGGAGGAAAATCTGCGGATGGCGAAAGCGGATGCATCCAGAGAGGAGATGGAAGCAGCGCTTCGCAAAGTAAATCTTCTGGAATTTTTAAAGACCCGGCAAGGGCTGAAGACCTACTTAAGCGAGCGGGCAGTGAACCTCTCCGGCGGACAGAGACAGCGGCTTGCCATTGCCAGAGCGCTTTTGAAGGATACCCCCGTCTATATTTTTGACGAGGCGACTTCCAATATCGACGCGGAGAGTGAGGATATGATTATGCAGGTCATCCGGACACTGGCAGAGGAAAAAACTGTGCTTCTGATTTCCCACAGACTGTACAATGTGGTGGAGTGCGACCGCATTTATATGCTTTCAGAAGGAGAGATTGCAGAGCAGGGAACTTTTGCGTCCCTTCTGCAGGAAAAGGGGCTGTTTGCCGGACTCTATGAGAGTCAGAGAGAACTGGAGGAATATGCAAGGGAGGTGCAGGCAGGATGACAGGAGCAAAAAGACGCAGCGGGCTTCGCATTATGGCGGGGCTCATCGGACTGGTAAAACCGCTCATGCACATCATGGCGGGGGCAGTGGTGCTCGGCACCCTGGGGTACCTCTGCGCGATTTTCCTGACCATACTGGCGGCGGAGGCAGCGCTCGGTGTTCTGGCACAGGGCGCTTCGGAAAGCCTTTTGGCGAGTATGGCAGCGGGAGCCAATCTGCCATGGGAGGGGCTTATCTCCCGGCTTGGCATAAGCGGTCTGTTTGTGGTGATGGCAGCGGCGGCAGTGCTGCGGGGCATTCTGCACTATGCGGAGCAGTACTGCAATCATTTCATTGCCTTTAAGCTGCTCGCTATCATCCGGCATAAAGTGTTCGCGGCGCTTCGCAGGCTTTGTCCGGCGAAGCTGGAGGGAAAGGACAGGGGAAATCTGATTTCCATCATCACCACGGACATTGAACTGCTGGAAGTATTTTATGCGCACACCATTTCACCGATTGCCATCGCCTTTTTCACTTCTCTTGTGATGGTGGTCTTCATCGGACTGCACAGCCTGGCGGCGGCAGGACTTGCTCTGCTTGCCTATATGGCGGTGGGAATCGCAATCCCGCTGTGGATGGGAAGGAAAGGGAGCGCGAAAGGAATGGAGATGCGCACCGGCTTCGGCGAGCTCAACAGTTTTGTGCTGGACTCTCTGCGGGGGCTGGACGAGACAATTCAGTACGGACAGGGGGAAAAGCAGAAGGAGAAGTTAAAAGAGAGAGCGGAAAATCTTGCCGGACTGAATGAGAAGCTGAGCAGGCTGGAGGGACAGCAGCGCGCAGTGACAAATCTGGTCATCCTGCTGGCATCCTTTGGCATGTTGTTTCTGACGCTGTTTCTCTATGTAAGCGGAAGAATCGGCTTTGAAAGCAGCCTCATCTGCACAGTCGCCATGATGGGGTCCTTTGGTCCTGTGGTGGCGCTCTCCAGTCTGTCCAACAATTTGAACCAGACCTTAGCGTGCGGGGAGCGGGTGCTCTCTATTTTGGAAGAGACCCCGGAGGTGGTAGAAATTCCGGAAGCAAGTGGAACTTCCAACAGAGAACAGACAAAAGTGGCAGAAAAAGTTTCGGGGGAAGGAGAAACGCGCGTAAAGGCGCAGAGAGCATTTGACGGCGCGGAGGCGAAAGAGGTGGACTTTTCCTACGGCGGGGAGGAGATTTTAAAGGGATACTGCCTATCCGTGAAGCCCGGCGAGATTGTGGGCATCCATGGTCCCAGCGGCTCCGGAAAATCTACGGTCTTGAAGCTTTTCATGCGCTTCTGGGACGTGAAGAATGGACAGATGTGCGTCTCAAAGCAAGATGTCAGGGAAATCCCCACAAGACAGCTTCGGGATATGCAGGGATATGTGACCCAGGAGACCCATCTGTTCCACGATTCCATCGCCAAAAATATTGAGATTGGGCGACCGGGCGCCTCCAGGGAGGACATCATAGAGGCGGCGAAAAAGGCGTCCATCCACAAGTTTATTGAGATGCTGCCGAAAGGATATGACACGGAAGTGGGCGAATTGGGAGAGACATTATCCGGCGGGGAGCGGCAGCGGATTGGCGTTGCCAGGGCATTTCTGCACAACGCGCCCTTCCTGATGTTAGACGAACCTACCAGCAACCTGGACTCCTTAAACGAGGGAATCATACTGAAATCCCTGCGGGAAGCAGGGAGAGAAAAGACGGTCCTTTTAGTGTCCCACAGGAAGTCAACCATGAATGTGGCGGACCGAATTTTTGAGATGGACAAAAAGAGGGTGTCGTAAAGGTTACGATTTACAGCCACCCACTTACATGAGCACTCGGCGCATTGCAACTTGATAATGATAAAATTTCTCGGCAACAGGTGTTAGATTTGACTAGCCGCGAGAGCGGTTGCTATCATGAATGGGAAGAAAGAGTGTGGCTTAAGAATTTTACATATGCAAAGGAAGTGGTGAAAATGAAACAGCATAAATTCTGGGCGTGGGCGTCCGTGTTCTGCTTTCTCATGGTATTCTATACCGGATACAAACACAAATAGAAAACGATAACATATAATATCAGGAGGTTAAAAATGATGTGGGATATTTTGAAATTGAAAAGATTGGGTATTTTTGCAGGCGGAGTTTTATTCGGAACAGCAGGCGTAAAGATTTTGTCAAGTAAGGATGCGAAGAAAGTATATACAAACTGCACAGCAGCAGCGCTGCGGGCGAAAGACTGCATTATGAAGACTGCGACTACAGTTCAGGAGAACGCAGAGGATATCCTGGCGGAAGCGCAGCAGATTAACGACGAGAGAGCGGCGAAAGAAGCCGCATGTGTAAAGGAATCCAAAGCAGAGGAGAACGAGGAAGCTTCTGTATAAATAGGAAAGAAACATTCCCCCGCGGCTGTCTGCGGGGGATTTGACTTTTGGAGGTAAAGACGTGAAATTTGTAATCAGACATGAGATGAAGGGACGCATCCGTATCCACTTTGCGCAGGATAGGATGTCCTTTACAGAGGCGGACACCCTTCAGTATTTCTTAAATGGCACCAAAGGTGTTACAAAGGCAAAGGTCTATGAGAGAACAGCGGACGCTGCCATTTCCTATACAGGAGACAGAGAAGCAGTCATAGAGGCGCTGCAGAAATTTTCCTATGAAGCAGTAAATGTCCCGGCGAATGTGCTGGAGAGTTCCGGAAGGGCGGTCAACGCAAAGTTCCAGGAACAGCTCATCTTTAAAACTGTACTGCACTACGGCGGGAAAGCAGTGCTGCCATATCCGGTGCGGGCGGTGTATGTGGCGCTGAAATCTGCCCGGTATCTGTGGAAAGGAATCCGCTGTCTGGCGAGAGGAAAAATAGAAGTACCGGTATTGGATGCCACTGCCATCGGGGTCTCCATCGTGCGGGGCGACATTGCGACGGCAGGGTCTGTCATGTTCCTTCTGGGTGTAGGTGAAATCCTGGAGGAGTGGACACACAAAAAATCTGTGGGCGACCTGGCGCGCAGCATGTCCCTGAATGTGAAGAAGGTGTGGCTGAAAAGAGGGGAACAGCAGGTGCTTGTGGAGACCTCACAGATTAAACCCGGCGATGAGGTTGTTGTACACATGGGAAATGTCATCCCCTTTGACGGAGAGGTATCTGCCGGGGAAGCCATGGTAAATCAGGCATCCTTAACCGGGGAATCCCAGCCTGTCAGAAAGACCGCGGATAAATATGTATATGCGGGCACGGTGGTAGAGGAAGGGGAACTGACGATTCGGGTAAAAGCCGGTATGGGCGCTACCCGCTTTGAGAAGATTGTGGCAATGATTGAGGACTCGGAGAAGCTGAAATCCTCGGTGGAGAGCAAGGCGGAACATCTGGCGGACAGCCTGGTGCCCTATACGCTTGCGGGCACCGTGCTGACATGGCTTGTCACGCGAAATACCATGAAGGCGCTCTCCGTACTGATGGTAGATTTCTCCTGTGCGCTGAAACTGGCGATGCCCATCTCCGTGCTTTCGGCGATACGGGAAGCGGGACAGCACCATATCACAGTAAAAGGCGGGAAATATCTGGAAGCGGTGGCGGAGGCACAGACGATTGTGTTTGATAAGACCGGGACGCTCACGAAAGCGGCGCCTACTGTGAAAGAAATCCTCACATTCGGGGAAGAGAGCGAGGAGGAACTGCTGCGCATCGCCGCCTGCCTGGAGGAACATTTCCCCCATTCTATGGCAAAAGCTGTGGTGGATGCCGCGAAAAAGAGAGGGCTTTCCCACGAGGAGATGCACTCCAAGGTCAATTACATCGTGGCACACGGGATTTCTTCGTATATTGAGGGGAAAAAAGTGGTCATCGGAAGTTTTCATTTTGTATTTGACGATGAAAAATGTACGGTGCGTGAAGAATATCAGGAGAAATTCGACAGCCTGCCGGAGGAATACTCCCATCTCTATCTGGCGATTGACCATGAGCTCGCGGCGGTCATCTGCATCGAGGACCCACTGAGGGAGGAAGCGGCAGATATCGTACGCGGCTTAAGAGCAGCGGGACTTGAGAAAATTGTGATGATGACCGGGGACAGTGAACGCACCGCCGCGGCAATCGCAAAAAAGGTGGGAATCGAGGAGTATGATTCCGAAGTGCTGCCGGAGGATAAGGCAGGATTTATTGAGAAAGAAAAGGCAGCAGGCAGAAAAGTCATCATGATAGGGGACGGCATCAACGACTCGCCGGCGCTTTCCGCCGCCAATGTGGGAATCGCCATCAGTGATGGGGCGGAGATAGCGCGGGAAGTCGCGGACATCACCATTTCGGCAGGAGATTTGCGGGAGATTGTAACATTGTGGCACTTAAGCGACGGACTGATGAAGCGAATCCATAGGAATTATCACAGTATCATCGGAATCAACGCGGCTCTCATTCTGCTGGGCGTAGGAGGACTGATACAGCCTACCACGTCGGCTCTTCTGCACAACATGTCTACACTGGCAATCAGCCTGAAGAGTATGGAAAATATCCTGGAGGGGGAGGTTTAAACCTTCCCCTCCTGCAGTTATTGACAATGTACAGACAAACCGGATAAATGAGAAATAATATCGATAAAGAATATTGATATTGGTTCTCAATTCATGTATTATATGTATATGAGTTAGATTGAACTAACTAAGACGCTTTTTCACTACTTTAGCTGATGCGAGGAGGTTCTTATGAGTGTTGTAATCATCGGTGGACATGACAGGATGGTTTGTCAGTATAAAAAGATTTGTAAACAATATCACTGTAAGGCGAAGGTCTTTACCCAGATGTCGGCGAGCTTGAGCAAGCAGATAGGAAGCCCGGATTTGATTGTACTCTTTACGAACACTGTTTCCCACAAAATGGTGCGCTGCGCGGTGGAAGAGGCGGGGCGGTGCAACGCGGATATCGTGAGATGCCACACCAGCAGCAAGAACGCGCTGGAAGAGATTCTGGAGAATGTATGCGCGTAAGGGAGAGGTAAGAGGTTTGGATAGCGGAGAATTTTCCCGAATGTAAAAGACTCCCTTTGAGACAGATAAGTATAAGAACTGCTGTCTCAAAGGGAGTCTTTTATATTACGCGGCTATTGCCTATTTTAAATTCAGGTTTTTGAAAAGGTCGCCGAGATTTGTCCCGATGTTCTCGCTCTTTGGAATCTCTACCTTTTCCTCCGGCTCCTCGTGTACTTCCTCCAGAGCCTTCATGCTGAGACTGATTTTGCCGTCTTTGATGCCGATAATCTTGACGTTGACCTGGTCACCGACATTTAAAACGTCGGATGGCATCTTCACCCTCTTCTGAGAAATCTGGGAAACATGTACCAGACCGGACAGACCGTTTTCCAGCTTTACGAATGCGCCATAGTTCTGCAGAGTCTCCACAGTCCCTTCCATAACTGTGCCGATTTTGATGTTCGCAATCTGCTCCTGGCGAGCCTGTTTTTCCTTCTCCTTGAGAATCTCACGCGCGGAGAGGACAAGGCGGTTGTTCGCCTGGTCCACATCGATGACGCGGACTTCAATGTCTTTGAGCAGATACGTCTCCAAATCCTCGATGTAGGACAAGGAGAGTTTGGAAGCAGGGACAAATCCCCTGAGCCCTTCCACCATAGCGATTACGCCGCCATTTACGACACCCTCCACCTTTACAGGAAGGATTGTCTTATTTTCCATATATTCTGCAACCCGGTTCCAGGGATTGGCGTCATCAAAATGCTCCTCGTAATCTGCCATTGTTTCGGTTCCTTCATTTGTCTGTAATCCTTCTTTTAATTCTTCGCTCATGGTAGCACCTCAATCTTAATTTTTTACATAAACCCAGTATATCATATGTAAGAATAAAAAGACAGGAAATCTTCAAAAATTTATGCGGTGAAGCGGCAGAAAGGTGCCAAAGTGCCCAAACAGTCCGTGATTGGGGAAAGAAATAGTACGCCCAAAAGGGTTGACGAATCTCTGAAAAAATGGCAAGCTTATACTACGGCAGGCAATGGGAGGACGCCTGCAGAGGACCGGTATCTCTGTATTTTAGAGGGCAGAAGATACCAGAAAAGAGGAGATTATGAAGAAGGAAGAAACTAACAGAAAGGTATATGTGGTAGGACATAAGAACCCGGATACAGACTCCATTTGCTCGGCAATCGTGTATGCCAGCTTAAAGACGAAGCTCACCGGGATAGAGCATACGCCCAGGAGAGCAGGGCAGCTAAATGAGGAGACACAGTATGTGCTGGAGCGCTTCGGAGTGAAGACGCCGGCTCTTTTATCGGATTTGCGGGTGCAGCTTAAAGATGTGGAATTAAGAGAGGTGGACGGAGTATCGGGAAGTGTTTCCATCAAGACTGCATGGGCGAAGATGAAAGATTTGAACATTAAGACCCTGCCGGTGACAAGAAACGGAAGGTTGGAGGGGCTTATCACGATTGGCGATATCGCGACCTCCTATATGGATGTGTATGACAGTGCCATTCTCTCCACGGCGAGAACACAGTACAGAAATATTGCCAGCGCGGTGAGCGGTACGGTCATCACGGGAAATGCGCACAGCTATATCCAGAAAGGGAAAGTGGCGGTGGCATCGTCAAGTAAGGTGCTTATGTCTGAATTTATCAAGGAGGACGACCTGCTCATCGTGGGAGACCGCCCGGATGCCCAGCAGTATGGCATCGATGCAAATGTAGGATGTATTGTAGTATGCCACAATGCGCCCATTGCGGATACCATCATCCGGCAGGCGGAGGAAAAGCAGATTGTTATCATACGGACGCCCTTTGATACATTTACCGTGGCAAGGCAGATTAACCAGAGTATCCCTGTGCGGCATTTTATGAGCCGGGAGGGGCTGGTCACATTTAAGATGCGCGACTATGTGGATGACGTCAAAGAAGTGATGTCCAGGAAGAAATACCGAGATTTCCCGGTGCTTGACAGCAAGGGGAATTTCCTGGGCTTTATCTCAAGAAGGCGATTATTAAACTGTCGGAAGAAACAGGTTATTCTGGTGGACCACAATGAGAAAAACCAGGCGGTTGACGGCGTGGAGGAAGCAGAGGTCATGGAAATCATCGACCACCACAGACTCAGCAGTATTGAGACCATGGGACCGGTCTTTTTCCGCAACCAGCCGGTGGGCTGCACGGCGACCATTATCTATCAGATGTATCAGGAGGAAGGAATCCTCGTGGAACCTAAAAATGCCGCGCTTCTGTGTGCTGCCATCATTTCGGATACTTTGATGTTCCGCTCGCCCACCTGTACGCCTCTGGATGAGCATAGCGCAAGGAGCCTCGCGAAACTGGCTGGGATTGAGATTGAGGAACTGGCACAGGAGATGTTCCATGCGGGAAGCAATTTAAAGGGAAAGACAGCGGAGGAAATCTGCTTTTTGGATTTCAAACAGTTTACAGTCAACGATACTGTGTTCGGTGTAGGACAGGTCAATTCCATGAGCGCGGAGGAACTAAAGGAAATCAAGGACATCGTGCTGCCGCATCTGGAGAAGGCGAGGAAGAATCACGGTCTGGATATGATTTTCTTCATGCTCACGGATATCATTGCCGAGTCCTCCGAGCTTCTGTGCTGCGGCGCGGAGGCGAGAGAGAAGATTATCACAGCTTACGACCTGCGGGAAGATACGTCAGAGTTGATGTTAAAAGGCGTGGTCTCCAGGAAGAAGCAGCTCGTGCCGACGCTGGTGGCGGCGCTGCAGCAGTAGAGAGGAAGAGAAAAGACAGATGGGAAAACAGATTTGGAAAGCGGGCAATATGGTTTACCCTTTGCCTGCAGTGCTGGTCAGCACAGCGGACAAGAGAGGAAATACAAATATCCTGACAGTCGCCTGGACCGGGACGGTGTGTACAAATCCCGCCATGGTATATATTTCCGTGAGACCGCAGCGCTATTCGTACCATATGCTTGAGGAGTCGGGAGAGTTTGTCATCAACCTGACGACAGAGAAGCTTACAAGAGCCACAGATTTCTGCGGGGTACGTTCCGGAAAAGAGATTGATAAGTGGAACATGTGCCATCTGACGCCAAAAGCGGCGTCCAGCCTGGAGTGGGCGCCAATTATAGCGGAGAGCCCGGTGAATATAGAATGTAAGGTGACAGAGGTTAAAAAGCTGGGGAGCCATCATATGTTCCTGGCGAAAGTCCAGGCAGTGCAGGCGGATGAGACATACCTGAACAAGGAAAATAAATTCGAGCTGAATAAGACGGGGCTGATTGCCTATTCACACGGGGAATACTTAAGTCTGGGAAAAAAACTGGGGACATTCGGGTACAGTGTGAGAAAGAAAAAAAGAGGACGCTAATCCTCTTTTTTTAATGGTTTAATCTTCAATTTATTGATGCGCTTAAACAGCAGGGTTGACAGCACAACGGATACAATCTCCGCAATCGGTATGGAATACCATACCGCGCCAAGTCCCCAAACATGGGAGAAGATATAGGCGACCGGCAGGATAACTAAAAGCTGTCTTGCCACGGAGATAATCAGGCTGTAGACACCATTTCCAAGTGCCTGGAATACGGAGCCTAAGATGATACAGTATCCGGCGAAGATAAAGCTTAAGCTGATGGCGCGCAGAGCCGGGATTCCGATACTGAGCATATGTTCTGAAGCATCAAAGAGCAGCAGAAGCTTGTCAGGAATAAGCTGGAATACAGCGAGCCCTATCAGCATGATGCCCACGGCGATATAGATACTTAAGCGCATGGTGGAGAGGATGCGCTTGCGGTTCCTGGCGCCGTAATTGTAGGCAATGATGGGAATCATTCCGTTGTTGAGTCCAAAGACCGGCATAAAGATAAAGCTCTGCAGTTTGAAATAAACGCCGAAAACAGCCGCGGCAGTGGAAGAAAACGGCAGCAGTATTTTGTTCATTCCAAAGACCATGATAGAACTGATGGACTGCATGATGATGGAAGGAACGCCGACTTTGTAAATATTCCCGATAATCGTTTTATTTGGGCGGAATCCGCGCATGTTTAAGTTCAGCTCTTTATTTTTCTTACAGTTGAACATCAGTGCCAGTATCATGGATACAATCTGTCCCAATACAGTGGCAAGGGCAGCTCCCGCGACCTCCATTCTCGGAAATCCGAAGAGTCCGAAGATGAGGATGGGGTCTAAGATGATGTTGATGATGGCACCGGTCCCCTGTGTAATCATCGTGTAGAATGTCTTTCCTGTTGCCTGGAGGAGCCGTTCAAAGGTAATCTCCAGGAAAATGCCGAATGACATGATGGTCACAATGAGCATATACTGGGTTCCGTACTCTGCGATGAGCGCGTTGTCCGTCTGAGCTGAGAAAAACAGACGGGAGCCAAAGGCTCCGAATACAGCGATACACACAAAGCTGATGAAACCGAGGAAAATACCGTTTCTGGCGGCAAGGTTCGCCTCCTCAAAGCGGCGCTCGCCCAAATTTCTGGAGAGAAGGGCGTTGATGCCGACTCCGGTTCCGGCAGCGATAGCAATCATAAGGTTCTGTACAGGGAAGGCAAGAGATACGGCTGTGAGCGCATCCTCGCTTAACTGGGCGACAAACATACTGTCTATGATGTTATATAAAGCCTGTACGAGCATGGAAATAATCATAGGGAGTGACATGCTTATCAAAAGTCTGGGGATAGGCATGACTCCCATTTTGTTTTCTCTAGAAGCTGTTGAGTCCATTTTTATCCTCCTTTGTACATGATTTCAGATAGCAGTTCAGCCATGCCAACGCAGTGCGGTTTTACAAATGGCGCGGACTGAACTATTACAATTTCAGAGCAACTATACTAGTATAACACCAATAAAAGAGAAGTACAATGCATATATTTAAAAAATGGCTAAGAATGGAAGTGGGGATTATGGACAACAGATTTGGACGAGACAGGATGAAGCCCATGATGCAGGCTCTGGGTCTTGTCTATGTGCTCCTGCTGCTGGCGGTGTGCCTGCCGGATGCGCCCTTTCATGAGAAAAAAGCAGCGATAGAAAGAGAGGCGGGCGGAAAAAATGTTTCTGTGGAGGCTGCCAGCGCGGGGGAGGGCATGCAGCCCCGCATTGCATTGACCTTTGATGACGGACCCAATGCCTCCTCCACTCCGCGGCTTTTAGAGGGGCTTAGGGAGCGGAATGTGAAAGCTACATTTTTTGTTATCGGCGCCAATATTGAGAAGGAGGGGAATGAGGAAATCATAAGACAGATGCACGAGGACGGGCATCTGATTGGCAACCATACCTACCACCATGTGGATTTGTCTAAATTAAGTTTGGAGCAGGCACTCTTTGAGCTGGAGGAGACAAATCATTTGATTGCAGAGATAACGGGGGAAGAGCCGGAATACGTAAGACCGCCTTTCGGAGCATGGAAGGAGGAATTGGACACGGAGATTACGGCGATTCCGGTAAAGTGGACGGTGGACCCTCTGGACTGGACAACAGAGAATGTGCAGGAAATTGTAGAGAAAGTAGTGACGGATACAGAAGAAAATGATATGATTCTGTTGCACGACTGTTATGAAAGTTCAGTGGAAGCGGCATTGCAAATTGTAGATATTTTAAAGGAAGAAGGCTATGAGTTTGTGACAGTGGATGAGCTGCTTTTTGACTGAAGAGAGGAAATGACGAGATGGTTCATGAATATTCGAGAACAGAACTTTTAATAGGAAAAGAAGCAATGGAGCGGCTTTTTCACGCTTCCGTTATCGTCTTCGGTGTGGGAGGCGTGGGCTCCCATTGTATTGAGGCTCTGGCAAGGTGCGGAGTGGGGAAGCTGACGTTGGTGGACAACGATACGGTATCGCTCACCAACATCAACCGTCAGGCGGTGGCGTTTCACAGCACCATCGGCAGGTACAAGACGGAAGTGATGAGAGAGCAGATTCAGGATATCTGCCCTGAGATTGAGGTGAGGACATACGAGAGCTTTGTGCTGCCGGACAATATTGATACATTTTTCGGGGAAACCTACGACTACATCATCGATGCGGTGGACACGGTGGCGGCGAAGATTGCACTGGCAGAAAAAGCGAGAGAAAAAAATATCCCTATCATCAGCAGTATGGGCACGGGGAACAAGCTGCATCCCGAATTGTTTGAGGTCACAGACTTGTTCGACACCACCATGTGCCCTCTGTGCAGGGTTATGAGAAAGGAATTGAAAAACAGGGGAATCTCCCGGCTGAAAGTGCTGTATTCCCCGGAAAAACCCATAGATATCTCCGGCAGAGAGACGGGGGAGGATATGGGGGCAAGGCGAAGTATCCCCGGAAGTATCTCCTTTGTGCCTCCGGCGGCGGGACTTCTGATAGCAGGGGAAGTCATAAGAGATTTGGCGCAGATTTAAGAACAGCGACAGACGCCGCAGCCGGGCAGCGCGCTAAAAGAACAGCGGCAGACGCCGCAGCCGGACGGCGCGCTGAAAGGACAGTGACAGACGCCGCGGCATGACGGTGTGGAGCAACAAGTGATAAAAGGAGTGTAAAACATGGATTTGTTTGATTATATGCGGGAAACCAATAAGGAGAAAGAATCTCCCCTGGCTTCCAGGATGCGCCCTGTGAAGCTGGAGGAAGTGGTGGGGCAGCAGCACATCATCGGAAAGGACAAGCTTTTGTACCGTGCAATCAAGGCGGACAAGCTGGGGTCTGTCATTTTCTACGGACCTCCGGGCACCGGGAAGACGACGCTGGCGAAGGTCATCGCCAATACGACGGAATCCAAGTTTACGCAGATTAACGCCACCGTGGCGGGCAAGAAGGATATGGAGGAGATTGTAAAAGAGGCAAAAGACTTGTATGGGATGTATCAGAAGAAGACGATTCTCTTTATCGATGAGATTCACAGGTTCAATAAAGGGCAGCAGGACTATCTTCTGCCGTTCGTGGAGGACGGCACGGTGACACTCATCGGAGCCACCACGGAGAATCCCTATTTTGAGGTGAATGGAGCGTTGTTGTCCCGGTCCCGCGTCTTTGAGTTAAAACCTCTTGAGAAGGAGGACATCAAGACATTGATTGAGAGGGCGGTATATGATGAAGACAGGGGGATGGGAAGCTATCATGCGCAGATAGACGAGGAGGCAGTGGAGTTTCTGGCAGATATCGCGGGCGGGGACGCGAGGAGTGCCCTCAATGCGGTGGAGCTGGGGATTTTGACCACAGAGCGCTCGCAGGACGGTCTCATCCACATCACTTTGGATGTGGCGTCCGAATGTATCCAGAAACGGGTGGTGCGCTACGACAAGACAGGCGACAACCATTACGATACAATCTCTGCGTTTATCAAGAGTATGCGGGGTTCTGACCCGGATGCGGCAGTCTACTACCTGGCGAAGATGCTCTACGCCGGGGAGGACATCCGCTTCATCGCCCGCCGTATCATCATCAGTGCCTCGGAGGATGTGGGAAATGCCGACCCCATGGCGCTGACAGTGGCGGTGTCAGCGGCGCAGGCGGTGGAGCGCATCGGCATGCCGGAAGCGCGCATCATCCTCTCCCAGGCAGTTTTATACGTGGCATCCGCGCCAAAGAGCAACTCTGCGGTTACAGCCATCGGCGCGGCATCGGAGAATGTCAGGCAGTATAAGACTACTGTGCCGGTCCATTTACAGGACGCCCACTATAAAGGGGCGCAGAAATTAGGACATGGGATAGGATACAAATATGCCCACGATTATCCTATGCACTATGTGAATCAGCAGTATCTTCCGGATGAAATAAAAGACGCCAGATTCTATGAACCTGGCGATTTGGGCTATGAAAGAAAGATGAAAGAACACTTAGAGGAGCTTCGTAAGCAGTGAGGTATAAATTTCCTGACTCATTGCCGTCCAGCGCGACGCGATGGTTTCCGCCTCTTTCTCCGTGGGAACAGTCAGCTTTAAATCAATGAGGCTGAAACCATTTTCCACAATCTGGCAGCGCACCTCATACTCATGGTTCGTGTTCAGATAGTAGTCGGATTTCACCGCGGATTCTTCTTTTAAATCGTACTGTTTTTCCTTCAGGAAATCATCGATATCCTTCTGGATAGCGGGGGAGAGCTTGTTATGAAAGAAATGGACAGTCTCTTCCCCGTTTTCCGTGAGGTGATAGAGCGTCCGGTTGTGGGTTGTCTCCACATCCAGAAGATTAGATTCTGCCATCTCCGAGAGGGTCTCCTGCAGTTTGAAATAGGTCGTATACCCTTTGTCTAAAATAAATTCCGATATCTGTGAAGTTGTCAGAGGAAAATCCACTTTATCCAGCATGTATAAGACGATGAGTTTATATAATGTATAAGCTTCAGTCATGATACTCCTTTCCCTGCCATATATCCTTTTCTTTTAATTCATGTTCCAGCCGGTTTAAGACCGTGCGCTTGGCTTTTGTCCATTGCGGAGCGATGAGCAGCTCCTTTGGTCCGTCCCCGGTGAGACGGTGGATGACAATCTCCGGATTTAAACGGGCGATGCATCCGGTCAGTACTTCTAAGTATTCCTCCATATCGGGGACATGGAAGGGGTCTCTTTCGTAAGCGAGGGCGAGGTCCGTCCCTTTGAGGATGTGCAGAAGCTGCAGTTTGATTCCCTGGATTCCCATGTTGTTTAAATATTGTATGGTCTGAAACATCTGCTCTTTTGTCTCTCCCGGAAGGAAGAGGATGGTGTGCACAATGACCGGGATGTCAAGACGGCGCAGTTTTGCGACTGCCTCCTCAAACACAGAGAGAGGATACCCTCTGCGGATATAGCGGGCAGTATCTTCGTGGATGGTTTGAAGTCCCAGCTCCACCCACACCGGCTTCTGCTCTTGTATGCGGGCGAGGAGGGCGAGGACATCGTCCCCCAGACAATCCGGTCTCGTGGCGATGGAAATGAGACGTACATCCGGGTCACGAAGTGCCTGACCATAAAGTGTCTTAAGCTTCTCGACAGGCGCGTAGGTGTTGGTAAATGCCTGGAAATACGCGATGTAGGACTTGACAGGGCGTTTCCCTCTAAGGGCTTCCCTGCCGGCTGTTAACTGCTCTGTGATGGTGTCTTCAGGGCGTCCGGCAAAATCGCCGGAGCCCTGTCCGCTGCAGAAAATACAGCCCCCTGTTCCCACCGTGCCGTCACGGTTGGGGCAGGTGAATCCTCCGTTTAGCGTAATCTTGTAAAGCTTTTCCCCGTAAGTCTCCTTCAGATACCAGTCAAGAGAATGATAGCGCTTTTCACCCCAGCGTTTCATTAAATCAGTTCCCTCACTGCCTTGCTCACTGCCTCTGCCACACGCGGGTCAAAGGCTTCCGGCAGGATATTGTCCTCATTTAACTGGTCGTCCGGCACGAGAGAAGCGATGGCTTTCGCGGTGGCGAGCTTCATCTCCTCCGTAATCTGGGCAGCGCGTCCCTCCAGGGCGCCTTTAAAGATACCGGGGAAGGCAACGACATTGTTTACCTGATTCGGGAAATCGGAACGCCCGGTTCCCACAACCCTGGCTCCGGCAGCCTTCGCTTTATCCGGCATAATCTCAGGAACAGGGTTTGCCATAGCAAAGAGAATGGCATCCTGATTCATGGAGGCAACCATCTCCTCTGTCACGATGTTGGGGGCGGAGACGCCGACAAAAATATCCGCGCCCTTTAACGCGTCGGCGAGGGTGCCTGTCTTATGTTCCAGATTGGTGACTTTTGTCATCTCTTTTTGCATCCAGTTTAAGTCAGGAGAAGCGCTGCTGATGATGCCGTTGATGTCGCACATGGTGACATGGGGGAAACCGTAGGTGAGCAGAAGCTTGGTAATCGCCACCCCTGCGCTTCCGGCTCCGTTTACCACAACGCGGCAGTCCTCCTTCACTTTTTGGGTCACTTTGAGAGCGTTGATGATACCGGCAAGGACGACGATGGCAGTACCGTGCTGGTCATCGTGGAAGACCGGGATGTCTAAGAGCTCTTTGAGCCTCTCTTCAATCTCGAAACAGCGCGGGGCAGAGATGTCTTCCAGGTTGATTCCGCCAAATGCGGGAGCAATATTTACGATAGTGCGGATGATTTCTTCTGTATCCTGTGTGTCCAGACAGATGGGGATTGCGTTGACACCGCCAAACTCTTTGAAAAGAACCGCCTTTCCCTCCATAACAGGCATAGCGGCTTTGGCGCCGATGTTCCCAAGTCCCAGTACCGCGCTTCCGTCAGAGATGACGGCGATGGTGTTGGACTTGATGGTGTATTTGTATGCGGCTTCCGGGTCAGAGGCGATGACCTTACAGGGCTCTGCCACACCCGGCGTGTAGGCGATTGCTAAGTCTTCTCTTGTATTGACGTGAGCCTTTGCCGCAATCTCCAGCTTTCCATGCCATTCTTCGTGCATCTGCAATGCTTTTTCACTATTTGTCATGATAATAACACCTCTCTGGTTTTTATATGATTTTCTCTGCTGATTATCATAACACCGAAAAGAGACAGGTGCAAGAAGACGAATGAAAAAAGGCTTTTCTTTTTTGTAAAGATGCGTTATAATGAAACCAATGCGAGAGTTGCGCAGGGGAGCCGAGGCGGGCTTGCCCACTTTGTTCGTAGATATTTTCAATTTCAGTCAATTCAGACGGCTTTTTCTTGCAAAGAAGGAGTAAAATTCCCGAAAGTATACGAAAGAAACAGATGACACAAATTATCCATTTATTTTTATGAAGAAAGGACAGGTATTTTTATGACACGGGAAAAATATGAATCACTGCCGCTTGCCACACTGAAGGATTTGGCAAAGGCGAGAAAGATGAAGGGAGTCTCTGCAATGAAGAAGGCAGAGCTGATTGAGGCAATGCTCGCAAGAGACGAGAAGGAAAAACAGGAAGAGGCGACAGTAGAAGCCAAAGAAGAAGTAAAAGAAGAACTCAAAGAAAAGAAAGACGGTACAGACATCGAACAGTTGGACAGCGGTAAGACGGCAAACGGAATCCTGGAAGTTATGCCGGACGGATACGGTTTCATCCGCTGCGAGAACTATCTGCCGGGTGAGAACGACGTCTATGTATCTCCTTCCCAGATTCGCCGTTTCGGTCTGAAGACCGGGGATATCATCATGGGAAATACAAGGATAAAGACACAGGCGGAGAAATTCAGTGCTCTTTTGTATGTCTCCACCGTAAACGGAGTACGCCCGTCTGAGGCGTCAAAAAGACCGAGCTTTGAAGACTTAACCCCCATTTTCCCCAACCGGAGGATTCGCCTGGAGACACCGGGAAGCTCCACGGCTATGCGTATTGTGGACTTGCTCTCCCCGATTGGAAAGGGGCAGAGAGGAATGATTGTATCTCCGCCCAAGGCAGGAAAGACAACACTGTTAAAAGAGGTGGCGCTCTCGGTACTGAAAAGAGAGCCGAAGATGCATCTTCTGATTCTGCTCATCGATGAACGTCCGGAGGAAGTGACGGATATCAAGGAAGCCATTGTGGGGAAAAACGTGGAAGTCATCTATTCCACCTTCGATGAACTGCCGGAGCACCACAAGAGAGTTTCCGAGATGGTTATTGAGCGCGCGAAGCGTCTGGTAGAACACGGAAAGGATGTCATGATACTTTTAGACAGCATCACGAGGCTGTCCCGCGCTTACAACTTGACTGTCCCGCCGTCAGGACGTACCCTCTCCGGAGGTCTTGACCCAGCGGCGCTGCATATGCCGAAGCGGTTCTTCGGAGCAGCCCGGAATATGCGGGAAGGCGGAAGTCTCACCATTCTTGCCACGGCTCTGGTGGATACAGGCAGCAAGATGGACGATGTGGTCTATGAGGAATTTAAGGGAACCGGTAATATGGAACTGGTACTGGACAGAAAGCTCCAGGAAAAGAGAGTGTTCCCGGCAATCGATATCCCGAAATCCGGGACAAGAAGGGAAGATTTGCTGCTCAGCAGGGAGGAGCAGGACGCGGTTTACATCATCCGCCGGGCGATGAACGGTATGAAAGCAGAGGAGGCAGTGGACAACCTTCTCAACATGTTCTCCAGGACCAAGACCAATATGGAACTGGTACAGATGGTAAACCGTCAGAAATTCATTTAAAGAAACATAGGGCAGAACAGCAGACAATCAGGGTAAGACCTAAAAACTGCGGTTCTGCCTTTTATTAATATACTCCGAGAATCTTCAGCAGAAGGAGGAAGAGGACGAAAAGGATGCTGGGCTTTACGATTTTGGCGCCGTTTTTCATCACCAGACCGGCGCCCAGATAACCGCCCGCCATATTGCACAATGCCGCTGCCGCTCCCAGAGAAATCAGAACCTGTCCGTTTAAGAGGAAGATGGCAAGGGACGTCAGGTTTGTGGTGGCGTTGATGACCTTCGCTTGGGCGTTTGCTGTCTGGATATTCAGGTGCGCGAACACAGTGAAGGCGATAATGAGAAAGGTTCCCGTGCCCGGTCCGTAAAACCCGTCATATCCGCCGATAAAGAAGGCGGCGATGACGGCGGTCAGGTAGGTCTTCCTATCCAGCGTCACCTCTTTGTCTCCTTTGTCGTGGAACAGCTTTTTGTTGAGCACCAGAAAAGCTGCTGCAGGAAGGACAATAATGAGCACGTAGAGCATGATTTTCTCCGGCACCATCATGGAGAGACGCGCCCCGATAGAGGAGCCGCACATAGCGGCGATGATGGATGGCAGGGCGAGACGGAAGCTCACGAGCCGGTTTTTGATGAAACGTAAAGTTGCTATGGTGGTGCCGCAGGAGGACGAAAGCTTGTTGGTGGCGACCGCCATATGGGGCGGAAGCCCGGCGATGAGATAGGCGGGAATGGAGATGAGTCCTCCGCCTCCGCCTATGGCATCTATGAGCCCGGCAAGAAAAAGGAGCGGGCATACAATGAAAAAAGTAGAAATGGTTAAATCCATGGTAAGTTCCTCGCATCAATAGTATTTCTGTTTCTCCTCTTTATCCACCGTGTAGCTCTTGTAAAGAGCGGGTATCCATAATAAAGAGAGAAAAGTGGAAGTATGCAAAAGGCAGACCATCTGTCCTTTGTCTACCAGAAATACTGTATCACAGACGGGACAAAAAGGGAAGATATCCGTTCTTTAATAAGGGGACACTCACCTCAAAATTACTTTTTTTCGAGCAGAAATGCTCTTGTATATTGGCGATAGCCGTAGTTAGCACGCAGTGCGGTTTTACGAACGGCGCGGGCTGAACTGTAACGGTTGTCAAGGAGAAAAAAGAAATTATGCTTGACAAACAGAAAGGAAAAGAATACAATACGGAACATAAAACATAGCAAACTAGTAGGAAATAAGATGGACAGGCAAAGGGAGGTACTGAAAGTGGCAGATATACAGAGCAGAGGAAAGATTTACAAAAGCGTAGCGGAACTGGCGGGAAGCACCCCGCTTCTGGAGGTGACGAACCTGGAGAAAGAACTGGGACTGACGGCTCGCATTCTCGTCAAGCTGGAATATTTGAATCCGGCAGGGAGCGCCAAAGACCGGGTGGCGAAGGCAATCATAGAAGATGCGGAGGAGAAAGGCGCCTTAAAGGAAGGCTCCGTTATCATTGAGCCTACATCCGGAAACACTGGTATCGGGCTGGCGGCGATTGCGGCGGCCAGAGGATATAAAGTGATTCTCACCATGCCGGATACCATGAGCGTGGAGCGCAGAAATATTCTGAAAGCTTACGGCGCGGAGATTGTGCTCACAGAAGGGGCAAAGGGCATGAGCGGCGCTATTGAGAAGGCGGAGGCTCTGGCGAAGGAGATTCCAGGCGGCTTTCTGGCAGGACAATTCGTCAACCCGGCAAACCCGAAGGCACACAGGCTGACGACAGGACCGGAGATTTGGCAGGATACTGCCGGGGAAGTGGATATCTTCATTGCCGGAGTCGGCACTGGCGGGACACTCACCGGAGTGGGAGAGTACTTAAAAGAGAAGAAACCGGATGTGAAGATTGTGGCGCTGGAGCCGGAGGATTCCCCCGTACTTTCAGAAGGAAGAAGCGGAGCGCATAAGATACAGGGGATAGGCGCCGGGTTTGTGCCGGAAGTACTGAATACGAAGATTTATGATGAGATTATCAAGGCGGGGCACGAAGATGCTTTCCGAATCGCAAAACTCCTGGCAAAGAGTGAGGGAATCCTTGTGGGTATCTCATCCGGGGCAGCTCTGTGGGGAGCTATCGAATTGGCGAAGCGCCCGGAAAATGAGGGCAAGACAATCGTTGCCCTGCTTCCGGACAGCGGAGACCGGTATTATTCCACTCCGCTTTTCGGATAGAAAAAATGCTGCTCGCCGGGCAGGAAAACGAAGACTGTTTATGGGGAAAGAAGGAGAACGCCGACCTCCGGGCAGGAGGAGCGGCGATGCTCGCAGACAGGGGCTAAATGCCGGATACAAAAAAGGAGGACATAAGATATGGGCAAGAAATTAGCAAGAGAAGAGAGACACTTAAGATTTGAGACACTGCAGCTTCACGTGGGGCAGGAGGCGGCGGACCCGGCAACGGATTCCAGAGCGGTCCCCATCTACCAGACAGCTTCCTATGTATTTCATGACTGCGAGGATGCAAAGAAGCGCTTCAGCCTTGAGCAGGCGGGCAACATTTACGGAAGGCTGACCAATCCTACCCAGGAGACTTTTGAGAAGAGGATGGCAGCGCTGGAGGGCGGCGTATCGGCGCTGGCGGTAGCTTCCGGCGCGGCGGCAATTACGTATACCTTCCAGAATCTGGCACAGAGCGGGGACCACATCGTGGCGGCGAAAAACATTTACGGCGGCACTTATAATCTGCTGGCACACACCCTGCCGGAGTATGGGATTGAGACAACCTTTGTCGATATTTTCCGGGAGGATGAGATAGAGCGTGCCATAAAAGAAAATACAAAGGCGATTTTCCTTGAGACGCTGGGAAATCCAAACTCCGATGTGTGCGACATTGAGGCAGTGGCGAAGATTGCCCATGCGCACCGGATTCCTCTTGTCGTGGATAATACCTTCGCGACTCCTTATCTGGTGAGACCGATTGCCTACGGTGCGGACATCGTTGTTCATTCCGCTACAAAATTTATCGGCGGGCACGGAACTGCACTGGGCGGAGTCATTGTGGACGGCGGACATTTTGACTGGGAGGCATCCGGGAAATTCCCTTCCCTTGTGGAGCCCAACCCCAGCTATCACGGCATCAGTTTTACAAAAGCGGTCGGCGCGGCGGCGTTTGTGACGAAAATCCGCGCGGTTCTGCTTCGGGACATGGGAGCGGCAATCTCTCCCTTCCACGCCTTTTTGCTTCTGCAGGGGCTGGAGACTCTCTCCCTTCGGGTGGAGCGCCACGTGGAGAATGCATGCAAAGTGGCGCAATATCTCAAGGGGCACCCCCAGGTGGAGGCAGTGCACCACCCTTCTGTCTCGGAGGAGGAAGAACAGAAGAAGCTCTATGCGAAATACTTCCCCAACGGAGGCGGTTCTATCTTTACCTTTGAAATCAAGGGAGATGCCAAAAAAGCGCAGGAGTTTATCGATAATCTGGAGCTGTTCTCTCTGCTGGCGAATGTGGCGGATGTGAAGTCGCTGGTCATCCACCCGGCAACCACCACCCACAGCCAGTGCACAGAGGAAGAGCTGCTGGAGCAGGGAATCCGCCCCAATACCATCAGACTCTCCATCGGTACGGAACATATCGACGATATCATCCAGGATTTAGAGGAAGCGTTCAAGGCGGTGGAATAGATGTCCGGCAAGGAGATGATTTTATAAATGGCACGGCTGGCAGGATATGATTTTGGCAGTTTTTGTGATTTTTACTGTTTTCAAAAGAAAAAACTTGCCAAAGGAATTATCTTATGGTACAATAACAGAGCTGTTTAGAGATTATGATATTATTTTTAAAATAGAGAGGTGAAAATCATGCGCGAAGGAATCCATCCAGAATACCATCAGGCAACTGTGACCTGCAACTGCGGAAATACATTCGTAACAGGTTCCACAACATCTTCCGGTGTATTATTTGCCAAGATGCAGTATGAGGTTGCTGAACTTATCGGTGCCAACCCTGTTATGCTGGTTGCCGCCAACCTTGCAGGCGGCGGTATCGGCAAACTGATCTCCCCTCAGAGTATCGCCATCGGTGTTGCTGCGATCGGACTTGAAGGCTCTGACGGCAAGATCATGACAAAGACTGTTGGTATCTGTATTGTATTAGGTATCATCGTATGTATTATGTCCTATCTGCTGGCTGTTGTTCTTTAACAACCCGCATTTCAATGTGTTCACTTTGAACACATATCAGATAAGACGCTTGGATATTCCGCTGGATATCTGAAGCGTCTTATCCTTTATAAAAATCATTTTTGAGGATTTTTTACAAATCAAAGGAGGTAAGAAAATGAAGGATTTAATTGAAATCAGATGGCATGGCCGCGGCGGTCAGGGTGCTAAAACGGCTGCCCTCCTGCTGGCTGATGTTGCTTTCAATAATGGTCTCTATGTTCAGGGCTTCCCGGAATACGGTCCTGAAAGAATGGGAGCTCCCATTACTGCTTATAATCGTTTAAGTCGTAACCCGATCCGCGTTCATTCCAATATTTATGAGCCGGATTACGTGGTTGTTGTCGATGAGTCTTTAATTGAAAGCGTCGATGTTGCTGCCGGTATCAAGGAAGGCGGTGCAATCATCATCAACTCCCATAAAAGCAGCAATGAATTAAAACCGCTTCTTGAGGAAAAAGGTTATCACGGTCATATTTATACCATTGACGCCCGAAAGATTTCCATTGAAACTCTTGGCAAATATTTTCCGAATTCTCCGATGCTGGCAGCCGTTGTCAAAATTACCGGCGTTATGGAGGAAAAGGCCTTTCTGGAAGATATGCGCAAATCCTACGCCCATAAATTTGCTTCCAAGCCATCCGTTATTGACGGCAATATGAAAGCATTGGAAATTGCTTTAAAGGAGGTACATTGAGTATGAAAACTGATATCAGAAAACAGGATATTGATGTTACCTGGCAGAATCTGAATCCCGGTACTGTTGTAACAGGCGGTGCCACGGCTCCTGAATTCAATACAGGTGAATGGCGTGTCAATGTGCCGGTTCTGGATATGGACAAATGCAAACAATGTCTGATGTGCGTGCCGGTTTGTCCGGATTCCTCCATTCCTGTAAAAAACCAGAAACGTGAAGATTTTGACCTGATGCACTGCAAAGGCTGCGGTATCTGTGCCAAAGTATGTCCATTCGGTGCCATCACCATGAAAGAAGGTGACGAATAATGTCAATCAGAGAAAGATTATCCGGTAATGAAGCGATTGCAACTGCCATGCGCCAGATTAATCCTGACGTTGTCGCAGCCTTTCCAATTACGCCATCAACAGAAATCCCTCAGTATTTTTCCAGCTATGTTGCCAATGGCAAAGTCGATTCTGTTTTTGTTCCCGTAGAAA